>Ga0115006_10001690_pt1 | contig 13994 bp, 9 predicted proteins | sample ArcOceMetagenome_3_FD_88943 | JGI IMG/M metagenome (GOLD analysis project Ga0115006, IMG submission 88943) | Marine eukaryotic phytoplankton communities from Arctic Ocean - Arctic Ocean- Svalbard ARC20M Metagenome | ecosystem: Environmental > Aquatic > Marine > Oceanic | place: Arctic Ocean...
GTCTCGGGCGTGTGCTTCGTGTTGAGCTCCTTGATCCACGCGTCCGTCGTCTGCTCCTCCTCCATCTTGAAAAGGTTGGTGTTCATGATGTGTGCCTCGATGTCCAGGTCGGCGTAATGGTCCTCTTCGGGCATCACGACTCGAGCCTTGGGGTTGAGTTTCTTGAGGAGCTTTGCGATCACCCGAGAGCGCCGTTCGCCCTCGGTGTCGCCCTCACGGCGCTTCATCACGGCAATCTTCGAAACCAAGATGACGCTGGCGAATTCGACCTGATCAAGGAACAGCTGCACGATCGATCGATCGTCTTCGGGGGCGTCTTCGGTCTCCTTTTGGTTTCCGGTCATCCCGGTGGCGTTGTTCTTGTCGGCTAAGGTCTCGATCGAGTGCAGGACGTCGAAGATGTTAACCGCGTCCACCACCGTGACCATTGTATCCAGTCTCGCGTAGTTGGACAGAGCATCGAATTTATGTTCGTTGGCCTTGATCACATTGTCGGTATCCATGGTGAACTGGGTATCGTCGTCGGACTCGGACCCGGGTTCATCAACGCTGGCATCGTCCTCATCGTGGTCGTGGCCTTCCAATTCCTCCTCGCTCATTGTGAAAGTCTGCGCTATGGGCAGAGGTTCGGAGATGCCGGTGGTCTCGATGACGGCGTAGTCGTACGTATTCTCCTCCGCGAGCTTTTTAACGTTCTTGAGCAGATCGCCGCGTAAGGTGCAGCACACACAGCCGTTGTGGAGTTCGACCATCTCGGCCTCCTCCTGCAGCACGTTGTGTCTCTTGATCTCATCGGCGTCGAGGTTGATCGCTCCCATGTCGTTGACGATGACGGCGATCTTGCGCGGGCGCGTTTCGCCCGTGATTGGGTCACGAATAGACGTGGGCTCGCGAAGGATTTTCTTGAGCAAGGTGGTCTTACCGGCGCCGAGGAAGCCGGAGAGCACGGTGAACGGGAGTAGGCGGCGGCTTTCGTCATCTGGCGTTTTCCCCTGCTTTTGCGCGGAGAGGCTGCGGGTGGCGGCGGCCGTGTTGGACATGTTTTGAGGGTGCAAACTAAGAATTGGATGGTATAGATGACGCTCGGAGGTGGGCTGGTACGCGAATACGTTGGTCGTGGCGGGCCGAAGGTGCTCTCCGCGACTCAGTTTATGCCGCGGGTAACGGGGAAAATGAACGACCGAAACCCCAAAAATTAGAATAGCGCGTACAGATATTTTCCTCGCGAACGAATCTTTTGGGGACTCGCGTCGTTAGTTTCGAAAAGAAAAAATACCTTGGAAATTGTCAATATATTAGCCCCTAACCATAATTAGGGTTGGTCAGACTAATTTCGATGGAACCTCATACTGGCCAACAATACACTGCCAATATCCAAAGGTTAGTGCCGAAAAACATTATTACATAAAACAATACCCGATACAAGAATTCGGCCGGAGTTTTTATATGTTCGGCCATCTAAATGAATAATGCGATGTTTAACATTAAATATCATGATAAATATGTGGGCATAACCATATATATAGTGCGGGTCATCTCCGCGGGAAGATGCGACCCGAGTTGTGAGAAAAGAAAACGGAAAAGCGCCGAGGCAAAACCGCGCGACGCGTTGCCTCGGTGAGGGGCTCGGAGAAGACAAACACACTTCTTCAGATGTAACGTTTTCCTTCACAAGTTTCCCGAGAAGCCCAATGTACTTGTGCTGGTGTCACAGCTGAGATGCCGCCACTCATTTTTTTGAAATATTTTTCATCGCATCGGAAACAGATGGATTTTAAACATATAAAATCCCAAAAATAAATAGCCAAGAACGCATGCGAACACATCGAACGCATACCATGTGTATAGATGTTGCCACTGAGACCAACATGGCCATCCGAAAGGACCTTCTCTCCCTGGGCCTTCCGCTCGGTCGCTCGGTGATTGGCAGGTACGTAACCGCTAAGTTGTTCGAACATCCGATGGTTGGAAACATCGTTGCCTACGACAAGGTGAACAACCAATACACAGTCCAGTGGCATGACTGCCATGCTTCCCGTGAAATTTTAAAAGAGGAGGACGTGGTGCGGTTCCTGTTGATATGATGTTCAGAGATCTTCATAAGCGACTCGTGACGTGTTGTAATATAAGTGTACGCGCGGAGACGTTGCAGAGTCAGAATAGAATGACAATCGCATCACAGATCTCAGATGGAACTTGTGCATAATTGTCTTTTTCATCACTCTCCGAAACGCCTGCGAGCGCGGGAAGTTACATGTGTTCGGCGTTTGTGTTCCCGTACGCCGTTATCTATCGCTGGTTCTCTAATGACGGGTTCACATCATCTGCTGCGAGTACGCAGCTTGCCTAAGCATCTCCACCTGTTGCCTCTCAACCGGCGACAGCATCGCCATCTGCTCCGGTGTCATGCTCATCACCTGCTGCAACAGCATCTGCTGCTGGTCCGGGATGCCCCCCATCTGCTGCTGCGGCGGCGGCAAGGGCGCCACGCCGCCACCCACCGGCGGTCCCGGGGGAGGACCCGGTCGCATCATGCCGTACCCCTGCTGGGTTGGAGGGGGAGGAGGGGGAGCTCCGTAGCCGGGAGCTCCGCCGGGGTAGCCGCCCATCGGCCGCGGCGGTCCCGGCAGCGGCGCCCCTCCTCCCGTGCCGTTCTGAACCGCCCCCGGCGCCTTGGTCATACCCAGCGTGAGCTGTGCCTGGAACATCGCGAGCGTGAGCTGGGGGTTCTGCACCAGCAGCTGCCTGGCTCCCGTCTGGTCCTGCCCGATGAGCTGCTTGAGCTGGTTCATCACCGAGAACAGCTGCGCCGGGGACATCTCCGAGAGCCTGTTCGTGATCTGGTCCATGCCGCCCCCTTGGCCCATCCCCGCGGCGGACATCTGCGCCCCGGCCGATGCGGTGTGCGTCCCGCCGATGGGCGCGTCGTAGCTAATCGGCGCCCCGCCGCCTCCCCCCGCGCCGCCCGCCTTCTTGGCGAACGCCTCGCGATCCGCGGCGTCCGCGAAATCCACCCTCAGGTTCCGCCCGTTGTACTCCCGGCCGTTCAGGTTCCTCTTGGCGCTCTCCGCGGTCGCCACGTCCATGTACTCGGCGAAGCCGTAGCCCTTGAGCTTACCGGTGTCACGATCGGTGACCAGCCTGGGGAATGATGTGTGGTCGGGTCGTCAGGGAACGGACGCGGTCGCGATCGGGTCGGGTGGAAAAGAAGTTACCCTAAATCTCGAATCGGCGGACGGGGGCGGACGGGTTCTCACCTGAAGTCGTGCACGGGCCCGACCTCGCTGAACATGTCTCGCAGACGCTCCTCCGTGGCATCGTACGGGACGTTGCCGACGAAGACTTGGAAAGGGGGTCCGCCCATCTTGCGACTTGAGCGCCTGAGCGTGTGAGTCACCGAGGTGGAACTTTCGGCGTGATCACAGGCGTGTTTGACCTTGGGGCTGGACGAATAATTTGCGCGCTCCACTCGCGGTCCAGACAGAGACGCGCAGGGGAGGTGAGATGGCTCCACCCAACGCGGGCTCCGACGAGGAGGGTGAGATCCACGCGGTACCCGAGCCCGAGCGCCAGGATAGGCACCGCGCGCGTGACGACGACCGGGACCGCAAGAGGCGCAGGGATGATTCGCGCGATCGGGGCAGGGACGACCGGGACTCGCGCAGGCCCAGGGACTCCGGCCGCGAACGCAGCAGGGACCGTGATCACCACCGGGACAGGGACAGGGACAGGGACAGGGACCATCGCGCGGGGAGGGATCGACGGGACGGGAGGGACCGCGACAGGATGGGCGGCGGGGCGCACATGGATCGGCTCGACCGCGACAGGGATCATCGCGACCGGGAGAGGGACGGCAAGCGGAGGGCCGAGCGGGAACGCGAGGATAAGACGCGGGCCGAGCGCGAGAAGGCTGAGAAGGAGCGACAGGTCAAGATCGCCGCGGAGGAGGAGGAGGCGTACCGCGCGAGGGTCGAAGCCGCGCTGAAGGATGCCGCACCAGGACTGCTCGAGTCGGAGGAGGACGAAGAGGACGAGGAGCAACGCGAGAAGAGGCTCGCGGAGGAACGAAGGAAACGACGAGAGGCGATCGTGGCCAAACACAAGAACGACGCACCCGCAGAGAACGGCGCACCCGCAGAGAACGACGCACCCGCAGAGAAGGACGCGCCCGTCCCAGCGCAGCCGTCAGTCCCGGAGCAGCCGTCAGTCCCGACGCAGCCGTCAGTGGCGCCCGCCCCGACGGAGGCTGCGTCTCTGGACGACGCTCCGGACATGTTCGCCGACGACGTGTTCGACGACGAGGCCGAGGAACGGGCGGCGGCGAGGGTGGACAGGACCGCGGACGCGGGACAGACCGGCGCGGCGGACATGACGGCGGGTCTGAGCGATAACTGGGACGACGCCGAGGGGTACTACAGAGCGAGGATGGGCGAGGTTCTCGACGGGAGGTACCAGGTGATGGAGAGCCACGGGCGGGGCGTGTTCTCGACCGTGGTCAAGGCGAAGGACCTCCAAAGCGTCGTCCCTCTTAACACCGATGCGGACCCACAGACGCAGACCCAAAACGTCGGCGCCGGCGAGTACTCCGAGGTTGCCCTGAAGGTTATCCGCGCCAACGAGACCATGTACAAGGCGGCGCAGCTCGAGATCACGGTGTGCAAGAAGCTGATGGACGCGGACCCGGAGAACAAGAGGCACTGCGTCAGGTTCCTTCGATCGTTCGAGTTCAGGGACCACGTGTTCATGGTGTTCGAGTCCATGCACATGAACCTGAGGGAGGTGATCAAGAAGTACGGCCGCGACGTGGGCCTCAACGTGCACGGCGTCAGGTCCTTCGCCACCCAGATGCTCATCTCCCTGCGTCACCTCAAGAACTGCGGCGTGGTCCACGCGGACATCAAGCCGGATAACATCCTGGTCAACGGGTCCCACAACGTCATCAAGATTTGCGACTTTGGCAGCGCCATGTTCGACGGGGACAACGAGATCACCCCGTACCTTCAGTCCAGGTTCTACCGGGCCCCCGAGGTCATCCTGGGTCTGCCTTACTCCCACCCCATGGACCTCTGGAGCATCGGGTGCTGCCTGTACGAGCTGTACATGGGCAAGATCGCGTTCCAGGGCCGGTCCAACAACGAGATGATGAAGAAGTTCATCGAGGCGAAGGGCCCGGTGCCGCGGAAGCTGCTGAGGCGGGCGGTTTTCCGGGACAACCACTACAACCACGAGGGCGTGTTCAGCGTGGTCGAGGACGACCCGGTGACGCGCCAGGCGATCCGGCGGCTCATCCGCGACGCTAAGCCGGTCAAGGAGCTCAGCGCGGTGCTCGCCGCGCACGATAAGAACCTGGGCGAGGCTGAGCGACGCAAGGTGTCCCAGCTCGCGGACCTGCTGGACAAGATATTCACCTTTGACCCGGAGAAGCGCATCACGGTGACAAACGCGCTGACGCACCCCTTCATCAAGGAGGGCATCGCCGCGCCCTTGCCCTGAGACTATCATATACGACGCATATTACGCGACGATTTTTATTAACACGACAGATCGACGATGAGTATTACATGCTTAGCGGCCAAACCCGGGGAGGCCTCCCCACGCTCCCGCCTTCTTCGGCGCGGCGGCTTCCTCCTCCTTCGCGGCCTCCTCCTCCTCCTTGCGCTTTTCCTCCTCGGGGTCCTTGACACCCTCCTCCATGGCGGCGCTGAAGTTATTGAGCGCGGAGCCGTTGAACACCTTGTTGAAGCCCAGCATGACCTTGAAGGATCCGTCCATGGTGTCCATGGGATCCTTGCGAAGGCGGTGGCTCAGGCACGGGCCAATCACGCGCTTGATGTCGTCCTCAGTCACCGTATCGCGTCCCTCGTACGCCACGAGGGCCTTCGCCGCGCGGGTCACGACGATGTCACCGCGGAGTCCGTCGACGTCCACGAGCGCGCACACGCCGGAAATCTTGAGCGCCAGGTCCCTGTCCATCTGGACTGCGGGAAGGATCTTCTGCGCGGCGGCGATCTTATCCTTGAGCTCGTCCGTCTCAGCCTTGCAGGACGCGGCGAACGCCTCGGGGTTCTCTTCGTACGCCATGCGGTTCTTCACCAGCTGGATTCTCTGCGCCTGGTCGAAGATGGTGGCGATGTTGCACGCCATGCCGAAGCGGTCCAGGAGCTGGGGTCGGAGCTCGCCCTCCTCGGGGTTGCCCGAGCCAATCATGATAAAGCTAGCCGGGTGGGTGATGGAGATACCCTCGCGCTCGACGGTGTTCCACCCGCCCGCCGCGGAATCCAGCACCACGTCGACCAACGAGTCATCCAGCAGGTTCACCTCGTCGATGTAGAGCAGACCGCGGTTGGCGCGCGCCAGGAGGCCGGCGTCGTAAGCCTTGATGCCCTCCGCCAGCGCCTTCTCGATGTCGATGGTACCGCAGATCCTGTCCTCGGTGGTACCGAGAGGAACCTCGATCATGGGAACCTTCATGGTGCCAGCCTTCAGTGGGGTGCCGTTCTTGTACGCCTCGAGCGCCTCGGGGCCCATGAGCTGGGGGTCCGTCGGGGAGGAGTTGAAGGCGTCTCCCTCCACAATGTCAATCTCGGGGAGGAGATCGGAGAGCGCGCGGACGGCGACGGACTTGCCGGTGCCGCGGTCGCCCATGATCAGGCAGCCACCGATGCGGGAATCCTGCGAGGGTTAAAGGGGGGCGGGGAAACGCACGGTCAGCGCGATGCTCGGGATGTCTCACCGACGGGGATGGATCCTCGGATGAGGTTTTTTTTGTTGGGGATAATGAATGATGATGCGGTCGGGCGTTGGAGGCCTTCTTGGCGACATCCGCGAGAGATGAGGAGTACTCACGATGACGTTGAGAGTGAGCGCGAGCTTGAGCTCGTCCTGGCCGATGAGCTTGACGAAGGGGTAGGTGATGAGCTTCGCCTCGGTCTCCTCGGCGGTGGCCGCGTTGCAACGCATCGCCCTTCTGAGAGCCTTGGAGGCCTTCTTGGCGGAGCCGCGGCGGGCGACCAGCGGAGCGCCGGCCATCTGGAGAGACGCCATGGCGGACATGTTTGTCCCGGGGTCTGTGCGGATCCGGTGTGGTGGCGCGAACTCTCGAGACGAGGCGCGTACCTTGCTGTGCCCGGTCGCCAATCGAGCCCGAGTGGAAAAGAGTCGATATCGAAAGAAAGCAAGATCGGATTTTTCGGCCAATCAGAAGCCGGCTCGGGATCGACAGAGATCCAACTCAAACCGTCGTTTTCTTGAGTCAACTCTTTGAGGAAAATCCAGTGCGGATGGAACTGGCGACCTCGCATCGATAGCGACGAGAGCGAGGAGAGCGAGAGTGAGACCACGTCAATTCGTGGTCTTGGCGCGGCCTCTCATCGCGCCACAACCCGACGAGCGTGACGTTCACACCGTCGCTCGCTACGTCGTCCAGGACGTAACCGGCGCTACCCGCGAGTCGCAAACCCGCTCGCGCCCCACGCCCCGTCGCAGCGAAGGAGACCCCTCGGAGCCCAGGCCCTCGAGTCCTCCGCCACCCGACTCCGTCAGCTCGATGATTGCGGCGTCCGCAATCGCCAGGGTCGTTCCCGCTCTCCCCGGCGCGCGATCCTCGCCGTCCTCCGGTTCCCGTCGCGCCCCAGTCGCGCGTCGAGCGAACCGCGGCCACCTCAACGTCCGCGCCGCCGTCGCTGAGCCCGATCAGATGTCCATCCGCACCTACGTCTACGACAACCTCGACGCCGAGGAGCGCGTCGAGATCCTCAAGCGCCCGAGGGTGGACTTCACCTCCATCCTCGGCACCGTCGCGCCCATCGTGGACGCGGTCGCCACCAGGGGTGACGCCGCCGTCAGGGAGTACACGTCCAAGTTCGACGGCGTGGACCTCGACGCCGTCGTCGTGAAGGTGGCCGACCTCCCCGACCCGGTCCTCGACGATGACGTCCGAGAAGCCTTCGACGTGGCGTTCGCAAACATCAAAAAGTTCCACGAGGCGCAGAAGGACGTCGCGGACGTGGACGTGGAGACCATGCCGGGCGTGAGGTGCAGACGGGTGAGCCGGCCCATCGGCGCCGTGGGCCTGTACGTGCCCGGGGGGACCGCCGTGCTCCCGTCCACCGCGCTCATGCTCGCCGTCCCGGCCATGATCGCCGGGTGTAAAAACGTGGTTCTCGCCACGCCGCCGCAGAAGGACGGGTCCGTGGTCCCCGAGGTGCTGTACGTGGCCAAGAAGGCGGGGGTGACGCACATTCTCCAGGCTGGCGGTGCCCAGGCCGTGGCGGCGATGGGCCACGGGACGGAGACCTGCCCCAAGGTTGACAAGATCTTCGGCCCGGGGAACCAGTTTGTGACGGCGGCGAAGATGACGCTCCAAAACTCGGAGGCTATGGTGTCCATCGACATGCCCGCGGGTCCCTCGGAGGTGCTGGTCATCGCGGACAAGGACGCGCCCCCGTCTCACGTCGCCGCGGACCTACTCTCCCAGGCTGAGCACGGCCCGGACTCCCAGGTTGTCCTCGTCGTCACACCCGACGTCAACCTCGACGACATCTGCGCCGCCGTCGCCAAACAAGCCGCCGCGCTGCCGAGGTCCGACATCACCGCCAAGGCGCTGGGCCACTCCTACGCCGTCGTCGTCCCGGACATCGCCGCCGCGTGTGAGTTCAGCAACGCGTACGCGCCCGAGCACCTCATCGTCAACGTGGAGGATGCGGAGTCCCTCCTCCCGCAACTCGACAACGCCGGCTCCATCTTCCTCGGCCGGTTCACCCCGGAGAGCGTCGGGGACTACGCGAGTGGCACGAACCACGTGCTGCCCACCTACGGGTACAGCCGCATGTACTCGGGGGTGTCCCTGGACTCGTTCGTGAAGTACATGACGGTGCAGGAGCTCACGAAGGAGGGTCTGGACAGGCTCGGACCGTCCGTGGCGAGGATGGCGGCGGTGGAGGGGCTCGAGGCGCACAGGCAGGCTGTGACCCTCCGCCTCGGGATCGAGTAAGCGCTGTTGCTGGAGTCCAACCTAACCTATTATTTACGCATTACACACAACACGAGCGTCTAAGCGTCATCCGTCCCGAGCGCGCCCAACCCCGCCGCGTCGATCGTGTCGACTACACGGTCCCTGAACCTCAACGTCACCGAAGCGGTTGACGCGAACGGGACGCTCGGATCCGCCCAACTCTCCGGCGCGCCCTCTATCCGCAACGTGTCCCGTCGCCTCGGCTCGCCGAAGGTGGACGCGTACAGCCGCCGCCACATCCGACCCATCGTCCCGTCCGCGCACATCGTCTCCACCGCGGGTCTGAACGTCGTCGCGATGAGCGCGAGGTGGTTCACCGCCCACCCGCCGACGGGGGAGGATCGGATCCAGTGCCGACGGTTCTGTCGGTGTGGCGCGTGGGTGCCGGGGGAGGTGCCGGTCACCTCGTGCGGCGGCGTCCTGTCCACGTCCCAGGACTGCGGGAGCCAGTCCTGTCTCCACATGTGTTTACCCGTTTGTTCACCGTCCATCTTGGGGTCCGATTCCGTCTCTGACGCCGACGACGCGTCCTCGTCGTCGTCTCCCGATGGTTTCGAGGCAAACTTCGCGCGTCTCACCCATCGCGTCGGCACCATCGCCCTGAGCACCGCGAGTTGCAACCTGGCTGACGCCTCCGTCGCTTCCCTGTCCGCCTCGTCACCCGGCACCCTGGTGCTCGGATCGAGGAACCTCTCGAGGGATGCCAGCGTGAACGTCTCCCCCGACGCCCCGGGCAGCGGCTCCAACATGAACCTCGGCGGCCTCGCGAGCTTGGGCGGCTGACTCGCCTCGATCGCCGCCTCCCTCAGCAGGTGGTTGAACGGTCCCTTGCGTCCGTACGCGAGCTCGATGACGTGCTGGTACTCATCACGCGAGTGCAGCGACCGACGCAGCCGACGCACCGCGTTCCTCCCCTGCTTGATGTGCCGTCCGATCTTCGTCGGGCTCGTCTCGCTGCTCCGCTTGCGGAACTTCTCGGCGACGTGGTGGTGCAGGTAGTTGCGCCCGCACGGATCCGGAAACAGCCGCGCGAGCTCCATACACCTGCGGTACAGGGCGATGACCTCCGATGCCCGCTGCAGGTGCTTGGCAATCATCGCGGCGAGTGCTACCCTCCTCCTCTGCGCCCAACGCACTGCGCGAGTGGAAGATTATTGATGCAATCGAGCTCGCAGACCATACCCGTTTATTTAGTCTTGTGTTTATGTAAAACTCGTCATGAAATTGCACCACAAAATGAAAAGCTCGGGCGATATTTTCACCGCAAACCGAAAAAGGTGTGCCATCGAGACGAGATCGCGGAGGTGACGTCGCCTCGTCCGACCGTCAGAGCGTCCCGCACCAGCCGACCCACGTATCGCTTCTCGTCCTTCGCGCGTTGGAAGGCGAGCACGCGTTCGTGCGATATCGACCGGGCCGTTTTAACGCTCGAACCCACGCGTTCGACCGTACAAGTACGTCGCCCACCTCTCACACCGAGGGGACAATCAAAGCTTTGACGGGCAACGGGGCGATCCTTCGTCTGACGTCCAACGTTCGCGGTTGAACGGTCGTCGGAGGGCGTATCGCGCGACGTTGAGCCGAGATGAGCGCGATGGTCAACGCGCCGCATGCAGTGGCGATCGCACGTGGCTCACCCGCGGCGTGCTCCGGGCGATGCGGCGCGGCCAGGGGTTCGCCCGCGGCCCGCGCGTCCCTTCGTGCGGGCTTCTCGTTCAATCGCCGAAACGCCGCCGCCGGGGGATGGGCGTCGCCTCGTCGCCGCCCGATGCCGCCCGTCGCGGTCATCGAGAACCCGGTGGGTGACACGGTGATTGAATCCACCGGCAAGGGCGGTCACAGATCCTCCACGCGCGTCGACTTCCTGGTCATCGGCAGCGGCATCTCCGGCTTGTCCTACGCCCTGGAGGCTGCGGAGTTTGGCAAAGTCGCCGTGGTGACCAAAGACGTCGCATACGAGGGCAGCACGCACTACGCCCAGGGCGGCATCTCCGCCGTGATCGATCCCGAGGATACCGCGGAGGAGCACGCGAGGGATACCCAGATCGCCGGAGACTTCCTGTGCGACCAGGACGCGGTGGACGTGGTGTGCGCCGAGGGTAAAGACGCGGTTGACAAGCTCATCGCGTTTGGATGCGAGTTTACCAGGAAGAGCTGCGGTTCGTTGCACCTGGCGAGGGAGGGCGGCCACTCCAAGCACCGCATCGTGCACGCGGCGGATATGACCGGCAAGGAGATCGAGCGCGCGCTGCTCGAGAGCGCCAAGGCTCACCCCAACGTCACCTTCTACGAGCACCACATGGCGCAGGAGCTCGTGGTGGTGTCGTCATCCGAGGAGGACGACTCTGATCGGTGCGTGGGCGCCGAGATCATCCGACGGGAGGACGGCGCCAAGATCACGTTCCTGTCGTGCTGCACCCTCCTCGCGTCCGGCGGCGCGGGGCAGCTCTTCCCGAGCACCACCAACCCGAGCGTGAGCACCGGGGACGGCGTCGCCATGGCGGTGCGCGCGGGTGCCGACGTGGCCAACATGGAATTTTACCAGTTCCACCCCACGTCCCTCTACACCGGCCCTGGTAGCACGGTGGGTAAGAAAAAAGCCAACGAGAACGCCTTCCTCATCACCGAGGCTGTCCGCGGCCACGGCGGGCGGCTGTTCAACCACGCGGGCGAGAGGTTCATGGCCCGGTACGACGACCGGTTGGAGCTCGCGCCCCGCGACGTGGTGGCGAGGGCCATCGACTGCGAGATCAGGGCGGCGGCGGAGGCTGGGGAGGAGGCGAGGTGCGTCTACCTCGACGTGAGCCACCTCCCCGCGGACGACGTTTTGGAGCACTTCCCGGGCATCGCCGCCGAGCTGAGCGGGCGCGGGCTGGACATGACGACCGACCGCATCCCGGTTGTCCCGGCGGCGCACTACCTCTGCGGCGGCGTTCGCACCGACCTGGACGGCCAAACTTCTTTGGACGGACTGTTCGCGTGCGGTGAGACGGCGTGCACGGGGCTCCACGGCGCCAATAGGCTCGCGTCCAACTCCCTGCTCGAGGCTGTGGTGTTCGCCACCCGTGCGTTTCGAGCCAGCGCGGACAGACTGGCCAACGACTTTGAGACGCTCGAGCCGATTCTGGAACGCGCCGAGGAGGACGCCGCCGTGGAGGAGATTCGCGCGGTGGTCACCAAGGGAACCGCCAAGTCGGAGGACTACGACGGCCACGCCGAGTGGGCGCGGCTGATGCGCGATGAGGTTCAGCGCGTGATGTGGTCCGCGGCTGGCATCGTCCGGGACTCTGACACCCTCGCTCGGGCCGAAGAGGAACTGACCGCGATGCTCCATCGGTGCAACGCGGAGATGAAGGCGCGGGGCGAGTGCCTCTACTCGCACGAGCTCAGGAACCTCATCACCGTCGGTCTGACCGTGCTCAAGTGCGCGGGCAGGCGGAAGGAGTCCAGGGGCTTGCACTATAACGTCGACTTCCCCGAGAGGGTCGAGTCGGAGCGGATACCCACCGTGCTCAAGTGCGACAAAGTCGACGAAGAAGGGGAAACCGGCGCGCCCGGTGGCCCCAACGCGGGCGAGGACGTCAAGTTCTCATTCACGTCCCGCTAAACCACAGCCAAACGAAAATACCCCGGGCTTCGGTCCGGCGGTGGCTGTGTACTGATATGATATTGGGAGGACCATTCAGTTGGGTGTCTTATTATGGTTGAGTTGAGTTGTTGAGTTGAAGTTGCTTTCAGTTACTCGCGGGTGACCTTTGTTGAAATACATCATTGCACCCCGAAATATATCCGTCTACTAGCTACCTATCGTATATCGCGGTCACATCGCCACCTCCCGCCAGCCGTGGTCCGCCCTGGTTCCCTTCATGGACCAAGCAGGGTCGAAGTACCCACCCACGCCCACCCTGAAGTCCAAGCTGACCCGGGTGCACTCGCTCGAGTTGGCCGGAACGTGATGCCGCCGCGACGTCCCGTGAAAGCACGCCACCTGGCCGACGCTTATGTCCAGCGAAACGTAATCCCCCACACCCGGCGCTGACTCCAGCCACAGCGTGGTGCCCGTCCGTGACTGGCACGTCAGCGGCATCCAGAAGTTGAGCTCGCCGGGCTGATGGCCGTAGTCGGCGTCCGCGTGGGGTTTCACGTACCGCGTGGACGGACCGGGCTGGAGCCTCAGGGTGGGCGGCCGCTGGTACCAGACCCGTGTCGGCGTCTCACTCGCCTCGTCCGACAGCGCCCCGCTCGCCACCAGCCTGTGTTTCAGCCACGGCAGCACGTGTTCGCGCACGAACGCGTCAAAGGCTGGAAGCAGTCCACCGTCAGCCTCGTCCGTCGCCACCATGTCGGCGAGGTGCGACTGCGCCTCGTCGCACGAGCCCGCCTTGTTGTCCCTCAGGGACTCGGCCGGGACGACGAAGTCCTCCAGGTCTCCATGTCGGTCCGGGTCCGGCCAGCTTCCCACCCCCGCGCCCGCCCTTCGCAGGAGCCGAGCCACCGCCGGAGCCATGTCGTGTTTCGACCTGTCGTGGCCAAACACCGCCGTTGCCCGAACCTCCGCCGGGAACGCGCCGCGGGGAGCCACGGGTCCGGGATCTTTCTTTCGAGCCTTGCTGTACCGCATCGTGTGCTTAGCCGAGCGCAGCGTGGCGGCGCCCGAAACATACACCGGATCCGAAGCCTCGGGCGGCGGCGCCATCTCGACCGCGCGTGAGGGACTGCCGTGACTGACTCGCACAAAACCTTCTGTTGATCCGCGATGCTTTCCGATCCACAACACCGAGCACACGACGGTCGACATGAAACTTCGCGTGATCTTGCTCTTCGCCGCGATCTGCGCCGCGTCGCACGTCGCGGTGATCGCCGATGAGGCGTGTCGCGACGGGACGTGCGCGTCCAACCTGAACGATCTCCGTAAGGTGCTCGCTGATTCCGAGGACGTGGCGGACTACGTGGTGCGTGTGCGTCGCGAGCTCCACCTGCA
>Ga0115006_10001692_pt1 | contig 13991 bp, 10 predicted proteins | sample ArcOceMetagenome_3_FD_88943 | JGI IMG/M metagenome (GOLD analysis project Ga0115006, IMG submission 88943) | Marine eukaryotic phytoplankton communities from Arctic Ocean - Arctic Ocean- Svalbard ARC20M Metagenome | ecosystem: Environmental > Aquatic > Marine > Oceanic | place: Arctic Ocean...
CCTCTAATATTTCGCCGCGGTGACCAATATAAATCAATGCGGTGACCAGTGACCCCCTGTCCTTTTTTTTGAGCAAATAAACAGTAACGACCATTGCCCGGAAATTAAATTTCAGCGGATTTGGCCGAATACGGAAGCGCTTTTAGTTCGTTGGCGATTCGTTCGCAAAACATCATACCTGCTGAATTCCATGGCTGTTCAATAGTTACCAGCAAGTGGCCCTTCACGTCACACAATGAGCTCGACACAAAAACGAATATTGAATGTAAATGTTGGCATCCTAGGTCACGTGGATAGTGGGAAAACAAGTTTGGGTGAGCAACGAAAAGCAACTTTCCTTTGCCTCGTTCCCAGATACCCGTCCACGACTCGCGCACTTCTTTATAATTTTCACCATACCTTACATCCATACAGTTCGGGCACTCTCTACCCAATTCTCGACTGCCTCACTGGATAAACATCCTCAAAGCATCGAACGAGGCATCACACTGGATCTTGGTTTCTCGAGTTTTTTGACAAACTTGCCAGAGAACCTTGACCACATGCCATATGATCAGGTCCAGTTCACTCTCGTGGACTGTCCGGGACACGCAACTTTAATGAAAACTGTGCTTGGCGGTGCACACATAATTGACATGATGGTTTTGGTCATTGATGTGAATAAGGGAATGCAGACACAGACCGCAGAGTGTTTGGTGGTCGGGGAGATAACAACACACGATCTCCTCGTTGTTTTGAATAAAATAGACATGATTCCCGAGAAAATGCGTTTCGAGAGGATCGAAAAAGTTAAAGCGCGTCTGAGATCTGCCCTCAAGCCCACCAAATTTAGAGACTGCAAATTTATCTCTGTCGCGGCTCGTCCTGGAGGTGCAGATGGTATGGAAGCTGGCGGCCTGCCCCCACTTGGAATGGATGCGCTAGTATCCAGCCTTTCATGTTATGTCACGTCAAAGCGTATAAAAAAGTGTTCCGGAACTTTTCTTTTTGCTGTTGATCACTGCTTTCCTGCCAAGGGACAGGGGACGGTGATGACAGGAACTGTTCTGAGAGGCAGTTGCAAGGTCGGGGATGAAATCGAACTGCCTGAGCTTGGAATCGTTAAAAAGGTGAAAAGTATGCAGATGTTCAAAAAACCCGTGCAAATCTGTGAAAAAGGCGATCGACTAGGTATCTGCGTTACCCAGCTTGATCCAAAACTCATCGAGCGAGGCATGTTGGCAGCTCCAGGTACTGTACCAAGGTTCCGTACGGCGGTTGTTCTTGCACAGAAAATCAGGTATTACAAAGGGCGCATCCTTTCCAAGATGAAGTTCCATGTTACAGTTGGACATGCAACCGCAATGGCTACGGCGGAGTTCTTTGGCGATGTTGCCAAAGAACACGGCAAGTCAGAAGAAAACGGTATACCAGTTTTAACTTCAGCATCTCATGAAATGATGCACGACACTTTAAAAGCCTCGCAGGAGCTTTCCCCAAAGTCAGCTATTTCGCACCAACCTCTCGAGCATTTGATCTCTGAGTTTGATGGACAAAAAATTTACTCGTACTATGAAGAGTTGGAAAACGCTATCGAGGTCGGTGAAAACAAATCAGAAGAATTGTCAGACACCTCCACTAAATCTGTGGGCACTGCGAGCAAAGGACACGCATATCCGAATACCACCTGGGCACTCCTTGTCTTTGATCGCCCTATTGTTTGTCCTCCCGGGGGCTTATACATTGCTTCGCGTCTAGACGCGGATATTCAGAAGAACACGTGTCGCTTAGCATTCTACGGTCGCCTCTTACAGCCATTGAACTTTGATTTAGACACCAACGGAATAAGGTGCATCAAAGTTTTCAAACATAAAAAAAGAGAAGGTGTGATAGAGCGGTTACAGGATCCAAATTCTGCCATCTGTAAAGGAATGTTTAAAAGAGAAACCGATCTATCGTTGTTCCAGGGTATGAAGGTATTTACTGATCGTTGCGAAGAAGGGACCATCAGTGGGTGGTTTGGAAAGAGTGGAAAATTCAAGGTGTTCTTTAAAGACGGAGTCCGGCCCATTGGCGCGGCAGGCAATGTCACAAAGCTGTATCTGCATTTCAAACGTCACGCATTCGACAGAGAAGATAAACACGTACTTCAATAGGACAGCTAGCTCACTTTCAAAATACGTATTGTACCTTCGGAGATATAACCGGTTATACTTTACCGATTCGATGCTCTCGCTTTTTAGAGAAGCAAAATATTTTAACTCAATAGTCTATTTTACACACCCCCATCTTCGTTCCTTGCTGCCGTGAGATTTAAGTCCCGGTTCTGTGAATACTTGAATCTCCGCGCAATATGCAATGTACTGTCATCTGACTGTCTCATTCCGAATGGCGACTCTTGAACCTTCCAAAAAAGCCAGGTAACCCTCAAGCTTATCGCTGACGTCCGACACGGAATACATGAGACCTTCTGCATTTATGCGCGCATCCCCTCGAAGCCCCATGTCGACTCAATCTTCGAGCAGCTTCAAGGACAGTAACATATCAGTACTTGGTGGCGCTGTTGGGTCGTTGAAACAACTGAACAGGAAACATAAAAACTCGTTCGGCCTCTCAATGCCAAGAAGGCGCCGTGGTCTCAAATTTTGCACATCCTTGGGACCCCTCATATCATCCTCCTTTGCAAAAACATGGAACCGAGGCTGGGCAGTGCGAATCGCGGTGATACATCTTTCTTTCACAACTCCCACGGGAAGTCTGGCTCTGCTTGGACTCCGCGTGCTGTGACCGGGATGGTCGAAGTCTGGGACACGAGAGCACTCGGTCTTTGGCAAGGTCCTTAGCATTTTGCGCGCGATCGGTGCGTGTTGGATTCACATAATAGACTACTCGTATTATTAGCGAGGACGCTGAACCAGGAGGAGAATACGAGTAGCACTCGGCTTTAATCGCGGTTTTTCGGATTTAAGTGTCACACCCGGTGTAAGTTACGAAGGCAAACAGTCAGATAGGTGGCACAATCGGAGATGGCCGAAACGAAAGAGTTTTGACTTGGCAGCAGCTTCCGCGCATGATGACACCGCGTGCATCCGATTAATGACGGAGAGTGGTATCGTGTTATGACGTCATCGGCTTATGGGTGTCAACTCGAGCAAGACCTTCACTGAGTGCTATAATACCAATTGGACCAATCACGTTGACGGGATTTGCGCCCTCAAATATTTCAACGCGGTGACCATAAAAAATCAATGCGGTGACCAGTGACCAACTGTCCTTGCTTATGAAAATCAGAATACAGATCCAGCTAGCTAGCTACGAAGGTAGCTAGTTAGACGAAACTACATCCCATGCATGTAATATTTGAGTAATACATCAAAACACTCGAGCTGCGCAAAAAATTAAACTCAACGGCAAATGCATTCGCCACAGTTGCGTATTCGTATGAAATGGATATTGATTTTTTGCGCAGCTTTTGTCCCACCTGTGCGCGGCGATGTCACTTTTGTATGGGAATCTTTTACGAATCACGTGATTTGGATCGTATATTTGATTAACAATAATGTTACATAATAATGTTATGATAGAATATCATACCATATACGATAATTGAATCAATCGTACCGAGTCAATGAAGAAAATTCCTACGGCAGTACTATTCTTCATTTACTCGCGAAATCGGTGCTACGAAGGTAATATTCAACGTAGAATAAAAGCGAACCTTACCTTTTGCCTATCTCAATTTAAACTAACCCCCATCTATCTACATGACGTTCGTTACGAACGAAGATAAGTTAAGTTAAGTTAGCTCGCTCTCAACCCTTGATCAAGCTTCCCACTTCTTTTCGACATTGCATTTCAATACTTTCGACCGAGAGCTGCAAAAAACCGGGAGACTAGTGACGACCACGACTATCAATGTCAAAAAAACCTAGAAAATCGAAAACATTGGCATTGTTCGATGTTGACGGCACTCTAACCATACCGCGCAAAGTGCGTAGCCAGCCCATCTCAGATCGTTCGATGTTTTCGCAGAGCTCACCTTGCCACGGCATTGTAAAGAACAGTGCCGAGTAACATTGCAACTTTTGTTTTTCCTTACATCCACATTCACTTACGCAGCGTGCGGATGCCAGTATGTTGAAATTCCTCAAAGATCTTGGAGAGGTGCGTTTCCCTCACCCTAGCGCCAAGCTTGCCACCGGCCGAATATTGTTTTTCCGAAACTTCCTCGGCTGCGAGCTGAACATAATCAACCGAACATGATGTTTGAATAGAAAATAAGTGTCGGAATCGTTGGCGGGAGCGACTTGATCAAGATCAGAGAACAGTTGGGAGAGGACGGTGCGCACACTTTCGATGAACGCTTTCAGCCGGGTCCTTGTAAATCGTGACTTTTTATTTCCCCGCAGCCCAAAAAGACTATGATTTCCTTTTTGCTGAAAACGGTCTGATGGCATTTAAGGGAGGTTCCCTTCTTAGAGCGACCAGCTTCAAGGAATATCTCGGGGACGAAAAGTTGAAGAAACTCATCAATTTCATTCTCGTCTACATTGCAAATTTGGACATCCCAATCAAGCGCGGAACATTTATAGAGTTCCGTAATGGTATGCTCAATGTATCTCCCATTGGACGAAATTGCAACCAATCAGAACGAGACGAGTTCGAAAGATATGACACGGACGCCCGTGTCCGTGAGAAAATGGTCAAGATTTTACAAACACAGTTCGAAGAATACAACCTTACGTTCTCTATCGGTGGTCAGATTTCCTTTGACGTCTTCCCAAAAGGCTGGGACAAGACATTTTGCCTTCAGTTTGTAGAAAATGATTACGATGACATTCACTTCTTCGGCGATAAAACACATCACGGGGGAAACGACTATGAGATATACAACTCACAAAGGACTATCGGACACGCAGTGACTTCGCCAGAAGATACCCAAAAACAAGTCGTCAAATATATTCTTGACAAGCTTTAAGCAGTAACATCGCTCAAATACTATGATATCAATTAGCAGGAAAATATTTCAGTCCTCGTTCAGTCGACTTGAACAACACGAATCATAAGTCACAGTGCGGCTTGATACTACCTCTGTTGTGTCTGTTGAGCGAGGCACTTTCACAGTCATCAAACAATGCAGTAGAAGTTGAAACTTGCTTTGCTTGAAATTCAGATATATTTATTTTGCTTTGCTCTGCTTTGTACACACGAAGAGCAGTTTATTTATTACCTTCGAACGTACCATAACCCTTATTTTTCGTACGTTTCGTAAGGTTTTGTAAGCTTCGAAGGTACCTTCGTACTTCGCATGCATTCGTTTCGTTCCCTCGTCAGTTGGGTTGCAGCTAAGAGTCGGACTAATCTCGAAAATAACTCATGAAAAAAAGAGAAACTCGTTGCCGAAAATTGTATGGGCATTCCGATTTTCGGAAATCAGACCGACATTCTTGAGTTAGTTAGTCCGTCTCTTGCAACCCAACTGAGGGAAATGCCGTGCTGGTCAAGACTAATAATGATCATCATTGATCCTTCAAGATCATATTTTCGGGTATTCTTCATCGATCTATTACCTTCGTGCATGTTTTCCACAGCGACACAATTCCTTCTGCCACGACGTACTCCCCTGCAAATGCTCAGAGAAAAGAGCTGAAGGCATCGGTTCAGAGAACTATCTGGAAGATAGCCTGTTCTCAAGAGGATGGCACTTTTTTTCGCGATTTCCTGTTTGTTTTTCTTTGTTCCAACGGCGGAATCTCTCGGGCTCGTTGCCACCCGGGCGGTCGACCATGAAGCTTGGCAGCGCCTTCAGGTTTTGGGACGAATCAGCGATACTGACGATGGCACCCTTCAGCGGACATTTCTGAGCCTCGGGTCCCGACGCGCGATGACAACCGTAGAGAGCTGGATGCTTCGAGCTGGGTTGGACACATGGGTCGACGAAGTTGGAAATGTTCACGGTCGAATCGAAGGGGCTGGGTGTACAGGCCAGCATGTCCTCATTTTTGGTTCCCATCTAGACACGGTGAAGGATGCCGGAAAGTATGACGGCGCCTTAGGTATTATCGTCGGCATCGCCGCCCTCAAAGCGCTCGTGCTGGATTCTTTCACTGAAGAGGCACCAGTACCTTGTTCTCTCCAGCTTGTTGCTTTTTCTGACGAAGAAGGTGTACGGTTCTCAAGTACATTCCTTGGTAGTCGTGCTCTCGTAGGGACTTTACCTTACACGGTGATTAAAGCACGAGACGAAGAGGGACATACTTTCCTTGAAGTGTTGCGTCATAATGGTTTCAAAGGAACGCTTGATTCCATCAAGACGGCAAATATATCCGACGCATTATCCTCTTATGTAGAGGTGCACATTGAACAGGGTCCCGTCCTCCAGCAACGAAAGCAATTTGCTTCTCCTGTTGTTGGAATCTCTGGTCAAACAAGGCTACTCTTCACAGTGCATGGAACGCAAGGTCATGCTGGAACTGTGCCTATGACAGAGAGGAAAGATGCGCTAGCAGCTTCAGCAAATATTATACACACCATCGAGAAGTATTGCAGGCAAACAGTTTTGAACGCTTCTGAAGATACTTTATTGGTCTGTACTGTTGGGGATGTGCGCGTATGGCCAGGCTCGAGTAATGTTATACCCAGTACCACAAACTTCACTGTTGACATACGATCGCGGTCAGACAGTGTCAGGAATGCGGTGGTTGAACACTTGATACAGTATGCACAACACGTCTGCCAGGCAAGAGGGCTAATATTTAGCTTCGATCGTACTCATGACGCGCCTGCAGTCAATTGCGATAAGAAAATTTTGGACAGCCTTGCCGAGTCCATATTACACGTGACCAGTGAACTAATAGATGCAAGGACTGGCACAGATAAGACGATTTCACAGTTCTGGGATGACACAGGTTTGATCAATATGAAGGACACGAAACCTTGGCGTGCATTGACAAGTGGTGCAGGGCATGATGCTTTAGCAATCAGCCAGACTTGTCCTATTGGTATGCTTTTCGTTAGGTGCAAAGACGGTATAAGTCATAGTCCCCTTGAGCAGAGCACCCCTGAGGATGTTGCATTTGCTGGTAGAGTTTTACTTAACTTTTTGACCTCAAATGGGGCTCATCATTCTGCCCTGTAATAATTGACAAGGCGGATTGCAATAAAAGGAGATTTGAAAACAATAATTTCCACATGCACCTCCTCTAATTAACGGAGTGATTGATACGTGCATGTGTCTTGGTGCGGAAAAGAATTCTTGGGAAAGGACTCAGCGCACGTCAACCTATGGTGCTCCGGGTTCATCAGGGCTAGATAACGCCAAGAAAATTAAAAACAGCTGGAGTAACCTCACGGCGTGTCAGAGACAGCTGCTTTAGATTGAATAACGTGACGTGTAATGCAAAACTAGAAGTGGGATTTAATTAGCAACGGCGCGTGGAATGCTTCAAACAGTCTAACCACTTTTGTGAGGCCAAGGCCTGGGCTTGATAGCAACGATCTATGGGTTGCGCGCAATATGCAAGCAAATGTCCCGAATCTTGCGGCAAGTGTCGCTGCATCGATTTTGTGGATACCGTGCAAACAGGTCAGGGCTTCATGAAGTTGGGTTATGTAGTCGTTGTTATTGCTCTCGTTGGACTTTTCAACTAATCTTTCACTCTCATTGAAGAATTCAATGTACCTTGCGGCCTCGTCGTGGCTCCACGCGCACACAAGAGAGCAGTCACCGAGTCCAGCAAACCTATTCACTCCAGGCAATGAAATATTTGCGTCTTCGTCATCAACGAGACAAACGACCACGCGCAAAGCGAATGAGCAACCAAGCCCGAGAACTCGAGCGCGCAGATATGACGGGTGAAGGGACTGAAATTTCAGAGAAATAAAAAGTGCGCACGAGCTGCTCGAAGCAAAGACGAAATCCGGGTCGATGTCTTCGATGACCCAGTTCACGTTACAGAAATGATGCATCAGACCGTTTCTAATTTGACCCCGCGATACAAATAACATTTCACGTATGGCAGTTCCGTTTGCCGGTTGCGACAGGTTGGCGTGTCTTGACTGGTGCATCTGACGTGTTGTTGGATAGTTCGCAAGGTGCAGAGCAGATTACTGCCGGCGCCACGAATGGTGCTGTAGGTTTTCGCGACTGTTATCATGCTTCGTTCCCGGGACAAGCTGACTGAAGTATTGACGAGCCCTAGCTAGGCTTTCTCGCGGAAACACTATTTTCATATCTTTAGATCTAACCTCGAAGGTAACATTTTTTAAAATAAAAATAAATACGAATATATTATAATATTATTAAATGATGAGATCTTATTATTAATACTATTAATTAATAAGATAAATAATCTTGCTTGATTAATTATTGCTCTAATCTTATATATTATAACTTATTATTAATAGTATTGACTTATGAGCATTATTAATACACTAAAATATTTGTGAGTGGGAATTATGTTGGAATTTTTCCCCACACACGTTGTGTGAAATTTTTGGAAATTTTCGCCACACACGATTAAGATATTGTGAATTTTGTGTGAATTTTGTGGGAATTTTAATAAATGAATAGCTGGCTCGCTCGACGACCGAATTATTATTCGTGTATTACATGCATATATGTTATTATCATTATTAATAATAAACTCACAAATATTTCGGACGGAGAAAATGATAATTTGTACGAAGGTATTAATTAAAATAAAACGCCAGTTTTTGCTTATTACATGAGATGTAGTTTCGTCAAATAACTCATATCACCGCATTGATTTATATTGGTCACCGCGTCGAAATATTAGAGGGCGGAAATTTTGTCACGTGATTGGTCCAATTGGTATTAAGCGCGGTGACCAGCGGTGACCATCTCATACAGCTTTTCAGTCTATGCGCGGAACAGTTGCAAAAATGTACCTTAACGTAACACGGAACTGGTATCGTTAATGAGGAATCGCGGTCTATTCGCTTCATACAATGATGACATGTGTTTGCTCATACGTCGGCACTTAAAAGAAGTTAAGATGTCCGACCCACCTGGAGCGAACCACAACAAATCAGTAATGTCATTCGTTCGCCCCTGGAAGATTTTTATTATTAATAATTATTATCACGTGCTTATTAAACATTACCGTCAAGTAAAAGCTGAGGCAAGTTTCTTGCGGTGGGTGCTGGGGTTGTCGGCCCATTTGGACCGGGGTTAAGATGCCTTCAACATTTCTTTGCAAAGTTAGCATCATTACGTATTTCTTTCTTACATTACATGTCGGTGGGTGTGACTGAAAAACAACGAGACCCTTTTGGAAGCGGACGTTTTCCCCTCGCCTCGACACGGAGAAATCAATATCAATATTCGGTCCAACTGATCCGCCGCAACAAGGATTCGGTCCCAGAGCATCTTTCTTTGCATTAACTTAGCCATCGACAGTCCGATTTTGAGCCGCCGGACTCCCTGAGACATTGACATTTCACTTCTCCTCCCGTCTTGTCTTGGCGGAGAATTACGTCGGTCCCAGGTGTCTACCTGACCTCTTCGTCACCCCCTTTTAAACAACCCCGCAGCCTCCGAGCCTACTTTCCAGCGTACTGAAGCCGAACTCAGCGTACCAGAGGCAAATGATGACGTCGATACCGTGCACTTCTTTCGTGATCCGGTGCAGGGTGGCTTCCCCTCAAAGAAGGACATCCATGTGCTCTTGGGCTTCCGCAACACCGGAGAAGCGAGTCTAAACGTCACGCACATAGCAGGATCACTCAGAGTACCCGGCCAAGGTTCTTTCTATGTCGCAAACTTCACAGAACGTGCATATAATGCCGTGGTCGAGCCCGGCAAGGAGGCTTCAATTTTGTATAGTTTTTCCCTCGATTCACAACTCGCAGGGCATGACTGCAACGTTGAGCTTGCCGTGTTTTATCAGGACAGCGAAGAACTGTTCTCCACTACTTTCTTCAACTCGACAGTTCAAGTGCTTGATCCCGTTGGAGTCATCGACACCAAATTAATATTCATGTACCTCACGGTGTTGAGTGTGTTGTTTTTTGCCACCTATACAAGCTTGCATGCATCTGGAACATCATTTCCAGCAGCTACAACGTTATTTAAAAAGACACTTCCGGCTATTCTCAAAAAGAACAAGGAAGCGGGATTCTACAGCCATCACCGCGTCGATGAGTGGTTGAAGGGAACTGCCTGGACCCCACATGCGGTCAAAAGAAAATGAACGAAGGAACAACAGTTGCGTACTCGTTTCTGGCCATCGATGCCATATGAAGTGTTTGATGCGTGTCTTTATTTATTTTCCGCAGCAAGAAATATTTTATAATATATTATTACGTGATAAGTTTCGAAGATATTACCTTCATTCGAAGACAGATATCACCATGCATTATTATTTGCAAAACTGTTGTCGTGACCCAGCCCGAGTTTTTTTTCGGAGATTTTGAAAAGCGGATATCCGATCCGCTGGACTTTTTCAGACTTTTTCATCGAGCAAACAGTAGTTTCGTCATAGCTTGCGGTCTTACACGTGAAGCTATCAGCAAAGTGACAAGCTAGCTATTATAGTTACATACATATATAATCCGAATTTCAATAGATATATATCTAGCTAGCTAGGCTTGGACATTTTTTTATTAAGAACGTAAATACTTTAACACTTATCATTATTACGATCCACAAAATCACTCCGGTGGGCAAACAGTGTAAAGATTCCGCGCTTATATGTTCAAGTTAGCGACTTATTTATATATACCTTCGTATCATAATCGATTATCAAGCAAAGCAAGTTAAGATCATATTAATAATATATATGATACGTTAATCGATTATCAAGCAAAGCAAGTTAAGATCATATTAATAATATATATGATATACGTTACGAACCGGGCGCGGCTTTGCCGCGCACACAGCCACCCAGGGATTAGGAGTATCATCCACGGCCTCGCTCGGTATATATCGTTCGAACTTAAGTGATCAAACGGCCGGAGCAAAACACGGGGGCGGGTAAGAATACCAAAGGAGTGATGGGCCGAAATCGGAATAATAACTCACAACATCATAATAATTACGAAGGTACCTTCGAAGGTACCTTCGTACCTTCGAAGGTATTTAATGAGATCTTATTTATTAATATAAGATCTTATTAATACTTATTATTATTATTTATTTTTTATTATTTATTTTTTGTACGAGATTTTTTTCCGGCGAGCGATGGAATATAACCCGGCCGCCGCCTTCCGTAAGCCACTACACCGTTCGCCAGGGAAGCACGACAAGCGTCGGTAGCGATAAGCATGGTTCGCATAAGCGTCCTCAATGACACTCTCAAGGTAATTCTTGCACTCCAGCCATCAAGCTTGCGTCGCGGTTGTGTCGAAGGCGGCCACACCGCCATTTAACTATTTAGGGTCTTCTCGCTTCTGCTTCTGAGGGTGTTGTTCTACTGCGCAGGCCATGTACAACGCCGAAAAGCGCGGAAAGCGCCAGGTGCTTGTGCGCCCTGTCTCAAAAGTTGTGATCAAGTTTCTTCAGGTCATGCAGAAGCATGGTGAGCTCCTTACCTGACGACTATTCTTCTTGGCTGCCTTGTCTCGATCGGTCGATCAAACTTCTTTGACATCTTTTTCTTTTATCGTGGTAGGCTACATCAACGAGTTCGAATACATCGACGATCATAGATCTGGAAAGATCGTCGTAGAGCTGAATGGACGCATCAATAAGTGCGGTGTCATAAGGTAATGCCGCCATCGTACATCTGGTTCGGTTTACCAAGGATTCATATTTGCATCCAACAAGATATATGTTTCAAACTTCTTTCTCTTTTCCGCAGCCCCCGTTATGATCTCTCGCACACGGATGTCGAAGACTGGGTTGGCCGTCTTCTTCCGTCTCGTCTGGTATGCTTCATAGCTACACGTGTGTCGAAATCATATCATATCATTGACTTTTTTTCACCAATTCAGTTCGGGGTCATCGTACTGACTACTGCCAATGGAATTCTTGACCACGAAGAAGCACGACGCAAAAAGGTCGGCGGTAAAGTTCTGGGTAGGTTGACGACGTGCTCCAAAACTGGCCAATGAGCCCATCAGAGACGGATACTGACGTCTGCGCCTCATTTTTCTGTCAGGTTTCTTCTACTGATGTCAATCGAAGGCCCTTGAGATCGCAAGTCTCTGTCAATTATTCACCAGGGCTGCCAAACATTTCTAGGGTTACGCGATCAGCTTGTATGATTGTAGGCGCAATAATCATAGGACGCGGCGCGAGCGTGAAAGGATTGAATAAATAATAATAATTCATCAACATGGTTACTACCGTCTCGAGTGCAAAGAAAACTGACCGTGGAACCTCCTCAACATTGCAAACCCCTCCGGCTTGACGAGAAAATTATGCTAAGATGTGATCACAAACCCTAAAGGTCACACTTCTTGCAGCCACTTGGCGGCGTCAACAGCAAAGTAAGTGAGAGTCAGGTCTGCGCCAGCACGCTTTATGGATATGAGACTCTCAAGAACGGCATCTTTTTCGTTCAAATATCCTGCTGCAGACCCTGCCTTGAGCATTGAATACTCACCAGACACCTGGTAAGCACTTATGGGAAGTGTCGTACTATCCTTGAGCGCACGAATGATATCCAGATATGCCCCTGCTGGCTTCACCATCATTATATCAGCCCCTTCAGCTTCATCAAGGGCAGCCTCCCGGAGGCATTCTCTATAGTTGGCAGGGTCCATTTGATACTCTGCTTTATCCTTCGGGATACTCCAGTCTTCGTTACCTGGACGAGGAGCGCTTGCTAGTGCATCTCGAAAGGGTCCGTAATAAGCAGAGTTGTACCTGGAAGTGCAAAAATAAGCAAAGAGTTAGTATTGACATTGACCAGTATCGGTAGTTTGAGCGATTTACTGGACATACTTGGCGGTATATGACATGATCGCTACGTTTGTAAATCCCTCAGCATCAAGCGCCTCACGAATTGCACCGACGCGACCATCCATCATGTCAGAAGGAGATATGACATCGGCACCAGCACGAGCCTGGGATACAGCCTGCTTGCAAAGGTAGTAGACAGTCTCATCATTCATGATGACACCATCGGATCTAACCATGCCATCGTGTCCCATCGTGTTGTAGGGATCAAGTGCAACATCTGTGTAAACCTCAAGGTCAGGAAACGTATCTTTGAGGAGTGAGATCGAGCGCTGCGCTAGCCCGTTTGGGTTGAAGCACTCTTCCGCAGTGGCAGTCTTCAGGTGGTCTGGCGTCTTCGGGAAAATCACAACTTGGTTCACACCGGCTGCACGTGCCTCGCGTACTTTATTGACCATTCCGGTCTTCCATCCGAGACGGGATTGCCCGGGCATCGAGTCGATCGGGATGTCGTCATCGCCATCGTGAACGAAGATTGGGTAGATAAAGTTTGATGGAGTCAATATTGTCTGAAGCACTCTTAGTTAGCTTGGTGACAAAAGCATGATGTTACAGGGTAATAACAAGTTGTCGGATCAATTGAGAACAGCAAGTGAGGGGCGCACCTCGCGGAAGGCCTCTCGGACGGTGGCGCTTCGGCGGTTTCGGCGTGGACGAGAAGCCAGGTCTTGAGGAGGCACAACGGGACTTCCTGATCACCATTCTGAGGGTATGAGAGTTGGAATACCACACGATGGACTCATGTCCAGAGAGATCAAGATTTTGACGATGGTCGCAGAATGGATCATTTACCTTCGGGAGCTCTTGGGGCCACACGTTTGGTAGGAGGCGCGAGGTCGACGTCAGCAGCCTTCGAGCTTACGGGGCAAGTGCGACGAATCGCATTCGACCTCGCCGGCCTAAATAAGTTGCCTACCGGTGCGCCTGCGAAGGTCTTGGAGAGTCCGGTCATATTCATCTGTAGATATGGTATTTCCAACGGGAACTGATGTCGAGTGTAGTCGCCCCCAGTCCGCAATGCTCTTTAAGACGGCGAGAAATCTTATACTTTATATATCCTTTTGTTTCGGCCAATCATTTTGCGCCA
>Ga0115006_10001693_pt1 | contig 13991 bp, 25 predicted proteins | sample ArcOceMetagenome_3_FD_88943 | JGI IMG/M metagenome (GOLD analysis project Ga0115006, IMG submission 88943) | Marine eukaryotic phytoplankton communities from Arctic Ocean - Arctic Ocean- Svalbard ARC20M Metagenome | ecosystem: Environmental > Aquatic > Marine > Oceanic | place: Arctic Ocean...
CCACAGCCACCACCACGTCATTCACCCGGAGCTTCTTGCTGTCTGCCGCAGCAAATCCTGGCACGATCTCCTGGATGTAGACGTCGGGGCCCTTTGTAGAGCGCTCCAGACGCAGGCCGAGCCTGACGTGCTCCGATGGTCGGGGCCCCAGCACCCGCGTCTCTTGCTGCGCCCTAAACTTTCCCGCGACCATGTCCGTCTTGTATGCCTCAAGAAGCGTGGTCTGCTGCCTCTGACCGATCACGTACGACGACGATTGCTGCGCGACACATTTGAAAACAGCCGGTCTTAAAAACGGTTGATACTCTGAGGATCAACTATTCGGTGCGAGTCTTGGACATGGTTGATACTCCGAGGATCAACCATGTAAAGACTCGCAGCACCTCGCGGCGGCCCCAGCGACAGGCACAATCCGCGTCCACGGAGCGCAGTGTGCGCAAAGTACCTGCTGCTGCTGCTGCCACTGCGCCTCGCTCTGCCACTCTGACCGCTCGACAGTGTACTCCACCTTGGTCTCGAGCACCTCATCGTCGCGCAGGACAGTTGCGTCGCCCAGTAATTCTCCGGCCGCTGTGACCGATGCATTTATCTCCACCGTGGCACCTTTTGTGGTCCCTGTCCATAACAAACGGTGATACTAATAAGACTCGCGAATGTGCGCACGGAGGCGCGTGTGCGCATGAGCGGCGGATGATCAGTCAGATGAGGAGCAGCGCCACACGGATTGAGTGCCGCCGTCGCACCCACCAATTTCAACGCGTCGTTCTGCCTCCAGATGCGTCTCTTTCACCACCGTCGGCAGCGGTGGCTTCGGCGGTTCCTCCACGGGGGGAGGGGGTGGGGGCGCTGAGCGCTGTACCCGCCGCTTCTCCTGTTTCAGCGGCGCCACGACCGGCTCGGGCTCGGGCTCGGGCTCGGGCTCGGGCTCAGGCGGTGGCGGAGGAGGCCGCGCTGCGTGTGCTCGTTTCAGTGTTGTGCGCGGACTCGCGCAGGCAGAAGCAGACGCACGGGGGCGGGGATGTGGCTATTGCCATCATCGACCTGAGCGCTGCACTTTGTTTTGCTTGCGCTCGAACTGGATGGGCGTGTCGTCGTCTTCTTCGACCTTCTTCTCGACCACCTTCTCAATCTCCTTTACGACTTCGTTCACCACGAGCTTGTCGACATAGACTGGGACCTCGGTCGTCACCACCTGCAGTGTGCAGTGACCGGTCAAAGCCGCACAACATCCTGCACAGTGAGTCGGCCAAAACACGCGGCCCGGGTGGGTCGATTGTGCGCGAGGCGAGGACCCGAGTCCTTAGCGCGAGTTGCCGTCTGCTCCGGCTACGTGCATGCTCACACATGACGCAGCAACTTCAGAGTGTGCCCCGGGGGGCCTACAGCATGTTTGCAGCCTTGGCCGCTGACGAGGCGGGCGCGGGAGCGGCGCAGAGCACCTTCTGGACTTCGACTGCCTTCTCCTGCAGCACAAGCTTTTCGACGGGCACCATCACGTCCTGGAGGACCACCTTCTCCACCTCCTTGACTGTCTCGTTCTCGACCACGCTGGTGCGGGCGGGTGGCACACGCGTCATACATACACTCGTACGCTGCACCGCGCAATGCACACGAATGACCCGCTGCGTGCGAGCTTCAACAGGGTACTAGCCCAGTACCCTGGCACCATAACACCCCGCGCTGCTGCGGCACGCCACGCACACACCGGTCGACGTAGACAGGGACTTCCTTAAGCACCACGCGCTCAACGGGTACTTCCACAATCTTTTCCACCACCTGCGCGTGCGCGCGCGGCGTAGCGTCAGCGCTTCCCGCCCTGCGCCGGCGCAGCTCTTGCAACGGTTGATATGCCGAGGACCCACTTTTCCACCCCGAGCAGACATCGCAATCCAACCAGGTCCTTCAGAAATAAACATGACAACATCCTCCTCCTCAACGCACACAGCTTGTTTCCAGGTCCTTCAGAAATAAACATTCTGTGCAACAGCTCGCTGCGTCATGATGCGCGCACCTTTTCGACAATACGCTCGACCTCCACGACTCGCTCGGTGATGACGGGCTTTTCCACCTCGACAATGCGCTCCACGATGCGATCGACGGGCACCTGCCAGCCCCGCCGTCACGCTCCGCACACGGTCGCGACACGCGCGCGCAGACAGGCACGTCTAGAAGGGCGCTCACCTCGACGATTCTTTCCACAATCACTTCCTTCACGACCTCTATGGGCACCTGCAACAGCGGTACGTAACAGGGGTCATGGCATCGTTCCATGGTGCTGGGGGCGCCCCCCGGCAGGCCCAGGTGTGGCCCGCGTGGGGAAGGAGGGAATGATACACGAATCGCATAGCTACTGCCCGGGAGCAGTGCATCGCAGTAGCACTGCTCCCGGGAGCAATGCATTGCCCCCGGGCGCATTGCATTGCCCCCGGGAGCATTCTGATCTTTTCTGTCAGTGTTGATCGTTGTTTCTGCCTGCGTCATATTCAAATTCTCACACAACAGTGCCCTAGCTACCTGCAAAGCCTACACCTGCGCTGCATGCGGAGCCTACATTTATACATGTGAGGCCTCATATATATAGCACATGTATTTGTATGCCCCCGTCGCGCCTGTCTCTCCCTCCCTCACTGAATCGCTCTTGTTCACCCTCTCCCCTTCCTTGTCTGGGTCTTGCGTGTATGGAGGCACCTCTTTGATGACGACGCGCTCCACGGGGACCTCAACGATCTTCTCCACGATGCGCTCGCAGGGAACGTCCACAAACACCTCGACGATTTTCTCCACTGGCACCTGTGCGTGCGGTGGGCGCGAGTTCAGACACCGGCGGCACGAGGAGCAGCACGGCAGCATCGGGGCAGGGGGTGCAGGGGGTGCTGTAGCACCTCAACAAGCTTCTCCACGATGCGATCCACGGGCACCTCGACCACCTTTTCGACCACCCGGTCGACGTACACCGGCACCTCCTGCGCCAGGGCGCGCGCAAACGTCAGGGGCGCGCGTCGCCGAGACCGCACCTGGAAGGAGCGGGGGACAGCACACGCACGGCATGGGCACATTGCCACGGATGACCTGGACAACAATCTTGTCCACCGGCACCTCCTTGATGACCTCTCGATCAACGTAGCGATCGACGTACTTGATCACCTCCCGGTCAATGTACTGCTCCACATACTTTACAACCTCCTGTACGACCACCTTTTCGACCTCGACCTCGACCACCCGCTCCACGATGCGCTCCACCGGCACGCTCACCTCCTGCGGAACAATCCGATCCACTGCACAATCGCGTCGTCAGCCGTGCGCCAAGGTTCAGCACATCGGGGCGCGGCTCGCGGCTCGCGGCTCGCGGCTCGCGGCTCCAGCGCTCGCATCGCGTCTGCACGCGCGCGCCGCGGCGCAGCCGGGCGCAAGCAGCCACAGGCAGGCGACCGTAGACTGGCTGCTCGTTCACGACGACTTTTTGGACCTCCTTGATAACGTCCTTCTCCACAAAGCGCTCGACAGGGTAAGGCACGTCGCGAACAATGACCTTGTCCACCATGACTGGAACCTCCTGCATCACTACCCTCTCCGTTGGAACCTCTCTGATTTCGACGCGGTCCACGATGTGCTGAACCTTGACCTCGACCGGCACGGGCACCTCATTATACACCACCTGCCGCCCTCCACCCCGTTACCGTGCCTGGCACACAGCAACTGCCGCCGCACGGCTGCACGGCAAGCCGAAGCGCGGCTGCGCAGGCGCATGCCTGCAGTCGTCTGTCATCACCTTATCCACCGGGACGGGGACTTCCTTGTACACAATCTTTTCCACGGGTACCGGCTTCTCGATCTGCCAGTGCACACGCATCGACACCGTATTCAGCCGCGACAGAGTCCGCAGAGCGGCCCCGCGATACCCCCTCGCGGAACCAGGTGAGAGCGGCGCAATTCAGCCGGTACCGACGCATGCAGCCGCTCTCCGCCGAGCCTGCCTCCCGTGCACAGCCCTCACCGTTTGGGTAACGATGCGCTCCCGAGGCACCTCCACGAGCTTGTCGCGGTACACAATCTTCTCAACAGGTTCGGGTGCAACCGGTTCGGGTGCAGGTGGGTCCGGCGCCGGGGGCGGGGCGGACCTCTGAACCTTCTTCTTTTCTACTTTCAGGATGGGTTCTGGCAGCGGAACGATGGCAGTCAGCGTCCCCAGCGTCCTCAAAACAGTCTGCAAAATGACACCACCTCGGCGGGTCCCGGGGGGGGGCGGGGGGGGGGTTGGAAAGGGAGGCAGAACCAGGCTCGGGCGAGGGGCTGCGCGGCGGCGGCGCAGACCGCTGTGTGGTTCGCTGGCTCTTTACCAGCGCAGCCGGGTCCGGGGAACTGCTGCGCTCGCGCGGCGCCACGCCCATGGGGATGGGAACAAGCATCTGGGAGTTGGGCACGGTGTGCATCCCATGCTCCCACACCTCCCCGGATTCGTGCATCGCCACCGTCTGCTCACCCCCCGTGCCCCCCGTTCAGCGAGTCACGCCCCGTACCAGGCGCATCGCCTCCCCTCACCCCTGTCCCGCCACGCAACGCACCTGCGCCGTAAGTGGGGATGCGCGGTGGACAGTCATCGGAGAGAGCGGCCTGGCTACCATGGGCGGGGAGGTCAGCACGCCCGGCACGACTACTCCGGGCTGCACGACGGGCGCGCTCTGGTACACCTGCGCATCCCCCATCGGGCTGAGGCTCCTTGGGCGCTGCGGGCTCGAATGATGTAGGCCTGTCCGCGCCGACCGCTGAGGGGAGAGATCTCTCAGCTCCACGGGCACCTGCTCGCACCGTTTCGTCCCATCATCCTGGCTCCAGCACCAGAGACGCACGCGAGCACTGGCTGCGACAGCGGTCCGTGGACCGCTGGCTGCCTGCACGGTCGGGCAAGCCGTGTGGGGCCGTGCCGCGTGTGGAGCCGAAGCCAAGAGCCTCCTGGCGCACCGCGCATTCCGCACTGCGCACCTCCTCGAGCATGATCGACGATGCGGCGGCCGCTGGTAACGCTCACTGGCGCCGCCCGCGGCGCACCCGGGCGCTGGACGACCGCGACCCTTCCTCCTCTCTCAGTCAGAGGCGGACCAGTCCGTGCTGTAGCGTAACCCTTAAAATGCACGCACTGTTTAAGGCCCGTTCAACGGGCACAAAAAAAACAAAACGGGGGCCGAGAGCTGCGAGGGATGCGGCGAGAGGGGGTAATGGCACTCTTGTGTGCCTCGCTGGCCGCCGCATTCGACGCTGCACTGGTCGCAGTGCCGAAGCGGTCGTCGACACTGCTGCCGCGCGCCCGTCTGCTCGCGCTGTCTCGACCGGGCCGCTCGCCGGCCTCGGCGGAGCTCCTATTCTTGCGGTACGACGCGCAGCGCGCTTGGCCCGCGAGGGCGCGCATGAGGCCAGCGTCCTGGCCCGCGGCGGGCCCTGTCGCGCTGATCTGCTTGCGTCGCGGTCTCAGGGGCGGGTTTCGGCCCTGCGCGGCGGTAGCAGCGGCGCCGTGGGGGCAGACGCTCGGCTCTCACCCCAGCGGAGGACGCAAGGCCAGCTCAGCAACTCGCGTGTTGCTATCGCTGCGGTGGGTGCCCGTGCTTGCGGTCCAACCCTGCTTGGCCACTGGCTGTCTTTGCACCGTGCACCTCTCGCGTGTCCTTTGCGTGCTCACCGGAGGGAGGGCTGTGTCGTCGTGACAGCGCCAGCGACGCTTTACACGGAGGGGGGCAGCCTGACGTAGAGGTTGGGGAGGAATCCCCGACCGATCGCCACCATGAGCGATCTGCTCGCCGTGAGCAGCTGGCACAAAAGGTTAGAATGCCCCTGCCCCTACCTGGCTCTCTATTTGTGATGCACCAGTGTGTGTGCGGTGTGGTGGTGCGGTGGTGGCGCGCCGCTGGTAGAGCACCCCAGCTGTGCGACCATTCTGCGCGACGATTCGGCCCTCGAGGCATTTCGCAACGCAGCAGTATCTACCGCGCAAGCTGGAGCACACAGTGTTTCAAGCGGGTGCATCAACGCGACAGGGCTGTGAGAAGCAGGAGACGTGAGAGGCAGGAGACGCTGCCGACGACGAGCCTGTCTGCACGGTGCCGGGCTGTCTGCACGCGGGCGGGCTTCAAGGAGTGATGCTGGCACTGAGACCGAGGTCACTGGCAGCGCGCAGCCAAATTGGCCGCGATAGCGTCAGGAGAGAGCGGCCTCGGCAAAGTGCGACAGCACGTGAATCCTCTTTCGCCCGCCTTCCGCGATCCCATTCCCAGCCCTCACTGGAGCCAGGTCAGCACCTCTCCCACCCAACACCTCGCCCCCGCATTCGGCCCCCTGCATTCGCGCCTTGGTCTCGTCGCAGCGCGCCAGTGTGCGCAGCACGCCCCCCAGACCCCGCCTGGATGAAAGCCCCGCCGAAGCGGGGGGCGCAAAGGCCAATGTCTCCCTCTCGTGGCCGCGCTCTCTGCGCCCCCCCCGCCACGCGCGGACATTGACCGTCTACGGCAGGCGCTGCACAGCGCCTGCCGGAGGCTGATCAGAAAAGGCGAGTGGCAGGTGTATGGGGACGCGAGCTTGCCCCTGCATGTGGACCTGGGCTGCGGCAAAGGGCGCATGCTGTTGGAGATGGCCAAGCTGCACCCCGAGCGCAACTTCCTTGGTCTTAAGCCCTCCCGCCCCGCCCTTCTTGCCGCAGCGCTCTTGCCTCTTGGTGTCCGCACCACCTGTGCGTGGCCCAGCGGCGCATGCAGCCATGGCCCTGTAAGCCGTCCCTGTGCACGTGCCATGCTGAATGCGGTCATGCTGAAAGCGGTCCGGGTGCACGCGCGTCCCAAACGCTGGCAGGTGTGGAAATCCGGGAACCTCTCGTGGTGCGTGCCGACAGGTGGGTGCGCGAGGAGGGCCTCGCGAATCTTCACTACGTGTCCGGATCCATCAACGTTTCGGTGCAATCGCTGCTGGCCCGGTACCCTGGGTCCCTCGACTTGGTTTCCGTCTTGATGCCAGACCCGTGGTTCAAAAACCGACACAAGAAGCGCCGTCTGCTTCAGCCTGAGCTGGTCCAGCAGCTGGCTGCCTACATGAAGCCGGGCGCGCGCTTTTTTGTGATGTCCGACGTGCAGGAGGCAGCTGAGGAAATGGTACACATCCTGCACCAGTCGAGCGACTTTAGCTCATGGGACGGACGCTGGGTCGACAATCCGCTGCCCGTTGGAACAGAGCGCGAGGTGTCTTGCATGTCGCGCGGTGAGCCCATCTATCGCGCCGTCTTCTCTCGCGTCTAGTGTCCTTTGTGCCTCGTCAACCCCTGGCCGCTCGTGTGCCGGGTCAACCCCCGACGGCTCGTGCGGGTTTGTCAATAAATCTAATCATCTCAGCCTCTTGGCGCGAAAGCCACTCGCGCCGCATTGGCCTCAGGGTCTCCTGTTCCAGACGTGCAAGCTTGGGTTTCCCTTCCCAGAGTGTTTATTTTTTTTTGCTTTCTCCCAGAGTTTCACAAATAATCCGCGACCCATACATCTACTCGTCGTCGGCATCACCGCCACCGCCGCCGGCAGCCATCATCTTCCTCTTGACGCGGCCAGGGCGGCCGGGGCCATAGGGCGAGGTGAGGGCGAACTCGATGTGCTTCTCCTGCTCCACGCGGACGAGGAACGAGGGAATGTTGACCATCTGGCTCTTGACACTGTTCCAGTCCCACCCCGTCAGCCATTACCACCTCCACCGCTCTCTGTCTTCCTCTTCACTCACTACCACAAGCTCCTCCTGTGGCGCTCCCGCCACAGCGGCCGCACGGAGCAGGTTGCAGCTGAGCGCCATCTCACGCAACCCTCGGACAAGTCGCCCCCACCCGCACCGGCCATCGGCTGTTCACGCACGTTCCTGCACCTGCGAGCACGCTCTTTCCCGTGTCTGCACCCCTGCTGACCTGCCTGCCCTCGCACTGCCTGGCTCCTCACTGCAGCTACTCCCGATACACAAAACCGGCAGCGGGCACGCGACGCGGACATGCGAGGAGACAAGACAAACACAATCCGCAAGTGGAGCACGCAGAGCAGTGCCAGCGCTGGGGCGCGCGCTGCGCGATGGTAAACCTACCGGACGTGACGCTGGCGGATGAGCACACGGGCGTGGTGAAGGGACTTGGCAAGGTTCTGCTTGAACACCAGGGTTTGCAGCCGTCGCGCCATGATGTCACCAACCTTGATGGCAAGCACGTAATCCAACTCGCGCTTGTCCTCCTCAAGGAGACCCAGGCGCACACACCGACGGAGGAGCGCGTTACCCTCGAAGATGCGCTTCGAGTTCTTCTCGTCGAGCGTGAGCAGCTGACGGGCGTTCGCACGCATCTTGGCGAGGAGGAGAGCCACGCGCCACACCTCACGCTTGTTCTTGAGGCCGAACTCGCCGACAACCTTCATCTCATTGTCGAGGCGCTCCTTCTCGAACGGACGCCTAGGGGTCTTCGAGGTCTTGGAATCTGCACACACGAGCGCAGCGCGAACAACAGAGCGACACGCGGAAGCACAGCACACAAGCGCACCACGACACAGACACCACAGAGGCAGCATCGGCCAGCCCGTCAGCGCCTGCAGACCGGCTCTCGCCTTCGCCCACTCTGCCCCGCGCCCGGCACCCGCACTCGGCCAGCTGCAGGAGCCGTCTCTCGTGTGCCGACAGGAGCCGCTAGCAGCGTGCCGTGGATGAAAATGCGCCGCCTTTCCGCATGATGCACAGCGGCAGCAGCGGCGAGGGCCTCGTGGGCGGCGGCGACTCACAGTTGGTGTACTTGCGGGGCATTGTTGCTCCCGGAGCTCGCCTCTCCCTGCTGTCGCAGCGAACTAAGCGTGAAGCACGAGACTCGGGTTCTTTTTAGCTATTTTCTTTTCTTTTCTTTTGAGTTCGTTGCTTGGCTTCTGTCCACGAACCGCCAACCGCTGACTCATGAACATTGAACAGTGAATGCAGAGGCGCCGGCAGCCGGCATCCGAGCCGGTGCTCACCCGCGGCTCGCGGAGTCGCCGGATGAAGAGTGTGCACCCGAGCAATCACGGGATGCCGAGGGCCCTCGACGATGGGGACGCTGCGGATCCCCCAATCTCCGCCGCCCGTCGCCGGGGCGTCGGCGACCGGCGCCGGGCGGTGCTGGCGCTCGGGCTCGCCACGGGCATCGCGTGCGCGCAGGCGCAGGCGCCGGCGCCGGCGCAGCGGGAAGGCGCGTGGGGCGCGTGGCTCGCTGAGCTCGTCGGGAGTGCCGATCGCGGGGACCCGGCGCGGTGGGCGGGCGGGATCGACCGCGGCGGCACGACGCGTTGCCGGCTCGGCGCGGCGGGCAGCAACTGCTCCTCGTCCGCAAACTGCGTCTTCAACCTGAGCGCCCGCGAGGAGCACCTGCGCTCGTCGTACTGCATGGAGGAGCGCATGGAGCGCCCGTATCTCGGTGTGTTGCCGCGCGGCGGCGCCGCCCCACCCGCGCCACCCCTGCACCTCGCCGCCCGCCGCCCGCCTACTCCCCGTGCGCGCATGCGCGCCATTGTGTGTGCGACGGCGCGCGCTGTGCGCCCCGCGCCCGCCGGGGCGGACCGCGTGCGCCCTGACGGAGGCTGCGGCGGGCGGGCAGGAAAGTACATCGACAACAACGCAAAGGGCGTGTACACGTGCGGCTGCTGCAATGCCACGCTGTTCCATTCGAACGACAAGTTCGACTCGCGGCGCGGCTATCTCTCCTTCTGGTCGCAGCATGCGATAGGCAACGTGGGCTACAAGCACCACGAGGGTTCGTGGCTTCAGCACCCTCTCGACACAGGCCTTCATTGCGAGCACTGCGGCGCCCACCTCGGTCTGGCGCCCCAGCCCGCTGCCTCCCGTGCGCGGCGTCATGTGCCGCCAACGCTCGTGCCGTGGCTTGGCATGCAGACGGAGGCGCCTAACGCTGCCGCGGGCTGCAGGAAACGTGCGCGAGGATGGCCCCGCCCGCACCGGTCGCAGGTTATGCCTCTTTTCCTGCCCCTTTTGCGTGTGCAGCAGGCGTAGGCAGGCAGGGAGTGGGCGGGTGGCGCAGACGGGTTGAAGTGCGCGCGTGCGTGGCGCTGCCTTGACAGATACGACGTCAACTCGGTGTGCGTCCGCTTCTACTGCGAGCTGCCTGCATGTGGCATCGATGTTGAGCAAGTAAAGCACAACGAAAAGGTCTCTGCCTGCCACTGCCGGCCTCTGCCGGCCTCGCTGTATCGCCGCGGCTCCATCTCTGGCTGTGTTTGAGTGGGCGTGAGAGGCTGGCATGTATGTGGCCAGTGCGGTGCCTGAGCTGACTGGAGCGCTGGGGCCGTCTGCTACATGCCTACCTACATGCGAGTGCAGATCAGCAAGACGTGGCGCGCCTTCGACGATGGAGAAGTCTTTGCGGTGCGCCTGCGCCGCGTCATCACCTGGTATCCCTTTCTCATTCCGTGGGCTTGCAGGAGGGGCTTGACCTTGGCGCCCCGCGTCATCTTGGCCTTGGCGCCCCGCGTCATCTTGCCGTGCCCGCATGCCTCGCGTGCTGCCTGCCAGCCAGCCTGCCTGTGCGCGCGACATGCGAGCACGGCCGCGGGGGCAGCAGGCGGCAGCAACGCGCTGCAGTTTCTGTGCGCTGCAAACTGCCTCGCGGCGCTCCAGGCTGGTTGCTCCGCTGGCGTGCTCTGCTGGCGTGCTCTGCTGGCGTGCCCTGTGTGCCTCCCCAACATGTGCTGCTGTGTGAAGCGAGCCGAGATTGACACATCTGCGGACACATCCGGGGACAGGAGTACCGTCTTGAGCGCCCTCGCCCTCCTGTGGACAGGTGGGCAGCAGAGCATGGGGTGTGGCCGTGATGGGGTGGCATGGCTTGCTGCAACGCGCGCATGCGCGACTACTTGCCCCCGTCGCTTGGTATCGCTTGGTGCTGCATGCAGCAAAGTGAAACTGAAATGAGAGCGGTGCCTTTTCGGTTTCCTTCTTGGCAACTCAGTGTGCTGGTGGTGCTGTTGTGCGCGGAGGCGCGGAGGCAGGACGCGGGGCTATAGCGGCAGACGCTACAGGGCGCTCCCGCAAGGTCTTGGCCGCTCCCTCTGTCTTGCTTGCCCGCTCCCACTGCCTTCTTGCTCTCTGCGTGCTGCACTCTGCTTGACGCACAACATGTCTGCGCGCTCGCGCGACTGGCCGCACGTGTGCGGCCTTGGCAAGGTGTCCGAGTTGTGCTCGAATGTGATGCTCGAATGTGATGCTCGAATGTGCAGGAGGCGGAGAGGAGCAAAGGATGACAGGACACGAAAGGATGACAGGACAGTCATGCTTTGCCGACAAGACGGCCCTTGCCGACAAGACCCATGCCGTGCCCTTGGACGCGCGCATTCCTGCCTTGAGTCAGGCCACGTCAAGGCATACCGCGGACCAGCATCAAAGGCAGCATCAAAGCACCCTCCACCCTTAGCACAGCACCCTCCACCCTCGAGTGCTGTTCCTGCACGTGAGCGTGCTGTTGCGCCGCCGGGGCGCTATACAGCAGGCGCTTAGGTTCCCCTTTTCCGCTGCCTCGCCGCCACTCCCTCGCCGGAGAACTGTCCGAGCACTGTTTTAATCGGCAGCATGGAATCGGCGGCAGGCGGCGGCAGCAGCATACGCAAGTGCACCCAGCTGCATGCTCGCCGCTTCTTTCACTCCATACACTCTGCTTCTTTACAGGCCGCTGTATCTGGCGAGGCGAGAAGCAAGGGCTGGTGGCAAGGGCTGCTGTACCGCTGTATCGCAAGGGCTGCTGTACCGCTGTACCGCAGTATCATCGCCATCGCATGTGCATGCGCATGCCATATATGCCAGCCTGCACGGCAGGCACTGTCCAGCTCGGCGGCGCACAAGCAGTGTTTTGAGGTAGCTGGTTTCCCAGATGGTCCGAGACAATGTGCGCATTGTTTCGGATGCCGGGAGCGTGCGAAACATGATGGCACCATAGCCCAGTGCTGTCATGGTGCAGTGCAGTCATAGTGCAGAGGCGCCTCTGCACTCAGGGGAGTATGCATGCATGAAAGCAGGCATGCATGAAAGCAGCCAAAGGCATCCATGTAAGAAAGCAGCCAAAGCCGTCAAGAAAGCAGCCAAAGCCGTCAAACTACTTGTGCACACCCGGTGTCTGAGGGGAGGACGGCCGTCTACCTCTTACACCTTTTGCCCTTCTTACACCTCTTGCCGCGCGTAAACCTCTTACACATCATGCCTTGTCTGGCACTGCTTCAAGCCCCTGGCATTCGCAGCCAGACACGTCCCGACCAGGTGCAAACGCGTCGACTCGGAGCAGTTGCGCGCGGCGCTTGCGACGCGTACCAAACAGCGCCGCCGCCCATGGTGCCTATTTCGCGCCAGCCCAGACGCGTCCCTATTTCGCGCCAGCCCAGATGTTGTCGGGTTTAATGTACGTATGGCAATCGCGAGGGGTGTCTGATACCGCTCTGATACCGCTCTGCTGCATGCGCTGATGCAAGCGCTCTGCGCATGCGGCATGCCAGCTGCATCAGCGCTCAAGCATGCCTCATCCCTGCTTAAGCATCGTGCGTCTGGCAATCCTTATTGCTGACCCAGAGCACCTTGGCATAGACATCACGGGACCATGCAAAGTTGGTAAGCGGCAGGGCCAGCATAGCTTCCAGCTGTTTGACGCCATGGGCGCCTGACTGGCAGATGATTGCACTCATGCCAGCCTCCTGGGCCGCTCGTGCCACTTCAGCCCGCGAGTCCAAATAGATCATCTGCTCGGGCTCCACACCCGCACGATGCGCTAACAAGCTGAAGCAACGCGGGTCGAGCGGCGACAAGGCCTCGCGCTTGCATTCCAATACTGCGTTCAGGTGCCGCTTCACCTCGCTGCCCGCCCGCTTGCGCACGGGAGGCGCCGCCGACCCGCTGGCCGCCGCGCGCTGTTGCTCGCCAAGGTGCCACTCGCGGCACATGACGCCCGTCTGAAAGCCGTCGAACCGCAGGCACTGCAACGCGTCCCGCACGTCGCCGCTGCTCACCATCATCATCATCATCATCACCACCACCACCATCATCATCATACTAGTGATTTTAATCATAATAACACAGACCTTGGTGTACACAAACTGCAACTGCCGGGGCGGACAGGGCAAGCTGGCTGGTGAGGCAGGGCGACAGCACGCTCTCTGGCGTGGCCTCAACACAAGCTTTATCACAAAGGGGCGGGCGTGGTGGGTACATATGTACATACTTGACGCGCGCCGTCTGCAGGAGCGTGCGCACATGGGAGGTGACGTCCGACGGCGACAATGCCGACAGGTCTAGGCCCTCCGCGCTGAGCTCTGTCAGCAGCCGCTCGCCTCCTGCAGACAGAGACAAGCACGTGACGCGGGCGAAAAAGACACGCAACCGAGACAAGGGCCCGCAGGCACACGCATGCCAGCACTCCCCACCGCAGTCGTACCCTCTGTGGTCCCCACTTGCCCATCGAGCATGTCGCGCAGGGCGCCCCCCTCCTTCTTTCCAGCCAGACGTCGAAAAGTGCCGATGGGGATCTTGTGCTGGGCCTCCCAGCCCTCACCATGCTGGGTCCACTGGGGCGTGGTCCTGACAGCGAGAGAAAAAGCACAGAGACAGGGGGGGGCGTGCGTGCGGCAGATTTCAGCCCCGGTGCAGTGCGACGCACAAGTGCCGCCGAGTGGAGAGGGTAGTGGCTGAGCCTCACAGGATGTTCAGGTTGAAGGCGACGCCCTTGAACGGGCTCGCCGCCGCCGCGTGATTGGGGCCCGCGGTGCTGGCGGCGCGCCGCCACGCCCCCTGGACCATCCGGGCGCTGGCGCGCGCGGTTGCCTTCTGCATACTCTGCGGCTTAAGCCAAGCCGCTCAAGAATGGAGCCCCAAGAATCAGGGAGTAGTACGATACCCGGGTATTGCGGGCCTGTCGCCCGGCCCGGGGGCCATTTAAAATTTGGAGGCGTATTACCGCTTTAATACGCGTATGACCGCTTTAATAC
>Ga0115006_10001695_pt1 | contig 13988 bp, 12 predicted proteins | sample ArcOceMetagenome_3_FD_88943 | JGI IMG/M metagenome (GOLD analysis project Ga0115006, IMG submission 88943) | Marine eukaryotic phytoplankton communities from Arctic Ocean - Arctic Ocean- Svalbard ARC20M Metagenome | ecosystem: Environmental > Aquatic > Marine > Oceanic | place: Arctic Ocean...
ATCAGAAAATTGCGGCATCGTCCCATCAAGCTGCGCCTGCGGCACCTTCAGCAGAGCGCGCAGCTCGGCCAAAAGAGGCGACGCCACGCGAACCTCCAACATTGTCGCGGACGCATTCGCATTCATTGATGTGAGCACCGAGCGCATGTGGCTCTGGGTCTTGGGATCCGAACACTGGGACGACCTATACAAGGTCAGGTTGGTGTACAAGCACACACAGAACAAAACTGCACCCAGAGCTTCCTTGCCTTGGCAATTTCACGCTCACCTCACCCCTATGATGCCCCACATGCATATGGCTTACTAGAAACTACAACTTCCTGTGAATTACATACGTTGATATTATACTGAACTCTGAACATGTACGCAGCGCATGTCGAAATGTGACGTTAATAAGTGGGTAGCCGAGATATGTTACGAACTTACACAATGCAAGTGAAACGTGTAATGCCAAGTATTGACAGTCATGTTCGCCCCGCATTCTTGACGATTACTTGTGAATGGTTGACAGTTCCAAATGACGATGAACGCATGTTGTGCGTATGAGACAATGTCAAATGTCTAATACTACGGCCCCAAGCCGACCCCTATGACTCCATGAGCTAGGATGCGCAAAAGTTAAAAATACAAACGACTCAGTTACGACTGTGTGTGGATCAGTGTGGTTGTTAGGCAATTCCAATCATTTGATATAGGGCCAGGGCCCAGGGATTCAGAGATAAGTGATGCCTATGCCCTATGTCCTATGCCCTATGGCCTATCGCATATCGGTCTATTATTATGGGGTGCGGCCGAACTTCCACTTGGGGATGCCTGCAATGTATTCTGCAGGTGCAGCACTCTCGAACTTTTCTCGGAAGTACAATGTCTCTGCCTTCTTCATGTGCTTTTCGAGCTTGGCTTGCAACGATACCCACGGTTTTGCACCTTCTTTAGCCATGACCTCCCGGAATTTCTGTTCGTCCTCGAAGTTCAAGTTCTTGAACTTGGCAAAGACCATCGCCACATCAACATTGAGCTCCTCCAACATTCTCTTCCGAGCTTCCTGCATCTCCGCATCGGAAGTTTTGGAGACTTCGCCGACGAAGAACAACATCTTGTCCAAGAATTGCGTCACGATGTTGATGGAGGCATCTGCATGGCCAGAGGCCTCACTAGCCGCCTCGGCCTTGAACTTGGTGATAGCATCCTCAGCTGCCTTATATTTTCCACAAGCATAAAATAAGGGTCCACAGGCAAAGTACAAGGCACACCGCACACAAGCATATGATAAGGTCCACAAGCATAGGATAAGGTCCACAAGCATAGTACAGGGCACACAAGCATAGTATAAGGTCCACAAGGGTAACATACGTTGATAGACACACCAATATGTAGGTGGGACATACGGCAAGGACCATGCCACCATGGCCTCTCCAACGTCGGGGGAACTCCCTGGTAAGGCGGGATGCGATACAGAGACCTGTCCTGTTCCATGGTCCTCGTTTCTATAAACATATGTATACATACACAAAGACCTGTCACCCATGGGTTTCACTTGCACTCACTTGGCGTCACTTGGACTCATTTGGTCTCCCTTGGACTCACTTTGACTCACCTGATCATAAACAAACTCAACATTCGCTGCTCTTGCAACAATTTCAGACAATTTTAACTTTCTTTTCAAACTTCAAACTCCTGTGTTATGCACTTTTCCCTTGTGGTACTTGTTTGCCATCGGTCTCGAAGTTGAGACTCGAACCGATATGTAAGTATAGATGAAATGTACCACCCAATCATGATATACGATATATTCGTTTCGATACCTATTAGTTAATAACGTTAGTTGATCAAGGGACGGTTAGACAAGACTGATATGATCCATAATTAACTATTTAGCCCTTGCCCCAGACGACAAATCGCCACTCAATTATGAATCAATCCTTAAGAACGGCAAATGTTTTTAGACTGTCTCCATGCAGTGTTCATAGCCAAAAGGTATTTGCACTGTCTGGTATTTGCACTGCGTGCGAATTCTCTGTACAGCAAGAACTAACTATACAACTTGCTACAAGGTCATAGACCAGTTATGTACAAGAATGATGCATACCTCCTGCAAGCCTCCCGCCTAAAAAGGATATTGCGGGCTGTCCTGCAAAGTATTGTCATACCTGAACTTCCTCAAGGCTGAGGGGCTCGTAACTGACGGCTTCGCGGCAGGCGTGCGTCTGCGTCTTCCATTGGGTCATCCGATGATCCGGCCCGGGGCTCGTATATGACCAGCTCACGGAAGGAATGCGTCTGCATCTGAAATTCGGTCCTCCATCCCGCGACCGTAATCCCATTGGCCTTCAGGGCTCCGATCTCGCCATGGATATCAATGATGGACTGCATGTGGTTTTTGTATAGCCAATCCAAGTAGGGCTTATTGTATTGGTGCCATGCTATGAAGTTCATCACAGTTTCCAGCTGCTCAACGGAAGCCAATGCATAATCGTAACCGTCGTTCACGCCAATCTCCTTGTCATAACCGTTATTCACGCACCACCTCATGTAGTACCCGAATCCCAGCGCAGCCTCAACCAGATCGCCCACACTGCCCTCACTAGAGACGCACTGCAACCTTCGTCCGTACACCATAAGCATGCCTGTGTGATAAACCGCGTTGCCGAAATCCTTGTATGCAACACCTGAGGAGTCAAAGGCCCCAAGCTTGTCGCTGGACAATGGAAACTCTTCAGAAGGGGCCCAGGGCCTCACAGCCCCACAATGTGAGAGAGTCTTGAGCAGCCCCTTCGCACTGTACTCGCACTGTGACCAAGTCCTTCGTAGAAGTGCCTCGGTGGCCTTGCACTTGGGAGTTCCTTCAGTCAGCAATGCATGCAGCTTTTCCCAAAAGGGTGTTGGGATCAACTCGTGCAGTGCCTTAGCAGCCGCGATGAACTCATCCTGGCCTGGAGGCCTGTCCCTCAAGAAGACGAGCTCGACCCGGTCGACCGAGGAGGAGAGCTGATCCACATGGCCCGAGGCCTGAGCACGGCCCAAGGCCGGCGCAGGGCCCGAGGCCGTCACATTGACATGGCCAAAGGCCTGAGCCGCCTGATGCCCCCATGGGTGAGGCGGCATGGGTGAGCCGCCAGAGGCCTGCGCCTGATGCACCCTGGGCATTTTATGCTGGCTGTCACAATTCTTGCAGCAATCTTGGTCAAACTTTTCATTGCGGATCTCAACTCGTCCTGCCTGCCTCTGGGCTCTTGAAAAGATGCGGTCCTTGGAAACTGTCTTGCCTTGAGGGCACCAGTCGACTGCGGAGCAGAAAGGACACTGAAGATAATCTTCACCACCACCAGGGCCCATATACCACTGTGTTGTTGTTGGCGTTAACGTTCGTCCAAATTCGGAAGCCATTACTCAGGCTACAAGGATAGAATCCAAAAGATTTTGCTACGGGGTCACTCTGCGAAGGCGAAGTTGCCAGAAGATCCTTGAGCCAAAGCGGCTTTGGCTACAGAACCACAGCTATGAACCACAAGCAAAACACATCATAACACTCCAGATTGGAAACAACCTCAAAGGATATCCACAAGCAATCCCTAGTTCAAGGCTAGTTGAACGCCGCTAGTTCCCTACATCGCTACACATCATATTGGATTTGGCAACAAATGTGGCGGGGCTCCTCGGATGACTCAGGCCGCCCATTGCGCCCAAGGCCAGCCCAACCCATACTGGCACAGCCCTAGGGCCATCCACGTGACACCAAAGCCAAATACAATGTACACAATGTATGTACTGTCTACATTGTATGCAGTGGATGCCTTGTAGACAATGTATCATATGTGCACATTGTTGTATTAGCGCATATTGATTCATATATGTAAATTACTTGAAACATATTTGCGTCATTAGTCTGACTATCAATCCACATAATTATATACATATATACATATGTATATAAATGTATAATGTATACTATTCTTCCTTGGATGACTCAGGCCTCCCACGGCCAGCCCGACCCAAATCCCCCTCGCCCTCCCGCTCCCGCGCGACAGCAAAGCCAACTGCCAATTGCACACAATGTACACGATGTATGGATGGTCTACTCTGCATGCATCACAATGCATGGGCGCCTTGTATACAATGTATCACATGTACACATTGCTGTATCAGCACATATTTACCTACACTATTACATTAGTCTGCCTATAAATTCATATATGTATATATGACATGTGTAACCAATATTATACTATTCCATACTATTGCATATTCGTGTGTAGTGTAATACTAAATGTATACTGCAATGCAGTGATGCACTACATGACACTAATGAGAAAACAGATCACTCTGTGACGCAAGAAGCTCCAGGAAAAAGATTCCACATAAGTTGCCTGAACTGCAGCAGCCCTTTTGGCCACAGATCCAGGATCCAAAGTGATAAGGTCCAAGACCGCCTGCACGATCGGGCAAAGCTGTTTGTGATTCTGGAACTTGAGGACGAGCTGCTTGGACTGGCTTGTGGAAAGCGAAGTGCCCTGCACCACACACCCTTCCAACAGCTGGATAGCCTCCACATAGAGAGATGTGTCCACAACTTCCATCAAACGCTGCATTTCCACTTTCATGCGGCTTGCGAAGAGATAGAGTTTGCCGAGACATTCCATCTTGCCCTCTTCGTATGGCCACGGGACTTTGCGGTCGTCTGGTGCTGCGAAGAATGGGTCCTCGAGAAGCTGGCTGTACTGACGAAACTCGGCGCTGGATGGCAAGCTGGGCTGGTCAAGCAATTTAAGGTTCTTGCACGAATGGGCCAGCACTGCCTTGCACAAGCCATGCAAGAGATTGCCCCTGGTCACCCATTTCGACACAATCGTGTGCATGTTGGCCTCTATGGCTGGGGAGGACGACAAGGCACTATGCCCACTGACAGAAACACAACACAGCAGCTCTTTGTACTCCTCCATATCAATGATCTTGGGCTTTCCATCTTCACCAGAGATGAGCCCGTCCTGAGTGGTGCCAAGCAAAGAATCACTGAAGAACAAATTGGGAAGGGCGGGACAAATGCCATGAGGAGGCCCCACCGAGGGGCCTGAGGTGGCGCCGCAGAGGGATTGCATGAACAACTGCCTACCTGTAATGACAAATATACATAGATCAAACCTAACTTGTCATGGCGGATGTGTACATATAGGTTTATATAACCTTTGTATGAACATAAATATCTATGTGTATATATATATACATGTCCTTTGAACAGAGACATGTACAATAATGTATTCCAATCGGGGTTTATTATGAAAGCTTCATTGCTGTTGCTCTTGCGCACCTAATAATTAACGATGGTCTTGCCCATACGTACCTATTAACTATGGTCCTGTCCATATATATATATATATACACACATTCCTGACCAATTATCTATATGAACGTATTATGTATAGTACACCATATATAATACTAATATATATATACATATATAACATATTTATATATTACATGTATATATGTACGCCCTCTTCGAAGGGCCTCTTGGCTATACCCCATTGCCCGTTCTCCATGGGAGTGCTGCTACTGCCTGGCTTATATCTTACTAGCTTGACTCCTTCTCCAGAGCTATGACCACGTCCATGGCAAGCTCCATCGTGTTCTGGAAAGCCATTGATTCAAACGATTCTGCCATTTTGATCCAAACTTTCCGTTCCAGCACGTTGACTGCCTCCAACACACTCGCTTTCTTCTTTTTGTTAATGAGAGCGAGCGCGAGTGCTTGAAGAGCCTTCCCGTTCGCAAGAAAGTCTGCGAAAGGTTTCGAGTCGAGCATGTCGCCACGAAGGGTGACAGTCCTGCTGTCTGTGTCTGGATGACGGAAGTAGAATCCTCCACCTGCTACGAGTTCGTCCACCTCATCCTTGTACTTCTCGAAGCATTGCTCACACTGAACCTCTCCCTGCCTGGATTGTGCCACTATCTTCGCATCCACCACAAAGCGCAAGCCCACGGTGCCTTCCAACAAAACCTTGAGTATGGGCCCAGGAGCACTGTTGACATGTCCCGACGCCTGGGCTTCCACATCATCATCGACCACATGGCCCGAGGCCTGGGCTTCCAATGCTGCGATCAGCTCGGTGACTGGCACATTGTGTGGGTCAAGCATGGCTGTTAAGACCTTCAACTCATTGAGCTCCCGACGGTCTACAAACAGACGCCCGAGCCCGTTGCGCTTGGTGTGGATGATCACATTGTGGATGTCAATGAGAACGCTCTTGTTGGGAGTGGGGGCACGACAAACGTCTGCAATCTGGAGCTTGTTTATGGCCTCCAGCGTAGACTCTTTGAAAACCGTCTGGATCACCCGATGCTTTGAAGGAGCAATTCCCCCCTCGGGGCCCGGCCCTTCCGCAAGACAGTATTGCTGGAAGCATGCGTGTGTTCCTGTGAAGATGGTGATGAGGGCGTCAAAATTCCTGTGGGTCATGCACTGCCTGCCCACCAAGGAAACTGCATAGTCTTGATGTGTCGGACTGACTATCACAGGGTATGCGATGATCTGACTGAGCAAGTTGACGTAGTCATCGATGTCAGGGTTCTGCACCATGAGGAGGGCATTAAAGGCTTGCATGCTGGATGCCTTCTGCTTGATCGCCTCAATACTAGAGGCCTGCTCTTGCAGCGTCTTGCTGAAAGTCGAGTTGCTGATCCTGAGCAAGTCGGCTGTCGCCTTGGTGACCAGAGATGACAACCTCTTGGTCTTGGCTTTGAGCAGGTCCTGTCCCACCATTATTTGACAGGTGAATTAATGAGGGCTACATATGGTGCGGGATCGGGGGTCAGGGAGGGTCCACAAAAGGAGTGAGAGCGCCAGCTGCGCAACGATGTCCAACACAATCAAACTATAATTATGAGAATACATTGAATGCCTTGAGCCCGGCATAACCATACGCAAACAAACACACAACAAAGACTGGCGGGAACACACACACAATCATAACGAAACGTTGTGCAACCAAGTGCTTGTATAGACATTACAGAAATCGCGTGTGATATCACGTGTATGTAGAATGTACATATATATATATGTATGTACATATGTATGTATCGTATAATATGATGTGCGCGTGCATAATGTGCTTTGCGAAACCTATGGGGGGGGCAAGGTCCTGCAAATGCGCCTTCACCTTTTTACATCCATTGGTCGTCAAGTTCTCTTCGAACGTGATAGCCGCGAGGTCACCGTCCATCGTGTTGATCGAGGCAGTGAGGTTCTCTCGAAGCCGTTGTGCCCTTCCGTCCATCACGGCTGTCTCTTGGTGAAAGTCGAGTGCACCTGATGGTGAAAGGCCGCCTGGTGAATCAACGGGACTGGTGGCTGGCTGTGGGGTCGCTGGGGTGCCAAAGTTAGGCGAGAATAATGCACGCCTTGCCCGAGGCGACGCAGCCTGACGGAGGGCAAAAGCACCTCTGCTAAAGGCTGGATTTCTCTGGGGGCTAGACTGCACAGAGAAGCTCCTGGCTTCGGCCTTCCTGATGGGGCTTGCAGGACACTTTGCCCCAGCCTTTGTCTTAGCCTTGTATAGGTGGTCCATGGAATTAAGCTTGTTTGCATCACCAATCCCTTGAATCCCTGCCAAGGCATACGGTAGTCCATATAATGTCATATTATGGAACTAATTGTGCAGCCAACACCCATATCATACCATACACACTCAATTGACAACAAACTTGACATTTGACAACTTGTGAACTTCCTATGATATTTGTGTCTGGATGCAATCGAACCAATATGAAACTATTACCACAGAAACAACAAAGTAATACTGCCATATGACACATGTTGTACCCATACCATACATCAGTGTGTAAATAGACTAGTTGTCCTAATACACACTTGGACGCTGTTAATTGTCGCACTGCTTTGCTGTAGTCTGTGTGTACATGGCTGACTCCAGGCTGAGTCAAAATGTATGTCGATAGGCTTCATGGTCTGTTCACTACAAGGTTAGCCTTTGTGCCCAGGCGGTTGGCCGGGTTGGCGCCTGACTTGGCCTTGGGCTTGGGGACAGCCGAGTTCAGGAAACTGCTAAGCCTCCTTCTGCCAGTCGTGGGCTCATCATCTTCCTCCTCATCATCGTCCTGATCCTTGTGGCTGGTCGCAAGGCCCGAGGCCGAGCCCGCCTGGGCATCTTGTTCGCAAGGCTTGAGGCCGGGTGTGGCTGACTTATCAAAACCAAAGTTCTGGAGTATATCCAGCATTTCTGAGGTCGTGGGAGGCTCTGGTGCCACAAGGCACATCTCCTTCCGCTTCTTATCAGCCTGCTCCAATCCTGAGTGAAGCTCGTGCATGATTTTATCGTGGCGCTGCTCCGAGAAGGGGCCGGTGCCGTCGTCTTCAATGGTTACGCTTTGGAAACTCTTCTTCTCTTTCGCCGTCCACTTGAAGACACCAGAACGTCCACGCTGGACCCAGATGCCTAGCTTCGCTTCGCCAAAAACCGTCTCGGTCACCAGCTTGGTCGCATCATATTCCCCATCTTTCTTCACATCCCAGCTGTCCTTGGTCACGAAATCAAACTCGGGTGCAGTGAACGCAACGCTCTCTTCTTCCTGTGAGATTATCTGCGTGACACGAGAGCGGAGCTCCTTGTCATATATACGACCATGGAAGCCAGACGAGACGCCGCCCGCCCCCCAAGGCAGCCCCACACACCCCGATAACCCGCCGCACCACCTTGGACCGTGTCCTAGGGCCAATATCGATAGGCAATATGAGCAATAAGCAATATACATTGTACAATGTATACAAGGTACCAAAGTATACATTGTAGACAATGCAGACATTGTATACATTGAGTACATGCTACACACTGTGTACATTGTACACATTGCATACATGGAATACAATGTATACATTGTACTCATTGTATAAGATGTATGCAATGTATACATATACAGTGTGTACACTGTACACATTGTAGACATTGCTCACATTGCACACATTGTCTCCTTTGTATACATTGTACACATTGTATGCACTGTATACATTTTATACATTTTCCATAGAAATATATAGTTGGACATCGACAAGTATCATGGGTTATAATGGAACCCCACCCCGCCACCCACAACAATTTCACAAGCTATCGTACCCCTTCCCGCCACCCACAACAACAATTGTACGGACTACATCACCCCGGCCACCACCAACACAAATTCACAATATATATATATTGCCCCGCCCCGCCATCAACAACAATTGTATAGACGAACTATTTTACCCCACCCACCACTCACTAAAGAATCGTCCGAACTCAACTGTGCCAACTCATAGATCAAATATAATCGCACAAAAGACTTCCATAGACTAGACATTTCCATATTCCTTTGGGTTCTTCAATCGAATCTCAGTACCACCCTCTTCCTGCTCGTTGAACATCTTGATCCATTCCGCTTGTGCCGTCGCAAAGCGCCGGCCTTCAGCAGCGTTCTCGGGCTTGTTGATGAACTCGGCATAGGCCATGGGATCATTATTCCACTGGGCAGCGAGGCCCAAGGCATTGAAGACGTTCACCGAAATTGCACAAAGTTTTCCAACTGGCCTTCTGATTGTCTCAGTAACGATGGGTCTATACTTCCGCCATGGGAACGTGTCTCCATACTTCGCAAGGAGCAAGGGGGAAGTCAACACACTCTTATCCTTGATATGACACCCACATAAGAGACACTTCATATGGTCACACCCGCTGAGCGAAATTGGCCAGGAGCTACTATCGCGACTCAGCATTGATGCAGCCTCACTCTCGGCGATATCGCATTTGTGCTCGGGCTTATCGTTGAGAAGTGCTGATTTGGGCGCCATCGCACTTACCGTTGATATCAATTGTAGTCTCCAATAAGGCATACAATGCAATACATACTTTAGTGAATAGCAGAATATATTAATGATAATCATCTTTATAGATGTATATATCATCATATAGCATTACCATTCACATCGATTCACTCATGGGCCGGGCCCGGGCCCGGGTGCGGCCCCCTCCCATGCGCTAGGCCCTCTCGTCCAGGCGGCCATCGTGTACCGAGAGGTAACAAAGCTAAAAGCTGGACTGTTGGCACCACTACGCCACCCCTGTGACACAATGACTCCTTGCAAAGCTAAAAGCTAGACTAAACCGCACTTTGGGCCGCAAACATGAAGACACTCACGTGACACACATGTCCACATGTATACGAGCAGCATGCCCATTGTCCACATGACACACACTAGAAGGTCCACTCTGTACCACATGATTGGGAAACAACATCAAACAAGCTCGAGGAGCACCTCAGCACCGCAGAAGCAACGAACAAAGGCTGCACCTATCAACAACATGACTGCACACATTCAAGGAACACACTAGAACCGTGATTAGGTGTGCATGAATCCCAAAACAAACGATGGTCATTGTCAGTGCAGCGACCTCTCTTAGAAGTTCTAAATCACACACAAAAAAGATCCATACATCATACATGATAGTGAACAATACTCTTGCCTGTGCAATTGACCAGTGAGATTGGCATGATGAGTGGCAACACTATTATCTGTCATTCTCAGAATCTATACCGAGTCTGTTACCGACCTTACAAAGACCCACTCGGGAAATATACTGCATGTCCAGATGTCATATTGCTCGACTGTGTACGAACTGATACGTTCTAACAATTCCAATGATGTGCACTAACGCAATGTCAACTTTTGTACTCTGTCCGAGTAACATGGCTACAAGCCTTATCATCAATCATTCCGTTTGGATACCGTCCTTCATCCGGGTAGCATGGATACAATCCTAATTGAAGCCTTATCATCAATCATTCCTTCTTGATGCCGTACAATCCGGTTGCCTGCCCACTAGCACAATGAGCTCGACCTATTGGTGACTTGTCCATGTTGACCGGAGTTTGAGTGTCTGTGCAGAATCGGATGCATTGCATAATGACCATAATGAAGAGGATAATCAAAACCATCCATGCCAACAAAGCGCCGAGACTTTCCCCGAAAACTGGTCTTCTCCACGATCCCATTGTAAGTGCGAACTTCGTTAACAGGGGGGAGGTCTCTTCTGACATGAGCCTGAAGTGTCCCAACAACGACGAACAACACATTAACGCTACAGGAACATGAGATACAGAAACGGCGCACTGCAAGAATTCCATCGGTGTTCTTACAAACATTAGGTACCCCGGTGAATGCCACAAAGCAACAACATACTAACAGCCTTGGTGGGGATGGTGGGGATGGTGGCGTCTTGTTCAACGAATGTGAATTACATGCCAATGTATGGTGTGCATGACATAGAGCACAGAGCAAACAAAACCTGGGTGCATGCGAGTCTGAACTGTATACTGAAGTCATTGACCAGTCTTGCATCGTAGTATGATATTCTTGATCATGTTGGTGTGATACAATGTGCATCGTGCATGCTTTCTCAAAGCGGGCACGACCTTGCCCAATGGCGTCAATAGGTACGTAGCCCATCAAAATGGCCAGCTCTACAAGAGTCTACACTCCCACAACGAGCCAGCTCTGACATCGAACCTACATAGGTCGTGCTGGCTGCTTAAGCTGCGACAGCAAACGAACGGTGAGAAAGGAATTGGAAACCTGGGCTGCTGGGGCCGGGCTGGGAACAAATTATATAATACTCTTAGCTGGCAATTGTATGGTCTATGCACTGGGCTACATATGGAGTGACAGTTACAAACATATATGACCACCCGAAATTGCACAGCATAATATCGTCTTCTTATACCCAACTCTCTCGAGCCTACCAAATCTGTTCAGTGATAGTGGTCATCCTCAAACATATCAACATTGATTCAAATCTGATTGAACAGCTGGTCGATCACTGTACATTGATGGTTATCAAATATAGAACTGGTATTGATGGGTGTAAATTATCACGTATTGGGTAGTATGCTATGTGTGTATGTCCGGTTATGTATGTGTATGTTGGGTACATATTTATCTATACATCCGGTTATGTATGTGTATGATATTTAATCTATATATGTTTACTTGCAAAACTATATATTCTTACTCGCTGCATCGCTGGCCGAGCCGGACCCTATGCCCCACTATTCGGAGCCCAACTGCCCAAGTAACATGGCTAAAAGCCTAGAAGTCAGCACCTACGAGCTGGGCCATTAATACAATTTGTTGGTGAGTCACTGCACCTACATAGCTAAAAGCCTAGAAGTCAACATAAACTCACTGGAGTCTGGTGACTCAGTGGCGAGTCACTACACCATCTCAGGATCTGATGATTTCATTGATCTGGTCACTTCATGTGCACCGTTCTGCGCGTTTTGTACCTCGGTGTTTCATCATCTGAGTCCTCTGCTTCAGCCGTTCCTGCTGGTTTGGTGATCACCGTCAGGAGGGACATGACTTGCTCGAGCTGGAGCTTCTGCGCCTCGATACCGAAGTGATGACAAGTGCTCGTCGTGCCGTTCCAAGGCGCACTTGCAAACGTTGCCTGTAGCAAGGGCAGCACCACATGACTGGCCATCGCATTCCCACCCAAGCTCATCATGGTGGACTCAAGTGTGTCATGGAGCAAGTCTTCCAATCCATGAAGCATAATAGGGAATCCCTGGATCATCATGGACTCTCTGCCGATCATGAGCCTAGGAGTGCAACCGGGGCGTGTGATCCATACTTGCTGCTGCGGCATCTGGCTGAAGTGCCTGTGCTTGGAAGAGTCGGGTCTCATTGGGTCTGGAATGCCCTTACTGTGCCTGAGACGATTCAAACTCTGCCCGATATCGCGCATAAGTGCATCAGGATTGGTCTTGAGCGAATACGTCAGTGCCGTCTTCACGCCGTCGGCGAGCACATCGAACCATGGGCTACGTATGTGGCTCGGTTGGACTGCTACGTCCCCCCAAACAAGGCCTGCCTGGTCAAAGGTCACAATGGCTGTGCTCACATTGTGACCGCTGGTTGGGGTTTTGCCTGCTTGAGTTTCACGTCGGTCTAGTTCGGCAAGCACAGCTGGATCTGACTCATCAAGCAGCGTATCACTTGCGCATGGAGCTGTACGTTCACACAAGGCTACAAGCCGGGAGATCTTGTCGAACACTTCCTTGATGGAGGTGGTCTTGAAGTTGAAGAATGGCGACCCAAAGGATCTCATGCACACGAGGTAGTATCGAAGTCGTTGTGCGGTCGAACCATGATTGCAGATACATGTGCGCAGCACGATGTAGAAGGTTGCAGTACTGGGTTCTTTATCTCTATCTCTCCCTATCTGGCTCTCTCTATATATCTATGTATATACATCTAGAGAGAGACATATATAGATAAGTGAAACAAAACAGGCAATAAGCAATATGCAATATACAAATATGGAAATAATGCGATATAACCCATCATGATCATCATGACACCAATGTCACATCATGTTACATTCATGTATATATTTATAATATATACATATATATATATATATATATATATATGTATATATATATATATATATATACATCACTAGATTACAATCAATACACAAAATGGTGCACTTTTCCATGACACCAGGTCCAATAGCATACACTGAGGGGGTGTCGGGGCGGGCCAAGTCGCCGGGGGGCGTCGAGGGGGCCTGCTGATGGGCTTGGGGAGAGGGCTGTCGCGGAGGTATGCGTCCCATGGGCTTGTGCATACAAGCATGGTATGCATGCCATGGCCTCATTGGCCTGTGTATGTATAAATATTATATATAATATATATATACTGCAGTATATGATAATATAGAGACGATAAATTTATACATATATTTAAATGTATATATACGATACATATAAACATATATATATATATATGTGTACAATGAGTCATCGTATGCACCGAAATAAGTACAATGTTTCCTCATATGAGTGTTTGTATTAATATATTATATATATATATATATATATATATATATTAATAACCCATACATATGCCGAATACATTTGAGGTGGCTGAAGGGAGGTGGTAA
>Ga0115006_10001696_pt1 | contig 13983 bp, 12 predicted proteins | sample ArcOceMetagenome_3_FD_88943 | JGI IMG/M metagenome (GOLD analysis project Ga0115006, IMG submission 88943) | Marine eukaryotic phytoplankton communities from Arctic Ocean - Arctic Ocean- Svalbard ARC20M Metagenome | ecosystem: Environmental > Aquatic > Marine > Oceanic | place: Arctic Ocean...
TGCCGGCGACATCGTACGCCGCCTGCGAGTGCCGTACACGCGCCCTGAATTCGGAGCGCGGGGCCGCCCCCAGGATATCGGCCGCGTCCATCCCCACGCGGTGACGCACGGGCCGCGTCCTGTTGCACTTTGACCTCCCGCCCCGCGCTGCTCAATGATGGGCCTGGTGGCGCCCCAAGGAGTCCACTGGCCGGCTTTTGCTATCCGATAGGTTGGCCGCTGTAAACAATTAATTGGCAGAGGGTCGGGGAGGGCTGCCGGTGCGGGGTTTCGGGCGCGCAGCGCAGCGAAGACCCTGCAGGGGTCCGCGCGCACGCAGCCCGGACACATGGCGCACCTGTCCGCGGTGGGTGTGCGCGTGCGCGACACCCGCCTCCCTGCCGCGCCGTGTGTGCCACCCTCGTGCCTGCCGCGCCGCACGCCACACACGCCGTTCACCGCGCGCGACGCACCGCTGCGTGCGCCGCGCGCCCTGTTCGGCGACCGCCGCTCACGGCTTGCTCCCTTGCCCCTCCCCCGGGAACCCCAGCAGGCGTCGTCAGGCGTTCACGCCTCGCAGGCGCCACCTGGCTCCCGCGCGCTGCAGCGGGCCCAGGAGCAGCAGTCGGCCGGGCGGAGCGGCGGGTTCGCGTGGCTGCTCGGGCGCAAGTCGCGGGCAGACGCTGCGCGCCCCGACCCAGCCCAGCTCGCAGCAAAGGCCTTTGGCGACGGCACGCAGCGCGAGCTTGACGAGGAGGCGCTGCGTGAGCCGTCCATCCAGCCTGCTCGCGGGTGGGCCGGGCCCTCCGCGCCGGCGGCCGCGTGGAACTCCGCGGACCTGGCGCAGCCACGGGGCATGGAGGAGGAGGAGGAGGAGGAGGCAGGGGTGGGGGGCAGGGGCACGCAGCTCACGCGGAACGACGGATTTGTCATTCACCATTTCAAGAACGGGTGGTACAAGGGCGACGTCTCGAATGGCGTTATTAATGGCCGCGGCCACTTCGCGTTTGCAAATGGTGAGTCGTACGACGGGGACTGGGTGGATAACCGCATGTCTGGGCGTGGCAAGTACACCTACGTCGACGGCTCTTTTTTCGAGGGCGTGTACCTGGACGGGAAAAAGCACGGCCTCGGCCGCTACACTCCCGCGCTGGGGGAGCCTTATATGATCTACTACAAAGACGGCTTGCCGCTGCAGTCTGGCGAGGCTGTGGTGTGCAATGATGACTACGACGAGCCGTTCCTGACGACACTGACGAGGGATAGAGATGATGAAGACTTGCAGGGTTTCAACAACGACGAGCCAATGGGCGTGGGCATGAAATTTGCACCGGGGTTTGATGGCGGATTGGTTGTTTCTGAGATCGTACCCGGAGGAACCGCGCATCAGGATGGTAGAATCGAGGTTGGCGACCGTTTGTACGCGGTAGCAGGCACCAAGGTAGGCGCATTCGCCGTGGCTGACGTACTGAAGCTCGTGCAAAACGAGTATGGTATTCCCATTATCCAACTGGAATTCGAGCGTGAAATCGGTGATGGCGCAGTGACGACTTACACGGTCAACCTTGCGCGACAATTGGACGGGGAGAAATCAAAGCCCAAGAGCGTCCTTGCCCGCCTGAGACCTTCGAGGCAACTTTATCACATGCCGAAGACTGATGTGGACAACGACAGCGATGATGGTGTGGATGGTGCAGGAAACGCGGGCAAAGTGGAGGAGGAGGAGGAGGAGGAGGCAGAAGAAGAAGGGGAGGAGGAGCCAGCGCCAGTACGGGAACAAAAGTCCTTGACAATGGAAGAGGTGTGTGAAGAGGTGCGTAAAGCTCGCATGCAAAGCGCGCAGCTTCACCAACCAAAGGGCGAGGACAAGGACAAGCGCAACGAGCTGGCTTCAAATCTCTGGGACGATGAGGACCCAGAGCAACACGAGGATGACGAGGACGAGGACATTGACGAGCAGCTGGTGCAACTGGATCCGAATGGACCAGCAACGGTGCCTCCGGAAATGGTGTACATATACATCAGCATGCATGATATGCACAGGATGATTCAGGACGAGGGACGCCGGTATAGAATGATTGCGAAACTTCTGACCGAAGTCTCCGATATCATTGCGTGTTCCTTTGACATTCTTTCGATTCACTCCATCGAGCCGACTCTCGTTACCAAAGGCTTGATGAACAACGCAGAGGTTCTGGGGGCGACGATCAGGATGCCAGAGAATCGTAAACAGTGGAGGCACGGAGATAGCTACGACAAAGATTCGCATGTGGTAGCAGTCCGTGTTGGCCTCCTGATCCACATTCGTGGCACGGGAACCGTAGTGCCTCCACGGCGAGTTGAGCAGTGGCAGCGCGAGAAGGCGGAGTGGGTAGAACAGGCGTTTGACGTGCACTTGCGGGGCAACTCTTGGGAAAAATACCACTACCTCAGACATGCTAAAAAGGTTGAGTTAGTTGGGCATTGGAACTTGGAGAGGGATTGCAGACTCGTGAAATTGGCCACCGATGATTTGCTTGAAAAACAATTGTCGTCGATGGAAGAGACCCAAGCCATCTGGTCAAAACGTTTCACGCGAAGGTACGGTAACCCGCTGCTAATGGTTCTGAGCCACAAGGAATCAATCAAGATTACACGAAACCAAGCAAACCAACCGGTCACAAAGCGTGAGGCCGAAAAGGCCTTCATGTTTACTGTGCGGAAAAAACTGAATGCATTTTCGGATGGCCCCCGCCTCTTCATTGTCGATATGGCAAATCGATGTATTGAGAATTGGACAGTGGGTGCTCAAGACGAAGAGGAGGAGGATAGTGTGTCTAAAAAGAAGATCGATCCCAAGAAGAAAAAGCGATCAAATAACAAGTTGTCGGACATGGGTGGCAAGTTAAGAAAGAAATTGACATTCGACGATTTCAAAATGATTGAGCCCCATCCGTCAAGAGATACGCGTGTGACGATCAAATTCAAGACGATGCAGCACGACTATATCTTCGACTTCGTAGACTCGCACGATAGGGAGGTGTTCGTGATGAAGATGAAGGGCTTACTGCCTTCTAATGTTTTCGCTCCCGAAGTCCAACTGACCGAGCAGCTTAGACCGAATAGCTATCACGAAAGCCGGGTATCTGACCCCAATATTTTTTCAGTCACGCCACTTCACTCGTTACTCCTCAATCCCATGCTATCTGGTTTTTTCCTGTCCTGTCTTGTCGTGTCCTCTCTTTTCTTTTCCTCTCCTCTCTTTTCCTCTGCTGTCTTCTGCTTTCTTTTGCTCGCATACTGTAGCCTATAGTGATCCGACTAAAAGCATCGAGCGCCAGTCTGCGATGCGCAGCAACATTTCCGCCGTCATTTCTACTGGCACACTGCCGTGGACCACCGACAGGTTCGGCAACCCTGTTGCGAAACCAGAAAATCTTCATGGATTCACCGGGCGCAATCGTCATCCCGACGCAGAGTTAGCGGATCCCAACGCAAATGCAGTGACATGTGCTATTCCCCCGAACGCCATCACCCCAGGTATGAAGAAGAAAAGGCGTGAAGTTGGATTGATTTGCACTCAAAAAGCACGCAATATCTATACACTGGTTTGTGCACACACACTAGAATGCATGAAAAAGTCCTGTACTTGCGCCTGCACCTTTATGCATTCACGCGTTTTCATGTTTTTCCCCTCCCGCACATCCGCCAGTCTGCTCAATCCGATTTTCCGATCACTGCTCTCTTCCTCTCTGACTTCCTCGCTCGCTCCGTAGGCCTTAGCAATCAGCAAGCAGCCTATGTGCGGAGTCGTCCTGAAGTAGCCGAAAGCTTCTACGGTCACTCAGTCTACAAGAGCGCCATGACGACGCAGTCAGGTGTCTGTAAAGAGAGAGAATGTGCGCATGAGAGAAGAGCAAAACACAGGAGAGCTCACTGAGCGTGTTTTTAATGTTTGCCTCCTTTTGGCCTGTTCAATTTGTGCATGTTTTTACTCTGTGGCTACTCCCGGCAACCCCTCTGTACTTTCAGGAGGAGATCACCTGTCTGCGTCCGTTAGTCGTGCACAATCTACAGCGCGTCGGGCACGCAGTCGTACACCTTCGCGTGCAGACGGCCGTCACCTTGGAGATCGGTGAGAAAGGAGACAGGGAGGGGCAGCGAAAGTGATAAAAGTCATGTTTGTGTGTTTGCGCGTGTGCGCGCGCACACACGCGCATTGCACAGCGGCCCGCCAATTAGCGTACTTGCGCACGTGTTGTCTTGTTTTATTAGTACGTGAATGTGTGCGCTTGCCAATACTGCCACGCGCGAGCACACGGTCGCGCGCACACACACACACACGCACACACGCACACACGCACTGGCACTCGCAGGTCGTCGGTGCGATCTGGGGGCTCGCGTTCGGTTGCTTCGGGAAAATCGCCCCGAGATGGAGACAACCAGAGCCTTCAGACGTTGTCAGTGGGAGGTGCATATGTATTTGTTTTAATATGCGGTGCGGAGGGTTTTGGGATGGATGCATAAAGTGTTACGTTTGTCTATTGTTCATGGGTCCTGTTCCGCCCTGGCTGGAGTAAGGCGCCGCTGGCGCCATGACCATGCATTTTTTGCAGTTGAGAGATGCGTCAAACGTGCGCGTGCATTCGCATACGCACACAAGCACAGGTGCGGGCACCGTGCGTGGGAAGCGGCATGGAGACTTGGATCTTGTTGGCGGGTTTTCTGATGCTGATCACGTGATGGCCTACAAGTTGTTGCACAAAATGAGCGCAGACAAGCAGCTGACCAAAAATGAGGTACACCTGTGTGCGTGCACGTGCGCGCAACGCATGTGCGTACGTCAAATTTTGCTTCTGTGGAATCGCCCTCTTTGATCTGATCCTCTGTCGTTTCTTTCCTACAACCCTCGCTTCCCCTGTTCCCTAATGTCTCTCACCACCTTAGGTTGAAGAAGCAGTGCACGGACAATTTGCAGAATTGGCAGTGAAAAAGCAAATGAATGCTTTCCTCCAAAAGCAGGAAGAGAAGAAATTGAAGCGCAAAGGTTTTCCTGTGATAAGATGTATTGCAGCCGCAGCACATATCATGCCCATTTTACAGTCCGTGCAATAGGCTGCACAGCATACATTGTAACTGGAGTTCCTGAACATTGAACGTACAGCGCGGGAACGATTTTGAATCGTCCTTGCTAGCTTCATTGGTCCCTCCTACTGACTTGTTCCCTTCATTATTTCTATCCCCCCTCGCTCGCAACAGGCATTTTCTACCGCCAAGTTATCAGGAGGGGTGTGTATCCGAGCAAAGAGGTCTTGCTGCATGTTTGCGTGTGTATGAGATAGCAGATAGAGTTGCTGAATGCAAGTTCGAGATGATCAAAATCCAGATTCAAGACATGCGTGCGCGCACGAATCCTCCAAAACTCCATGCCATGCGGAAAATTTGGGGGGTGCTATACCTTCTTACCTACCTATCTACTATTACCTATACCTACCGGGTAACTTTGAAAAGAGCAACTTCAGAGTTACATAGCTGCCTGCCTGCCTCACGCCTGTCCCCAACGCACTCAAAACCTCGCCAAGTACGCTTACGTGTATCATCCCCATGACATGGTGTTTTGGAGGATTCGAACTTACTCGCTCGCCCGCTCGCTCATAGGTATTGGAAGATATCGAACGCCAAATGTTAGGCCTGGACGAATGCAAGAGATTCAGAGAGCTGAATGAGACTGTCAGATCTGCAGGTCCTGCCTGTGCTGTATCATTTGGTGCTCCATCTTGCCCTCACGCTGTTTTTTCACTGTCTGATCTTGTGTCGCGCCTCAAAAGCTCATGTTGCGCCTTTGGTGGGCGCACAGAGTTGCCTCTGACTGGCGTGCGCGCCGCAGTTGAACGCGAAGCGCTCTGCTTTCCGATGGCCTTCCCTGTTAAACGAAGGACCCAGCCAGAGGAGGAGGCGGCGGAGGAGGAGGAGAGAGAGGGTAGCTCTCAATCGGGGAGCGTTTCGTCTGGGCGTTCGGGCTCGCAGAAGTCAAAAGCTTCAAAACTGGCGCTGCGACATCGCATCCTGGGTGAATCTTTCCTCGAGGCGCGCCCGCCGAATGGCGATCTTCTGTATGAAAAATACTTGATCCTCTCGCGCGACACCAAGGAGCCGCTTATAACAGTGCAGAGAAGAGGAGGAGGGGTCAGCTTTGTGGACGTTGATACGGCGGCCGAGATCGGGTCATTTCACATACTGCAGGAAAATTTATGGCGGTGTAGCATGTTTGAGGAGTCCGAGGACTTCAACGTAGAGCCCAGTGAACTCTCGGCTGGTATCAATCTTTCTCTCTCCCCCTTTCAAATGCATGCTGACAAGCACCATGTGAAGCTTCCGTGGAAGGTTCCCGTTGTTCGATGTGAATACAGCTTTTGACACACATCTATTAGCTGCATTCGAATGAACATGCTATGGTGCCAGGTCGACGCGTAACCATATAGGCTCTGCGCTAATGTTTCTAATGTTGGTGCACAGGTCATCGTGTGTACTTGCTGAGACGGGAAAATCTTCCTGACCTCATCGTCAGCTGGAAGGAGGGCCATGTTGTTTTCAAGACGCACTCGCATTCTCTTGGCCAGATGCGACTTGATCCGAGCCAGGTATCAATTGTGAATACGCATGTGCATGCATATGGCTCACGTGCATGCTAGCGCGCGCACATACGCATTAGCGCCCACCCACGCACATACGCGACGGTGACAACAGTGCACGCACAACGCGCACTCGCCGCCCGCCCGCATGTGCGCACGCAGGCACGCGCGCGCACACACACACACACACACACACCAAGACGCGCACGCATACGCACATACACACACGCACAGGGCAAGTGGAGTGTGTCACTGGAAAAAATCGAAGAATACTTTCCCGTGCTGCTGTTGTGGGGAGCGGGATGGGCTGTGCAAAAACAGAATTCCTCCTGGATGCCAAAATTTGAAATTTCTCTTCCCCTCGATTTCCCCAAGCTCTGGTGATAGCTTGACAGTCCTGGCGAGCGAGAGACAAACAACAACAACCGGACGCTTCTTCAGGAGCTGAAACAATAGCAACAGTCAGCTCAGCTGAGTCAGTTGCGACCATACTGTACTGTAAAACACTGCTGAGCGTTTGGCCGGCTTGCGCGCGCAGACCTGGGCCCCGAAACATGATGCTGGTCAGATTGGCGGGGACACTGGTCAGGAGTGTTCAGGGGCTGCAAGGGATGAGGGATCATAACCCGTGAAGCAGCGTCAGTGTGTGAGAGAGACAATATGATCGCTTTCCCTCCCTCACTCACTCTCTTGCTCTCTCTTGCGCTCTCTCTTTCTCTCTCTTGCTTGCACTCTCTCCCTCCCTCCCTTTCTCTTGCTCTTTCTCTCTCCCCCCCCCTCCCTTTCTCTCGCTCGCTCTCTCCCTCGCTCTCCACCCCGATCTCTCGCTCACTCCCATGATGTGTCACCTGGCTCAGGGTCTCCGAATGCGAGATACCAGGAAACAGAAAATCTCGCGTACTCTAACGCGCGCTCTCATATGCGTGTGCAGTACCTTTGCACTAGGCAAAGTAGGGGAACAATTCGTATTCCCAGCTTTGGTTGGAGTAGGCTTGTCTAGCAGTATCACTGCATCTACACGGTGTGAAGGTTTCTCTCCGTTCATTACACAAACGCAAGGTCCTCGGTGTGTAGCCAAGACGTAATGTGCGCACCGCGCGCGGGTTGTGTTGGCGTCGGCACGGTCAGGCGAACGCAATTCCTTGCTCCTTCCTTGCTCCTTCTTCTCCTTCTACCTCCTCCTCCTCCTCTCCGCAACCCCCTGTTCTCCTTCTCCCCCTCCCTCCCTCCACTCGCCTCTTAAGCCCTCCTGCCCAGTGTTATCGCCAAAAGTGGGAAGAAGGCACGAATGAAGGTCCAGCCTGGTGAAGTAAGTATGCAATGACCAAGTGCAGCACTGCTGCATATCCAAAGAGTGCGAGTACTACAGGCCACGGCCGCCGGAAGGACAAGTCACGGCGGATGACGACCTGTGTGTGTAGGTGTGTGTGTCTGCACGTCGTACATTGATGCGTGCATGGATGCACACAGATAGACATCGAGCATCATGCATGCCCATACTTTCACAAACGCACTGTCTCTACCTAAGGCGATTGTGTGTGCGCGCGCGCACGCACGCACGCACACACATACACACACAATCAATCAATCAATCAATCAATCAGACAGGCAAGCATCTGTGTGTGTGCACAAGAAGTTCAATCTTTCCCTCTTTGACTCTCTCTCTCTCTCTCTCTGCCTGTCTGCCTGTCTGTCTTTCTCTCCCTCCCTCCCTCCCTCCCTCTCTCTCTCTGTCCATCCCCCCATCCTCCCTTCCCCTTTCCCTGCTCTCTCTGTCCTTGCTCTTACTCACACACTCTCTCGCGCGCGCGCCCTCCAGATACCTTGGAAGAAGAGGAGCTCATACTGCGTGCCAAACGCAACACTGCCTTGCGCATCCCCGTTGCCTCCGCCTGCCACCGACACCATGCAACATCAGTACTCACCACCGTCCCCCATGCCCCCCTCTCTCTTCCTACCCCCCAATTTCACGACCAGGTACACATCACGCACACTCACGCACATACACGCAACGACACATGATGTACGCCCTCTTCCACCCCCTCCGCACATACACACACACACAAATAGAGTACCAGCAGGCGTTCGCAGGCGGTAGGGGTGTACGGACGTTGGCATGTGTCACACAACATCCCTGCGCGTTGGGAATACTGGTGCTGCTGCGGCGGCGGCGGCGGCCGTACACAGCACGTTAGTATTGCTGATCAGATTCCCTCAGGCTCATCAGATTTGGCATCTCATCACAGTCAACCCCTGATCAGATTTTGATCCACGCATCGGAGTTTGCTAGCTACGCATCAAAGTGAAGATGCGTGTTAGATATTGCGGATATTTACATGCGCTTCCTCTTGTCAGCACTCGTATTGGCACGAGCAGCATGCGTCGGTTCAGGGCGGAGGAGGCAGCCGTGCGCACAGCTTCTTAATACTGTTACCTAACCCTGATACACATACTACGGAGGCGTATCGTCGACATACACCTACGCATCTGAGACACATAACCATACAAAAACACATACAGCACCCACACGAGTGCAAACAGAGTACCAATAGCGGCGGCACGTCCACGTGTACGTCCCCTCCTCCCCCTCCGTTGCTGGCCCCACCCATTACCACGCTGCCACTAAGATTCGGTCGCAGACGGACCTCCCCATGCCCCAGGGCCGCGCCGGCCGCTGTCCACCCGTAATAGGCGTCTGGGCGCGGACTCGGAGGGGGGGAGGTCCCTTCATTCTCGGACGTTTGGTGGTCGTATTGGGTGGCACTGTTGCAGGATAGCCGTGTGCATGTGCGCACTGAGGTTAGTTCTTGTGCGGTTAGGTCTTGTGAACACGCTCACTCGCATGCCCGCTCGTATGCCCGCACATACGTGTACTTGCACATAAATGGTTGAGCACATACAATGGACACATTTCACGATCACTCTCTCCCCCTCCCTCTCTCTCCCTCTCCCTCTCTCTCTCTCTCTTTCTCTCTCACACATGCACGGCTTATTGAGTTTGCGTGCACGCACAAACACAGTCAGTCAGACAGACAGACAGACACTACCGAGGGCGCGCATAGGACTGGCCAGCAAGCAGCGCCTCTAGCTGCGTGACGCGGCTCTGCAGCCAGCCCTTATGCGCCTGTAGTTGTCGGATCGTTGCTGCGTCCAGACAAGGGAGGGAGGGAGGAAAGGAAAGAAGGAGGGAGGGAGGAAAGGAAGGAAGGAAGGAGGAAAGGAAGGAGGGAGGGAGGCAAGGCAGAAGGGAAGGAGGGAACACCAGACAGGCACACAGGCGCCCAGCGCGCACATGCATGTTAGCAACGCGCAGGATGACCAAGATTGGGGCCATGTCAGTCGCCACGATTGACTGCATCGCAAAATCCGCATCGTATGATCTGTACTGTTTTAATCCTCCTCGGCCACTAGACCAGCGCTGCTGACAAACAGAACTGCTCTGTCTGAAACAAAAATCAAGAGACACGACGATGCTTGTGCGCGCGTGCGCGCGCTCGCGAGCATCGGTGCTGATACACGCACGTCGAGCATCCATCTGCTCGCGCGCGTCCCAGAGCGCACAACCAGACAGGCACGCAAACACGCAGACCAAGGATCTTACCAGCAGCATACTCTGCGTCATTTCCATGCTGCCCTCCCCCGCCATGCGGCACACCTCCCATGCTGCCCACGTCATGCTGCGGCGGCATTTGCGGATGCATTCGCGTGTCTTGCGCCTGCACTTGTTGTGCGTGTCCCGACGAGAATTGCGAGGAGAAAAAGCTGTCGTCGCTGCTGGTCGAGCTTGGAGGAACCAGCGATTGAGTTCCAGCGGCACTGCTCCCCCGCTGGCCTGACGCCCCTGCTTTCCGCACAGCACCTTCTGCTCCACCCACGCAGGCGGTACCGACACCGGTATCTGCGCCTGCGCTATCGCCACCCCGTGGCCTGACACCAGCGCGGCGCCTGCAGGCAATGAGAGCACGAACCAACGGAAGCGTGCCCATTGCCGAATACTGCAAGGCGCCGCCCCCCAGCCAAAGTCTCGTGCAAGATTTGCGCGCACCAAGAAGAGCGATGCTCCTCAGAAGCCCGCCGCCTCCGCCCGACTGCACCTCTCGCAACTCGTCTGCACTCTGCATCCCCACTGGTGCGTTCTGGCCACCCTCCTTCCCGCGATCTCCATCATCATGCTTGGATGTTGACGATTGAAATTCACAGATGAGAGCATAGCCGCGGTCGTGGGCAGCAGTAGCCTGCGCTGCCCACCCGGGTCCCGCGGCATGCGTGTACCCCGCTTGCCGGTCTCCATTCCAAGAAATGTCAAGCCCAAGACCACGCATCTGCGCGCAAGCATTCGTGCAGCAGCTCAGTATCAACCACCGCATGGGGTACCTGGAGCCCACAGCAAAGCACGCAGCACATGCACAACTCTACCTCCAGCGACGTCACGCGGCCCTGAACAAAAAGCCCCGTACAGTCTGCCTTAGAGACCGCAGAATAGGGACCAAAGATGATCTCAAGCGGCTCATCGCTGTCGGCAACACCGCCCAGCACTTCATCGAGCCCATCGCCATGCCGCGCGCCGTCTTCGATTCCTCCACCACCACCACACTGAAAGCTCCCCGGCGCCTGCTTCCTTGCTGCAGCAAGGCGCGTGCTCTGAAGCATGAGATCGAGCAAGGCGATGTCGCGCGGGTGCAAAACCGCCGTCGTGCCTGCGCACTCGGCACTGCCGTGCCAGCATACACCCTCGCCCCCGCCCCCGCGCTGCAGTCTGTGATGTGCCTCTAGCGCCAGCTGCGCAGGTGTCTGCAGCAAAGGGCGCATACTGCCCAGCGTGTGTGTGCCAGCTTGCACAGTGCTCAGGAACAACTGCACCGACGAAACCTGGCCTCGGTACTCTCGCAACACCTCACACGCGGCGTCTCCACAACTTGCGCCGCGCTCTCCACTCCCGACACCCTGCCTTGTGCTATCGCCCGTTGCATGCACACCGTGCACCCCCTGGACGCCAGCTTGCCCCACGCCCCCACCCACTTCCAAACCCGCCGACGCCGTGCGGCGCGACTCGCGCTTCGGCTGCCGTGCAATGCAGTTTCGCAGACAACACGGCCCCACAGACAAAATGGCGCAAGGGATAGCCGGGCGCGGCCAACTGCTTGCACCACCAACACCTCCGCTTCCTCTGCCCCATCCCATGCCGCTGCTGACGCTGCCCACTGTTCCTGCGCGCAGCAGTGCCTCCTGCAGGTGAGGATCTGCCACAAATTCCTGAAAGTCAGCGCCCTGCAACATGCGCTGCACAAGCGCAGAGCAGCACCGACTGTTGAGGATCTCTGCCATGAAACGGAGCAGCCTGCGAGCCATCGAGCGTCCTCAGCGCTTCCTCGACAAAGTAGACTACGTCCACGCCTGGTGTTGCGCAATGCGGGCAGCGAGTGTTCAGGCCTGGGGGCTGCAGGGTGTCGCGCGTCGCCCCTTTTCGGGACGCCCGCGGCGCGGACCGACGCGGCACTAGGTTGCGCCAAGACATATTGCAGAGAAGACGCGGTGTGCGATCGGGACGGACAAATGCGCGCACGCAGGACAGCGCGTGATTGATACCTGCGAGCATGAAATCGAGCGATACGAGCAGCCGTGGTGGCTCTTGTGCTACGTGTTGCTGCCGTGCTGTCTTGGCTGCCTGCGAAGACACAGGCACGGCGCCTGGAGAATACGAAGGCGCAAGGGAAGGCGGGGAGGAAGGGGCCGAGACAGGTGTTTGCTGCGGAGTGCGAAAGCGTGGAGCTGGCGATGGTCGCTTGGCATGAAGGGCGCTGCTCAAGAGTGCGTTGCAGCAGTGCATTGCTGAGTTCGATAGCCGCACGCGCAGCGGCTGCACGTGCGTCTTTATCCAGAGTGCGTCATCTTTCTTGCTGCAGTCCCCCTGCCGCTCACAGCCCTGTTCCCCGTCTGCCAGCCCACCGGTCGTCGCCCCCATGCCCTGCCGTCCGGGCCCGGCCGGCGAGCTGAACTTCTCAATTTTCTCAAGGCGGTCCTTGTCTGCGGGCGGAGCGCGCTGCTGCACGGAAAGCGAAACAAGGATGGCCACGCTGTCGTCATGCGCCCAGCCGTCGTCGAACTTGGGCTGCTCCGGTACCGCCAACGGCACCTGCTCCCCCTGCCATGTCATGATATCAATCAACAGTGTCTCGCCACGTCAGCTCCGGCCCCACGTTTGTGCTGAAGGCGGCGGCGGCCGCTGCAGCAGCTTGAGCAGAGACGCTGGAGAACATGCGGCAGCGGTGGCGATGATGAGGAAGATGACGAGTGCACCGCGAGACGGAGGCAGAGGCATGCGTCTTAGCATAGATGCACCTTAGCATAGGCCACGGCACTCCCCCATGCCATGGACTTGGAAGGTTGGTGGGAAAGAGGCAGGGAAAATCACCTGGGCGCGACGGAGAAGCGAGGCGACGACGGTGTCGGCATCCCGCGCCATGAGAGCATCCATCAGCAGCCCACCTTGCTGCTGCTGCGCCGCGCTCCCCATCTCGTCGGCGCCGAGAGCGTATGGGAGAGGTGAGGTGAAGATGCGCTCCACGGCGCTGCCTCGCTCCCCCTCCGACATGGGCTCGTATGACTGCACAACAGCGAGGGTTGAGAGAGGGGCCTCAGCACCACGCGCCACTCTTTGTCTCGCGTTTAGCCTCCCTGAGATGCGGACAAACATGGGCCAGGCGCGGCCCGACAGCCGAACAGCATGCGCGGGCACTCGCACTCGCGCTGGGAGGACTTGCGAAGTGCCGCGCCTGCATAGATGTACGCTACGCACGTACACGCTCGCACACGCATCAGCCCTCTCCCTCTCTCCCGCTCGCCCTCTCTGTCTCACCTGGTCGCCTCGCGACAGCCAGCCCTTGGAGTTATTGCGCATCAGACGCACGTGTTCGAAGAGAGACAGAGCGCCCGTGAAGCTCCGAGGCTCAGGCATACCAGCCCAGATCCCCTCTTCCCCCGCCCCCCCCGCGCTGCCCTTGCCGTCCGGCACAACATTGGCAAGATGTCCACGCGAGAGCTCCATTCTGCGCTTGCCACACACCGATGACACCGGGCCCCCAAACGAAAACACGGTCTCTGCGTCCGCTCCTGTGCGTCCAGAATCACGAGTATCAAACCCTATTGGACGTCTAAATTCTGAACACTCTCTATACTGCATACCTGTGAACACTCTCTATACTGCATACCTGTACATAGCACACATATCAGTGCACTGACTTCTGAAAATGTGCGGTATAGCGTATATCACACCACGCCTGCGTGATGTGCCGTCGACGTCGTTGTGCGGCATCACATATGCGTGTATATGTCACATACATGTATATATGTATAAATGTAATATATATATATATATATATATATATATATGTAA
>Ga0115006_10001697_pt1 | contig 13980 bp, 18 predicted proteins | sample ArcOceMetagenome_3_FD_88943 | JGI IMG/M metagenome (GOLD analysis project Ga0115006, IMG submission 88943) | Marine eukaryotic phytoplankton communities from Arctic Ocean - Arctic Ocean- Svalbard ARC20M Metagenome | ecosystem: Environmental > Aquatic > Marine > Oceanic | place: Arctic Ocean...
GAAGTAATGTCTCTGGATAATTTAATGACTAATCTTGAATGGTATGGAATAAATGCTACGGTCAACCACTACGGTAAAATGAATACTGATGATATAAAACTGAAAGCTTTTGACAAAACCGGAACGCAAAAAGGTTATTTGAACTTGGTCGAGTGGACTCCTTCAGAATACATACCTACTCTAACGACAACACTAAATGAGTCAGCAAACGAAGGCAAATTTTATCTTGACAATAGTACTGATATTAAAAAACTAAGGACACGAAGTGCTGGTTTGAGTCAATACAAAGCTTCTGTAAATCATGGAATTGGGATTGAGAAAATGAGATTTTTACCTCAAGCCCATAACCGCGATATGGGATATGGGAACATGGGCGAAATCACCGACGCGATCGAACACTCAAGTTCTTATTCATACCATATTAAGTTTTATGTTGCTGACACAGGATCTGAATTATTCTTCATCATGGAATGGAAATTAGGTGATGGTTCCCAAAAATTCCTTCGATTGAACGGAGGAGGAGATGGTGATCCTGGCGATGGAGAAATCAGCGTCACAGATTTTGTAGGTACAAATCCAGAAATAGATGGACACAATTTACTGTATTTTCAAGCCCTTCCTTATTAATATTAAAAACAACAAAACATATTTAAACTTTACAATCCTTTGGTATAAAATGTTTTGCAATACACTGTTGAGTCGAGAATATATATATGGTTCAACAACTTCCAAAAATAAAACGAAGACGAAGTACAACAGAACAATACTTTGCAATACACACAAAAACAAAACAGAAATCGAAGTTGTGTCGCAAAACATAGTGAAATTAGAAAATACATTAACTAATTTGTTACAAAAAAGTAAATATTGTAACCCGGTTCCATATGAAAGACTTAAATATGGGCGTGTTTTCAGCCCAGCGTGTGTAATTTACTGGGACGAAGTAGATGAAATATCCTCGAAATTATCGGATTTGAAAAAGAAACGTTCGGAACTGGTAGATGAATCTGTTTATCTGGGGTTCGACGAAATTGAAGATCGTTTTTACGATGTATAAATAGAATGATTATAAAAAAGGTTTAAAACAAGTTGCCAAATAAAAAGTTGAATTATTATAACTTGAGTAGGGTAAAGTAAGTATTTTAAATAAGTGTGAAGAAGAAAAATGTATCCAACCAAGAGGAAAAAGGATGATGACGATTACTCTCAGCACGTGGTAACCAAATTTCATAAAACAGCGGTTCATTATAGTGTTTCCGACGAGAAAAAGAAAGAGATTCGTGTTCCGCGAAAGAAATGTGAAGAATATTTTTATATTGATTAAATCGATACATGAATGCATTCGAAATTCATTTTAAATTTAATCAAAACACAATATGAAGTTGAATGCTTATGATAGAAAACTTATCGTTGGATTTGCAACACCATATTTATGAGATGGTTTTAGAATTACGAAAACCCAAAACAGTGAATAAGGAACTCATGAGTGATATATTAAATCACAAAGGAATGTTTTTGAATATTATTGATCGTACTCCGTTGGTCGATTCTACGAACTATACGATACGATATCAGCATTGGTCGATACTATTGAGTCGGTTTATTTATGCGTTGAATGATGGACATTCGATCAATTCGGGACATATCAATGAGTATATTTTTTTATTGTTCAGCGATTTCACAAGAGAGCAAATCTGTTCCTTGGATGTGATAACCACGTACAGGGTGAATGACAAAGATTCTTTATATGCAATCATAAAGGAATTATTGCGATGTTGGTATTTAATGAGTACTACTAAACGATTACAGGTTCATTCGTTTATACAATAATAAGCTGATCGATAACCACAGCAATGGCTGCGATGACGACAAGCATCAATGTAATGAGTTGGTGACTCAATATCAGGTTGATTATAAAATTAAATACATACATTACACAATTAATCGGAAACATCACACAATGAAAAGACATGGACAATATGGATCCTAGCGGTACAATTCCTAATAGTAATATATGTAGTAAAACCCCCGCTATGAGAATTATGTTCATGAAATGATTTATATAACGATTATAAAAAATATTAATTGCATTCTTTTTATAATTTAGAATAATTGCTATTGTTATTCTAAAATGAAAATTCGAACCTATATGGACGAGTTCATCCTTTCCGAGTCGCTAGATATAAGTACGCATAATCAGGATCTTTTTGTATTGGTAGATTACTTAATTGAGTATTATTCTAAGAAGAAATTGATGGGAACCATGCATCAAATGTCTAAATGTATAAACTTGTTGCGGTACATTGTCGAAAATCACGCAGATGTGTTAGAACAAAAACAATTGTTTGATATCGGTGAATCGTATATACGTGATGCTTTCACCACGAGGTATTTGAGTAAGAGTCAATGCATATTGTGTTTCTAAATTCGAATGATTGAATTTACAAATAAAGAGATAGAAAAGTTTATGAGACTAATTTAGTGGAGAGAGATATGGATGATTTGCACAGACTCTATACGTGTGTGGGCGCATCGACAATTGCGGCTACATTAACACACCCCATCGACGTATTGAAAGTTCGGATTCAAAACAGAAAATTGAGTGAATACAAACGAATATCTGACGTATTGTTCAAGACCAATGGATATGGTGCTTGTATATTACGTAATAGTACATTTATTGGTTCGAAAATGTTTGTGTATGAGAGTATCAAAGATAAATACGAATTAAAAACATTTCGATCCAAGCTTATCGCGGGAAGCGTTTCTGGTGCGATAGGTAGTCTGATTGGAACACCTTTCGATAAAATTTTGGTCGAAATGCAAACGAATCAAAAGAATAAGATGTTGGACGTAATAAAAAATAATTACATGAACGGAGGTGTAACTGAATTTTGGAATGCTGGTAGATATACTATGATGCGTACCGTAGCGATAACAATGTGTCAATTATCGGTATATGATGAAGCCAAAGAATACTTTACGAGGAAGAACTACAGTGACAACACATCATTCTTAGCGGGTAGTTTATGTGCCAGCATATCCTCGTCAATCGTATCGAATCCATTAGACATTTGTAAAACTCGTCAAATGGCAAACGTGGAACCGAACACCATATACAACATACTGCACGTGGAAGGAATACGTAGTTTGTGGAAAGGTACCAATGTGACTATGATGCGACAAATACCTCTACATGTCATTCGATTTTACACATTAGAAGTGTTGAACAAATATTACAAAAAACAGAAACCAAACTAACATAAATTTGAAATCAAATGTACTGTGAATCAATCAAACGTACATTTGGGGAAAAAGTTTGCCTTTTGTTGGATTCGAACCAACGATCTTTTCATTACAAGTGAAACGCCTTGCCACTGGGCCAAAAAGGCAAAATATTCTCGCCTGCTTGAATCGAACAAGCAACCTAAAGATTACATACGAAACAACTACAGTCTTCCACTCTACCATTGAGCTAAGGCGAGAACTACTGACTGGGAGTCCGCGTGGGCGTCAAACCCCACGAGACTTGAGTGTTTCCAAACAAGTCCTCCTGCGTATGAATCATTAAGTTGATATATCAGTATATAGTGTACCTTGATATTTTATTTTACACAGTTCTCCGCACGAAACAGGAATCATTTTATGAGCGAATACAATCTCAAATATGTTGCAAGAATTCATCCAGTTCAAGCATAAGTATCGACTCGCTCACTATCTTTGGCTTGACATAGGAATCCATACATTTTTCGATAATATTGGATTTTATGGTTTGCGTAACCTTTTCGAGAAGTGGGAGCTGAGCTTTTGTTGGTTCGTACGCGTTGTAAGCATCATTGTGTGTTGCATCAAACGTTTCCAATGTATTCTTTATTTCGACGGACACGATATTCGCCAGTTCATTGCGAATGGCCCAAGTTGGTTTCAAGTCTGGTGTCGTCTCGTCCACAGTATCTAATGTGGATATCATGCGCATGATTTTACCCGTACTACACACCACGACGTCATCCTCGATAGATGATGCCAAATTATCCTTAAAAATTGCAATCAAATCGTCATTTTCTTTTATTTTATTCCAAATTAAGGAAAAGACTTCTTTTTCACTCTTATCGTATCTGGAATGTTTCAATTCACTGAATGAATGGATGGTTCGATTTACGTGATCCTTTTCGTCCGATACGTCCAGATTAACGTTTTTGATAAAGTCGTTCATATCGTTATCAAACAATGTTGGTGATTTATTCGTATCCAAAATAGCCAATACCGAGTTGGCCGTATTTTGTAGGACGTGATCATGAACATTTTGAGTATCATTCAGAATGGTTTGTTTCGGAACAGTGGTTAATACATCCCGGTGTCGTGGTGTTCTAGTATCATTATCATCCATAGTGTCGTCCTCCAAAACCTTATCTCTGACCCAAGTATCACCCAAATGATAACCATACGATATGACGACATTTTCTTTCATTCTTTGTGTGGAATAATCTAAATTTTCGATAATATCAAAAGGTAATTGTGTATTGTTGTGAATATTGTTGTAAGACATTGTATCAATATCATTGTAAGACATTCCATGCAACTCGTGTAAATAGAACTTACACCATTTGGTTAAAGAATTTGACATATACATATACCGAGACAGTATTTTCGCCGCGGTAATTTTATCGGCAATCACGTACGGATGAATACCATGCATGTATATCTTGGAGATCAAGATGATACCTTCTTCGTACCCATGTTCGATTGCGAGTAAATAGTTATCTATCGCGGATGTTGCATTTTTCATTTCGTAGTAAATCTTTCCTATTTTGACGTAGCATTCACCAATATGTTTCGAGTCTGAAGATGTCGCGATACTTTGCGAAAACAGACGAATTGATTTTTGAAAATCTTGTGATGCGTCAAACTTACCATATTGGACTATGTCTGCCAACGAAAACAATTGTTTCGAATCAAGTGTGGTTGGGTCTTTTTGAATGTTTGATTTTACAGCGGCTTTAATAGCATCGTCGTTTTGTGATGCTATTTTAGATTGATAATACGCGATAGAGAAGTACAGCAAATAAACGAATAGTAATGCAAAAAGCATATATAATACAACACGATAATTGAATATGATTTTCATCTATGTAATATATTATAATAAAAAAACAAGTTTTGATCTGCTCATATATCGGTACATGCTTCGAAGGTACATACCTCGGACGAATCAATGAATTCGTTCTTCCCGAGCACCCTCATATCTTCATTCACGATATTCTTACATGTCGCGAATTCTTGACCACAATTCACCGACTGTTTCACAGGTTCGCCGTTTTCATTTTCACATTGCTTACTCGTAGAGTTGTAATACGTTCTTTGATTTAAGATCGGAGTAAATACCACATTATCTCTAGACATACTCAAGTTGTTAGGTTCAATGAAAAATGATTTAATATGCTTTTCACAGTAATCGTCTTTGAGTGTAAAAAGTTGTTTTTTCAAAAATTGACTCAATATATTTATATTCTTTTTTTCAAAGTTTATAAGTTTTTGCAGCTGACGGTCGGTGGAATAGTCAGAGAAGAACTCGAATACAGAATTACAACATTTTTTATGCATAAATCGCAAGAAACAAATGAATACAATAATACGTATCCACAAAGTTGAAACATATGGTTTTGACATTTTAATATTTTAATAACTATAATATTATATTTCTATAATCAATTGTTCCGGAAAAATCTATGTCAATATCTTCTACGCGTGATTGTTGTTCGTTGGATCTCTGAGTTAGGAGCAAATTTTGTTCGAGATGACGCGCATTCAGCTTCATTTGCAAAATACTGAGTTGTGTTTTTACCGTGTTGTTCAAATACCTTTTGAACGTTCTTTTAAAGCTTTCATGGTCAGGATGTGATGCATCGGTGAATACTGTAAAATCAAACAGATCTCCTATTTGTATATCTTGAACGAATTCATAATTCTCTGTGACTTGCGCAGTGTCAAGCAAATTTCGGTAATAATCTATCTTAAGTATCTGATAGGTGTGTAATACGTTTTCAAAAAGTAAATCGAACAAAATATCGTATGTTTCTCCGATACGATCGGTCGGGAAAGGCTTTTCGACTTCAAAACATAGCTCTAATCCTTTTTCATATTGTTCGTAAGTTGCTTTTATATGTTCGTATGCGGGTTTAATTTTATTGCATTTCTCATTAGTTTCTGTTGCACTAGAAATCTGATTTTCCAATAAAAGTAACATTTCAAATAAACCCATATTCGAGTTTGTAGTGAGTTCAGTATTCGGAACATTCGATAAATACTCCAATAAATTCGTTTCAGAATCAGACGAACCTGGCACTTCTTCTGTGATTTCTTCCCCCATAATCATGGTTTTGTCAAAAACGGTGATATTTCGTACTTGTTTTATGAATTCTTTGAATATAGTTTTTTTAACATTTCGTCTCCGCGCAGAATCATTTTGAATCGTATTATCGCTCGATAAAACATCCGGTTCATCAATTGTCATATGCTCGTTGGTAGGCGTTCTTTTAACAGAGATCATGAAGAGGAACAATATGAACGTTATCAAAACAATCTTTACAATCTCTGTACGAATTGCTGTCATTTGAATATATGAATATTTTTTCCCACGTGTTTCAAGAAATCATACTGTTCATGATTATTGTGACAATCGTTACAAATATGATGATATAGGCTTTCATAATATATTTCAAAGCGTGATCATACGTTGCAATATTTTGCGTCTCTTTGACACTTTTGGTGTCGGTTGCAAAGATAAAGAAGAATAAATACACGATAACGTTTAAACAAATTTTTAATATACTCTTGAATTGATACATTTATCTTTATTATACTATATTATTAAAAAAACATTTAAAAGTAATTTGATACAGAATATTAAACAAATACAATGGCTTCCTCTCTTTACTCTAAATTCCTCAAGAACTTCCAGAAATTCACTGAAGATTACAACAAAGAAATTATTGAAAAAATGTCTGAACTTAAATTTGACGAAGAGACGCAGAAGAAATTCGAAGAGGTGCTAACTTCAATGGTGTATAAACCAGATTCATCTTCATCAAAGAACGTTGTAAAAAAGAAGCGTGAGCCCACTGCGTACAACCTATTCATGAAAGATATGATTAAGAAACTTCGCGAAGAACATCCCGACATTGACAAGACTGATCTTATGAAGCGTGGTGCCCAGGAGTGGCAGAAGCAGAAGAAGATCAAGGCTGACGCTGCAGCGGCTGCAACAGCCGCAGCTGAAGCACCAAAATCGAAAGGAAAGAAGTAAATAATATTCGAATAGAATAGATTCTTTCGAATATGTATTAAACAAATAAATACAGATTATAATTATGTTTTTTATACACCATTTTCCGTCATCTACATATTATGGGATTACGGAAAATAAGAGCATTGTAACAAATAAACTCGTAGCATTCGAACACCGTGCTGACGCCGTCCGTGTTAGTAAAAGTTTATTAACTTATAAACAGACGAGACATACATTTCCTAAAACGTCAAATAAGATATATATATTACCACGGAACGATATTACTGTTTTAGACATCGATAGTTCAATTGAAATAAAAGAACACGCTTTCGATAGTGTGTTTTTGGAAAAGATTCCACTCTATAATCTATCATTTGTGTATGTACGTCATATTTCTTTGTCCACTGACGAAGTGGTGTATAACTCGTTTGATACAACGGGATTCTTTCATATAAGTACGATGAACAGTCTTTTGTATGATTATTGAAACGTTCAAATTTAAACCGCATCAACACACCCTTTTACTAAGTCATATTTACACCGACGCGACGGGTTCGTGTGCTTGGCCCGTACTTTGCAGTAGGTTTTGGACAATTCGGAACACGGTTTAGGGGGTCTTCCGCGCGTTTTAGGGGCATCTGATCGAGGTTTGGGTGGAGGCGCCTCTTTCTTGGCTGCTTTCGAGGAGGTTGCTTTCGGTGGAGACGCTTCTTTCTTGGCGGCTTTCGTGGAGCTTGCTTTGGGTGGAGTCGCCTCTTTCTTGGCGGCTTTCGAGGAGGTTGCTTTCGGTGGAGACGCTTCTTTCTTGGCGGCTTTCGGTGGAGACGCCTCTTTATTGGCGGCTTTCGAGGAGGATGCTTTGGGTGGAGTCGCCTCTTTCTTGGCTGCTTTCGAGGAGGTTGCTTTCGGTGGAGACGCCTCTTTATTGGCGGCTTTCGTGGAGCTTGCTTTGGGTGGAGTCGCCTCTTTCTTGGCTGCTTTCGAGGAGGTTGCTTTCGGTGGAGACGCTTCTTTATTGGCGGCTTTCGAGGAGGTTGCTTTGGGTGGAGACGCCTCTTTCTTGGCTTTCGAGGAGGATGCTTTGGGTGGAGACGCCTCTTTCTTGGCTTTCGAGGAGGATGCTTTGGGTGGAGACGCCTCTTTCTTGGCTTTCGAGGAGGAGGAGGAGCTTGCTTTCGGTGGAGTCTTTTTCTTTGGTGTAACGATTGAATCGCATAAGTTGGAGGGAATTTCATTATTCGAGTATAATTGGGAAAGTATATCTAACGCGTCGTTCATTTCTACAAATCGTTCGTGACACTCTTGTTTCTTCTCAGGGGGACATTTATCTGGATGATTTTTCAAAGACCATCTTCTAAACATAGATTTGTTTAGAACAGGCCCCCCTACCGCACGACACAATGTGTCTATCCGTTTCATCACATTCAAGTCGCCCATTTATTTAAAGAGAATATTTTATTAAAATATATATCGAGGAGTGTGAATGCATGGATTCATATGAGTGTAGTATCTGTTTGGAAGCGATAGACAACCACTGTCCTGTATTAGAATGTGGTCACGTATTTCATTTGGAATGTATCAATGAGTGGAAACGAATGAGTAAGAATTGTCCAAACTGTCGATATGCATTGACAACATTAATTCATCACAAACGCGCCAGTTCCGATGATGTATATAGAAACATGGATGTAATTTATGAGATAATAAAAGAGATATTTAAGAATTCTATATTAGAAACAAAGATTTGTTTGAATGGAGAATTTATATTGTACGAAATCGAGATGGACGAATACTTGATTCTCATTCGATCCATAAATGTGCTTTATCGCGGAAAACTGTATTCAATATCAATACCAACATACAATGTGAAACGTGTTTGTTATTTATATTGTTTTTACACGAAGCTGAGTGACTATGTATTGCGAATAGTTATCCATACTGGACATGCATACATTATGCGATTTCAAATCTAGGCAACACATCACTCTTTTACGCTTGGACAGGCATCCATACAGAGATTCTTGAAATGTTTTTTAGTTTTTTTTATCATGTCCTTGCTTTTTGCGGCGAAAACGAAAACATCAATGAGAGAGTCACCCGCTTCGTGAAGGAAATCATAAGCCTTGCTCAAATCAACATCCGTAGGTGATAGTCTTGTAATAAGTTCTGTCAGTGTATTTATGGCAAGCTGTTTTTTTTCAAACCCTTTCAGATTTTTAAATTGCTGAACTAGTTTGATAATATGGGGTAAAACTCGAATTATACCAGAAACACTTAAAACATTTATATCGCGAACTTCGGAGATAACCTTGTCAACCGTGGAACCGATTTGATCCTCAACCATTTTTAATCTACTAATATATTTATTTTGAAATCGAAGTTAAAGCGTCATAGTTTTTCATCATATCGTAATACAATGGATCATCTGTATGATCCTGTTGATTTTCAATTGTCATAACACCGTCTTCATTGTTATCTATGATATCATACGAATTATTTGAGTTATAAATGGAGTGAATATATTGCTGTTGTTTGTACAGTATTTTGTCATTATAATTAGTTGCGTCTATGAGGTTGTTCATTTTTATTTCGCTGAGATGATCATTTTCTTCGACTTTGCGCAACGTTTGTTTGTTTTCATATACAAAATAAAAGAGTAAAATAATCAAAGTTATCAGAAAAATACAAATCAGAAATGTAATACTTTCGATATTCATTTTATTAATAGTAAGAAAGTTTAAAAAGTGATTAAACACCGTATTTATGAAATGTTTTATTAAGAATGAATAGGATCAACGGTGTAAAGATAAATCCCCATTTGGGTGAAGTTTCTGAGTATCCCATCCAATACATTACCTGTATGATAAAGACAATGATCACAACCATTAAATATAAATAGCTCCAATAATTCTTCAATAATATCTTGAAAAACGAAGTATTATCTACAGCATCTAAATATTGTTTATAGTTGTTTCTATCGACATAGTCTTTAGTTTGCACGGTTAGCTCTGGCTCAAAAACATCATTCGCACTGTGCCAATAATGTTTAACTAGTTTTGCTTTTTCCCTCTGTACCTCTGACAACTCTTGAATGAACGAAAATAGCGAGTTTATTATAACGATAAAGAAGTTCATCCAGTTTTTCCCAACAATTACAAAGAAACCGTCTGAAGCTGGTTTTATATCGAATGGTTCGATGGCTTTCATGCTACCCTCGTCGTACAGGTCATAATAATCGTCATCCTCATCATTTTCATATATCGAGTCTCTCAAATCTTCGACAGCCTTAACACGTTTTTTTTTGTCTGACAATACTTTGACCCCTTCAACTGTAGCTTCACCCACGGCAACTGCAGCATAAAGCGTTGCTTCATTTCGCTGTTGTTGAAGATATGTCGAAGATGAGCGGCTCATGGATCTTTATTATAATCTCATATAATTACATAACAATTTTCACTCTGTCATTCACGTGTTTGGAGTGTTTATCATACAGAGGAGCTTGTATATCTGTACGTGAGGAAAACTGCTTCACTTTATTCAACGGATCGTTTAAAGCGTATATGTTCAAAATCGAAGACAATTCACTCATATGCGAATCTATTTGTTGCGAAATTGGAAACAATGTGTTGGTTTCCATAATCTTAATGATTGCCGTGCGTTTGATTAAGTAACAATGTGTGAGCATGAAACGATTCACAGAATAGTACTTTCTAAACTCGATACACTCCGTGCACATGTATCCCAATAAAATGATATCCCAGTCTGATGGTACATTCCCAATTTCGTTCTTAATACTTTTATGTATTCGTGAAGGAATCTTCGCATCGTCCTCGAAAATCAACGAATATTCCATGTTTGTTTTCAGAATGTTTTCCCATAACTTTACGTGCGATAAATAACAACCTATCGCGCCTTTAGTCAATTGATAATGCTTTGTTCTAAAACCAGAATTGTCAAGCTGTTTCAATTCATTCTTCGCTAAATCGGTTAGAGGTACATTATTTACATTCAAGAGGGACCCATCTATTGCATTGAACCGGATCAATTGATGATTTTTGAGATCAGACGAAGTATAGTATTCCATGAATTTTTTGTAACGGTCTGGTCTTCTTTTCAAGTTAATCAGATAAATATTGAAATCGAGGTTTTTAGATTTCAAGTTGTACATCATACATATAATGATGGACAAAGTAAAAATTATGAACATAATATATTGTTTGTTGTACTGCATTTTTAATAATACACTATAATATTATTTTCTTTCCCAAATAATATACTTTCCTTATTTCTAGGACAATTCATTTTTATACAAGAGATAATGGATATTTAGCTCATCTGTTCTTCCAGGGCGTTGTGCGCGCCCGATAACTTGTTTTTCAATTTGACTATCAAACTTATGAAAGAGGATTAGATCTGTAGTATTTTCAAGATTTAACCCACTCCCATACGATTTACAATTCACTAATAACACATCAAGATTATCTTTATCAATAGATTCATTTTTAAACGCCATTATCTTATTATGAATACTGTTACCTTTCAAAAATGAGTATTTCAAACTCATTTTTCTCAATATGTCCTGGACTCTTGTAAATGTGTTGTCAAATTCTGAAAATATAACAATTTTCGACTGTTTTTCAGCATTATTTATAATCTTTTTCACAATAGTTTCTAACATTTCATATTTGTCGAGGAGTTTTTCACAATTCATTTTCAATTCTTTGGTGGTAACAATATATAGATCATCCGAGGTCATTGATTCTTTACACATCGGGCATCGTTGGCTCGGACCCATATTTAGCCATGTACATATACATTTGAAACAAAAAGAGTTGTTGCAGCAACTTGCGACGGTTTTCTGTTTCATATTTTCATAACAAATACAACATTGTTTGCTTTGTATAATTCGTTCTTCAAGTAATTGTAGTTTGTGAATCAATGTGTCTGCATTTTTCCGCAATACCGCTGATCGTTGGGTTCTGTCTTCTTCTCTCGGAAAAATCATTTCGGCAGTAGAATTGATCATGATTTTTAAGTTGGATAACTGTACATTCATCGATTCTTTAACCAAGGACACTATATGGGTCTGAGTACCCACTTTATTTTTGTTCAAATGGGATATGGCGGTCTCAACATCACCTGCATTGAGAGATTGAATAATGTTTGCATTCGTAACGCCTGATAGGATATTAATTTCGTTATTTTCGCAAATATGAATTGTTTTTTTTGGGTCCATCAATCTGAAGGATTCATCGACAAATGTGTCAGCACACTTAATAACCAGTTTGTTGATATACTTTATATTTTCGCTATTATAAAGGGTCTTGATTATTGAAAGGAACACATTCTTTATAAAACAATTGTTTTGAATACCTGTATATATCATTCGACCTCGTCCGAAAACATCATTCTGCGAATATGCTGGATACGGGTGCAAAACATTTTTGTATGTCGCTGTAACACACCAATTGAAGTAGGAAGGTATCTCTTTGGCACACTCAATTTTTACAGAATCAACTTCATCAAAAACGCATCGATTTAGATGAATTGAGTTTTCCAATACAAAATCAGCAAAATGTCGATAAAAACTATTCGATACGATGATTAAGTTATATTTGCTGTAATTATTTTTATAATCGGACAAAGACGCTTTCGTGGAAATCACAGTAAGCTTAAACTCGTCCGAAAATGTAGTCACGTATTCTTTCCATTGTTTTAATAATCCAAAGGAGCACACGATGACATTTGTGTTTAAATATTCTTTGTAGGTTTTGGGTCTGAATTTGAATAGAATTTGACCCATACCGACACTTTGAAATACATTTCTGCGCACCAGAGGTATAGGATTCGCCAGAAACAATCCCAATACCGAAAAGGATTTACCGCTCCCGACTTTGTCTCCAATTATACCAATGGTCGAATATAAATGATTCAGTCTGGATCCGTCATCGATTTTCAGTTCTCCATTTTCCAATTCAATACATTTCGCTATCAACGCGAGTTGATGGTCCTTCAATTGAATTTTGCTTTTTATATTCATCATTTCATCTTTCGATACTGCTACAATTTCATCGACGGGATAGGTATCGTGAATACCAACACATTCGTTCGGGTAGTTGGATAGATTCATGGTTTTATTAGTAATATGTTTATTAGTTATATGAACTGTAGTCTTAAGTATTTGTTAGTTATATGATCGTTTAAAGTATTTGTGAGCTATATCAACCGTGAAACACTTTATTGAGCCATCTTACCAATTGTTTTCAGTTTCGTACTCATCGTAATCATTGTAGAATATAAACCAACTGTCAGCATGTTCCAGGGAACGGTATTCGTTACGAATGAGATGGACAGCATGATCTCAGATAGTGCTCGAATCGCGCGTAATCCATCTTCTTTGTACAAGAAAAACTTCTTATTTGTCATTTTGTTGGCTATAATCCCTCCGTAAAATGAAATGAAAGCGGAGGAGATGATATAATCAGGCAACACATATTGAGTAAAAAAGTTATTGGATGATAAGTTCAATTTGAATTGAATGTCGGCAACGTACAGTAATCCTACAAACATAATCATAAAAATACCTTCTACGATTAGGGCCAAATAAATGAAATTGGCGAGCTTCGGTGGATTTTCATCATTCACAAGTACCTTTTCCATATAAACTTGGGACATGTAGTTTTTTGTAATAATCA
>Ga0115006_10001699_pt1 | contig 13976 bp, 16 predicted proteins | sample ArcOceMetagenome_3_FD_88943 | JGI IMG/M metagenome (GOLD analysis project Ga0115006, IMG submission 88943) | Marine eukaryotic phytoplankton communities from Arctic Ocean - Arctic Ocean- Svalbard ARC20M Metagenome | ecosystem: Environmental > Aquatic > Marine > Oceanic | place: Arctic Ocean...
AGAGAGAGAGAGAGAGAGAGAGAGAGAGAGAGAGAGAGAGAGAGAGAGAGAGAGAGAGAGAGAGAGAGAGAGAGAGAGAGAGAGAGAGAGAGAGAGAGACAGCAAATGACATATGTGTGCGGTATGCAGAACTTACAGACGGGTGAACCGGATCCCCCCACAGGCACTTTGCTGCGGGTGGCGTCGGGAAAGTGCTTCTTGGAGGGCATAAAGGTGTTGCTCCATCCGTTACACGAAATGGAGTTGCCTGAAGACGCAGGCAGGGCGAGCACGACCAGTGATCGGGCAGTCAGCCAACGTCAGCGTCAGAGTATGCTGCTTTTTGCGGGTCAGCAGGTGCGCTCTGCGCTGCAGCACGAGAGTGGGCAAATGAAGGCGGGTGCCTGAGCGCACACACAACCTACCAAACATCGCCGCCTCCTTTGACAGGTCCGAGAGTAAAGCCATATACTCGTCTTGGGTTTTGCAATTCTCCGGAGATCTGGTGCCAGATCTGCTCGCAAGAGAACTAGACAGTCATTCGCGCGTTGATGTTAGTCTGCATCAGCACTTCATGGTGAAAGAGTCAGTGTCGTGACGGCACCTGTTTTCCACGCGAGTCTTTGGCAGCTTGTGCGCACGGGCATCCAGAGGCGACAGAGGCGACCGCGGACCGCTTTCAGAAAGGGTCGACTGCTGGCTCTCTGGTCGTCCTCGGTGACTCATTACCTGAGTCGTGTGTTTGAGGTAAGCATGAGACAGTGCGCGCGTACTGTTTGAAGGCTCTGGCTCTATGGAGCGCGAGTACTGTATGACGCTGCACTGTATTAAGCCTCTGGGCTTTATAGAGCGCGAGTATGTGTGTACTGCATCAGCCCGTGCTCGCATGCCTCTTCATCCGTGGGCGTTGGTACCCACCCGAGGCCCTAAGCCGTGATAGAAGGCCACGTTGCGCATGACGTTCGGAATGTTCTTCTTGACAGGGTCGAGGCTGCTCTGGAACTGGTACAGGCGATGCTTGCTGCCGTTGGGCTCAAACAGCTGGGTGCGGGATGTGTCTGCCCGCCCGTGCGACGAGACGCGTCAGTGTACAGTGACGTACAGCAGCAAAAGTGGAACGGCGGGCCTGCGCTGGGCACGCAGGCGGACACCCTTCCCGCAGGCGCATATGTGCGGCTGCGCTGACACGCCAGGCTGTTTGCTACCTTGGGCAGCGCCCAATGGCATCCACCACCCTTCTCGTGCGGGCCTATTGTGACGACGGGCGTATGAGACTAAAATAAGCACGAAACCGCCTTACTCAAGCTCGGCGGCTGTGGCAGGCCGCCGAGCCGGGAGATGACTCCAGGATGAGCCATGCTGCCGGCGGGGCTTTTCCTGAAGCCGCATGGGCCATGCGAGCTCCGCGTTGCCGTGTCAGTGGAGGTGAGGAGGTAGCGGCGGGATGTAGCCAGACTCCCTCCTCCCAAATCGCCCCCTTCACGTATACCTGGCGGGAAGTCGGCGGGTTGACGGGTCGATCTCGGCCCCACCAGCTGCAGCGTGGGCAGCATGGGATGAATGGCCTCGCCTTTAATTGTCTTTGTGTGTGCCCGCCACAGGCGAATGGCAGTCCAAGTCTGCAAGGAGCTTCATTGCCAGCAGCGTGCGTGGTAGAAGGTGACATATTGCTCTCAGCGGGCGGGTATGGCATGTCGGGGAGGCCTGTGACAGAGCAGGTGAGCAAGCAGCAGACACAATGCTGACAAGCACCGTTGGTGCAGCCTGCTGGGGAGAACAAGGGCGTGCACGCTCAGGCGTTCGCGCATGGTTGCTTGGGCGCCCATAGACTTGGTCCCAGCCCTTCCGCTGACGCATCGCAATCTCGTGGCAGCTGCACCTGCTCGGCGAGCTCTCAAGAAATGACGCACTCTTTCCGCTGCAGTTTGACCGACGGCAAGTCATCACACTGCACCAACCGCATGATGACATGCACTCAGCGTCAAGCCTGCCGAGTGCCTCACCACGTGGGAATCCAAACACTCCTCACTCTTACTCACTTTCCGGACAACAGTCGAACATGTCGCTCGCGGCCGTGCAAGCGTTCAGTCCTCATTGGCCCCAGGCATCAGCACCACACACGCCTATCTCAAGAACGCACCAGAAGGGAGATAAATCCCGCACACCATCAACGCCGCGCACACAGCGCCAGACTCCAAACCTTCTTCATTCGGGTCCAAGGTTCGCCGATACGCAAGGCCCCAAATCCCTCATGCAACACTCTGAAAAGCGGGCAGGTCGATTGGCAGGAGTGGGCTTGCGACTGAGCGAGGACGTACCACACACGGGTTGGTGCACTAAGGGCATGGCCTCAATGCCGCACGCCCTCCTTGCGTCAGTGTTGTTTTTCCATGGACGCTTCTGGGATTGACTATGTTCACACTGGCATCTGCTCACGGTGTTGGTTGTCAATGGTGCATGTTTGTGTGCGCACGTGTGTGCATGTCTGCAATGCCTGTCAGTGGTCGAAATGTTGGAGGGAGGGCCTGCAAGTGAGAATGGGAGCATTCAGATTGGCGATTTCTTGATAGCGATCGATGGCACAGCCCTGTCGCCGAATGTCTCAATTGCAAGTATCCGGTGAGCTTTTGTGTGGACGTCTGCGCTTGCACGGGTGCATGTGCGTGTGCTCTGTGTACACGCGCGCACATGCCAGCGAGTATGAATTGGTGTGCGCATGTCTCGGTGTTGTATTATGCGCTGACGGTCTTTTAACCTGGAGCCTCGTGACTCTGTGCCTGCGCTGTGTACATTTCCGCAACACAAGTATTCCACTGAGCCTGGATGCTGCTTGTGCGCATGCGCGCGCGTCAAGGTCACTCATGGTAGGAGCGGAAGGAACGCGAGTCTGCTTGCAGTTGTTCCGCTGCCATCCTCTTGGTGCTCCACCCCCTCCGCGCCACTGTACCGTGTGATGCAGCCAAGGGCTGTGTGTTCTAACCCATCGCTTCTCTGACACCTTATGTTGGAGGCAGGCGATAAGAGAGCTTGCACGCTAGATGTGGTCTTGGTTCGCAGGTTCTCTCCCAATGTGAGACCAAAGTCCCCTGCACATCAAAGGTACATGCTGCTGCACTCTGTAGGATGCGCTTGCGTTTTTGTGCACACTTTGTGTATGATGCACTTGGGTTTCTAAAAGCCCTTCTCATCGCCCTGGTATCACATGCATACAGACTGAACGTTCCTGTAATCGCGCTCTGCGATCGGGAGCGAGAAGTAAGTAGAGGCAGAGAATGAGCAAGTTGGAACGGGAAGCAGAGCGTGACAGAGGGAGGGAGACAGGGAGAGAGACAAGGAGAGGCGCGCAACCTCGCATTGATAGCTGCGCGTTCTGTGTGTATGTACTTGGACGCAGTCGCATTCGCTGCAAGCAACAGGAAGCATCTGCATCCTCATGCACCGACGCTTCAGGAGGAGAGGACAGCGCGTCAAGCTGCGCGCACAACGACGAGCGACGGAGCTATCCTCTTTCGAGGGCAGTGGATCAGAGTGGAGGGGGAAGAAGAGGGAGACAGGGCAAGCAAGATGTGGAGGATGTCGCGGAAGGAACCGGAGCAGCATGCGGGCATAGGGTGGGGACAGGTGGGGGGTGGCACACCTTAGCACGTCGCATCCTAGAGGAGCTGCAGCAGGAGGGCAGGCGCAGACGCGTCGCGACACGTCTCAAACTTTTTGAGATCTACACAAGCTGCACAAGCAGTTGCGACACGGAGGAAATCGAAGACGAGGACATGTACGAACATCACGGATTTCCAAAAAGCCGCGGCAGCAACGATTGGTTCACTTGGCAACACCGCACTGCATTTTCCCGGAGAAGGGGGTCTCCTGGGAGCGAGGGCCTGCGGGAACGGGGTGGGGTAGAAGAGTCCAAATCTCAAAATGCGGCCACGTTGATTGGTGTTGAGGTGGCAGGACGAGGAGCTGGGCATTTGGGAACAGGAGGGGAAGGATTCATGGAAGGAGAAGAACGACGGAACGACGATGCGCATCATCTAGGAGCTTGGGAGATGCCTGTGCCTATTCCAAAAAGTCAGAAAGAGGTTGCATACATATCCCATTTCGCCCCTGCCCCCCTCTCGCGCTCACGTACGCACGCGCGCACACAGCTCTTTTTATTTTCAAGTATCCCAGCATCGCATTCAATGCGATGCGCTGTGCTATCATCCGCATCTGCAGGCCTGCTGACACACTGCCATCGCAGACACGCACATGGGATGCCCCACCCGCTCCCCCACCACCGCCTTCATCTCCCGATCTCGAGCTCCAGTCACTCCTTGCGAGCCAATCAAGCCAGGGTCCTCCCAATGTATCGTCATCGTCATCATCGCCAACATTATCTGCGCAAGATGCACCAGCAAAAGACACGCACTCTCGCCCTCCGCGGCCTTCATCACTGCCTTCAGCTTCGGGCTTGCCTTGGCATAGCGCGGTCAGTGTACCCTTGCATGTTGAACGAGACACGGGCGGCAACTTGGAGGTGGCCGGCACGAAAGCGAGAAAGGCGGTTGGAATGGGAGCATTCATCCGGCCACCACGAGAAGTGCGCGCTGGTTGCCAGATAGTTTCGCAACAAGCCGAATCTCTAGTATTTTCCTTGAGCCCCCAGACATTTGGTGCAAATTTGGAGTGCTGGAGCTGTACACAAGTTTGGGACAGTCCGGGAAGTGGTTGCTCAGTGGAGGACGTGCGTGCGGGGAGCAAAGAGAGCAAAACGGCGACAGGCAAAATGGAAGACGGAGGGGCAGGGAAAGGGAGTAGACAACCTGAATCACACGATATAACCCAACGTGTGCAAGATGCAGTACAGACGCGCGCGGCTGCAGCCTCCCCATCCCTCAGTGCGATGAAGCCATCAGCATTATTTTCTCATTCCTTTTCTTCGTTAGAGATGCAGTTGTCCCGCCCTCCTGTGGAGCCTAATGATGACCAAGTCACTCTGCATGCGACGGGAGCTTTAGCGCATGAATCACCAGTTGCTCTTCTCTTCAGTGTCGCGGAACGTGCACCGGCTAGGGACATGAGCCAAGGCATGCAGAGAACGTATCATGCAGCGACAGTGTCTCGTTCTGTCCGACACACCATTGACCGTACATCAGCACCGGACATGCCTTCCGTAATCGAGTCCGCCACGGATCGAGGTCTGAATGCACTGCATGTGCGGGGCAGGATGGAAGACGAATCCTTGAAACAGGGTACGTTGGGCACAACACATGTGTCTCAAGGAGAAGAGTGGCTGGTGCTCCCCTCTTCTGGCAACGTGACTATGTGCAGACCTGGACAAATTGACCCTTCGCCACACAACAAGCTGCACGTTGAGTGTGAGCTCCCCGCGCCAGGTAAGCAGAACGGAACGGAGTCCCAAGGACGGAACGTGGTTGGCGAAGGTCCTGACCAGTCGGAAGCTTTCTCGGAACGACGGTCTCGTTCTCCACTAGAAGAAGGACGACGAAGGGCAGAAGTGGCAAGAGCAAACGCTGTAAGTTGACATAAGTTAGTTTGTCGTATCCCCTTTCTATGTGAAATTGCGTGTTCAAGAATTGCCATAGCATTCATAGCTTTCTCCGCCCGCCTCCTCTCTGAATTTGATGATGCAATCAGAGACTGCGAAGCTGCGTATATAATGGTGCAGCGGAAAGTATGCATCATGTAAGGTGCGGCAAGAACTGACCGAGTGACGAAATTGCTGTCAGTACCAGGCGCTCGATTTTGCACGAAATAGTGCAAGAACACGATCCTCTCGCAGCGTAGACACATCATGTGAGTCAGACAGAGGCGAGGCCTCGCATGGGGTGGCACTAGCTGGCAAAGGGGAACCAGCGTCGCTTGCAAGAGATACGAGGGCCTGGGAGAAGGCACTTCAGTTCAAGGCAAAGCAAGAGCTCGGTTCTGACGATCGGGATGCAAAGCCCAACGAGACCAGGATCGAAGCCTCTGCGCACTGCCCTGCCATGTCAGGGATCGGAGCATCTCACGTTGCGGGGGAAGGATGCGGCAAGCATGTTGGGTTGGCTGACAAGGCCGCGGCAGCATCAGAGACGGAGAAAGGCGGCGCTAGTAAGCAAGCGCAGACATCCAAAGCTTCCCTGGAACAGATCGCAGAGGTAGAGAGGGAAACTCTTGGTAGAGTCTTCAGGAGTGTCGACGGTTTGAGCTACAAGCTCGTCTGTCTGCATGAGTATTTGGATCTGGATGACGGGCGAAGTTCGATGAGGCCGGATGCAGATCAATTGCGCGACAACGTGGCAAGCCTCCGGACGCTGGTCTTGGACACGCAAACGCTCGTGCTACAAGCAGCGCAAGAGCAACAGCACGCTCATGAGCGAGCGCAAGCACTAGCCATGCCAGCAAGCGTGCCCTTTTACTGTACGTATTCAAGCCCCCACACACGTTATTTGTTTCCATCTCCGCACAAGGGGCAAGCGACCTCCAAGAACAAGCAGGGCTCTGTGCTGCCCGAGACTGCTGAAGGCGTGGAGGGCCCAGGCGTCGGTCTGGATAGCATGCTTTCGTCCGCCGTGACTCCCTTGACATGTAGCGTGCACACCTCAGCAAGGCAGCAATCGGCTCAATCTGGCGACATGCTTCCCTCCATGTTGTCACCTCATCATGACGGTGTGCGCCAACAAGCAGGACAGGATTGTCCTTCCGCTCTGGCTACATCATTGCCACCGCTGCCCTGCTTCATATGTCCCGCTGTTTCGCCTCCTCTGCTCTCCTCTGCCTTGGACACGAGCAGACACGACACACGAAGGGCATCTCTCTCCCCCTTGCAGGTATTTATTTTCGAAAGATCGCGCGCGCGTTTTCAACTTGGAGGACGCTTTTGACCGTATTCGGGTACAGTTGCAGGGCAAGATATGGTCTGCTGTGATTCTCCCCACTCTGTTGTGCTGGGACCGTGTTAGAAGGAGCAGCCTGCCACTCCCCAAAAATTTATTCCTATTCTTGCGCCCTCGCTCTTGCTCGCGCTCCCTCTGGTCTCCCTTCCGTTGACACGTAGCGCACCTCAGATGCAGTTCGAAAAGTTCAGCTCATTCTCGGATATCAGTTCTGCTGTGTCTTCTGACTCGGAGGTACAGATGGCATGATTGTGTCCTCTCCCACGCCAAGGCGCCATTCTTTCTCTGTTAACAACCCTCAGTCGCAGCCGAGCTCTGACTCATTCGTTGTATGTGATCACACGGCATGATTTGTCTGAGACACTGAGTGCATCACGTTGCATGTTTGCATCCGCTTGCTATTGACTGTTGCTTGAGCTTGTTCTCGGTGCGCGAGATAAGGTTTTGACTTGTCCTCTCCCGCTTGCTGTGTTTATTTGCAAGACGCAGGCCTCGCCAGCGTTGATCAGCCGCAGACCGCACTGCACACACAAGCATGGCGGGGCAGCGGGATCCGGAGCCATTCGAGGCATGAGACGGGCAAGTGGCAGAGACACAGATGGGAAGGACTCTGACGTCGGATCGCGGGGCGATCAAGGAGGGAGGCGCAGACAAGGTGGAGCTGATGATGGTAAGCAAAAGAACGAATTTCTCAAGCGGTTGATTAGCAATCTGGAAGGTGCGATCTTTCTCTGTCTCCTTCTTCACCCCACCCTCCTCTTTCTTGCAATTTGCACATGCTCGCAGGGCTCGGTCTGACCGTGTGCCCTCTCAATTCTACCAGGGTTGTGCGACCTGAGGGAGACTGTGGTTTCGCAGCGGCCCAAAAAACTTATCAATTGATAGGGTAGGGTTGCCCTGAGATTGACTCTTTGATCAGCTCAGCCGACAATGCACTACGCCATATGTACTACTACTCTCCTCGGCATGCTCACAATCCTTTTTGCGCGGCTGCGCACATGAACGATTGCATCATTACAAGTCGGCCCGGCAGTGGAAACAGCAGCGTTGTTAGCAACCAAAGTTGCGCCGAGTATGCCACACACTGCGGGTGACGGAGGAGGCGCATCGAACATCCTCTTTAGGCACTCACCAGATAACGTCAAATGAGCGGCAAGATGCGCAGGGAGGATTAAAGTACACAGAAGGGCTTCGCAAACTGCTGTGCCCTGCATTTTCTACGCATGTTTGCGTTCAAAGCGGACCGCAGCGAAGCGCATTTGCTTGAAGAAACATTCCTTCCGTCCTCCTCCATTCTTCTCCGTTCCCCACTGTCTTGCGAGCAAACACACGCTCCTGGCTCCCGAGAAGCGATGGGAGGCGATTGCATGCGGGAAGATTCTTCTTTCTGCATGATTGCATGCTTCTTTCTGAATGTTTGCATGCTTCGTTATGCACGATCACATGCACTCGCGCTCTCAGTAATTCTGCGGCCCGAAATCTTCGGACGTTTGGTCTAGCGCTGTCTTGCCGTCTTTGTCCGTGATAGTGTCATCTGGCGACGCGAGAGGAAAAGGCACGCGGGACGCACACAGGGTACAGAACAGTTGTGAGAAGCACGATGCGCGCATGCACGCACACACAAATGCACGCACACACAGCCCCAGAGGGGAAAGAGAGGGACGAGAGGGACGAGAGGCAAAATTCGGATGTCGACCTGCGCCCGCATTGTACAGATGCACCACGCAGGCACTGTAACCCAAAGGCATGCACACGTGCAGCGGGGTTCGCCCAGCATGATTCTGCGCGTTTGGATTTGCCCCTCCATCACAAAGCATCTGCGATGGGCAACACGCCTCCCGCGTCAGCGCAACGGCATCGCAGAGCCCTGGGCAGGCATTCTTCACATGCGAAATGCAGCGAACACGGTGTCGAGACGCGGCGCACTAAGCCGCACTGAGCATATGCACACACGCACCTTGACGATCTGCTTGTGGTCTGACTGGGCAGCCAAGTGCAGCGCCGTCATGCCTTTGCTATCGGCCGCAGAGGGGTCCGTGTCGCCCAGGGCCAGTATTTTCTCGACCTGCACGGACACGTGCGTTTGAGCATGTGCATGTGCATGCGTATGTGTATGTGTATGTGCATGTGTTTTTGCATGTGTCTTTGTATGTGTCTTGGTATGTGTAATGTGTATGTGCATGTGTATGCATATGTGTGTGTGTATTTGTATGTGTTGTGTATGTGTGTGTGTATTTGTATGTGCATGTGTATGTGTATGTGTATGTGTATGTGTATGTGTATGTGTATGTGTATGTGTATGTGCATGTGCATGTGTATGTGCATGCGTATGTGTATGTGCATGTGTATGCGTATGTGCATGTGTGCAAGGTTGTGTTTCTGGCTGCGACGATGGAGAAGGCGCGCGCGTGAGAGAGAGAGAGTATGCAGATTGCCGAGCGCCCGCAGCTGGGGGGCAGGGGTGACGCACGTCATCAATCCGGCCATCGCGAGCTGCCTGGTGGAGCTCGGGGTCCGGGTTGCCATCGAAGTGCGTGTGGTTCGTCAGCCGACGCCGCAGCCCCGCAGCGGCAGCGAAGGGCGAAGGGCGCCTCGGGCCAGCAGAGGGCGGTAGGCGCCCAGCGAGTGGCTGCCACACCGCCGACGGAATCTGCGCCCCAGCGGATCGCGCGGGACGCGAGGCACGCGCTACCGTCGCGAGGACCGCGCTCCGCGCGGGACGCGAGGCACGCGCTACCGTCGAGACGACCATCGTAGGTCGTCTGCGTTTGGTTCGTGGGCGTCGCCAGCGGAGGCACGGCAGCGGGCTCCACGGCCATGGCGGAGGGGCACCCAGAGCTCGGGGAGGCGGAAACCGAGCTGGTGCTGCGGGCGCTCGACGGTGATGTCTCCGCCCTGATCCGTGCGAGGGCTCTCAGCAGACTGTGGCACCGCGTCTGCGCGTTTCCAGGGATATGGCAGCACGTGCGCTGGCCGGTCATGGCGCCCATCAGCGACGCCGCGCTGCTTCTGGTGCTGCGCCTGTCAGGGGGGAGCACATCGACGGTGCAGTACCTCGACTTTTCCCTGCCGTCTGCCGAGGACGGGGACTCCGCCGACATGGTCCGTGCGCCCGCGGGGCTCAGCTGGGAGTGGTCGCTGGAGAGTCTTCGCGGGGCGCTGTCCCCAGAGACGCTGTCTGGTGTCATCGCGGCAGCTGGACCGCGGCTGCGTGACCTGCGTTTTTCCTGGGGCGGCATTCATGCTGGACCGGTGGTGCTTTGTGCGTGCGTGCGGGCGTGCGTGCGTGCGTGCGTGCGTGCGTGCGTGAGTTGTTGCTTCGCTTGTGTGCTGTGTGGAGCGTGACGTGTGTGTGTGTGTGTGTGTGTGTGCATGTGTGTGTGGATACTGTACTTCCGCTAATTGTGTGTGTGTGTGTGTGTGTGTGTGTGTGTGTGTGTGTGTGTGTGTGTGTGTGTGCGTGCGTGTATGTGTGCTGTGTGCATGTGTGTGTGCGTGCGTGCATGTATGCATCCCTTCCTGCATGTAACCCTTGGTGCATGCATACATAGGTGCTAAATTCAATGGCTAGCTGTTCGAGCCTGACGCGCCTGGACTTGGCCAACTCTGAGCTCGAAAACGAGCACCTCCCGGCCCTGAGGCAAGTGCTGGGCCAGACGCCGCACCTCTTGCACCTGGACTTGTGTGCCAATGAGCTTTCAGATGGCCACACGCTGCCGCTGGAGCAATGCGGACAGTTGCAGTGGCTGGGACTGAGTATGAACGGGCTGGTTGCGCTGCCCCCCGGTCTGTCCACGCTGTCGAACCTGACGCTCCTTCTCATCGGTTCCAATTGTCTGGAGACGACGCCGCCGGCGCTTCGGCGCTTGCGGCACCTCGTCGAGCTAGATTTGGGCAGCAACCAGATCCCGCACATCCCGCCATGGATTTCAGAACTCACGGCGCTTCGCGTTCTCGGCCTCAGATCCACGAGTCGCCGCCATGCTCCGCCGGCCGCGGCCGCTGATGGCTTTGCTGTGGCAATTCCCGACCTGTCGTCGCTTCATCTGGAGGAGCTTGATCTCAGTGACTGTGACCTCTGGGATTGCCACATCCCTCCCTGGTTGGTGCTTATTGAGTCCTTGACAGCGCTGGACATCTCGGAGAATCACCTCAACAGCTTCCCTCTGCTGCCTGGGCAGCTTCCGCGCCTGGAGCGCCTCTGTTTGCACAACCAAGGGCCGTGGGAGGGCGACCAGCCGCTGCCAGGGTCAGAGGGGGCCGCAGAGATGTATCTCCTTCAAGGCGGACTCTTTCAAGTGCCGTCCGGCGTCGCAGGCTTACAGCGCTTGAAGAAGCTGTCGCTCGATGCGACTGTTGTCGGCTCCTGGCCGAGTTCCCTGACTGTGCCAGGAGGAGCAGGAGCAGGAGCAGGAGGGGAAAGGGAGGTGGAGTTCACGGGGCGAATTGGCGCTGGCGCAGGGGTCGAGGGAGGCAGCGGAGCGCAAGGGCAAGGTCTGGCGGGCGGCGAAAAGCTGCAGGAGTTGCAGTATCTGAGTTTGACCGGCACTGGCCTACGAGGCATACCGTCCTTTGTCCCGTGTCTGCGGTCGCTGCTGACCCTCAACCTCAGCACCAACAGCCTGACGGCGCTGGCAGCCGAACTGGCGGTGCTCACTTCGTTGACCTACCTCTCTGCTGCGCATAACCACCTCTCGTGCGTGCCGGCCTTCATCAGCAGGCTGGGCGAGCTGCGAGAGCTCCACGTTGCCCACAATCACATCATTGCAGTGTCGCGCGCAATCTTTGAGGTGATCTAGTAATCTAGTAATCTGCGCTGTCTTGCCTGCTCGGCCGTCCATGCCGCAAGTCAGCCCTGACCTAATCGTCTGAGTCTGCCCTGACCTATCCCAACCGCCATGAGAGCGTGTGCAGCTCTCGAGACTCCAAGTCCTCGACATTTCCATGAATCCAATCGGTCCACGCGGAGGGCCTCGCCCTGAAGGCCATTGGTGAGAATGCCCTGTGTGGTGCGCGTAATGTGTTTGTGCGTAATGTGTGTGTGTGTGTGTGTGTGTAATTTGTGTGTGTTTGTGTGTGTGTGTGTGTGTGTGTGTGTGTGTGTGCCTTAAAGGCCACTTGGTGGGAATTAGATAGAATGCCCAAAACGTGTGCTCCTAGTGAGCCCGCACGTTGCACGCAGGCGCCGCTGACTTGTGAGGATACTGGCCCGGCGGGCCCCCAGGGCGCCGTCTGCGGCAAGATTAAGGGAGCCCCAGTACTCGTGCGGGGGAAAGATCTCGGCGCCTGAGGATGACGGTGCGCCGCCGTGCAACGAGACCTTGCTCATTTTGCGCAGCACGCCGCCAGAGTATCAAGGGGGCATCGACCCTGCGCTGGCGGTCTGCCGGCTGGCGCAGTTGGAGCAGGCCACGCTGGCCGACATAGGCCTCGTACGCCTGCCCGCGTGGATCTCGTCGCCCGGCGCCACGGCAAGTCTGCGGCAGCTCAGTTTCGACGCCAACCGCCGGCTCCAGCAGTTTCCGCCGGAAATTTCGCTCTTGCATAACCTCAATCTGCTGTCGTGCTCGGCATGCGCCATGGAGGGGGCGGTGCCGGACTCGATCGTGGCACTCACGCAGCTGCAGTGCCTGTGTCTGGACCGCAACCGCTTCACTGAGCTGCCGGCGGGGCTTGCGCTCCTGACGTCCCTGCGGCGGCTGGACCTGCACGACAATCGTCTCAATTGCTCGATCGCGCCCACGCTGCGCGCCATGTCGTGGCTGCACTACCTCAGCCTGCACGGCAACCCTCAAGTGACAGCGCAAGTGCCGAGCCAAGTCCTCATGCGCGCCTACCTCGACCGCGACGTGCTGCCTCTCCTGGCCCTTCTCGCGCTGCCCTCCCCGCTAGTCAGCGACGCTGTCGCACAGGAGTAAATGACTTGGCACTGGCAGACTGCATCAAGCTGCGTCGGGGGGTTGGAAGTCAGTCCACTCCCCGTTCTGCACACAACTGCCTCCCCAACGGGTGCCTCCCCAACGCGATCGTGACTGAGGCTGTCCCGGGCAGGTGGCCCGGGCCCAGGGCTTTCGTTCCTATCAAACTCATAACTATGTCACTGGCATACTGATAAACTCATAAACTGATAAACTCATAAACGTGACTATGTCACTGGCACTAGTATGTATCACTGATACACTGGCATACTGATAAACTCATAAACTGATAAACTCATAAATGTGAATATGTCACTGGCACTAGTATGTGTCACAGATATTACGTGAGTCACGTAATGCCGCCAGCCGCCTGCCAGTGCCGCGGCGGCCGTGGCACGTGTGACTCGGAGCCCGGGGCCTGAGTGGCCGGTAGCGCTCACTTGCGTCGCGCAGACAGGTGTGGTGTCGCCTGGCGGCGACGAACAGGCTACGCGGTATTACCCGCCGAGCCTCATTAGAGCCCGGGGTTAGTCCTGCCCACATAGGATACGCAAGGCCTGTCACCGGGATGCGCCCTGGACGCCCCTTAGACCTTAGAAGGGGTTACGAGGCCCCTTTTCCCCGAGACAAGTGAATGACTCCAATAAGGGCTCGAATGGGCCGGCCGGCTAACGCTCGAGCAAGCTTCATAGCGAAGAGAGGGATGGGCTCCGCGTGACAGGCCGAAGCCCCGCTACTCCCGTCATGGACATTTTCACTTGTGTGTTTCCTAATAGTAAAGCTCTCTCAGGCACTCTCTCTGTCTCTCTCTCTCTCTTAGACCTTAGACCTTACTGGAGAGGCCGGCAGTGCTCCCTTGCGTCGCGCAGGCGATCAGGCTCCTCGGTATCACCGTGGGGTCTCCTTCAGAGTCCGGGGTCAGTCCAGCCCACATAGGGCCAAGCAACGCCTGTCCGCGGGCCGCGCCCGAGACCACCCCGTTATGGAGATTGTTCCTAATAAAGCTCTCTCTCTCTCTCTCTCTCTTAGCCTGAGAAGGGTTTACGAAGCTCCGAGTCCGAGTCACGGTCACGGCCCCGCCGCCGCCGGGCCGTGTCCCGAAACTTAAGGGCCGGCCGGCCGGGCGGCGCCCCCCGGCCCGGCGGCGGGCCGCCGGCGGCCGCCGGCGGCCCGGGCCGCCGCGGCGGCCGGCCCGGGGGCC
>Ga0115006_10001700_pt1 | contig 13976 bp, 3 predicted proteins | sample ArcOceMetagenome_3_FD_88943 | JGI IMG/M metagenome (GOLD analysis project Ga0115006, IMG submission 88943) | Marine eukaryotic phytoplankton communities from Arctic Ocean - Arctic Ocean- Svalbard ARC20M Metagenome | ecosystem: Environmental > Aquatic > Marine > Oceanic | place: Arctic Ocean...
AAGAAGAAGAAGACGGAGTTTCTGGTAGAAAAAAGAAAGAAAGACAAAAACTACAAAAAATACGGAGATTGTTGGTGGAAGAATATCACGAAGAAGATGACGAAGAAGAAGAAGATGAAGACGGAGAAGACGGAGAAGAAGGAGAAAGATTAGAAGATGAAGAAGAAGAAGAAGAAGAAGAAGACGACGATATGGGTTTGCATTATCCTGCTTCAGCTCATAGCTCTGATCCGGATTCGGATTCCGATGATGCTTCAATTCGAGACATAAGTTCACAAGACAAAATTCAAAAAATTCGAAAAATTCTTTATTATACTGCAAAAAAATTTCCTGGAAAATGGGAAGAAAACAAGGATACTCTACACAGAATTCTCATAAATTATTTGCGTTCAAAGCCCAAACAAAAATAGAAACATATATTTTGATTTAAGAGTTAATAAATGTAAAATAAAATGCACCAACGGTCGATATCTGCGCTTGCCAGTAATTATTATGAAAGTGTGGCTGATCCTGTACAAACAGATTCTGCAATTGTTTCACAGGCAGATGGTCTTTCCTCACGGCTGCACACGAAGCGAATGCGTACTGATCATTCTGAAAAACAGACCAAGTTTACACCGATGGACCGGATGCAGCATGCCCGCGATGGCCTGGCTATCCTAGACAAAAAGGGCTGGAATCGAAGTTTCCATCAACGCCTGTTTCATGAAGACTTTCTGGTAAGATGTGTAAAAGTTTTTCCCCAAAGAAAAGAACTTGTTTTAGGTTTTTAGAGTTGTCCCTGATGATGTCAAAGTCCTGCTTTGGTTGTTTGTCAAGTACTAGACGCCTATACAATGCCTTTCTTCGCATACCAGTTACGCCTTTCATTGTAAACGACCGTCCTTGCTTTACTAGCTCTTTGTCTTCTTCGATTTTTTTAAATTCTGCGGCTGACAGTGATATTTTCTTCAAAATGCTTGTGTTCCCCGCGTCCACAGTGTATTTGTACCATATGTCAACTAAGTCCATTATAAAATTGTATTTGATGTTGCCCATTATTTTATAGATTGTCTGCTGGGAGTGTGTGTCTGTTATTGTCTGTAAAACGTATTTGGTCAGTTCTTTCTTCCAATTGAATTGTGCCCTTGTGTCTTCCCGCACAGTTTTCCACTCCTGGAAGCAGAAATTCTCGAGTGCGTGTTTTGTAGACCAATCTTTGTTTATCCATGAATTGTCTTCCCGTGCATTTTTCAGATAATTTTGTGATTTCTCTTTCAATAATCGAACATAATTCATCAAATTTTCTTCATTGAAAGTTAAAATTACAATATGATGTAAATTGACTTAAATATTTTTGCATTTTTCTACAGAAGGCATGTACGCGTATTTTCTGGAAATCGGAGCCGAACGGACAATTCAATCGTGACCATCAAAGTGTTCTGGTGAAAAATAACTGGGATCATCTTGCCCAGGAGGTTCTCATCAGCACGCCCCGACGTTTTGGAAAAACCATCAGCGTTTCAATGTTTGCCGCGGCGATGTTGTATTCAGCCCCGAGCGTGGAGATCAGTATCTACTCGACGTGCAAGCGCATTTCTCAGAAGCTGTTGCGAAATGTTGTAAAGTTTATCAACGAAATGTGCAATAACAATCTCGAAGAGAATGGCTTCAGGGTAATTCGACAAAACATGGAGGAGATTGTTTTGCAGGGTACAGGTGGCTTCGGAGACCAGCGAGTGGTCAACTCATATCCAAGCAAGGTAAGTCAATCAGTAATCAAAAGTCAATTTTATAAAAGTCAAATTTAAGGTCATAGTATTGATTTATAATAAGAATTCAACCAATGCAAGAAATGCATTTGAGTTTCAAGTTACCTCCAAAACCAGAAGAGGAGCCATTTCTACCGGATAAAAAAGAGGAATCGGATAAAGTAAGTACTGCTTTTTTTGAAACAGCACTGAGTGTTTTCATCAGTGTTATCTTGGGGCTTATCTGGTGGGGTTTGCGAGAATTCTGTTCATCCGTGCTTTCCTTTGAAAGTTGTACAGGGTTTGGGCTTAGTAAAGTTTATGAAGATTGTGCGCTTTTGATACAAGTGACAATTGCCTTTTGGATTGTTCGCATTGCATCCTGTAACACAAATGTAGTTGAAATTGGGGTTGTTTTTTTCTCAGCTTTGTATGGGCGTGCTTTGGGTGAGTATTTGTGGGATATTATCTAGTCGTTTTATTTCTACAGCAACGTATTTTTCCGTCTGGACTTCATTGCATTTCCATGTCGGATGTAATCGCATGAAAAATCAAACCATCCATAACAACACAAAAGAAATGAGAGGATTATACAAATGGCATACAAATATGCAACGCACACTACCAACGAGTAGATAGACTCTAAGATAAAATGACTTTGTGAGATAGCTATTAAAAATAATTTTCACAATCTTTTATTTTGAGCAAATATCAAATTCATGTGAATGCCTCGACGAAAATTGCACCCACTAAGGTTGTTGCTGCATACACGTATGTAATAAAGAATCTACTGATCGTGAGGATCGCTGTGATTATAACGCCGAATATGACAAGGTATGGCAGGAGACGATAGCTAGTGAGTACCGTACATGCCCGGTATAATACCAAATTATCCTCCACTTTGATGGCCAATTCTTTCTCCTTGAGATGGTATTCTAGAGTGGCAGTGTCGACAAATGTGAGAATTGGTAATATTGTATCTCGAAAAAAAACAACCATTTGCAGTTCAGCAACAATCCAGGCCAGTGGAGCTTCGTACGAATCAAAACGATATGGATTGTCCTGGCACTGCACGAAACAAGATGCGGGTGCGCGCTGAAGTTGCTTTATGTTTGCATGCGAGCAGGCGGTCCCGGGACGCAACAGGACGCGGGGAATGGGTTCAATTTTTGCAGGGAGGGTTGAGTTGAGCGTGTTGACGATGTCACCAAGCAGACACGTGGGGATGAGTGGGAAACACGTCCATTGATATCCGTAGCACAAATAGAGGGTGAAGAAGAATGAAAGGGGCAGCAGTAAAATAACGACATATGTCAAACCAAGAGACTGTGCTACGATGAAAGCAACACTGTACATGACCAGGACAATGAAAATGCCATTCCCCAGCGTCACCCGCCACTGGTAGCACATTTGTACGTTTTCTAGGTCGCATCTGAAGGCATTCTGCACGGTTTCCCCGAGAGAGAAAACAAAATCGTGGACAAAGGTCTTCTTGAGGCCAACAAAATCCATAATGATATCCCTTGCAACAATTACAGAGGATACAATTACATCCTCGTCAACATTTCCCGTATTTTTCAGTTCCTGGACACCAGATGAATCAAGCAAGCTTGGCCATGACTGCGAAAGAGGCGTGGATGGCCGAACGGGTAAAGTACTTGTTCCCAGAGCACTGTAATATAGGGACATGTTATTCATGGCGTAGGCAAATCTTTGAATAATTTTCGGGAGGATCGAACACGACGGGTCGGCTTCGGTAATCACACGCGGAGGCCATGATTTCATCCATTCTTCAGCCTGTTCGTTGCTGAGTGGTGTGTAATCTGTGCGAAACATGGTTATAATTTGGTCAGCAAACGAAAAATGTAGTTGATTCATTTCTTCGAAATTTTGCGCCGCACTGTCGATAATGTCAACAAAACCTAACAGTTCACGGGTTTTGTGATTTTTGTAATGGGTTGATGTGTTTCTGGGTGATCTGAGAGAAAGGAAGTCCTTTTCTTTAAGGTATTCATGGTATTCATGAGCTTGTGTCGATGAGTACGGGTTAAAATCGAAGTAGAATGGTGCGTCGTTTTGTATGTATGCGTACATTCTTCTTCTCTGTTTTGCCGCCTCCATGAGACTATGGATTGGAGTATGTCTTTGAACAACCAGTTTGACGATTGTCCCGTTTTGAATGATTTCTGAAATGGCATCTGGGTAATTGATAACTGTATCGCCGAAGTCGTAAATAGACCGAAATGCACATAATGGCAAACGTCTGTTAATATTATTTGGAAGTAACATTAATGTTTCTGCGCTGTCCATACATGAAAAATCCCCACTTTCATCATCCTCGTATACTCCAGAAGATGACAAGAGTCTTCTACGTGAGATTGTTTGGTGTGCCACCACTAAATTTGCTTGAATTCCTTCCGATATTGTAATTTGATAGCAAAAAGTCTGGGAAGGATTTGTGTTAGAACAAAACGAAGTAGACATCAAATCATAAAATCCAGTATAGGAAACTGTAATAGCAGGCGACGGTTGTAAAAGACATAGTTTGGAGAATCCAGGCATAACAGCCTGACCCCTTTCATCGGGACCACACTTCTTTAGTTCCATGTCGTGTAAAGAACATGCACAAACGCCCATTGAAGTTCCGTAATTTACGAAACAAGTGGAAATTCCAGAGCAGGTACTACATGGAACGCTGGCACTCGAAAGTGAATTTTCATCGTTTTCCCCGTCCAGGAATCTACAAGACGACGTCTGTCCCTGGCATTCAGCGTTGGTAAAACATCGTGTTTCGGTGTATTCTGGGACGGAGCATGCACACTGCTTGAGGATTGGATCACAGCCGAAGTTTTTTCGTCCTGTCGGGGGTATAGCACATTGAGAGCAGAGCTTTGGTTCAGCGCCTATACCTTCATTGTACGGATCGACACATGTGTCTCGGGGTTGGCATGTGAGTGGACTCGGGTCTCCGAAATAGGTGGCGTACGTAGACCAACATCTGGTTGGTGTGGGCAATGCGGTTTCTTCTTCGGATTCCGAGAGGTAAAGACTTATTGCTTCACATGCACATGGTTTTCGCGGAATAATGGAGTCTAGATCTAATTTACATCCAGGGTCGTTTGTCTTGTCTGGTAATATCTCCATTGGTTGATATCCTGGACATTGCGAACGGTCTTCGCACCCCCTTGTATTGTAGCCACACATAGATAAGAAACTATCCACCTGTAGTAAGTGGGCATCCCATAAGTCATCGGGGATGGGCAGAGCAAACACTGGTCTGTTTTTGACACCACCGGTCGCTAATTTTGAGATCCATGCACCCGTAATCATTTGTGCGCCGGGATCATCAGGTGGGTTCAGATAGTTGACATACATTCTCAAAACCGGGCATGCGTATTCGTATGCTACGTCCATGAGAACATTCCATGCTTTGCACAATGCAATCAAGATTTCGTTCATTGTCTTCAGGATGTTGGGTTCTGAAGTGATGAGCTTGTAAATTACGTCAGAAATGACATCCCACATGTCCTGAAGCGATGCCAGAACCATTTTTGCGTATACCATGAAGCCCGCCTTTGCCTGTTGCATCATGTTATTGCCAGCTGCTGCATCTGTTTGAAACCCAGATGCAATGCCTTCGACTCCCATGACGAAGATCGACACGATCATTTCCAGTACTTTCACAAGCATCATTGAAATGTAATAGACGATTTCGACGATGTGTCGCGCCACGGTCCGTGCGAGTGTAATTACAGTCTTGATGGGCTGGATCACAAAGACAGAACACTTGGAAGAAACCCAGTTGTTTTCCTGTGAGGTCTGTGTCGTGCATTCCCGTTCATGTTCACTGGCGTCCTCGTACTGGTAAAATCTGTCCACTGTTGTACTCACAAATTCATCGTTGGAGATGGAATAGCTACTCGGGACATAGAAGAAGCCCGTCTCCGGACACTCTGAAATTCCATTCAACTGGCAGATTATTCTGGTGATATCGGAGTTCCACTGTGCAATGGCAGCGCACAAGCGGCTTGTCTGCGAATCAAACTTACAGAATTGTATGGGGTCGCTTTCGAATGGACGGGCGTTGTATACGGCCTTGGCACATTTTTCTGGACGACTTTTCGGTTGCAACCATTCTTGTTTCGACATACTACCCACGCAATTCGAAGAGCGATTGGTGTTATCACAGAACAACCAAGGTCTTTCCCAGAGCAAATTATCGCTAACTTTGGTCTTATTGTCTTTGTTTTTGGTTCTATTTTGTGCTAATCCGATAAATTTAGAAGAGAACAGTGAGGTGTTGAAATGATCAGCAGACATCAAATTCTCCAATTTTGTGCAGGTTTTTGTGGTATTGGGGCAAACTGCTTTCCGCAATTGCGCTGCCAATTGTCTTGCTGGGTGAAATTTGATAGGTACTCCAACGCTCAAATGTTTTGGGCTTCCTTCTTTCAGAGTTTCTGCTTGTGTCCTTTTATTCATAAACATTGGTGTTGCGTGTTCCTCGCATTTCTTGCATGAACGATTTCGTTTTCGCTGTAAGGTCGTCGCAGCCAAAGTATCCGGGTAGAAATGGTAATCGATCCGCGAAGTTTTATGCGAGTTTGTGTCCTTTTCTAAACATCGCGAGTACAGGTCGGTCTGTGTGCATGCGTACGCAATTCCACCGGTGTCTGTGGAGCCAGTGTGGGAGGGTGGTATGACTGGAGCCGGCATTCGTCGCAGACGGCCCATGTGGCAAACACCACCAGGGCTTAGTGATGTTTGCTGGGTAGTACTTCTCAAGACACTGGTGCGTCGCGCCTTACGGATTGCAAACGAGGGGACGCGATCAACGATGTTACAGGATGTGGGAAGGGGCTGTGGTGGGTCAAAGAATGAACCATCATATAATTTCATTGGGACGTGTGGCCAGTCCAATATTTGCTGGCACGATGCCTCTGGGCTTCTCACATTCACAAAATTCCACTCTTCCGAACGAGACCACGCAACCGCTTGTAACAAGCTTTCCCTGCCCTTGCATGATTCCAAATGAGCTGCGCAGATGTCAATTTCAGTCATGAATAAACCAGGTGTTAGGAAATCAAAATTATGGGTTTCGGTGTTCAGATATTGCATTGTGGGGTGCGCATAGAAAGCGTTCTGTGTAATGTGTGAAAATCGACGTTGGTTCCTGAGTAAACTAGGGGCTTTGATTTGATTGATGGAAAGTAAATTCGAGACAGATGTAATCCATTGCAGAGGGCATGTGAAGTGTTTTTCTTCATTTGACCTCCATGTTTGCATTAAATTTTTATGTTGAAATTGTCTTCGGACTTCGAGTTCTGGCATCCATGCTTTCGCACGAAATTCATTGTATTGGCGTGGATTGCAATTGGAGTTTGGTTTTGATAGCAAGTTTACACATGATAGTTCGATACGAGAAGCAATCAAATTTACAGAATCGATATCGTTTCGAACTCGAACAACAAAATCTAGAGAATGACCCGCAATATCTTCTTTGTTAATTCTCCATGCCTTGTTTTTATTTGATGGGATATCGTTTGCAAATATAGCTTCTATGTTTTCTTGTTTCCATAGACCATTGTAATTCTGTGTTGGTGTGAAGCGCTGAGCCAGAGATTCGACCTGTTCGCCTATTCCATTGAACAGGGTTCCATGTCTCAAGGAACAAATGGAGGGGGTGCTGAACTTCCGCTGACACAGCACGGGATCGGAATCGGCCAACGATCCTGTATTTCTGCGAAAAATGACACTTTCTCGATTTTGAAGGCAATATTCTGGCATTGTGTTGCGTCCGTGGTGGTATGATGGGAAATCATCCGAACAAGAAGAACTCTCGCATTCAACATCTATTAACCATGAGTTTAGATCGGCGTTGTTAACTTTGCTCAAATCACACCCAGTTTGTATATCAAAATTGGTGGCCCAGAAGGGGTTGATGCTCTGTACGCGCTCATTGACGGTGTAGCATATCTGTCTCGACAATTCAGCTTGACGCGCAATTTGATTGGATGTTAGATCATTCAAAAATTTATCTTCTGTAACTTCAGAGAAAGCCAAGATAAAATCGTTCAACAATATGTCAGCATGGGGGGTTAATTTCAAAATTTCAGCTTCTGGAAGTATGTGACCAATGTCGACAGAAAGATGTTCCACGCAGTCTCTGAGTCTTTGATGTTGTGGATTCGTGACGTCTTCCGGTCGCCAAGTTTCTTCCCCACAGTTCCATTTCTTATTCTTCAAAAACGTGTTCAATTCAGATGCATCTTTGAAATCCGCAGCCAATGTAGATGCTGAAATTTGCGTACTCAATTGCCGTACGGTGTGCATATTTCCTGACTGGAACGAGTTTGTATTCACGATTTCGGAGTCGAAAACAGTTGCCACCAGCCAGAGGGCCTGTTCTGCTGTAAAAATATTTTGAAGTTGTAATTCAGAAGTTTGTGATTCAAAGTTTTGTAAAAAGCTCAAATCCAAAATTGCTGCAGAGCCAAGGTTCGAGTGTTCATGGTTTGTTAACTTAAACATTCTATGAGATTCTTGTAAGTCTGTGTCAAAAAAACGTTTACAGAAATCGATGTCTTCTTGTGCGTACGTGTTTCCGAGCTTTGTCTTCAACGGCAATTCCACGTCCATGCTCTCCAATGTCGTGATAACGGGTGCTATGTTTTTTAGATAACTCTTTAGTCTGGGAAAGTGTATGGACCTGAATAAAACCGCCTGTGGATCAACTAGCGTCTCTAGTTCCAGCTGTTCAGATATAATATTATTTTCAACAAGATCATTATACGTAGAAATCACTGCTTTCATAATAAGTTCTTGACCAGTCAAGCCATTGAAGATCAAGGCCAGAAGGTTTGAATGTAAACTAGAAGATTCAGATATTGACGCGTTGATGGTAAGAGATTTGTCTCTCCCGGCGTGCTGCCAGCATGAATTGAACATGTGTGGTCTGAGTGGGTTGGGATTCGACTTCACGGGGCATTCATTTTCGTTGATTGGCCATGCCGCACAGTAAACGTCTGGGGCATTCGACAATTTTAAATAATCTATTGAATATGTAACGGTTTGGTAGATATCATTGAGAATTGCCGAGCCCTGTAGTGTGCTTCTGTCAGCGTCTTTTACGTCGAATATGTATTGCGCCAGCGATAGTCGACGTCGGATGGATATTGATTCAGTTGAAGTACGATGGGCCTCGCTATTAAAATTCGGACAACTGATTTCGGAATTGGTTTCTAGCAAGGTGTTCCAATTTGTCGGTGCCCCGCCCTCACCCTCGTGTGCTAAAATCAGACATTGCCAAAACCACATGAAAGGTACTTGTGTGGCGGTGTTCTGTGTCAATAGATATAAAGAGCGTCCAGGCGTGGGAGGGTCGGGTGAATTTTCTTTGAAATAAGGGAAGTCTAGAGCTCGTTTTCTGGCGTCGTAAACCATTTCAAAGCGTGTCAAAATAAATTGCGCACAGTCAGACAATTGTAGGTAAGTTTCCAGATTGGGAAATCCTCTCAAATTTCCAAACATTCTCGGGATCAGGGTGTTGATTTCTTGGGTAATTCTTTCAGAATCTTCACGCAGATACAAACCAGACAAAAAAACGACTGTCGAATAATATTCGTCGAAATTATTATTGAACGCCATTGGACAATGAGATATCAAATTGTTGAACAAATTTTGTTGAGTATTGCGCGAGAAGGCTAAATTGCTTGACATTTCATCTCTGGACAATACCGTAAGACTAATTTGAGATGGCTCTTGGAAAATTGAATCCAACACAGGGACAATGAAACGGTCGACTGCGCAAGTTTCATCTGTCCAGAGAAAGCCACCTGCACCACATGCCTCGCGATCATAGTGTGAATATTTCCTAATTTCTCTTTCTTTGACTACAAAGCGGTCATAAATTAACATTGTGTCATCTACACGAAAATTTATCTTAGGACATATTTCAAAGTTAGAACATCGCTTGAGAGAATTGGTGACCCCTTCGAGTGTGTCACTGTTATCATATGTAACATGAGGTCCAAGGAAGCCAGTCACTGCTTGACTTCGGCCATTCATATCGCAGAATAATATAGAATCACTTGTTTGTGTGCGTAAAGCTCGTGTTTTTTGTGTTGCAGGGCCTTCGGCAAGCAAACCGAGAGATCCGTCAATTTTACATATCGAAAACTCGTCAAGTTGTTCATATGATCTGTCGCACGCGTGTGGTTTCTGATACAAGATTCCGCGATTTTTCAGAGACATTGGGTTTCTTGAATTGGTTGTTGTATGAATGTGGTCGGGTACGTGAAATATTCCACCAACACTGTGTAAATTGTCTGTAAAATTCAAATATTCGTTCCATGACCTGAAGTTACAGAGACCATTTGCATTTGCAAAGTCATCAACACCTTGAAAACGACTAATGTCTGAATTTGAAATTGTGCAGTGGTGTGACTTGCTCTGAAGCTGGACATCGAGATTAATTTCGTGCAGATTGTGAATGTTTATGATAGGGTCTATGCATTTTCCGTCCCCGGTACACATTTTTCCATCCATGCAATGTTGATGCATAAAACAAGTGTCCCTTTGCATACAAATTCCGATACCTTCTGTGTTGTTTTGACAGGCCATGTAAATTCCAGCGGTTGTAAAACAGTCGGAGTCCCCAGTGCATTCGGAGAGAGGTGGAAGTGAACAACCATGATTTGCCTTGGTTCCGTAGTAGTTGCTCTGTGACTGTGTTTGCTCAGGTGTAAGAGCGGGGTCCCAATATGGCCACATGTCATCGTACTCCGGAGTTCCAGCAAATGGCCAGAATTTGATAAGACCCACTGAGTGTTTCATAAACGCATCAGCCTCGAATGTGGGTGTCAGGAAGGGGTCTTGACTGGGATTCGTACCGAAAGTCCGCATAGTTTCCAAAACGCGTGCGCTTTGTTTCTGTAGTGGGGTGTGAAAATCAGCCGTTTGCTTTCCATCCCATCTACTTTCTAAGAAGTATGGATTGAGGTTCATGCGATTTTTTCCATACACAGTGGAATCACATACCATATGCGACGCACCAAATTCAGAAGAGTACTGAGTGAGGTTGCGGAGACGAATTGGATCAATAACGTAAGCAGATGATGCTTCGATAGTTTCGGGGGCACCACGGGGCTGTGACATCCATGAAGTAAATCCACGCATGTTTGTATCGCGACGCAAGCAGCACGTTGTCGGGTGGTATCCGACCGGATGTTGGGCGTCACCCGGCCAGTAATCTAGCATGTCGTCGCAAAATGCGTTTGGTTTTTCGAATTCTTCGTTCTCATGCATCCGCTCATTGACTATTTTGTGCATTTCGTCAAATGTAGAGTCCAAGTCCAGTGCTTTATTTTTCAATTGTGAGAGGATATTTTCAATTTCTTTGGTATTACCTTCTTGTTCTGAGACCATTTCAGGCCAGTGTAAGCTGTTTAGCAAAACTTCTTCGTCGGTTACAAACCCACGTACGTCAAGTATTTTACCCTCCTGGCATGAAAGGGCGTCGAATGTGCTCTCGTAGCAATCATTCTGTCCGGAGCACAGGCAGGGATCGTAAAAAACTCCACCACACATAACCACACATGATGGGGTTATGTAAAACAATTCGTCGTCGCAGACGATTTTAGTCGAGTCGAATGCACATGTTTGAGTCGAATGAGTCTGTTCATTTTGTGCAGGGACCAAATCGTAAACATCCCTCAACAAACATATACCAATCTGTTCAAGTTGGATTTGACATCTTGTTTTCCATAATAAAACAATTTCCTCCTGTTTTGCAATATCTTCTGTAGAAATTTCCATCTTTTCAAAAGCGTCGAATATTGAATATTCAACAACCCACCTCGAACAATAGGATGAAAGTGGACTCTCGTGAATTGAATGTGCCATGGGGAAAAAGACATCTGTGAAATGTTTACGTAGGTCGTCGTGGACAAACGTATGTACATTCGAGTGGCATACTGGCTGACCAACTGTGTGGTTGTAATGGAAATTTGCGCGAGAGCTCTCACCGTCAACGTGTGTTAGTACAGGATGTCTTTTCATGTGATTCTTGAGTGAATCCGGTCCCGAACCCAACATCGCGAGTCTTAATCCAGAGGGGCCCTTGGTCGACAATTCAAATAGAGAGATGTCATTATTAATGCCGCCTTCGTACCAATTTTTTAAATCTTCTTGATCCATGAGACCCCAGTGAAGCGCCGGCTTATTGTCTATGCAATTCTCGAAATTCGCGTTCGGGGAGGATAATGCCTGTAGCATGAGGAACCAATCAGCACGGCTTTCGTACGTCCCTTGAACGTTGCACAGTTTTTGCCACGATTCTCTCAGTGGTTCTTCAACATCCCAGCACCTTGCGCATACTTCGGGAGATCCAGTGCAATAAGTGGTAGTGCACATACCTGCCAAATTTTTCCACCCACAATGGCAGTGCAGCGAGGCGGGATACGATAATTGATTTGCGCGGGATGACTGTATTTCGTCTTCTTCTATGGTCTGCTCCATGAATGACTGTGCTTCAAATACGTCGTTATTTGGTACGGCGTGTTTCACAACTTCCGCGTCCTCACACCAGACACTATCCGACGCAACATACCTGTGTACATGTGTCCAGAAGGTTGGTGATTTTGTACGGGAGTGCTGAAGAATTCGCTGTACAACTGTTTCCATGCCATGTAAGTATTGATTTGATGATTCGACTGTTGGGTCGTAGTACATGTCGACATCCACTTCGTCGTTCTGGAGGGGAATTGAAAAAAATGAAGCTGACAACAACGCAGTACAGTCGTGCCATAAAGTGTTTCCGAAGCCCATTTCAGTATCAACTTCATCCAATGAATATTCGCGAACCGGGTTGCTGAAGTCGAATACGTAAGAATGTAACAACTCTTCCTTTTCTTCTTCCGAAAAAATGTGATTAGTCGTCGTGGTGTAATCATTTGAAGTCCAAAAATTATTACCAAGGGAATGGCTATGTGAAGTCAAATTAAGCAATTGGAAAATGACGTCATCCTGAATATCCCAATTTTGTAATAGTAAATCTTTGGAAGCAAACTCGATATCGGCTATGCTATTCCAATCTTGGTTCAAACAACATGCTACCGACCTCGTCGTTCTGCCTTCTTCCTCGGTGGGACATGGGCACAGGAAAGACGACGCATCGGCAAAGTAGCTCCGAATTCGCAGCATTATCTGCTCAACATTCTGTTTCAAAACGTTGCCTGTGTGTTCGGAAACTTCTTCTTGTAGCGTCTCGATGATATTTTTGCGTGATTCTGATCCAGAAGTTTCCAAAACCGAGGTGAATTGACGAGATAGTGCACTGCCGCGGTGATACTGTGGAACTGGAAATGAGCGTCCCGTGGGGGTGTTGAACGACGCTCGCATGTCAGCGCTTGCATACGGTCCCATCACCACACAGTCGATAGTTTGATGCAAGACATCTCCTTCGTGGGACCAAATTTTCGTGGACACTGTGCTGCTTGCTTCATAAAATGCCAATTCTTCGATAGAAGGCTTGATATTGTCTTCCCAGTATTTTTGCATTTGTGTCTGTGCGTAACTCAGGCGATTATTCTCCGTACTCGTGCTTCGGAAATGATACTCTGCAACGGGGATGGAATTGGGACTGTTGGGTGACCACATGGACTGGCTATGTGCTGCATTGGAAGTTGTTTCGTAAGAAGAAAATCCACCGGAGAATGCAAGACAGGAATCGGATTCGGAAAATGACGGATTTGCATTTACAACCGGTTCGTAAACAAAGAAAGATTCTACAGATGATTCGCCCATTTCTCGCTGAAACATTTCTAAGTGGCAGTTGTGATTCAGATTAACATATCGAACTGCATTTTCAAAACAAAGCCATGTATCCTGAGACACAAAATTCGATATAGAAATTCCGGGTTGTTTTGAAATTACATAGAGCTGTCGTCTCAGACTCTGGAAGTTTTCCCCGAGCATTGTTTGTAGATGGAGCTCACCACTCTGCCAATCGCTGTACGGGAATAAGCCAAATACAATCGCCCCGGCATCCCATATTTTGGCTTGGTAATTTGCCCGACATCTGGTAATGACTTGCAATATGTCCACGCCATATGTCTGAAAGAACGTTACGGCGTACGAATTTGGTTTATTACATGAGGGATCCGTCCAGCCGGTAGTCAGACACTCGATGTAAGCATCGTATGAAACGTCTAACATGTCGTGTAGAGAAAATGGATTCCATATGAG
>Ga0115006_10001701_pt1 | contig 13975 bp, 15 predicted proteins | sample ArcOceMetagenome_3_FD_88943 | JGI IMG/M metagenome (GOLD analysis project Ga0115006, IMG submission 88943) | Marine eukaryotic phytoplankton communities from Arctic Ocean - Arctic Ocean- Svalbard ARC20M Metagenome | ecosystem: Environmental > Aquatic > Marine > Oceanic | place: Arctic Ocean...
ACAGACTATGGATTGCAGATGAAACGTAGGAATGTTTTTCCAAAATGCATAAAGTCTGTATCCATCCATGGACTTCTAAATGCGCTTCAAAACGATTTGGTAATGAACACACTCTATAACGATAACCCACTGTTATCCGTTTTAAATCACAAAGAGGTCCAGTTCATTCTCAAAGAGTCTTCGTGTGTGATTCGAGTCATATTGAGTGAACAACTTGATGATGACGAATATACATACGAAATGTATTTCAAAAAAGAGGGTGTCACTTTACCAGATCCTCAAAGTAACGTGTGTGAAGCGGAGTTCTCATTCGAGTTACCGAATGAAGATCAATCCACAGATTATGAAATCACAACTTTGGAAGGCATTGAGTTCCATATAGATGTTTTGCATGAAACCAACATCGTGAATCAGCACAGCGAAGTGTTCATCACTATTTTGGATAATGTAACCGATATCAAATCCCAACCTCCATACATGAGTTCTATTCTTGAATATCCAAATGACAATTCAGACAATAAAGTGTTTTTAAAGTTGCAAGAACTCATGACATTGGAAAATACAACCTGGCGGTCCATTAACCATTTTACAGTATCGATCGAATATGATGCCAGGTTTATAAGCAATCCCGAGTTCATAGCAGATCCAGATTCAGAATGGACCATGGATATGTATGGAACGGAACAGGGTAACACACTTCGCTTGGAATTCCATAAAGATATCTCAAGCACAATCATTCAAAATATCGGAACACTTTCCTTCACGATGGATTTAGTATATATTTCCATCTTATCAAATCCATACATTCCATTATCGGGAGAAACAACAGTCACATTGAGTGACGCTACACAATTGAAACGACCCTTGCGCATAAACCAGAATGCGTTTGCACCAACTGTCTACAAACAGTCTAGACGTCATGGATTTGTTTATGAAACATACCAGTTGACGCCCGTCGACACCCATTTCCTGGATTCATACCTTACTCAAGTTGAATTTGTCGGAGATGTCTACGGTATACAACCCATACCATCCATACAACAATCCATAAATAATTTGGTTCAAGATACAACGGTCATTGAACAAATCTATGCATCGGAACTTAATACCATCGTCCGAATGAGCACCAACGAATTCGTTGGAAAAGGCCCGAACACATACAACCACCTCCTGAGGGATCCTGGGGAAACGAACGGGACGGAATACCAACCATGTAGTTTGCTGAGTTCCATTTCTAATATTGAAGAAATCCACTTGGCAAATACGTTTACCTTGGTGAGAACCACGGATTCAATCTTCGGTATCGGTTTGAATATCGACCACAATTTGGGAGACTCGACACATACTGTGGAAGAGGGTCATGAACACACAACATCTTTAATACGTTGTGATTTGTTCGATTCAATACTTGTTCCCTATCAACCTGAAAATTTGCTACGCATTGGAGTTTTATTCGATACAGTATTAGATAGAGACGTTTCGTTTACTATAATCTATGACAGTGTGATGAACAAAGTCTTTGTCATTGGTTGCAACCCTGTTTTTGAATACGCCACTTCACTAGGGGGCGGTGTCTATACAGCGAACGAACTGGTTGAATTGACTATTGTGAACGACTTTCTTGTAGAGGATGAAAACTCAATCTATACAGTGAAAAATATGGATCTTGGCGATCATTGTTTCAGATTTGAACTTGAAAATCAATCCACTCAGCAGACGGAGTGGTGGGGGTTCGGGCAAAACCGTTACGGAAGTTTGGGTGTTGTGAGAGACCCGAATGACTCTATAGAAACACCTATGAAGTATGAGAAAATGACACGGTTAACCATGATCGAGTCCATTCGATTTGGAAAATACTTTGATCCAACCTATACTGGTTTGAGTGTATTCCATCCGGAAAAGTTTTATCTGGCACCCTCTGACGGGTGCACAAATAACCATCATTTGGTTGTTACGGATACCTTGACAAAAGAATTGTTTGTGTTGGGAAAAATGAATGCTCAAAACGAGTACACTGAATGGACAGAATACACAAGCATTACCCTGTCTCATCCAACATATATCAAACCAATTACGAATGGATTTTTGGTGGGAAATCACGGGTAGTAATATTTAAGAATAGGTTGTTTTATCAGTATGAAGCAAACATGCGATTGTATATAGATTGTAGAGAAACACAGTTGATACAGCTGTTTACCACACATGAGATTCCTATGATTCAAAAACAATTAGATGTTGGGGATGTACTAATTACAACCGAAGAGGATGTTGTCATGTGTATAATTGAACGCAAGACCGTGCGTGATTTACTAGCGTCGATCAAGGACGGGCGATACAAAGAACAACATACGAGATTGACGACGAATTTCAAATCGAAGCATATTTTATACGTTCTTGAAGACTATTCATCGTTTTCTTCTCTAGAAAATAAAAGTTTGGAGAGTTCAATCATACACACGTTGTTTCGGGATGAAACCAAGTTTATGTTCACAAAGAACCTACGAGATACCTTTTACTTGATTCAGGCAATCCTGTTACGGGTGGAAAAGCATCCAGAGTATTTTGAGATTTCTGAGGATGGTGGTGTAAAAAAGGAATGCTTTTTGTCAAAAAATATGAAGAAATCTTCGAATGATTCTAAAGACACGGTGAATCACCAATTGTTATGCCAAATTCCAGGAATCTCTAGTCAATCTGCCCAGGCGATTTATACAAAGTTTGGTTCGGTGTGTGCCATGATAACACAACTTTATGAACTGTCCGAGGATGAAAAAAGGAGCATATTGGATTCAATTAAAGTGAATGGAAGAAAACTAAATAAGACGATTGTGCAGAATATTATAACCTATGTGTTCGTTTGAATCCAAACGAGGAGTTGTGAATGTTGTCGATGATGTTGTCTCAGAGTTCAAACCATTTTCCTGATTTGTATATTTTTTGTAACAAATTCATTGTTGTGACGTTTCGTTGGAATAAACGAATCAATTCGAATGAATTTATGTGAACAACTTCTCGGTTGGAACGATTCACTATAATTCCAGAATCTAGTCGTCTACAAGACAGCTGTTTGTATATTGTATCGATTGGACATTCAAAGAGTCGTGAAATCTCTTCGAATGTAAACTTTGCAGACTTTTTGTATAAATTCAATCTGTATAGGATGTCGTATAAGTGGTTTTGATCCATCAGAAGGAAATGATTCATACTCTGGATATGGTCACGTAACGTAAGGATATTTAATTCATGATTCATTTGGGTTGGAGTTGGGGTCAGGGAATACGTTGTTTTTATATTTTTAATCCATTCAACCTTCACTTTTCTTCGCAGGTGACTCGGCTGTTCTGAAACCAGAGATGAAAACGTTGTTTGATTTTTGTGCGTGTGTGAAGAAAATAACTTGTTATATAAATGTTCGAACAAATCAATTATATATTTTTTACAATTTCATTTTGTATTGGTATTTTGTTGGTCTACATGATGAGTCCGGTTCCTCAAATTGTCCAAAAGTTTCCATCTCCTGACAATGTGCGTCACACAATTTATAAAGATAAGGCGGACAATTGTTACAAATATTCCGCTTCCGAAGTCGACTGTGATTCCGAGGCGATTGATCAACCCATTATCGAAGACTTCAAAAGACATAAAATTTAAATTTCGAGGGTAAATTTTAAACTACATATATTTAAACTACATAAAATGATCATTGAATCAGATGCTGCCAAAAAGGTTATTTCGATCATTCTTGGGTTAGGCCTTGCAGCATTGTTTCGCCAGGTCTGTAACGACGAGCGATGCAAAATAATCAAAGGTCCAAGCTTGCGCGAGATAGAGAAAAACATTTACAAAATTGACGAGAGATGCTATAAGTACAAACCCATGGCATCCCAATGTTCGTAGGCTGAGACAACGAAACATAAGCCCAATCGTTTAAAACTTTTTTTTTATAAACATCGTATACTAAAATATACGATGTCAAAATCTACATACATCAAAGATTTAAAACCAACCCAGCAAACACAATCGGCAACAGATATCCCCGCCATTCGAATATCCGAGGTAAAAACCGAAGACAGTTCCGATGCCGAAATAACACTGAATGAAATTATTGATGAAGTGAGTCCCAAGCCTGTCGACAGAGCCCCACAACAAATCTTCCGAAAACCCGAAGAAGATCCTTCCACACACTCGGTTCCGTATAATCACACCGTGTTCTACAAAGACGCAATCGCTCAGCGTGAAGTAACAAACCAGCTCCAACAACAACTCATCCAACAACAACTTATCCAACAACAACTTCTCACAAACTCGATGGAAACACGTTTGGGATTCGGTCTTGGTATGATTTCAGGGATCAAAAAGTTATTTGTTAGAGAATTTATCTTTATAGTAGGGATTGGTGTATTGTACATATTGTTTCAAAATTTCGAGGTTCTTTCTTTATTAAAAATTGATAGAATAACAGCGATACAAGGAATACCTTTCCTCAAACAAATCATACTCACCATTTTGTTCTCGGTGTTCTCAACAGTTATAAAAATAAATGTGTAATCACATAATACAACAAACGAATCGTAAAATTGGGGTCACCTACGATATGGTTGACAACGATATTTCAAAGACTCTGAAAAATTCGATTTATTTCGATTTGGCTGCAAATGTAGCAAAGAAATCATCGATGAATCAAAAACACGGGTGTGTTATCGTTTACAAAAATAAAGTCATTTCTACGGCTTGTAACACTAAAATTCCCGCACATAAAGAGAGCATCCATGCAGAGGTAAATGCTATCATCAAACTGAAGAACAAACGAATGCAAAGTGTTTTGCCTGAGTGTGAACTCTATGTGGTGCGAATCGGAAAATCATCCATGCAATATCCTTTGAAATATTCCAAGCCCTGTGTGAATTGTGAAAATTATATCAAACAAAATCGGATACGAGCCGCCTATTATTCAGTGAATGATGAAAGCGTGTTTGTGTAAATCAAACCTAACCCAGCAAATCCTGATACATGTGAATAGTGTCCGTATCTTCGGTCTTGTCAAAATGTAATTTATTGAACATCGGTTCTGATATACGGTTTCTATTGGTTCTCTCATTATGAAGAATCAGTCCGAACAAACCCAAACATAAAATCATTATACACAATTTTAAAAACATGTATTTATATAACTAATTGTTTTTTGTGTTGCAACTCATTTTCACACCCAATGCGTTGACTTCGTTCATCAACAAATTCATTGTGTATGGAATTGAAATCTTTTTTGGAATTTGGTTTAGAAGATCATAATCAACTAAATTAACTTTATCACCACTGTTTTCATCGACAAAAATTGAATAATCGTCTGAACGTTCCATCATACTTTCTTTGATGAAGCTTGAAATACCGTGTCCTAGAATTGCATTATTTTCCATTTCACCGATTCTCAATCCACCGCCATGAGAGCGTCCCTGCGTGGGTTGTTTCGTTAACTGTTCTACTGAACCACGTTCTCGATAATTGATTTTATCACGGACCATGTGTTTCAGTCTAAAATAATATGTCGGTCCAATAAAGATTTTCGTTGGTATTTGTTCTCCTGTGAAACCGTTATACATTAATTCGTCTCCGTGTTTATGACATCCAAAGTCTTCCAATGTATCATAATACTTGTCAACGTCAATATTTTCGAACGCCGTTCCATCTACGTATGAGCCACTTTTGCATGAAAGTTTGGCCAACACGCTTTCAATCAAATGGGCAACCGTCATTCGACTTGGAAATGCATGGGGATTGACAATGATATCGGGAACCAATCCGTCTTTCGTATAAGGCATATCATGTTGTTCCAAAACCATTCCACATACTCCTTTTTGTCCATGACTACTTGCCATCTTGTCGCCGAGTTCGGGTACACAAAACTTGCGAACTCTCGCTTTCATATGAAGTGTATTTTCTTTGTTGTATCGAATAACTTTATCTATCGTTCCGCCAAATGATTTGTCCGCTATCGACGATACGTCTCTATATTTATATCTCATTTTCTTTTCGGCAAAAACATAGTCGTTTTCGGACGTCTCCCATTCCGTTTCTATGTTTACTTTTCCGATATACGCGTCGTTGTCGGTGATGTATGAATTTTCTATAGGAAACCCGTCTTTATCAATCTTATCCCAGTGCGCGAGTTTTATTCCGATAGACTTTCCGGATTTTTTCAAATCAACAGGGTTTGAAAAAATAGTTTTGTGTTCTGTTTGTTCATTTAATACGCTCTCTTCATTTGAAAGTAATGATTTGAAACTAGAAACATTGAACATTCCTCGGTCGATCGAACTTTTATTCACGATGATGGAATCTTCTTGATTGTAACCCGTATAGGTACATATCGCTACGATCAAGTTTTCACCATTGGGTAATTGGTTTTTGTGAACGTATTTTGCCATTTTAGTGCTGACGAGGTTTCGTTGCGGGTAATGGAGAATATAGGACGCGGTGTCTATTCGGTGGTTGAAATTTGTAGCATAGATACCAATCGCTTGTTTTCCTTGTTGTCCCGAAAAAATATTTCTTGGCGCTTGATTATGGTTTGCGAGGGGAATCGTATTCGTATACATACTCAGAGCTAGACAAGGATGTATTTCGATATGCGTATGTTTCTGGGTTTTTTCGGAATCGGTCATAGCAATGTACAGTGTATTTGTTTCGAAAGAATCTACATACTCAACAAGAGCATTCGGGTTCGGTACCGTTTTGCTCTTGTAGGTATGTTTGTAAGTGTATCCATTCACAATATCAGTCCATTTCGATATATTGATAGGTTGCTTGCTATCAGATTGTTTATTATTTATCAACAGAGGTCGTATACAACGACCGCTATCACTGAAAATATATATTGTTTCATCATCGATGTGCCATGTGATAGATATGAATGCGTTCAATGCCCCCTGTCTACGCAAATCGATCAGACTTTTGTGTAGTGTGTGTGGATCATTGTGAATACCAACCCAATTGTTATTTAACAAGATCTTACAATTGCCGCGAGAATTCATAGGTGTTACTTGAGACAATGCTTTCATCTTCAGGGATGTGAGGCAAGTTACGAGACTGTCTCTGTCAGATTCCAATGTGATTTCACACGTGGCGGCCATGTGTTTCAACAACCCAATATTTGAACCGTCCGGAGACTCGATAGGACACATCATACCCCATTGAGGCGAGTCTAGCCGATGCGGTTCGACAAGTTTTATAGAACGGTCGATGGGAGTATTCACGCGTCGCATGTGTGAAATATATGCATTGTAGGAAAGTCGGCTCAAGTCTTGAACGATTCCTTGCTCAGACGGGTCTCCCGTTAACCCCCATTCTCCTTTCATAGATTTATACATTCCTTCGGATATGATTCTCGAATTGAAGATCTTTTTTACATTGTCGTCATTAATGAGACCAGTCCAATTATTTCCAATGCTGTCAAATTCTTGTTGTATGAGAAAGCTTGAATGATTGCGAAATTTATTATAAAAATCTCTAAAGATATTGCCTAGCAATATCCCCGTCGTGTCTACGCGTTTGAACATATAATTGTCTCGTTTGTTTTGGGGCCGTTTACCCACCATGGTATACACAAGTTCTTTAACAAGATGTCCTAGATACAGTGCTTTTTGCCGGAAGTCCTCACCTATATTTGGAAATAAATCATTCAATAATATGTATCTGACATAATTGATGTCCTTGTATTTTACAAAATTAGACAAATAGTGTAACGCATCCTCTGTTGAAAATACAGTTTTTTTTGTATTTCCCTTTTCAATTGTAACGTGATCGATGAGTGTAGGTCGCATCAAAAGATTCATTTCAATATCATCATATGAAATATAATTGAGAATTTCCTTATCTGACTCGATACCCAGAGCACGGAAAATAATAAAAATAGGGATATGTTGCAATGAAATGTTCATGATATTCATTTTGAGAATGAAACCATCAGATTTGATTTTATTCTGAGCAAAATCTTTTGTTCGTTTCGTCGTTGTATCATCTGTATCATCAGTACTATCCATATTAACATCTTCATCAGTCTTCGGAACTTTCTTCTCTACAATGTCTTGACATACCCAAAACCGAACTGTTTTTGGAAACAAGGCTTTGTCAACTGACGTGGAACGTATCATTCCCTCGAGAAAATACAAAGGATCATTCGATTGATTTATGAATAGTTTGTTCGTAGCAATCCGCTCCTGACTAATGATAACCTTTTCTTTACCATCGATGACGAAATACCCGCCTTGATCATACATGCATTCACCAACTTCGTACAGTTGATTATTCGACATCCTAGATAATGGGCAGAATTTCGATAATAACATGGTCGGAATGGATCCGATTTTATGTTTCTTGAAATACACTGTTTTTTGTATTTTTTCAACATTATTTTTGTCTTTTGATATGTACTCAACTTTGATATCGATTGCGATATCGGACATATAATTGTGGTTTTGAAGACGTGCCGTATTTGGTAATAAATCAGACCCATCAGGATGCTTGGGTTGAGTATATTTTATAGTCTTTTTATCAAATGTTATTTTTATTCGTTTGTCCTTAAATTTACTGTTTATGATTTCGGTGGGATTGAGGGTGTCAATGAGATTTGGAATTCGATTCGTGATCAAGTCATCGTATGAATCTATATGGTGTCTTGTCAGGTATAATTTATTTGTTTTGAAGTAAGTATCAATTAGAAGCCAAGGATCAATCATAGTATTATAATAAAGAATGATAATATATTAAAAATAATGATACAAACATACGATGAATAACTTGAATTTATGTACGTCGTCTCCTATAAAGTCTCGCAAGTCGTCTATCGAATGTAATCGAACTCGACATCGTTCAAGAAGTCCTTCTTCGATCATCAATGCGTTTAGGGTTGTAATGTAAAAAATTGTAAACCGTTTGAATGAATACGGATTGAATTGAGATAACAAAATGTTAAAATTCACAATATCTTGGTCGGTATTGACGAACCGTCGATATTCTTCAAGGAAAACCTTCCATTTTTCATTGAACCGATAGATACTCTTTATGTTCGCTCTATCGATATTGTTGATATTCAAATCTACGTATCTCCATAAGTAATTCTTTAAAAGAGTTTCCGAGGATTCCAACATATCTCGCCCTGACTGTTTATTATCATTTTATGATTTAAAAATATTCAGTTTCTCAACGAAAGGACCAACCTTAATTTTTGTTTCAGATTCTTTTGGATGTGACGGAATTCTTCATGAACTGCTCGGTGGAGGTTTCTTTTTTTTGAATGTCGTTCGTATTCTGGAACATTCAAATATATTTCTTCTTCCGTGGATAGGATTTCTTCATACAAGTCTTTCATGTTCTCAATCTGTATCAAATCGCTTCTCTTAGTTATAATCCGGTAATACCGTTTCAAAAATTTCTCAAGAAGAACCACTATTCGAACAAACGATTCTTCGTAATAACGATTCAGGAATTTTAATTTTACGATTGGACTAGACAATTCATCAGTTACCAATAGATATCGAAATCTCCTTGGAACGCGTAACGCAACGTGTTTGTCTGAACTGAGTTCTTCTAATCTTATTTGCTTTAAAAGCAGTTCGAGTTTTTTCTTTTTGGAATACATTGTTTTCGTCTTGAACATCGTATCGTATAAATAAACCAAAATCACTAGAGTGCAAAAAAACACGAATACATAATTGCGATAGAAGAACAAATTGAATAGTATGAAACACATTGCAATGCCAATAAAAATAAAAGGATTGAATTGCCTATCTAAGAGCATATTTAATCAAAGTAATATAAAATTACTAGAATAGTTGACACTGATACGAAAAACAACCCTATGTATATGTGTCTGTCGCTGGAAATTATTTTGGACAGGGGTTGGTTTTCCTGAACATCTTTCACGATGTTCATCAACTCGACATACGTGAGATACACGATTTGTCTAACGGGTTTGTCGAACAGACTAGTCGACATTTTTAGTTCTTCTTTTTGATTGACTACTTTATTGACTACATCGAGAACTGTTGATTCTTTTTTCATGAGGTTCGTATACACGTCATCACTGTTCGATACAAATTTTTGCGTTGCATCGAAATACAACTTTTCGTATTCTAAATTTCCTGCCATTCTACACTATATTCATATAATTAAAATGAAATCGATCAAATCAAATCAATCAAATCAACGTGTCCCAGCATGTGTCTTCGACAGCAAATCTTTTTTATATTCATTTCGTCCAAAATTTTCCCCTTGTAATCATCCAAGAAGAACGACTCTTTAATATCATTTGCATTGATGTCTTTCAAGGAAACCACTTTGTTCTTCGCAGCTTCTTCGTGTTCAACGACTTTACCTTTGTAGTAGGTCCATTTGTCACCCAATACCTTATGACATGTGAAACAACGAATCGGAATAATCATTGAATGGAAATTTGTTATACCATATACCAACATATATAATTAAATCAATTTTTCTCTAATTTCGCTGAAGAAATTGTTCCAATCTGATCCTGTTTTTCAACAAAGAACTTGTGTTGTCGATCTGTAAACCGTAATTTTCATACAGACCAATTGCTTTATCGAAGAGGTCTTTACTTTCTTGATAGCGTTTTAGTTTCATTTTATACAATCCATTCAAATATATAAAGTCTGCATTTGACGACGCAATTTCTGTAGCCATAATTGTATCAATTTTCTGCATGTTATCATTGGATAGACTGTCCGATTCTAGAATCGAATAGACAAACTTGTAATCCTCGTTGAATATCAATACATTGTTGGCATGAATACTACTTAGGAATTTACCCGTTTTACTTCCATCACCCGTTAAGTTTGGATGACATTTATATACTTTACCGTGCATCATCTTATTCATGACAAAACTGAGATGAACATTGTATTCGAAATGGATTGGAAAAAAGTGTATCATGAGTTCTTTAGCAAAACTCTTATTCAACACATAACCGTCACAACAAGGTAGGATGTTATTGGAAACATTCATCGCTGAAACAGAGAGGGAGTTCGTTGGAGATACATTCTCCGAAGGTTGGCTAATGAATACAACATCCCAATCTAGCGTCGTCAATTTGGTTATCAACAGATGAATCTGTGAAAAAAACTTTTCGGAGTATACAACATCATCTTCGATGATTAGATTGATGTCACCTTCGTTGCTTTTGCTACATTTCTGTATCGCTTTAAAATGTTTCAACGCATTTGAAATATTTTGCGGAGAGAGTGATTTTAGAAAATTGTTGTAATACGACAACTTTTCAATATCTGTAGGCTGTATCTTGACCAAATTTCCTATGGAACTCGAGGAGATCGTTTCAGGGTCGTGGTCTGTAATAATTTCAATATTCACTACCAAGTCGTTATACTGACCAGCCATCTTTTGTAACGTTTCAATATTTTCATTACGGTCATTCAGTGAGGCGTAATGAATGACAAATATGTTTAACATAATTTCTTTATTTGGTCTATAGATATTATTCTTTTACAAACGAACCCATAATTTTATAATAAAAAGTGACCACGATATATTTTTGATTTTTAAGTTATAACATATAATAAACTACAAATGGAATTTTGTGATTTTTGCGAAAATATGTTATTTATTAAATGCGTTGAAACAGAGGATGAGGAAGAAATTGTGAATTATTATTGTAAAAATTGTGATTCGATGAGAGAGCTTCCAACCAATTCGGTGACCGTATTTGCTGAAAAGATGTTCGACCAAAATCACGTCACAAACGAACAGTTTATCAATCCGAATATCGAGTATGATCACACAATTCCGCACGTGAATAACATCGTGTGCCCAAATACCGGTTGCACGAAGTCTCCTGAAGGTGAGAATGATGTGATGTATGTAAAAACCGACCAAATCAATTTATCGTTTACGTATTATTGCGTGCATTGTAAACACTTTTGGCAAAATAAAAACTGATTTTAAAATAACAATAACAAATTCTAACAATGACAAGTTTCAACATCATAGAAAAAGATGAGCGAACATACGATACTTTCGTGAAAGAATATGATGTGTCAAAATACATGTCTAAAAATATAATGACAAAGTATGAAAAAACAAGTTTATTGGGCGTGAGAATGGAACAATTAGCAATTGGTTCACCCTCTACACTGGATGATTCCAGTCTGACAGATAAAAAAACGTTAAAAGAGATTGCAGAAGAGGAACTCAAGCAAAACAAACTACCATTGATGATTTGTAGAACCATGCCAAACATGAATGAGGAAATTTGGAAAATAGAGGACCTAATTATCCTTTCGTAATTTGACCCACGTGAATAACTTTAGCCAATACGCCATCGGTTTCCACAATTCAGACACGTCACGAAGATTGTTGAACTTTCATCAGCGCTACGCACTTGCAATTCGTAATAACTACATTCTCTTTTTTTGCATTTGCCACATTTGAACAAATCTGTTTTTGCAACTTGTTTGCTGTTGTAAAAGTTTTCCTCCTGTTTCATATATTTGTCCAAAATCGATGTCCATGCTTCAGGGAAAACATTTGTAGAATCCATAAATGGCACGTCGTGGGGAAAAAATTCCTTATCCAATATTCGTGTTTTAAGTCTTTTGTTGTTCATATATGATTCTTCATTGATATGGTCAATCATTGAACGAGTTTTCTGTAGATAAATCTTCATGAAGAGTTTATCATTCCAGGATTTATCGAACCCTTTGTTTTGTGCGTAATTGATACAGAAATTGTAAACACCTTTCTCCAAATCGTCCGAGTGGATGAGGTCAAGTCCGGTGTTTTTTTGGATGAGTTCAATCACCTTTGTTCTATGCTCCATTGAATGGGATTCACTTTATAATATAAAAATCACATCGTAGTTTTATATCACTTTTTATATCAAAAAAATTGATTTAGCAGGTAAGGTATCTATATATACAATACATAGATAGTATGTTGACCAAAGTTGATCTATGCAATTACATAGATATCGTTCTTTTCAAAAAGAAAGTGTCCGAAAGTGTGTACGACATAAACTTTACAAAAAATGAGTGCGAGTCTAACCTGTATAAGGTCGTGAACAACGATCCGACAATGAAAGTGTTTAAAAAACATTCCTATAAATATTTCCACGATTGTATTGAATGTAACATTAATTTGTCCGACAACTGTACGATCGTACACGCAAACACCACGCTTAAAATTGATAACACTCAGGAATATCTATTGGTCAATTATGTTAATCGTCAACAACTACCACTTCACACGTTTCCCTCAAAAATGGACATGGATAGTCGTTGCGATTCAAAACGCGTATCCGTAAAAGTTTTGAATAATATGTACATCAATTTTGATTCTTTGGATTATGGTGACGGTGAAGTCTACAATCATATTAACATCAACATAAACTTGTCACCATCCAATGATTTGGAACTCATCAATCAGAAAGTTGAAGAATACACTACATTACTTCGTAAGGAATCCATTTGTTGAATTTGTGGTTGAAGCTACATCGAACGTCAAACTGTTCCACCAAAGTTTTGTTCCTAAATAGTTCAGATAACATTTTACTTGTTCGCATGGAATTAACACACGCGACACCTAGTAAAGATTTGTTTTCAAACAATTCATAAACGTCGGGCGTGCCTGTGTATTTGATTTTGCAAACTTTATTATTGATTGTATCCTTCGAAATGAATTCGTTAGTTTCGCTAAGCTTTACTTTTTGTTTTATTTTGATGAGGTTGTCGTCGAAATTCAAAAGGATATCCTTGAATTTGATAAACATTGGTTTGAATACCAACCCTCGATTCGTATACGGGAGGGAATTTCGGTAATCGTGAATCACGCTGTGAAGTTCATGACACTCGAAAAATCGTTTCACTTGTACATGAAACAACATGTTTTTGTGGGGGGAAAATTGTTCATCCAAAATTGTATGAATTAGGTTGATTCGTTTCACAACGTTCAT
>Ga0115006_10001702_pt1 | contig 13973 bp, 11 predicted proteins | sample ArcOceMetagenome_3_FD_88943 | JGI IMG/M metagenome (GOLD analysis project Ga0115006, IMG submission 88943) | Marine eukaryotic phytoplankton communities from Arctic Ocean - Arctic Ocean- Svalbard ARC20M Metagenome | ecosystem: Environmental > Aquatic > Marine > Oceanic | place: Arctic Ocean...
CTCCTCCTCCTCCTCCTCCTCCTCCTCCCCCCCCCCCCCCCCCCCCCCCCCCCCCCCCCCCCTCCCCGCCGCCCCCCCCCCCGCCGCTGCCGCCGCCCCCCCCGACGCCGACCCCGCCGCCCCCCCCGCCGATGCCGCCACCCTCCTCGCCGAACCCGCCGGGCAGACTGCCTCGCCGCCTCCGCCCTCGCCGCCATACCTCGCCGCCCGCCCTCCCGCCGCATCCCTCGCCGCCCGCCTCCCTCGCCGCCCGCCTCCCCCGCCGCATCCCTCGTCGCCCGCCCTCCCGCCGCATCCCTCGCCGCCGCCGCGCGTTCCCGATGACTCGGAGAAGCCGCACCTGCGACTCCCGCTGCTGGCGAGACACGGGAAGGGAGGAACTCGAGTTCCCCCCTTCCCTCCCTTCCCTCTTCCCCCCTTCCCTACGTGAGTGGTAATAACCTCATTTTCCGAGCGGCCGGCACCACCGAGATCTCTTGGACAGTTCGGCCTTGGCATCGGCGTCGCCCACCACGTCAATGAGCAACGCCCGCGCCCTGGCTGCCACCGCGACGGCTGCTGTGCCGGCGGTCGCGCTCCTTGTGTCGCGGCTGCGCCGCGCGTTGGCACCACCGACGGCGGTCGGGCGCGAGTCGTGGCCGGACGCGGCCGAGGTCGAGGCGCTCCTCGCGGCGCTGTGCTCGCACTACCCGCACCCGTTCGAGCTGGACGGCTGGCTCAGCACGGGCACGGTCGCGATGCGGGTGCCGCCGATCGTGAATCGCTTGGGCCGGCGCGTGCAGATGGTGCGCCTCTCCGACGGCGGGACCGCCCGGCTGACGTGGACGCACGGCAAGGCGATGCCGAGCCGCGGCGTGGTGCTGGTGCTGCCCGGGCTCAACAACAGCTCGGTGTGGCCCTTCATGCAGCAGACGGCCGCGAGCATGTGTGGTCACGGCTTCGACGCGTGCATCCTCGACTTTCGCGGCACGGGCGGGCTGGCCCTCACGTCCGGGCGCATCGCCTGCGCCGACTCGTGGCGCGACCTGCCGGACGTGCTCGCGGCGATCCAGGCGGCCGCGCCATCGCTGCCGATCTTCGCCGTCGGCTTCTCGCTCGGCGGTCTCATGCTGATTAACCATCTGTCGCGCGCGGCCGCCACGACGCCGATCGTCGGCGCCGCGACCGTCTCGGCGCCTCTCGACCTGAGCGCGATCGCGGCGCGGCTCGAGTCGTCGCTGCCGTGGCGCGTGGCCAACCGCGTGATGGCGACGATGGCGATCAAGGGGCTGCTTGAGATGGACGAGGCCTCGAAGGCGCACCTGCGCGGCGTCGACTGGACGGTGGCGGCGCGCTCGACGTGCCTGCGCGAGATCGAGGCGTCGGTCATCTGCCCGCTGCACGGCTGGCGCGACCCCGAGGAGTACTACGCCGGCTGCTCGCCCGACATCTCGGCGGTGCGCGTGCCGCTGCTGCTGGTGCACGCGCGCGACGACCCCGTCATCGCCGCCGACATCGTCGAGCGCGCGTGCCGCGACACGGTGCGGCGCAGCCCGAGCATGCTGATGCTGGTCACCGAGACCGGCGGCCACATCGGCTACACCGGCGGGCTGGCGGCGCAGCTGGGCGCCGGCACACGCGTCGACGCGTGCGTCGCGACCTTCTTTGGGCGCCGCGCAGCAGCAGCAAGCGGCGCCGCCGTCGCGACGACGACAGCTACACAAGCGCGGCTTTAGGCGTCGCGCTTTAGTATAACCAATTTCAATTCTATTTATGCAAGCTACACGCCCACACAGGATTTTCCCTTGATTTTCCTCGGCGATCCACATCTCGGCGGCTGGCTCCACATCTCGGCGGCTGGCTTGCTCTCGCCACTCGCTGGCTCTCGCTCACGCCGTGCTCTCCTCAGAAGACACCCGGGTACTTGGATAGGCACGCATTTGCGTTGTGCGGGCTCTCGTCGCGAAGCGTGGAGAGCAGCGACCACACCTTCGCCGGTGGCTCCAGGCCGAAGCTCTCGGCGCGCTCCCACCGCTCCTTGCGTGACAGCCCCACGCACGGCCCGAACTTCTGATCAAGGTCGAACGAACGGAGCAGCGTGTCCTCCTCGTCGGTGAGCGACGCGTCCGCAGCAGGAGCCTCCTCCGCCTTCTCGGCCACCGCCGGCTCGACCACCGGCTCCGCCGGCTCGATCACGTCGGGCTCGGCCGGCTTCTTTGCCTTCTCCACGGGCGCGAGGTCTGCCTTGACCTTACGGAAGAGCTCCCCGATGTCGCCACTGCCCTTGTCAGCCGGCGCCGTCTTGCTCCGCTTGGAGCGCGGCGGTGTCGCGGTGCTCGGGCGCTTGGCCGCCTTGGGCGGCATGCTGGGTGGGCGAGCCGCGCGGCTGGTCGAGCACGCGTGAGCGAGTCCCAGCGCGTGCGCGAGTCGTCGTTTTTGACCCTTCGGCGGCACCCTACCTGGTAGCCTGGTAGACTTGTAAATCTTTGTAAATTCCCCGCGGTGGCAATCGGGGGGCTGGTGCTGCCGGTAATACAGCCCGATGTTGACTGTTGAGTTCGGGGCCAAGCCTCAATAGCGCGAAGTACGGTAGACCCGCCAGGCCAACTCGTCGTTCATACGAAGTTAAATCCAAGATACGGCAGCCCACGGTGGTGGCAAGCGACACCTAGCTCGCCCATGGAACATACAGTACATCATCGGACGTCGGCCCCATCCCCTCCGTGTCATGCAGCGCTGCCTGCCGCGGAAGCTCAGAGCTCCATCGTCGAGATCGGCGAGCAGCCGGCCTCCTTGCGGAACGACGCGATGCTGTCGAGCACCGCCTTGGCCACGTCCTCGGGCGCGCCGGTCGCGTCGATGCGGTGCTTCGCGTGCTCGACGTGCGCAAAGTAGTCGAGGTGCGCCTCGTGCAGTCGCTGCAGGTACGCGCGCGGGATGCCACCGCCGCCCTCCCCGGCCGCCTCCTGGGCCCGCGCGCGCTGCGAGATCCGGCCCTCGATGGTCTCGAGCGGCGCGTCGAGCAGCAGCGTGGCGTGGCGCAGCTCGGGCAGAGCGTCGCCGCAGAGCGACGCGTGCGACGCCTCGTAGGCAGCCAGCTCGGCCTCCGTCTCGAGGTTGACCGCGGCGAAGATCGACCTGTCGCTCCAGATCGAGCGCTCGACCACGACCAGCTGCACGCCGGGCTCCCGCAGTGCGGCCTGCAGCGACGAGTAGCGCGTCGAGAGCGCCATCAGCTGGAAGGCGACGCGGCTGAGCTCGCCGGTGTACATGGCACCGAGCAGGCCGTGGCGCTCCCACAGGTGGACCGGCTCGTCGACGAACAGGACGCCCGGCTCCGCAGCGAGGTTCCTGCGGCGCGAGAGGGCATGGCACGGCGTCGGGAGGCGTGCCTAAGAATGGGCATGCGGAATGTGCGCACTTCTTCAAGAGATGCAGCAGCGTAGATTTGCCGATGCCAATGTTGCCTTCGAGAGCAACGACGAGTGGTGCGTCAGTCTTCTGCTTGGTCGGAGTGGATGGCATCTTGAGAGCGGCGCGAACTCTGCGTCATGTCGGTGTGCCAGGGGTCATAACACCAGGCAAAAAGGCGCGGACTGCGGACGAGACCGCATGAATGTATGGAATCCATCTCACAGCTCGTTGTGCAGCCGAGCTCCCCTCGCACGCCGCGCGGGCAAGCGCCGCCCCTTGCGTCCTCCTCCTCCTCCTCGTCCCCGCGGCCGCCGCTGCGCTTCGTCGTCGTCGTCGTCGTCGTCCTCTCCCCGTTCCTCGTCGTCCTCGTCGTCCTCGGTCTCGTCCTCCTCCTCACCGCCATCCTCATGCTCCTCGAGCCGGTGTTTGGTGGCTGTTCGTTTCCGCGTGATGGTCGTCGCCGCCGCTGGCGGCATCGCGGCGGCATCGGCGGCGCGGCGCTGAGCCCGCCGCCACCAGCGCATGCAGAGCAGGCCCAGCGCGCCGAGCGCGGCGAGCGTGATCGTGGATGCCGTCGAGAGCCCCGATGGTGTCGGCGCGTCGCTGCCCCGCGCAGGCGCCACCCCGCTGCGCTCCGCGCCGCCAGCGGCGACCCGCTCCTCGTGCACGCGCTCAAAGTCAGTGCCTCCGCTCAGACGCACCACGGCAGCGGGCGGCTGCGGCGGCTGCGGCGGCGAGGGCGAGGGCGAGGGCGGCGGGTGGGGCGGTGGCGGCGATGCTGGCGGGAGCGGCGGCGGCAGCGGTGGCGGAGGCGACGGCGGCTCGCGCACGTGCTGGCAGCAGCAGTAGTAGGCCTCGCTGCCGTCGTCGAAGGCGAAGCCCTCGGTCCCCTTGGCGCCGTTGAGACAGCCGCGGCGCAGTGTCCACGCGCAGCCGCCGCTGCGCTTCTCCGGAAACTTGCGGCAGACACCGTCAGGGTGCGGTGGCGGAGCGGGCACGGGCGGGGAGGGCGGCATCGCCGGCGGCGCCGGCGGCGGGTGGACGAAGACGCAGCAGCAGTAGAAGCCCTCGCTGCCGTCGTCCTGCGCTATGCCCTCCACCTGCTGCCGCTTGTTGACGTGCTGCGGGCACGCCCAGTCAGCGGTCCACTCGCACAGCCCCCCCGCGCGAGAGGCCGGGTAGGCTGCGCAGCGCTCCGCCGGGTGCGGCGGCGGGCGCGGCGGGTTGGGCGGCTGTGGCTTGCAGATGGAGCAGCCGCCGCAGATGAACGAGTCGTTGCAGTCGGCTTCGTAGCACCAAGGCATGCCTGCCGATGCCAGACAAACAGGGTGCGCGCGTCGAGCGGGAGCGCGCGCAGTGGAGTGGTTGGGGGGCAAGGGATGGTTGGGGGGCAAGCGAACAGTTCTGAGCGTGAGCCGCCACGGCGAGCAGAAGCGTGAGCTCGACGACGCGAGTTGGCATGGTCCGCCGCTCTGGTTGCGCGGCCGTGACGCCTTTTGGGGGGCTCACACGCAGGTGCGCTCTGTCAACCTGAGACGCGCTGTCGCATGTGTGGTTAAACTCTTTATGAAAACAGAGTTTGCGCGCGCTGCGGCGACAGCGAGAGCGGGGAGGAGGAGGACGCTTTCTCGGCGCAGGTGAGGTTCACCTCGCCCGGCTGTCCGCAGGACTGCCTGAGGACGAGGAGGAGCAGATCTGAGCGGCTGAGAGCCGCGCATGAGAATAGCGCGGCGTGAGCAGCCGCTGGAAGAGCGATGGGACGATGGGACGGTATTGGTAAGGTGATTTAGGGATGTTGGGATCTTGTGAGTTTGTGTGGGGCTGTGAGGGTGGAGAGGGAGAGTGGGTTTTGAGCTATGTTTCGGTAGTATGATTCCACCGAGTTGTTCTAGGATTTCTGTTTTTAAATCAAAACACAGTGATTACACGCAGCTCGGAGCCCGTCGCAAGCACACACCATGCCAGCCCTTGTCGTGGCCTACCTCTTCACCCTCCGCAAGGACCGCCACCCTCTCGGGCGGGCGTGGGCCTCCTACTTCAAGGGATGCGCGCCAGATAGCTTCGTCGTGCGCTCCAACGTCGACCCACGCTTTCCGCCCGGCAAGTTCAATGCGAGCTGGCCATTCGCCGGCTCCGCCATCCCACACAGCATGCATGTGTCCCGCATGGAGTATCCGATGGTCGAGGTGAGGCTGCGCCTCATGCGCGCGGCCATCAAGTCGTCGGCACAGCCCATCGACTGGTTCTGGTTTGGCAGCGAGTCCGACGCGCCGATCGCCTCGTGCGCCGCCGCCCACGCGCACCTCGCCGCCCACCCGGGCCGCAGCTTCAACGTCGTCGACCGACCGCTCTCGGAGGCGCAGCGTGGGCTCACTCCGGAGTGGATCACGGCCTTCACGGCGGTTGCATGCCCCAACTGCTCGCGAGCGGGCATCTCGCCCTCCGACTTTCGGCACACGCCCGGCTGGATCACCCTGTACAAGGACCACGCCCACTACTTCCTGCGGCACGAGGCCAAGCTCGAGGCCGCCTTCCGTGGGTGGACGTGGGAGCGCGTCGTCGCCGGAATCGCCGACGAGGCGTACTGGGGCACCGTCTCGCACCGGCACGGGCTGCAGCTTTGGGACTACACGCTCACCCACATGGAGCCGGGCGACGCCAAGACGGGCCACCCGGCGCTCTTCGGGCCCGAGGACGTGCCACGCGTGCTGCGGTTGGCGTCGAGCCAAGCCGACAGGCCGCGCTTCTTTGCGCGCAAGTTCCAGACCCTCGCGTCGGTCGATACCGCGCTCGCCGCCGCCCTGCGCCGCAGCGGCGGGAGAGCCGGTGCTCTGACCTGATAGATAGTATACTTAGCTGCTGGGTTGTACTACGGTACTCGCCTAGCCGGCCTTTTCATGCTCTTTGGCGGGGGCCGCTCGGCACGCGACCAAGGCCGTGCGCAGCGCCTCCTCGGAGGGCAGGTCGCGCCCGATGAAGGTGACGCGACTCTGCCTCTGGCTGCCGTCGCCCCACAGCGGCCCCTCGACGAGCTCGTAGGTGCTCTGCACCGCTTGCAGCGCGTACATGCACGCGCTCCCCTCGACATCGAAGATGCCCTTGGCGCGGTAGATCTCAGGCAGCGCCGCCTCCTCCTCCGGCGCCACCGCCTCCCCGTCGGCCGTGCCGAGCAGCCCCCTCTCGTGCGCCAGCTGCTCCGGCTCGAAGAAGATGGCTGCGAGCGCTCTCTCGAGCGGCTCGAGCTGCAGCGTGCCGAGCTCGACCAGCGTGATCTGCCCGAACGCTGCGTCCTTGTGCAGCCATCGCAGCACCGGCGCGCGGGTGACGGAGCTGGGCGGCGCCTGATCCTCGTCGCACTCACCGCACAGCGAGAAGTCACGCTCGTCGCCACCCTCATCGCCACGCTCGTCGCCACGCTCGTCGCCAGCGGACCCATCGGTCACCGACGGAGCCCGAAGGCTGGTGGGCGCACCGCTGCGGGCGCTGCGGGCGCCAGCCTTTGGGTCAAACGCCCACGCGCACTCGGTGGCGCCGCGAGCCTTCGAGTCGAACGCGTTGAGGTTGAGGATCGATGCCACCGGCACCTTTGAGTGGCTCGTCGGCAGCACGGGCGCCGCCGGGTTGAGGTGTCGCACGTGCGCGTGCAGCTCGGCGAGGTGCGTCGGCTCGAGGCCGTCGCTCTTGTTGAGAAGGATACAGTCGGCCGACGAGATCTGACGGCACGCCTCCATCGTGCTGAGCTGCTTGCTGAGGTTGTGACAGTCGACGACCGTCACGATGCCGTCGAGCTTGAGCGGGCTCTCTAGCTCGTCGTCCAACCAAAAGCTCGCCGCCACAGGCCCGGGGTCGGCCATTCCCGTCGTCTCGATCAGAATGTAGTCGAAGCTGCGCCGCTCGACGAGCTTTTCCATGCACTGGACGAGGTCGTCACGCACGGCACAGCACACGCAGCCATTGGCGAGCTCCATCCACTCGGCAAATTCCTCGCCGTTGGGGCCGCGCACGGTCGCCTCCTCCAGCCCCACGGCCGCGCTCATCTCATTCTGCACGACGGCAATCTTGAGGCCGTGCGGCTCCGTGAGGACGTGGCGGAGCAGCGTTGTCTTGCCCGCGCCGAGGAAGCCCGTGATGATCGTCACTGGGGTCGTGGTGGACGGTTCTTCTTCTTGTGCCATCCTATAATTCAACGTTCTTGCATGCATACGATTCTGCATACTCGTTACTTCCAGTCCTCGACCGAAGCGCTGCAGTAGGCAGTAGAGTGCAGAGGCGGGGTAGTCGCGGGCAAACGCATCGCCTAAACAGCCTAAAACACGCGACTCCGCGCAACGACACAAACCTCGTAATGACCATTTCCAGACCCTTTCGATCCGGTCACTCATTCGCAGCTATGGGCCGCTTGGGGCAATCGATCGACGCCCCCACCCAGCCAGAGGATATACGCTAGTCGTATCACGGTAACAGCCGCACTAGCTAGGGTTCGACCTATAGATAGTATACTAGTAGCAAGCAACTAAAAGACCGAGCGAGGCGACGGACGGGAGCCCGGCAGCACCACCCCCCCGCGATTGCCGCCGGACGGGCATTTACTTACCAGTCTACTAGTCTACCAGGTAAAAGAAACGGCTGTTTAGGCTTTCAACAAGTGCGGAGCATGGTGCGGAGCCGCGTGCGTGAAGCACTGACTGCCAGAACAGCGGCGATTGCAGCGACGACGACGACACGCAGCTTTTCTGCACATACGCGTGCGTCGACTACTGCACGGCGCACACACCCGGCGCCAAGGTCGGAGTGCGAGGCCGCAGGCACATGGAGGGCGACCATTTCATCGACTACTCGGAGTGCATGGAGGCGTGTGGTGCGAGTCCGGTGCCACCCTGACGTCGTCTGACTGGAGGGTTTTACCGTAGACGTATAACGACACATGATATTGTCGGCCACAGCTAGGGCTAGGCCGCGCGCGGCTGCAGACCTTGTGACTTTCTCAACACAGCTCACAGGGCTTGGCCGCACAGCGACAAAAACGTACAGACACATGCACACAACAAAAGATGCGCTCTGAGCCGAGCGTGCCGCTTCCAGACCCAAAGCTGCCAACGGTGAAGGCAGCTGGTCTCAACGTAGAGCGTATCGACCCTGTCGCGTCGCGCCCGCGCTACTTCTCCTCGCCGCCGACCGTGGTGCAGTAGAGCGGGCCGCCGCCCAGGCATGCGACGTTGTTGTACATCTTTTTCAGCGCCAGGTCGTGCGCGACCAGCAAAAGCGAAGCTTGCGCCTCGTCCGCAACCACCTCGGAGCTGCCCTTACGCGCGTCGCGGAGCACCTGCGCAGGGCGCCGCAACATCATGCCGAGTGCGGCAATCGCGAGGCCTCGCATGCGAGCGTGCAGGCTTGGCGTGCAGTACGCGCGCCGATGCTCGCCCACGCACCTTGCCAGCAGCGTACTCCCTCTCATGCTGGCTGTTGATGCCATTCGGATCGAGCGCCTTGCGAGCATACGCAAACGAGTGCAGGTCCGTCACGCCCATGGCTGGCAAGCCCGCTTTCAGCGCCTCGAGCTGCTGGGTCCCAATGCCAGCTGTGGTGAGGACCTCGACGAGCTCGTCGTCGCATGCAGGCGTGTCCATCGTGATGGTCGCGGGAGGATAGCCGGCCTGTCGCGACGCTGGGCTCCGCGGAGCTGGCCACAATTGTGATTCCAGGGACGACAAGTTTTTCGGTGTCATGCGCTAGTGTTACACCCGCTGTTACGCCGGCCGGGCCCCGCCAGAGAGGCTGGCTCGGGATCAGTGTCTCCCCACGCGGGCCTCCTGACCAGCAGCTTAGGCAAAGCAATGATCTAAAGTATCTAAAGTGGAGTGGAAGTGGAGATAATAATAGATAGATCTAGACACGCTAGGCGCAGACCTTAGAACCCGTCGAACGGGTCGCCTTCGGGCGCGGGCGCGTCGAGCTCGTCCCACTCACGGGCGTGCTCTGCAAAGGCAAGCGCAGGCACACACTCTCCGCTGTCGATCGCGTCCCACGGCAGGGACTCGAGCCACGGCAGCGCCATCACGGATGAGTAGCCGTCGGGGAAGCTCGCAGCACGCGCCTCGGGCTCCGCCTGGAGCAGCGCTGTCGCAGTGGCGCGCGGGCCGGGCTCGAGTCGGTCCAGCGGCGGCGCCGCCGCAAGGATTTGCTCGCGCAGCGGCGGCGGAGGCTCCTCCGACCCGCCGCTCGCCTTGGGCTCCCAAAACGGGGGCACGCCCATCAGCATCTCGTACAGCAGGACGCCCAGTGCCCACAGCTGCGCCGCAGGCCCGTGGCCCTCTCCACGGACCGTCTCGGGCGCGTGGTAGTGCGGTGTGCCACACACCGAGTCGGACCTCTCGGCGAGCCACTCGGCGCTGCCGGCGCCGATGCGCTTCGCATGCGCCAAGTCAACGAGCGTGAGGCGACCCGCGCGGCTAAAGATGAGGTTGGTCGGCTTCAGGTCGCGGTAGAGCACGCCCTTCTCCTGCATGTACCGCAGCGGCTGCAGCGCCGCGCCCAGGCATCTCCTAGCCGTCTCCTCGGGCAGCTTTCCGGCTGGTGACCGCCGCATGTGCCAGAGCAGCTCTCCGCCCTCGAGCTTGTCTAGCAAGAAGTAGAGGTGATCCTCGTCCTTGAAGGTGGTATAGAAGCGCACGATGGCGGCATGGCGAAGCGTGCTCAGAAACTCCTTCTCACGGTAGAGCTGCGTGAGCTGCGACTGGCCCTTGATCCTAGCCTTCTCGATCGTCTTCAGCGCAAAGGCGGCCTTGGTCTCACGGTGCACCGCTAGCAGCACGCGGCCAGAGACTCCGCGACCAAGGACACGGCCGAGCGTGAGGTCGTCGAGTCTCTCGGCCATCTTTACAACCTACGAAGTTAATCCATGCAGAACTTCTCTTGGATAGCATGCACGCGGTTGTTGGGGCAAAGCGCGCCGCGACACGCACGTACACAGTGCTCGAGGATGGGGCCCGCCCAGAGACGAGCCTCGCAGCTCAGCCCACTGTCTCTCCTGGATGGCCCGCCACTCTTCCTCGGCTGCAACCACTCGTACATTGACATGGGTACCAATGAGGGTCGCCGCTTTGACATCCTGCTCGAGCCGGAGAAGCGGCCGCGGCAAGGTGTCTACGGGTTCTACGGCCAGGTGCCACGCCGCGAGCTGTGCGTCGTTGGCTTCGAGCCCAACCCGGCCCACGCGACAAAGCTCTCAAGGGCGATGGAGGGCTGGCGCGAGAAGGCTCGAGTCTTCCACATCTTTGGCGCGGCAATCTCGACGACCAATTCGTATGCGCAATTCTGGAGCGACGGCGCTAAAAAGCAGCGAGAATGGGGCGCGTCGCTGCTCAACTACAACCCAGGAAAGATGCTCCATGTGCGCAGCGCAGGTGCTGCCCACAACGACAGCCAGGTGCGGACGATCTCGCTCGACTGGTTTCTGAGAAACCACGTGATCGCCGCGGGCTCTCAGAATCGAGTGCTGGCAAAGATGGACATCGAGGGAGCCGAGTACGACACCGTTCCACCCGCTGTCGACGCGCTCTGTGAGAGCCTAGACATGGTACAGCTCGAACGCCACGAGAAGCTGCTGCACCAGAGATACTTGACCAACCTGTCAGCCGAAGACGCGACCCGCCTCAACCTGCACCAGTTTGAGAAGCAGAGCCCGGCGGTGCAACACCTGAACGCGGCACTGCGCCAGATGCGTGGGAGGTCAGAGCAGGGAACGTGCCGAACGCGCGTGCAGACCCTCACAGCGTGGTGCAGCTAGAGAGCACAAATCTCAAATCCGCAAGAACGCCCCCTCTCAAAAGAGTTCTTTCAGTGCTCACAAAAAAGTAATAGTCATGCACGAAACTACGGCCGGCAACCCGGGTCTACACACAACACAGAGCTCTCTCCATAGACGGCCACGCAGAGGGCACAACATATAACGGCATGCACGAGAGGACAAGTTCAGCGCAGGCGAACACGATGCTTTTGTCAGATGTCACGGATGACTGGCATCTCCGCTCAGCAGCTGAATGAGACGCTCACCTCGTAGAGCTTGCGAGCAACGGGCCTGCCGTAGGCGGTCCAGCCGCCCGGAGGTACAATCTGCTCGAGGGTGACCGTCGCGAGCGGCGGCAGGTGCCACCCCACACTGCTCACCTGAACGAGGCTGCGCGCAGCGCGCGTCTTTATGGGCGAGCGAGTGTCCACCACCGTTTCCATGGGTACCCCGCGGAAGCAGACGACCTCGGAGTCCTGCAGCTCATGGTACAGCCGCTTCGACGTGCTCAGCGGGACACAGAAGCGACCTTTCGCGTCAAAGCAACGAGGGTCGTCGCTGGCGATCGTGACGGCGCTCGTGGTGAAGCTGCAGCCGGGCTTCGCTCCCGGCTCAAGCAACGTCGACCAGGCAGGATCCGACGCCGTGAGGCTGAACCTACCCGAGAGGTGCCTGTACGTCAGCGGCGCGCTGCCCACACTCGCGGCGGCTCGCGACCTCAGGACTGACTGGATGAGGCGGACTGAGCAGGCGTACCGGTCCACGCCGTCACGCAACGCCTGTGCCATAGCCATCTGGCCGCCAAGCGCGACGCAGGTGTAGGCGATTGACTGCTCCTCGCTCCAACCACCGTTCTCGCGCTGCCACGCGACGGTGGGCTGGTTGCGCTCTGCCCACTGCAACGGCGCGTCACGCTTCTGGACTGATGCCTCGCTATCTCCGCGCTCGAGCTGACCGGTCAGCCGGAGCTCATCGAAACGCAGGCGCGCCCACTCGTCCTGCCAGGAAGCGTCCTGGCTCGCGTCCTCAATCACGGTGGCCGGCGACAGCGGCTTGCCGACCGGCTCCGGCTCCGGCTCCGGCTCCTTGCTCAGGCTGACGAGGCCCTTTACCAGCGGCGAGCCCGTCTCTTGGATGGAGCAGTCCAGCGCGGATATGCGGTTCGACAGCTCCTCGAAGGCGGAGGCGCTCAGCATGGCGGCGGTCGAGTGGGGCCGTGTTTGAACAGTTTGTGGCTCTGGCGTTGATAAAAAAGCAATTCTTTTTTGTTTTCGAAAAGTGTTTTCGCGGTCTTTCCGCACGAATCTCGGCCAGCAATTCTCGAGTCCACACAGCGGGCACAGGGCAGCAGCACGACCTGGCACCCTCCAGACCCACGCGTGCTCAGCGCACGCGCGCGGCGAGGCTGCCGATGAGTACGACGAGCTTGTCGTAGAGCATCCCAATCGGCGACGGGCAGTAGGCGTGGTGGAAGAAGCCGTGCGTCTTGGCGGAGATGACGACGACGGCCTGCTTGGTCCAGAAGGAGGCGGCGTAGCGGCGCGAGACGTACTGGAAGTAGAAGCCCGCGAGCACGACGACGCGGAAGCCGTGCACCGCGAGCTGCAGCGGCGCCGCGAGCAGCACCATCAGCTCGGAGATGGCGGCAAAGGCCTGCACCATGTTGGCGCCCTCCTCGGTGAGCAGGAAGGCGAGGCGCGGCTCGAGCACGCCCTTGATGAAGCCGGGCAGCTTGGGCACGACGGCGCTGCCGTAGTTGCTCGCGACGCTGTGCACTGCGTACGCGCCAAACGGCACGATGGCAAACGGCAGCGGCGGCGACACGAGCAGCATGAGGCAGATGAACGAGAGCTGCGCCTCGTGCGACCCCGTGACCGCCGGGTCGCGCAGCGTCGCAAACTTGAGCGGGTGGCGCGCGAGCAGCGTCGACAAGTACAGCACGAGCGCGCAGCCGACCGAGACGCGGTAGCACGGGATGGCGCGGCGCGGGCCCAGCAGCGGTATAACGTAGAAGAAGGCGGTGAGTAGGATGAGCGCGTTGAGCGCGGGCACGAGGCGGCCCACGAAGCCCGCGGCCGGGGCCACGGACGCCGGCGGCCGCGATCCGGCGGCGCCCGGGTTGTTGGGCATCGAGTCGCCGCCCTTGTTGAGCTTGCCGCTGACGAACGCCAGATCGGCCTTGACGGAGGCGCTGTCCGGGTCGCACTCGAGTGCCTTCTCGTACGCGGCGATGGCCGCCTTCCAGTTCTTCTTCCCGACGTAGGCGGCGCCGCGGCGCGAGTGGCCCTTGGCCCAGTCTGCCGAGGCGCGGCGAAGGAGGACACGCGGTGAGAGTTGGGCACGCCACGCTTGCGGGCAGCTCTGTCGAGCGCGAGCGCACCGGGCTTCAGTTCGATGCACTTGTTCGCGTCAAGCAGCGCTGAGGTGTACTCCTCCTGAGCGGCGTTGGACGCCGAGCGGTTCGAGTAGAGCACGTGGTTGGTCGGGTCGGCCTCGATGGCGGTGGTGTAGTGCGCGACGGCCTCGGCGTACTTCTTCGCCTTGTGCGCCGCGTTGCCGGCAGCCTTGGCTTCCTCCATTTGCTCGCCACGTGGGTATGCTCGAGTTTCGCTAAGCGTAGTAGACCTCCTGGATTCACTCAACCCGAGTGTGGTGCTATCCGCCCTGTATGGCCGCTTTCCGCCTTTCTCCGCAGACTAGCCGAGCGATTACGGATAGCTAATAGCCTAATAGTGATGACATGCGGGACGGGAAGCAAGGAGCGGCGGCGCTTCGCCAGACTCTCCACCCCGGC
>Ga0115006_10001705_pt1 | contig 13972 bp, 4 predicted proteins | sample ArcOceMetagenome_3_FD_88943 | JGI IMG/M metagenome (GOLD analysis project Ga0115006, IMG submission 88943) | Marine eukaryotic phytoplankton communities from Arctic Ocean - Arctic Ocean- Svalbard ARC20M Metagenome | ecosystem: Environmental > Aquatic > Marine > Oceanic | place: Arctic Ocean...
CGGTGGTGGCGGTAGCGTTAGGAAAAATAATGGTAATAGTGGTGATGCTGGCGGGGAGGAGAAGAAGGACGACAACGACGGCGGTAACGGTGATGATGCAGCCTCAGCCTCGCGCAGGTGCAAACCGACCCTCCGGAACTTGCTGGGAACCCGATCCCTCCTGACCGCGGTCCGATCGTACCACTTTGCCCAGAAAGTCGCCCGCCTCCGCCTCCTGGCCGAATGCCTGCGGCTGGACTCGGATTCCGATTCTTCCGACGACGATGATAACGGAGGCGATGATAATAATAGCGGAGGTGGAGCCATACGGGAGGCGGCCCGGACCGTCCTGGACGGGCTGGACCGGACGCTGGTCCACGACGGAGAACGGAGGAGGGGGTTGCTCCGGCTCCTCCTGGGGGTGGCCACCTCGGCGGCATCAGCATCGTCGGCTGCATCGGCGGGTGGTCGGATCCCCACCCGGGAGGAGCTCATGTCGGCCATGCAGCTGCGCGGCGACGACGACGAGGAGGATGCTACCAGTACAAATTACACCACCAACTCTGCCGCGGCCTTCTCCCTTGGCGGTGGAAATGGAGGTGCCTCCGCCTCCGACTTTCGCGCCTACGCCACCGGCGAGATCGCCGCCTTCTCCGACCAGGCGGCCGCGGAGCGGGCCGAGGCGATGGAGGCCCTCCTCGTCCTGCTGTACGACCGGGTGGACGGCGGGGTCGGCCGGTATGACTACGGCGTCCTCGTCCTAGCGCTGGGCAACCGGGCCGCGGTGGAGGTCGAGCAGCAGCAGCAGCAGGTAGGGACGACGGCAGGTGGGACGACACCGACACCCTCGGCGGCATCGCGATGGACCAAGCTGGCGGCGCTGGTGATGGCCGAGGTGGCGGCTCTGTGGAGGGCAACCTCGGCTGGCGCGGCTTCTGTAGAGGGCTCCTCCTACCCAAGCTGGGTGGCCGACCACCCCCTCCTGGCGGGGTTGGCATCGACCGATCCCGGTGTGGCTCAAACGGCCGCCACGGAACTCACGGCGCTGGGGAAGATCGTCCGGGGATATGCCGCCACCGTCCACTCGCGCGTCACGGCGGCCGCCACCGCGGAAGCGCCCGAGGCAGTTGGTCTGCTTACGTACGGTCTCCTCCTTCGTCTAGCGGGAACTTCGTGCGCGCCAAACAGTCCTTCCGAGGTTGCCGAGATGGCCCAAAATCTGGCCGATACCGGAACGCGGTACGTCACGGCCGCCATGGACGAATGTGCCGCATTTGATTATCTGTACGATGTCCTCAAGACGCTCCTTCCTAGCTCTGCGGCTGGTCTGATCCACAGCAGGGCTGCGACTGCCCTCGACGACGAGGACGATGAATTCCCCAACCTGCCGGGAGAGGAGACCATGCTCTTGACGGACGGCGGCGCTTCGGATGCCTCCACTGACGACGAGGATGCGACCCTTGTGGCATACGCGAGTATTGGACGGGAGGTCCTGGCTGGAACCGTCGCCGCCTTCCGAACCATCTTGTTGTCCCCAACGGCGTCTCCGGACAACCTCGAGATGCTGTGCAACCTGGCAGCGGCCGTCTATCGCAACTCCACAGCGCTGTGCGATGCCTTTTGGTCGGAGTGGGAGGTTTACTGCCAGGAGCGAGCCGCAGCTGTTGCAGCGCCCACCGCAGATCCAATCTGCCACTTGCTCGATGCTGCCTTCATTATGGCATCGAGCGCGTTGGGGAGAGCGTGGTCCCCTCCTGCGAGGGCGGGCATTGTTGTCAATGAAGGACAAGTCTGCGCTCTGGCTCTGCCGTCGGTGGCCCCCTTCCTCCGTCTTCTCTCCTCCCTCGTCCCTGCCGTCGGCGGGGCCAGCACAACGCCATCCTCGAAAGATATCTTTTCGTCATTCCTTCCCGAGCGCGTTGTGTACACAGTTCTGGTAGGCTGTGTGGGATTGTGCGGCGATGATATCGGTGTCGTCCCTGTGGTTGACGACACAATCCGCCAAGGTGCCGTCGAGGCCATTGCGGCCCTGTCGCACCTTATTCGCATCAGCGCTAGACGCGACGAGGACTGTGGCTCCGATCTGCGCCTATCGCTCGAAGCCAACCCCTCGAGTCGGGCTGGCTTCTTTGCTGGGCCTAGATTACTTCACACCGTCGCGTCAAGAGCTGCCGCCATCGCTGGAGGGGGGCATGCGTGGTCTGCCGACGCTGCCAAGCTTTCATCAGCTGCGCTTGATATTACGTCCGATCTCGTCCAAACCTCCTCAGATGATGTTGAGTGGATGGCAGCGTGCTGCCAGAGATACAGTCAGTCTCGCACCGGTGTCGGTGGATTTGCCGTATTTCGATCCGCTGTTGACAAGAGCACCGTTGACAATCTGTGCATCCTTGCATCATCGCAGATGTTGCTCTCCGCATTTGCAGGCCAGCTGGATCAACTAGCGTTTGCCAATTCCTCGCCTTCGTGTGACAGTGTTGCATCTGATGTCATCAGTACCATCGGCAATGGCCTGCTTATTGCGTGTGACGTTTTAACATCCACCCCTTTGGCAACGGCAGAATCCTCTGTCTCCTCCCATCACGATATTATCTACGCCGTGCTCACCTCTCTTCACAAATCCCTACGATCGATTGGTGAAATAATTGCAGCGCATTCGTCGGGCGGCGTCCGGGAAACCGCCAGGGCAGTTCGGGATGGGATCATTAACTACATCTCCACGTCGACGCATGTTGGCAATGCGATCGCATACTATGCTGTTCTGCCGGTGTCAGTCAGCCTCGTGATGGAACTGGAGAGAATCTCTCAAGGCCAGTCAATGTTTTCTCGCAGTGCCGGCGAAAACGACGAAGAGCAAGATAACAAGGAAAACTCCGCACGAAAATATGGCGCCTGGGCGAAGCTGGCACGAGACGTTGGGAAAGCCACCGATGCCGAGTCGATGCCACAGACTATCCAGTCATTTTCCGAGGCGCTTGTTGGTAACATTCACTCCCTTCCAATGGTTGCTTCGCCTGCAGGTCAAGCTTCGTCCAAGGTTCACGATATCACCAAGTCCGCCCTTGCTTTGATTCTCCAGTGGGGAGAGCATGTCGAGGCAATGACTCTTGAGAAGCATGGGTATGCCTCGTCGTACGGGAACGGTCTTGCGATTGAAGATGCTGATGGGGTTGTCACTCCTTCTACGGGCAAAGCTATGGCTTCTGATCTTCAATCGTCGAGCCCGCTTCAGCTCTTGCTAAGCTTCGCTCCCAACCCCTTCCGTCCGTCGTCCTCAATCGGCGGGCTTATTGCTTTGTCAACGGAAAACAACGCTCACGGTGCTCTCATATCGAACTTGAATCTTCTGACTCGTTATCTGGGAGATTCTACCGATGCCGGTACCGCAGACTCCACAGCGCGAATAGTGATGATGGCCCTGCGCCACGCTGACGCAATAGCGGCGCTGTCAATGGCGGGGCAGCAATCTCGGCCTGGAGATGTTAGTGTCACCAAGGCTCTTGGCGGTGGTGAACAAATGCATCGATCTCTGGAATCGCTCCTCAAGAGGTCAATGGACAAAGCATCCTCGCATTTCGATCGTTGTCTCTTGGTCCGTGCATCCCAGATGGTCAGAATTGTCACGTTGGCAGTCGATACGCAGCCAGACCTAGCCAGGGCATTCTTGATGGGAACAAAGGACAATGCAGTCGACGACAACAACAACAACAACGGTGCGAGCGTTATTCAATCTATGTCTTTGGCTATTCAAACGGTTGCTGATGCCGCCGCCGCTGGTGATTTATCTGGATTGTCGTTCGAAGGGTTGCTTGTTGCCTCATCTTGCCTCGATGCGCTAGCTTCTCTCTGGGGCACAACTCGTGCTCGTGGCAGTGGCGGTGCAAAGGACGCCGGCGCTGCGAGGAACAACAATGGAAATGTTCTCCTTCACCCTTGCGACGATATCATCGATGTAATTCTTGACAAAACGAATGTTATCGAGGATTGTGTCGCCCTCTTGACGAACCACCTGGTTCTTCTGGACGCAACGGCGGAACATGGTGGGAGGAAAGTTGAATCAGTCAAGCTAGATATTTGTTCCTCAGCTTTGGAGATCCTTGTGAACGAGCTGTTTGCAAGCTCGCGCTCTGGCAGCGGCGGCCCTACCAACACAGCTGCTGCCACCATTCTGGAACAGATTTCTGGCTCCACAGTTACGGATTGGGCGTCGACTCTCACGTCGCTGAGTGGCGCGGCCGAGTCCTCGGATTGTCTAACTGAGCTACTTCAGAGCCACGGCCAAGGTAGTAGCATCGATGCTTCGCGATTCGCGTCATTACACTCAAGCCCCGGGAAGCTCGACACCAAAGTATCCCTTGTGATCCGAAGAGCAATATCGACGTTGAAGAAAGTAGCCGGGTGCAAGTCCGTCGCGAGCGGGTCGAATTTTGCCCTTGCAGAGCGCCTCACCGACTACTACTACGCCGAGAAACTATCGCACAGCCAACTTTTGCTTCTGAAGACATGGTCGAAGTTTGCCGAGATCCACCACTCAACCGGTGAAGGACGAGGCGCAACGGCGCCATCGGGAAATGCCGACGGGGACAAACTAACCAAGCTCCTGCGTTCGGCAGAGAGCATCCTTTCGTCTCTCGAACAGAACACGACAACGGCCAGCACTGCTTCATCTACGTCGTCTAACGCCGCGTCGACTTCTTACCTCACTGGGAAAATGGGATGCCATACCACTTCAGTGCTTGCGAATATTCTCGGCGAATGCGCTGAGATTGTCAAGGCCGGCCAAAGTCACCAGGTCGAGATATCGCTTGATATGCTGAGCCGAATGGGCAAGGTAGCGTCGACGCTTTTCACGATTACCCGGCCCATTCAGCTTGCTGTTTCCACGTCTGGCGCAGGGGAGATGCAGCAAAACCACGGCAACTCGTCCTTTATGATATGGGCCCAAAGCCGCGCCTACAGGGTTGGATGTCTGTTGCGGCTGAGGTTGCTAACGTGCTCTTTGAGTCTGATCAGAATGATTGATTATGGCCTAGCTCCTTCCAATAATGCCAATGTACATGTACCATCAAGTCCAAACGCGAGACCATTCAACGACGCCTGCGTGATATTTGCAACTCTTGCTTCCGAGGCTCTCGCCGAGCTTCGCTATGCTCCTTCCCCAGAAGAAGCTTCAGCGCTAGGTACGGATCTGAACGCTTTTGCTGGGTCCCTAGCTTTTCCTGCCACTGCTCACTTTGGCTACGCATTCCAGGTACATGGTCTGGGTTCTGTTCGGTTGGTGGATTCAGCATCAAACGTTGAAGCTGTGAGTCTCGATGGCTCACTGGCGCTGGCCCTCCTCAAGACGTCCGTCGCAACTCTCGTTTCGATTGTAAGCAGCAGCACAACTGCATCGGCCGATCCCTCTTCCTTCCAGACAACCTTGCATGTTCAGAGGATAGCATCGGCGTTGCACGATGGCGGAGCTCTTCCATCCATGTTCAGACACCTCGACGCTGCATCTCGCGTTGCCGCGGCCTCGTATTCCAATAAACTGAGCAACCCGGCGTACAAGGCCAACCATTTAGCTGAAGAGAATGCCCTTGGTGTTATTCAGGGGATCATTGCATTCCTTGAACATGCTGCATCCTGCGCCAGCGGCATATCGCTGCCAAGCCTCCTCACAGAGCAGCACACCATACGAGTTCTAGCTGAGAATCCTTTGATTCGGGTCGCAGGCCAGCACTGGCACTCAAGGAGTCTTTCGGAGCTCGACGAGGAAAAGCTCCTGCGCGGCTATCTAACTGTCGTAGAAAGGGGTGCCTATGGACAAAACCAGCAAGTCCACCGTGAGGATCCTGCCCATGACATCTGGAGAGCCGTCCTACGATCGCTCACATCACTTCTCAATTCATTTCGTATTAATGATCAATCATCAGTACAGCCCGGGCGTGGGCTCGATGAACGACACAGGGAATGCTTGCGCGGTGTAGTGCAATTCCTTTCCGCCTATGATGCTCTGCTTGTGTCGGCGCTACAGAGTTGCTCCCTTTCCGCCGGATCCAGATCTCAGTCGAGTCATTTGGGAGGTGGAAGGCGATCACCCTCGTCGGCGGGGCTCATCCATCTGACAATGTGTGGTCTGACCGAAGCCGCCGACTTGTTGGCCCTGATGTCAGAGTTATACGCTGGCGATCACAAAAAGTACTTCGAGAGTTCCTCTCTTCACCTCTACCAGGCACTCCTATCCTCGTCGATGACTGTAAGCAAGACATTGTCATGCTTCCTTGGGGCAACGGCCGCTGCCCGCGACACCTTCTCGTGCTTGAATACTTTTGATAAGGCACTGGAAGAAGCGGAGCAGAGAAATACCGGCGCCGATGACAGTATGAATGAATCGACCATGGCTTTGAGTTCTGCTACCGGGATCCATCCGCTTTTATCTGAAGGTGTGCCAACGGCCCGACACGATGCGGTCCGGTATGCCCACTTTGCCAGTACCTGTTGCGTCAAGATGACCGTCGAGGAGTATTCAGCCTCACTTACTCCAACGACAACAGACGGCGGAGCATCCGCGGCGGCCAACGCTGCGCCACCAGCAACTTCGTTGGGGGATGACGATAAAGTGGAGCAGAGTTTCCAGATCCATGTCGACAATCTCTTCCTTGTTCGAATGGAAATGATTGCGGCGGAATGCATGTTCAATTCGCTCAATGTCCTGAGCAAAGCTCATCCGGCTTCTGATTCTTTTGTTTATTTTACCTCGACCGAAGCCTCAAAACTCGATGCCATGTCGTTGGTACAATTGGGTATGGTCATTGCTCTTCGAAAGACCGGGAATGACTCGGTTGACGAGTCGCCGGGCTCGTCTCTCGACTTTGTTCGAGTTGTGGACGCAGATTATCTGCGCCAAACTTGGGATGTTGAATCTTATCCCAACGGTGGGATCGATACCAAGAGACGAGTTCCCTCTTCGCTCCTGGCTGGCATGGAGGATGTCGCCAAAAGAAAATGTCTGTTGCAGTACGCTCCTACACAGAAGCTAATATCCGACGAACGAAATCTGGTGCTTGATAATATTTCCATCGGCCACTTGATCCTCGCCCTTCGGTGGTGCCGTCAGCATGTCAATGCCAAAACCGGAGAGAGATCCCAGCTTGCATCGAACCCGCTTGTTCGATGTCTCGCTGAGCGCGCAGCGTCAATCCTTGGGCTGGAGGTCTCTTTGCACTATGAGCTAGGAACAGTTCGATCTACCGACCATGATGTGGTGCGAAGGGTCAACGCTCAGATTCTTGAGCTCTTTGATGAGGAAGTCAGTCGGAGGCTCGATCTAGCATCCCTCCTTTCCGGCGAGGAGCCATCCATGGGACTCAAGGCCATCGTCGACGAGGATGTTTGGAATGCAGTAGTAGCAGAATTACAAGAAGGCCTCACGTCGGGTCGTCAAGACGATGAGGCTTTCCTCAAGCAACTTGAGGAGAGCTCCGGGGGTATGTATGCCGCGGGTTGGGGCGGAGGCGCAGCGAAACGGCGAATGAGTCCATTTAGAGGAAGACTTATGCGGTCGCTAAGCCAATGATTGATAGGAATATCAACGATGGATTGTCCATTGATTTATTGCAAATTAGAATGCTGTAACGAATCTAATCTAATTCTTCTATTATGAATCTAATCTAATGCTATATGGTGCGGCGTAGCCAGAACCATTGTATAAAGCCCTGATGCACGACAGTCGAAAGCTAATACCCCTGGCAGACTTCAGGACAGATAAACTTGACGATGGAGCCACTGACGGTGACCTTGTTGCATCGGCGTTCCGTCTTCTTCTTGGTCGTCTTCAAGGGCCATTTGCAAGTAACAAATATATTATCCTTGAGCTCGAAGCTTTCCTCCTCGTCGAGAGAATCGGCACACTCGGCCGGGCAGATTTCCTTCACAACGTCACCATCAAATGTGGTTCGAGCGCAGCGAGACTCGGTTAGTTCACGCCGCTTCACCCAATTGCATCCCACGAAGATGCCCTCGTCAATCTCAAAGGTAAAGACATAGGCATTGGGCGTAGCGACTGGTGCATCGGTCGGGATCTGGGTGGTGATAACCGGAGCGTCGAATTTGGTAGGAGCGGCCGTGGGCGCCAATGTACTACTACTAGTAGGAGCGACAGTAGGGGGACGAGGGCTGCTGACGTCGTTTGCAATTAGGAAGAGGGCATTGCGCTCCCCGATCCGAACGCTGTCTGGCTTGGAGATGTCTTTACCATTGTTGATCTCCAGAGCCTGTTCAAAATTGGGCATGTACTTTTCTGGGACGTCGCCTGAAGGAGTAATTGCCTTGAGCCGGCGGTAGTCCTTGCGGTCCGGGAAGAGCTCGGTCAAATCAAATGCACTCTCCTCAAGACTTGGATTGACCAGGACGACACCCTTCTCGAACTCACAAGCAAGCGTATCAGAACTCTTGTGGACTGCGAGCTTCCGGAATCTGATGGGTCCGCCCTTGTCGAATCGAAAGTCAATGGTCACTTGGCCAGCGGCGGCACCACGGACGTAAAACGACAGTGGGAGGTAGTCTTTATTACTGATTCTGCCACGGACAGGACCGGTCTCAACAGGAACGGAAACGCGCGGGAGGTACTGCAAGTACACGTATGTGCAACAATGGAGATGGGAGATTGAGTTTTTAGCAAGTGCTGCGACGCAAGAAGACAAAGCAAATACAATTCCACCGTCATGCGTTGATTTCTGAACTTACAATCTTTCTCATGGATTGATCATCATCCGACCTGGCTTCCAGGATGACAGTAAAGTCGGCCTTTTCATCTAATTCAAAGTTGAGATCCAGCGTGATGTAACCAGGGAACTCCTTTTCCCAAGGGGTCAGGACCATCTCATCACCATCGACGGATAGATCTCCTCGCAGGATGCCCAGAGCTGGCAGGATGTTGTCCCAGTCGTTGGAGCTCGAAGCCCCGCCGAGAAGATTGGGTGTATATTCGGCCGGGCGCTTGAGACCAAGGGGCCTTCCGAGCCAGTGGGCTTCCTGCTCAATGCCTTTGAACAGCTCGACACGCTGGATTGCGTCTACAGCCTCGCCGGCATCTGCCTGCTCGATATCAGCCGCCATGCCGAGGCACGTGGCATACCCATTCAGCATTCGTTGGAGCTGAATACGAAGCTGTTCGTCTTCCTTGTCGTAGTACTGGGAGAAAATGATACTGGCCAGAGGTAGTTCGGCAAGACGATTCCAGGAGAGCACGTCGTTGACCGTGCGACTAACTTCCTCCCACGGATCATCGGGGTTGGCGAGACCTTCTTGATTCACCCCATTGATCATGTCAATGTTGGCCCAATCAGGGCTCGTGGTGATGACTCGATTCGGGCCGAGGACCTCCTGCAACGAGTAGAGAGGCGCGCGAAAGAGAGGAAAGGATCAAGTAAGTAAGCAAGCGAGTTTGATACAACGGCATAACATCAAAACTTGAATATATAGCTCCTCCACTTCAGCAACTCACTCGAATTTTTTCGTAGAATACCCTCACACCATCGATGTAAACAGAATCCGGATCGGCGATGCCATCCACGTTGTAATCAGGATTGTTTGGCGTGGCCGTCAGAGGTCCAGAGGCAAGATCCAAACCACCGAGGTTGCTCAGCTCTCCCCCAAACGCAAGGGGGTAGAGCATATCTTCGAACATGACCTCCATGGCCGATCTCCCCTGTTCATCGAGAGGGCAGTCTTCACTCAAATTAAAGAAGAAGTTGATGTACGGCGTCTTGCTACGGTCATCCCAGGGCATCGGTGCGATGTAGGTCCCAGCTGGGAACTCTCTGGCCTCGGGGCTTCCGTTGAATTGGCGCTTGATGGTGAGCGTGTTGCCATCGACCTTGGTAATGAGGACATATTCGTATCGATCCCAACGCTTCTCTCCGTTCGACTTCTGCTCTACGATTAGAGCGGGGCCCTTGATCATGTTCTCATTTGACTCAACAGTTAGAGAATCGTCGTCGGACGATAGAGACGATTGGATTGTACTACCAGGGCTGAGAACAAAGTGCCCAGGGAAGGAGAGAACTGACTCCTCCAGGGGATCACCGAACGGAGGGGTGCCTTTGGGAAGGCCACTCGCGGCCCTCCACGTCGAGAGGATGAGCATCTGCGGATTCTCGTCGGCGAAACGATTGACGTACTCGTAGTTGCTTGGACTGAAACGCAGAGTTTGGGTCTGAAAATCGACTAGATGACCTTCGGGCAGAATCTGGCGGTCCTTCCAGTGTTCATAAGACTTTTGGTCTCGACGAGGACCGGAGCGAAATTGAGCTGTCAGAGGGAATTCGCCATTGAAGACGGACTTGGTGAGAAGGCTGAGCGCCATGATATATGCTGTGACTGGAAGATAACGTAGGACGAATATGTGGACTTCGGACGGATGGCTACTACACCGAGCTATGCTGTTGGTCGGTCGTTAGCCTTTATGACTCTCGACGCCTGGTGAAAAAGTGAGCTCCAACCAAGTCCAACCATTAAGTTCAAACATTTCCTTTCCCGCGAGCGACCAACGACCAACGGCGCAATAATTCTAACGGCATGGTTAAGTATGGACGGAATGGGCGGAGACGGTATTTTATGGGTCACACATACAACAAAGAGAGGAAGTCGCTCTGGCACAGAGATGTCTGTGCCTCAGAGAGTTGCAGCAGGATACCGATACATAAGCCCAGGGTAGAGTAAGATCTGGATGAGTTCTCTACATAGAGCAACGGACTTTTCTGATAATGGGCCACATAAGGGATCAATACGATACATACAGATGGCCAGATTCTGACCACTGCGGCCAGCCAGATGTAGGAATCCTCTCTAGAGGAGTTTCCACGGCAAGAAGACGGAGAAGGTAAAAAATAGACAGCACTTCTTCCACCTTACATACATAAAGGAATTCCTAGCAACCTTTCGCCGCTTTGATAGACACAAGATACTCTCTAGCTAGTAGAGTAGGGAAGGAAAACAAGTAACAAATAACATAATCTTGAATCTTGATCGAGCCACGTGTATGTAGCTTACGTCGATCTAAAAGACCGCGTCGCAAGGTGTTCATGCATGCTACTGTATCTTGAAGCTAACTCTAGAATACATGGGGAAGACTGAGATATATATAAAAGGAATCTCACTCTAAAATGTACATGTGTTCCATGTACAGCTGTACATGATGTACATGTAGGAAGTCTACCAGACCGGTACCCATTGCCGGTACCACCCTGAGAGTCGACGGACTCACTCGACTCATCATCACAAGACGTGCTGGGAACGCGATTTTCGAAACGCAAAAGCATTCCAAGTGACAGACCGACCATCACGATGGTGACCGGAACCGTACGCACGCCAACGGTGAACGATGGTGACGGGACCGTACGCCCGCCAACGGTGACTGCGCGGCATCCATTCAAAATGATGATGCGAGTTTTTTTTCTCACTTATCACGATCGATTCTTCATCGTAAACAACCAACACCGCCATCATGCCAGCCAAAGAAGCTAAAAAGACGGGGCTTACCGCCGCCGAGAAGAAGAAGCAGAAGCAAGAGAACAAGGCAAAGGCGAATCCGGGAAAGGCCGCTGCCAAGAAGGAGAAAGCTGACGCAAAACGGGAACGCAGGTGAGTTTCGAACCATTGACACACTTATGTTACAGTACCATGGTATAACGTGAACATTCTCGCAACCTCATTGCACATCTCCTAACTCGTATGCTCGTATTCATCGTCCTGCTACGTACCTGCAGAAAGGAGTCAGGTTCAGTGAAGAAAATGGGTTAATCGGCGGCAGTTCTTTGAAATATCTGATGCTCTGTCGACCGCGGAAGTGACGATGTGTCAATAATCACGGAAATCAATCGGCGAATGAACTACACGACACGTAGAAATTCCTACTCGAAATAATACAAACAATATGTGGTGGATAGGAATCCTATATATTTATTTAGAGTTACAAACAAATAAATAAGCGCACTGCGATACATAAGCCCAGGGTAGAGTAAGATCTGGATGAGTTCTCTACATAGAGCAACGGACTTTTCTGATAGCAGGCCACATAAGGAATCCCTAATGGACAGGACCTATTTATCGTTTGCTATGTAGGAACCTATCTAAAGAGATCGACAGATGGCCAGATTCTGACCACCGTGTAGAGGAATTTCCACGGCAAGAAGACGGAGAAGGTAAAAAATTACGCGTAGAAAGCACTTCTTCCACCTTAGCAACCTTTCATCGCTTTGTGTATTATGATTTATAGACGCAGATACTCTAGCTAGTAGAGTAGGAAAGGAAAGGCAAGTAACGAATAATATCATCTTGAATATTGATCGAGCCACTACCTACATGTACGTTGTATTTACAGAGGACTCATCCTCAGATCAGTATCTAGACCATCCCCGGCAGCCATCACTTTACGAATATAAAAGGAATATAAATATCTCCACAGTTCGGAATGCACTGACCGATTACTTAATAAAAGTCCCTCCCTCGCGGGCATACTTCAGCAAGGCAGGATCATCTCCAAGCATCTCTTCTTCGGCCTTGGCCCACGCAGCCTTCTGCTCATCGGTAAAGTCAGCTTTGCCAGTTCCAACTCCACCCTTGCGGGTCATAGCACCGAGCTCCATAATGTTGGCAGAACTCCACTTGTCGGAAAGAGGGAGACGATATTTGAACATGTGGGCGTTCTTCTTCATGTGCGGCATCCCACACCGTTCCACCACAGTATCGAGCTCCTCCTTGTTCAGGTCTACTCCGACGAACTTAGACAGCTTCGTCACATGACCCCTCAAATCCTTGACGGCATCCGCATAGTGCGACAAGAAGACGTTGGGCTCGTTGCGGGACGGCCACCATGCCTTGACGTATCCGAAATAGATACTCTCCAGCATGCCACCGGGCATCAGCTCCGCGAGACGCTTGGCGGCATTATCTTCCATAGAACCCGTATCGGCGGGCGGGAACCCACCCCACATCTTACGGAACTCATCGGAGTGGGAGTTGAAGAAGGGGATCATGGACGACAGGACGTCAATCCCATTCCTCGTCATGGAGATGAACTTGACGTTGGGAAACTCCTTGATGGGCAACGTTTGGGGAGTGGCGTGCGACTTCCAAACGCGGAAGGGGTACCGCGCATTGTCCCACTTCTCCTTGAGCGGGACGCCGCTGGGGAGGATCGTGGTGTTGAGCAGCTCCTTCTGCTTCGCCCAGGTCATGTCGGCATCCTGCAGCAGCTCCGGCCAGGGCGTCCCGATGCTGATGTCCTCGAACAGCTCGTCGGCATCGGCCGCGCCTTTGGTTCGGATCTGGTGGGTGCAGTAGAGCATCCACGTCGTTCCGGACTTGGCCCCAGTCGCCACGACGACGTCGCCATCCTTGAGCCACGTGCGGGCTTCCTCCGGTTCCCACGCGTCGTAGGTGAAGTAGGGAGGAGGCGCCTGGCCGGTGAGGATGGTGTGAAAGATGAAACCAACGTTGGGGATGAGGAGAAAGAGGGATGGTTTGACCAACGCGACCGACTTGAGGACAGCAGCAAACAGGGCCACCGCGATGGCACCCTTGGCGGCGAGGGAGGTTATTCCGGGCATGATATTGATATTGTTAGACTTGACTGGTTGGTATGGTGCAATATGATCTTTGTGCTTGCTCTCATCAGCTCATCAGGAGACTTGTGCTCTCTGAGACGGCATGAATGAAGAATCTTCCGGAATCTTTCTTCATCTTGCTGCTTTCTTGCTTTCCGTTCAACGCCGGCAGTCCTTTTTGCCGAAGTAGTAGTCGAACGAGTCACCTCATTATCGAACGTACGACGTACGTAAATACATTTCCGTACCACGTAAAAATTCCCACCACAGAATGGAGATGAGACCGCGCGGCCGCAGACCGCCACAAAATTTGAGTCAGCCATCGACCAGCGCGGGAGGTCTATCGGCGTAGGCATTGACTTGGGGACAACCAATTCCTGCCAGTGCTTACTAGTACGCCC
>Ga0115006_10001706_pt1 | contig 13971 bp, 5 predicted proteins | sample ArcOceMetagenome_3_FD_88943 | JGI IMG/M metagenome (GOLD analysis project Ga0115006, IMG submission 88943) | Marine eukaryotic phytoplankton communities from Arctic Ocean - Arctic Ocean- Svalbard ARC20M Metagenome | ecosystem: Environmental > Aquatic > Marine > Oceanic | place: Arctic Ocean...
CTCGGCCTGTTCTTTGATCCTCTCCTGCTCCTCCCTTGCGACTAAGTTGATCCTCTGTGCTTCCTCCTTGGCGATCTCAAGTTCATTTGCCGTCACTGATTGGCGCGAAATCCACTCGTCCAGCTCAGCTTGTCTCTTCTCGGCCTCAATTGCGACCTTTATAATCTCCCTTTTACCTTCTTCTCTGATTTGCCTCGCCTCGTCTTCTTTCTGGAGCTTGATGGTCTCGAGCATGGCATCATTCTTGTGTCTTGCGATGGCCAGTTGAGCATTCAGGGACGCCTCAGATGCAATTTTAGTCGCAAGCGCTTCCACTGCTCCGTGATTTCTCTCCTCGATTAGCTTGTTCTGGGCCTCTTCCATCTTTCTTCTGGCGCTCTTGACTCTTCCAGCAGCAAAGTCAAACTTTTCCTTGATGTTTTCGGGGGCGGCATTGGGATCTACCTCTCCAAAGAGAACGGAGTCAATGACTTGCTCTCTCCTCTCCTCCGTGGCAGCACTCTTCCCATTCGGTGAAGTAAACTTTGCGGTGGCTGATCTTCCTCTTTTCGACGTGACGTCAGCGGCCGCAGATTTTCGTCCCTTGTACACCACCCTGTCTTCACCCTCTATATCAAGCCCTTCGATCGGTACTCCATATTTGACGGAGTGCTTCTCCTTCCTCTGCCTAGGCTGCTTCTCATCGGCAAAAGAGACCCTGCTGGGAGAGGTAAATGTAGGCTTCGCAGATCCAGCTCTGTTAGGCCTCCTATCGGTGCCTTCTTTCTTTCTGTACTTTTCAAAGCCTTCGACCCCCAAACCATCCAATCTTCCAACGTCAAACTTGATGTTGAAGAAATTCCTTTCCTCCACATCTTCCAACCTGACAGTAGGGGGCTTTGGCGAGGTAAACTTGGGCTTCGCTGAACTTCTTCTTGTCCTCCTCTTTCCGGACACCTCTTGCGAAATGAAATCAGGGTCGTTATCTCTCTTCTCCATGTACCCGTACAAATCAAGCCCGTCGATCCTTCCAACCTCAAACTTTCTGTTGTGTAATTCCCTAATAGCCTCGTTTGCCTCTTCGATGACTGACTTCTTTGTATCCTTCTTCGGTGACGCAAACTTGGACTTTGCAGAATGCCTTCTTACACGAGGAGGTTTTTCTTGAAACTCAACACTGCTGTCATCGCCGTCCAAGCCTCGGACATCCAAGCCATCCATCCTTCCGACGTTGAATCTGATGTTATACTTGGATTTTGCGGGCTGGGATGGCCCCTTCTTCGGTTTCACGCCCCGAGTGGGCGAAGATAGATTAGCCTTCGCGCTATTTGACCTCACGAGGGCGCCTTCCTCTTCCCATTCTTCTTCACTTTCCTCGTCGTATCCCCTCAAATCTAGGCCGTCCATCCTGCCAACATCGTATGTCATATCGTGTCTTCCTCGTGTCATAACAGGGTGAGGTGTGCCCTTGACCTTCTTTTTCTCTAGCTGCTTCCTTGACGGATGAGGAGTGAAAGATGCTTTCGCAGAACCAGGACGATCCCTACCTACAATTTCTGACTCCACAATATCGTCTTCGTTCTCGTAACCACTCAAATCCAAACCGTCCATCCTGCCAACTTCGAATTTTCTGTCGTATTTTCCTTTGTGGTCATCGTCAGAGTCTTCATCTGCGGCATTGAAGAGGATGCCAGCAAGGGGTCCTGTGGCACCCGGGGGCTTCGGACGGTAAGATAAGTGCTTATTTGGGAGAGAATTTTTGCGCTCCCGCTTCTTTTTCGGAGGTGGAGAGCGTGATTCAATCCCTTGGATATCTAGCCCGTCGATCCTTCCCACATCATGCTTCAGGTAGTGGCGCTCTCTAGATTCGTCTGAGTCTTCGTCTTCAGAAGTAGCCAATGCAGCCGCAGCTGCAGCGGCAGCGGCAGCGGCAGCGGTAGTGCCCGCAAGATCAGCTTTGGCCGATTTCCTCTGACCGCGCACCTTCTTCCTCTTGCTAGGACTCTCATAACCCTGAAGGTCAAGCCCGTCGATCCTTCCCACATCATGCTTCCTGTGGTGACGCTGTATCTCTTCCTCCTCCGGATCCTTGTCTTCGGCCTCCCTCACGACTTTTTGAGGAGGGGAGAAAGCTGCAGGGAGAGATTTCTTCCTTCCCTTGGATTTCTTTTTCGAGGGTGAAGCATGCTCGGCACCGTGCAAATCAAGTCCATCGATCCTTCCAACGTTGTGCTCCAGTTCCATTGCACTTTGCTGCTGGTTTTTCTCTGCATCCCTCCTCGCCATTTTCTCGTACTTTGCCAAGTTCGCAGACTTGATGGTCTCCTTGTCAAGATGGGGAACAGGTAACGCAACTTCAGGTTCAACGTCAAAAATGCTCGCTTCTTCAATTTTTGTCGAAGGCGAAGGCTCGTCTTGCCTGGTTTCCAGCTTTTTTACCACCACCTTTTCAGTTTCTTCCTCGGTCTCACTTTTTTCCGCCGCACTGGCTTCCTCAACACCAACAGAATCCTCGTCCTCTGCACCGTCACCGTCGATATCGCCAACATTGCTAGCTTCGTCTTCTGTTAACGTGCTTCTAACACTCAGTGCGGCCCTACTCTTTGGGGTCGCAAACGGAGTTCTGTCAAAATCCGTCACAAAGGTGTTGTTGTTGTCCAATTTCTCGCCCATGCTCCTAGCAGTCATTTCTAATTCGTCCACGGGTGGGGGTTGCACATTAGTGTTCATTTGCTGGATTTGTGCGATGAACATTTGCTGTTGCAGTAGCATTTGCTGTTTCTGGGCCTCCTGAAGATCCTTGATCTGCTGCTCCAACTTCATTCCGAAATCAGACCTTAGATTTGCGTGACCTTGGGTTGGGCTTTCCACGACCTTAAGTTCCCGGAAGGAACTGTCGTCGGACATTGGCTCGCGAACCGTTTGGAGGCGGTCGCTGTCGAAGTGGTTCGGGGCAGGAGAGGCGAGGAAAGATTTTTTGGAGCCAGATGACTGGACGTTTGAGACGTTGTTCCTGGCGATTAGCGGCATAGACTGGGAAGGGAATCCGGGGATTTGCGGCTCATCTCCGATCGAGCCTGGGCCAGAACCAAACAGCATCTCCATCTTGGACTGCTGCGGATGAGACGACATGGATGATCCTGACGCCTCAAATACTTGCATCCTTGATTGTGAAGCACCCTTTGGTGATTGTATCGGCGAAGGCTGCTGGGTTGGTGGCTGTTGCTGGTGTGCTCCCCCCTTTTCAATAGCGATCTGTCTGTTCATCTCCTCAATCTCCCTCTTGGCCTTGAGTTCTGCCTTGAGGTCCAAATCCTGGCGCTTCCTCTCCTCCGTCTCCCTAGCTTTACGGTGTTCCTCTGCATCCTTTTCCCTTTGTGCAACCAACTCGGCCTCCTTCCTTAGCCTAGCTTCCTCCTCCTCTTTTTCGAATCTGGTTCTAAGCTCCTCCTGCTCCTTCCTAACCTTTTCTGCCTCTCTGCGGTCATCCTCTTCTTCTTTCTCCTTTTTCATTCGCTTTTCCTCTTCCTTGGCCCTTATTTGTTCCTCGATCTGATATCTGTAGTCACGCTCGGCGTTCTTCCTCAACTGGTCCCTGTCATCCTGGTTCCCATTAATCGGGTCTGAGAAGAGGTGCTTTTCTTGAGCGCTCTGCTGGTGGACGGCGGCATCTGGGGGTGCTTCCATATAGGCCTGGGGGCGGGATCTTCCACCTGGGGAATGGGATCGCGACCGAGAACGTCCTCTGTTGGGGGAATTTCGACGGGCTGGGGGAGACTTGCGAACTGGAACACCAAGAGGTCCTATTTCCCACCCCGGGTTCAGATTCGACGCAATGTTAGGAGCATCGCGCTGCCAGGGTAGCCGGTTGTCACCGCCTGATGTGTCCCGTTCTCGCGCTTCTCGACTGCGTAAGTCCCTCTCCTTCTTCTCCCTAATCTGAGCCTCGAGAACACGACGATAATCGTCTCGCTTCTCTTTGTCGCGCTGTAGTTTTTCTACGGAAGGGGCGCCCCCGTGCATGTTCATGACATTTCCTCCTCCCGCATGATAGCGAGGAGTCACTTGTCCGGTTCTCTCACTGTGCCCAATGTCGTCGAGCTTTGAGTGGTCCTCGGGGTTGAATTCGTTATGATCCTGAAGTCGTCGCTTCTCTTCCTGGTCACGATCAAGTTGGAGTTTATATTCTACGTTGGCCCTATGCTGGGCTGCAGATCTTGGCGACATCGGAGCTCTCTGGTAGTCTTGCCTGTGTTCAAAAGGGTCGGATTCGGGTCCTCCTCTCTGAACGTTGTCACTGTCTAGTCGCTGTTTCTGCTGCTGTTGCTGTTGCATTTGCAGGCGAAGTTCCTCCCCGTACGCTCTCTTGTCTAGCTTTGGCGCAGCTCTCACTTGGTCCCATTTATCGTTCCCCCAGGTGGTTCTCACGTCATTTTCCTCGCCATCTCGCACGTTTCTCTCAATCATTGGGTTCCGATCCTGCATCTGTTGACGAAGTTGAGCTGCGTACTCAGCCTTCTCATTTTTGACAGCCTTTGCGTCCCTGTTCCTGCCGAATCCGTCGTCGCCGTTGTCTTGGGCAGAGGCACTTGGGGCAAACATGCGTACGTTCTGCCTGCCGTTCCTGTCGTTTCTCTTGTTGCTAACGTTTTCGTTCATCTGCTGCCTCAACTGATCGGCATACTCCTGCTGTGCCTTCTTCCTCTCCCTAGCGTTCTGGTTGGATCCAAACCCGTCGTCAGTCGTTGGGCGGTTACGGTTCGGACTATTCACCTGTTCGAGGGGGAAGTCTTTACGCAGAGGTCTCTTTCCCTCGTGCATTTGTGCTTCCAGTTGGCGTGCGTACTCTTGCTGCTGCATTTTCTTCTGCCTTCGTTCATTTTCTTCATAGCTCCTGCCCCCATTGTTGGATACACTTGCACTTTCGTCCTTGTAGCGGCGCTCGGGAGAAATTTCTTGGATCCTCTGGAGCTCCCTTGCGTTCATGTTGGTCAAAGTCGACTTCTTCTCCATCATCTGCGCCCTCAATTGAGACGCGTAGTCTTGCTTGGACAGGTACTGGTTTCTTTGCTGCTGCTGGTTTTGCTGTTGTTGGGCAGAGGGGGGGTATCTCGAGCGTCCCCTTCCCCTCTCCGCATTTTTCTTCGCCTCGTTCTCTTCCATCTGCATTTTAAGTTGCCTGTTGTACTCTTTTTGTTGTTCGTGCTTCTGCCTGCGCTCCTTGTCCATGAATGATTCGGCGGGTAGAGCTGATGGCTCGTTGGCGGTTGGAGGCGCAGGGTGGCGGAGGGACGTCTTGTTTGAGTTCATCTGCTCCTCGAGTTGCTTGCGGTATTCCATTTGTTGCTGCTGCTTGATTCTGTGCTCATCCTCTCTAGGGTCCGAACGTTGGGGCTGGTTCGTGGCCGGAGCTCGGTAAGGATGGCGGAGGGAAGTTTTGGCGGAGTTCATTTGCTCCTCGAGTTGCCTTCTGTATTCCTCCTGCTGTTGCTAAGATTGGCGAGGAGCGAAGCGACGAGAGCTTGAGTTAGTAGCTGGCTCTAGTGGTACCCCTTCGCTTTGCTTGTAACTCACCTGCTTGCGCATCTTCTCGTAATTGGGCTGCTGTGGCTGCTGTGGCTGCTGCTGGGCGGCCATCCTCTCTCTCTGTTCTCTCTGCTGCTGAAGTATCTCCCTCCTCCTCTGCCTCGTCATTTCGGCTTCGTGCTCCCCGTCGTCCTGTGGGGCCGCCTGGACCATGAGTGGCTGAGGGGCGTTTTGAGAGGGCCTAACCATGTTTCCCATCTTGGCGTTCCTTTTCGCGTTCTTCCATTCGTCGGCGGAAGGTTCGGCCTCGTGCTGACCCCTAAACTGAGGTGGGATGTTCTCCCCCTCAGAGTAGCGGCCCTGCTGCTGCCTCTGCTGCTGCGTCTCAATCTGCATCTGCATCTGCTGCTGCTGCTGCTGCTGCATAAGCATTTGCTGTTGCATCTGGTCGGGTTGGCCCTGAGGTTGCTGCTGCTGCTGCTGCTGCTGTTGCTGCTGCCTCTTTGCCATGTGTCTCCTCCTCTTCTCCTCGTAAGCTGTATCCCTCCTGGATTTGGCCTCAGATGCGCGTGACAGCGCCACGTTCATCTGATAATCCCTGTCACCACCGGCAGAAACCCCGACGGCCCTCCCGAGAGCGCCGCCAAGATTCTGCCCTTTGGGTTCAGAGTTGAAACCAGGAAGGGAAGGCTTCGATCGAACCTCCTCCAGAGAGTCTAGGTAGGCATTCTGTTTTCCTTGATTTTCCATAACCTTCTTGTCGCGTCTCTGTGTCTCGCGCTCCGCAAGGCGGCGATCGCGAGCGGAAACGTACGAAATGTTACCCTTCAGGTGGTTTCGCTCGGGACCTTGGCCAACCCTTTGATTTGGGAGCAGATCAGAGGCCAAGGCCACATTCTGATAGTTGGGAAGCTGATCCATAGGAGTCAGACAGCTGTTGCCTAAATTCAATTTGTCGGTAAACCTCTTTCAGCAAACTTAACCAAACAATTCAAAAACTTTTCCCTCACTCCCCCAATCCCAAATCAGGCCAGTTGTGATATCTTTGAAAGAATCAAATAATGGACATTGAAGCAAAGAGTGGTGACGAGTTTGTCAAGTTGATTAGGTGAGAATAGAAGAAATGTTACGAATCTTACAATTGGTGGAAATAATGACCCTTTTCGGCTCAACTCCGGTCAACTCTCTGGACCTCTTTCTCCTCCCCTTAACCTCCCCACTCACCCCGCTTCCATCCCTCCCTCCCCTTGCCCTAAAATTTCTCCGTTAAATCTCTCCAAACCTACTAATTGTTCTCCTTTCTTCTAATCCGCTCCATAGTGCCGAGGGGCATGAGTTCTTCGTTACAAGAAAAGTTGCCTGCGTGTCGGGGACCATTCGTGCTATGCTTGAAGGTGGATTTGCTGAAGCTACGAAGGGGGAGATCAACTTTCCTGAGATCAAAACAGCCATCTTAGAGAAGGTGAGATGGGCGAAGGAGGACTAGGAGCGAAAGAGGATGAGGAGCGAAGGAGGGGAGGAGAAAGGATGGCTCTAATAGCTGTTAACTAACATTCACCTCTTCGTGATCACTACTTCCGCCCTCCGCCCCCCCGTTCTTTCCTCTCAGACAATTCAATACTGCCACTACAAGCTCAAGTATGCTGGAACTCAGGTGCGCATTCCTGAGTTCCCTATCGAGCCTGAGATTGCGTTGGAGCTGCTGATGAGTTCCAACTACCTCGATCTGTAGAGTCATAACGAAAGCAAAGCAAAACTGATATGTAGTTCACAATATAGGGTCTAATTTACATCCCACTTTTACCTCCTGCGATTCCCACGATTCCCCTCCTCAACAATCCATGAATGACGGGGCTTGAGACCTCCAAATCCAAGCTCTTCTTGCCCCCACCTCCGGTTTCCTTGAGGATGATGCTGACGAGCATGTGCCCAACCTGCCTGCTACCCATCCTCTTCTTCTTTAAAGCCTGTCCAAACACTTCCGTCCCCCCATCCGTCCTGACAGCCTCAATGTCCGTAAATTCGATCTTCCTTGCCTTTCTGTACCTCGTGAAGATCCTGGCGATACTATCATGAGGGAAGCGACGAGCAGGGGTGTTAGCGTATCATTTTGAGGAACCTTGAGCAGCACACCCCTATTTCCTCGCTGCCTTTGCTCAGCCTCACCTTCTTCGTTTGGAGGCCTTCTTCCTCGCGCTTCCCCTCTCATCTGAGCTGCTCTCCGCGTCCCACTCGCTGTCCCTGCCATCGTCCTCCCCTCCGGCGCTGTCCAACTCATCCTGGGTGCAGTCCCTCCAGAACAGGTGAGAGCTATATTCGTTTGTGAAAACAACCCTCCACTGAGGCAGACCTTTCCTCCCGTGCTTCCTCACAATAAATCCTCTCTTCAGTCTTGCCCTGAAAAGGTTGAGGAACGTCGCGTCGTTGGAAACGTTGGCGATTGTTTCCTCCTCCGTAATTGACGGGGAGCTCCTTTTTGAGTAGGATTGAGCCGCGGCGGTTGAGATTTCCTCGGATACTGGCGTACATGGCTGTGACTCGACTTCGGCTCTTCCAGAATTGTTTTTCGGAGTTGGCGGGTCGAAGTTGACCTCCCCCTCCTCCCCAAACTGTTCCCTGGTGAACTGCTGGTCAACGCCACTGTCATCCCACTCAAAGCTCTCGTGTTTCGAAGCCCTTCTAGCCTGAAACTTTTCTGTTCCAAAGTCCGGCCTTTCGAAGTCTTCTTCTTCCCATTCGTCTTGAGTTGGTCGTGGGCCTCCACACATTTCACACGAAGGAAGCAGTGCGTTGTTATCAAATGTGCAGGCGCTGCACTTCCATGTCATTGGATCAGCGCCTTCGGCTGTTGTCGCTTCAGCAACATTCTTTGCTTGGTCTGAAGGGGCTTGGTCAAACAACGGCTCGTCATCAAATGCATTGTCGAATGTCGCGTCAAAAGCAGGGTCAGTCATAAAAGCTGTCTCTATCTCGTTTGTAGTTTCTTTCTCGAAAGCTGGTCCCATCTCGAACGCTGTGTCAGCATCGAACGCTGCGTCAGCTTCGAAAGCCGAGTCAGTCTCTTCCTCCCTGAATGCTGGTGTTTCAGCAAACGAGGAATCAAAGGCCGCATCTTCAAATGAACCCTCCGCTGTAGGGTTGGGAAAATTCGCAATTTCGAAAGAGCTATTGTCTCCCCGAACATCGGCACCATCACTCTCATCCTCCTTCTTTCCTTCCGTTGGGTCTGACGTGAAAAAAGCATCTGCTCCGTCGTCGGAAAACACATCGAAGGAGTCTACCTTTGTGTCAAATTTCGCAAAACCACTCTCACTGTCAGCCGGGGCTTGCGGGGCTTTCTCCATATAATCAAAGGCCGGAAATTTCTCGTCGACTGAAAATGTACTCTGCCTTTGGACGGCTGCTGATTCATTCTCGTCCTTCAATTCTCCCTCCTCGATAGCTTCAAGACTGCTAAAGCCTCCGCTGCTAATTCTCTCTGGTATTAGTGAATTTCCCCCCATCGAGACGGTATCTTCTTTGCTTTCTTCTCTAACCACACTGAGGCCGGCAGGACCGGTAAAGTTTGTGGAGGATTCATCAGAGGAATTTAGGGATGGCGGTAGGCTTGGGGGCTTCTGCGATGGCAGTGCTTCTTCGTCTGGTGAAAAATCTTCCTCACGTGTCTGGTCCGGCACCCCTTTGTCGTCATTCTTATCATGCTCCTCCTTTACATGCCAATCTTCCTGTTCCTCAACATTCGCTCCGTCCTCGTCTTCCTTCAGCTCTTCCTTCACCGCTTCTTCCTGATCTTCTTTCATCTCCTCATCATCAACTTCATCATTGTCGTATATATTATCATTGTCGTCGCCGTTCCCATCCTCCTCCCTCTCGTCTTCTCCATCCTCATCGTCATCTCTGACGCGTTGCCCTCTCTCCCACCTCTCCATAGCTTTCCTCTCCGCCTCCTCCCTTTCCACTTCTTCGTCAGTATTCTCATCCTCCTCTTCCTTTTCCTCCTCTACCTCCGCCTCGCCCTCTATAACTCCCTCTTTGTTGAAGTCCAAAGGCTTAATTCGCAATGATTCCTCCTTTCCACCTTGTTCCGCCTCCCCATCAAAGCCAAAGAAGTCACTGGCAACGCCTTGCTCGTTAAGGACAAATTCGTCCGTTTCACTAGCCCTGAAGAGCCATTCAACGTCTTGTTCTGCCTTTTCATCTTCCATCTTCTTCACCTCCCCGTCAACCCTGGCTTTCTTTACCTCTTCTTCAAAGGCCTCAGATTCCAAGATCGTCTTAACTTTCATGTCGCTCTCGCTTTCTCTAAACAACCAATTAAAGTCCGCCTTCGGGGTACTAACTGCTCTCCCCCTTGTCAAAATCTGCTCGAGCTGTTTCTCCATCATGAGAGCCTTCTCCGTGTGCTCGGCCTCACTTTCCTCGAAAAGCCAGTCAATATCCTTTTCAGCCTTGACACCGCTCTCTAGCCTCTTCTTTAGTACGCTTCCGACCTCTTCCATGGCTTGAACCTTTCGCTTCTCGGCAAACTCCCTCCTTGCTCTCATGCTCCTGCTTAGGGCTTGGACCTTCAAAACAGACTCTTGGAAACGTTTCTCGTGTAAGAATGTGCCACAGCGATCTTTCATAAATACTGCGATGATTTTTCCGGCCTGGATCCTTTTCTTCGCCTGAATTCTCTTCGTCAGCATAATGTGCACTGTGTTTGCTGCCATGCTTGGCGGTGTCCTTACACTCGATGGGCTAATATGAACCCGGTCTACCCCCGCAGAACCTTTCTCGACAACAATAGGAGGAGGTCTCTTTGTAAGAGAATTGTTTGTAGGTGAAACCCCGAGAGGAAAGGGGTAATCAAAAGGCCCCTTCTTGGTGATCCTTCCAGATGACGATGACGTCTTCGGCTCGATTTCTCCCCTTGTCGTCGTGCCCTTCTTCTTCTTTTTCTTGCTCTTCTTCCCCTTTCGGACGAAAGGTGACTGGATCTGAGTTTTGATAAATTTGTCTTGCCACATCTTGACGCAAAGCATGGTGCAGAATTCTGTATCTACTGCTCCCTCGCACATGCCATTACACCATAAGAATTGTGCTTTCTCTTTCCCGTCTTTGTCGACGTCGACTTTTTTTTCCTCCTCAGAGCTTTTTGTCTCTTCGGCCTCTTCCTTCTCTTCCGCTGCTGCCTCCCCCTTTTTATTTTTAGCCTTCTCCTCCGATATGTTACCGCTAATCATCAATTCCATCAAGTCAACTAAGATTTTTTTCTTGTCGAGCTCGTTCCTGACCTCGATCGGCTTCTTATCTCCGCCCCCCCTTCCTGCCCTTTCGGCCCCTCCGAAACCAAGGCCAATGCCCATGGCAACACTTCTCCTCTTGAGGGCTTTGGCGCTGTACCTCCTGTCAAAGGTTGAACTCTTCGATGACTGTGCCATCTTCACTGCCGCCTCGGCATCCAATTTCATCGCGTTCCCGATGATGTCTTCGGTTGCGCTATTTCTGCTGTGAAAGTTGTCTGAGAAAGTTGCCGTTGCCCTCCTCCTGCCTATCCCCCTTTGCCTCGATACGAGAGGCTGATTGCTATAATCTGTCACGCTCCCTACGCTGCTCCTATCGCCTTCGTCTCCGTCGTTGAAGGTGTTGTAGCTGCACAGTCTTTTCCTCTGTTCCCTCCTGAGTTTGCACTTCATGTCAAAAACGTAGGAGTTGTACATTTGCGTTTCCATCATGCGATCCATGAATGCGATGCCAGCTTCCCCTCCTAGGCGCTGTTCCCACCACTTCCTCTCATTGAATTTGCTAATGGAAGAGCGCTTGGTTGGCGTGATGCCTTGAACTCCTCCTTCAGCGCCTCCCAGCTTCTTTTCTTCCTCGGCCTGTTGTTCGCGCTCTTCCTCCAGCTCGACAGCGGTCTTGATTAGCATTTCAGTATGATTGCGAGTAAGATTGACGAAGCGCTTCATCGATAGCAGCACTGCAGAAGCGACCTCTCCTGATTCATAAGCAGGGCTTAGGGGCCTGGATGCGTTTGTGATGAAATTCTTCGCGCCCGGCGATCTTTGAGAAGATTGGTCCGATAAGAAGCTTCCGATTTCGTTCTCGAGTCTCTCTGCGTGTGGATTAAGGTCGTGGTGGAGGGTAGACATTTTTGGAAGAAGGAGAGTGTGATACTGTGCGTATTCCTCCTTGTTCATGCAAATCTTATTCTTCATAATATCCACCACCAACTGGCCTGTAGGCGGTTCGTGGTCAGGAGGGAGGGAAGTGACGCCCAGCACCACAGGAACTGGAGACTCTAGATAAATGTGCAAGGATGTAGGGAGTGTCACAATTATTGGACACGCCCACTTAAGCGGGCGCAGCAGTGACACACATGCTGTAACACAACAAGATAGAGTTGACACGTCTGAACAGCAAAATACCACCTGCATCTCCGTTAGGGCGCAACCCAGCAATATCAACAGATTATCCAGACTCAGATGCTTTAGCAAAGTCGGAAGTGCCCATTCCAGAATCATGTCGACAGAGCTGTCTGCAACTGATTGCGTAGTGTGAGGGTTTCCGTCGGGAGATAGGATGCTCATGGAATCGATAGAGCGAATTCGACGGAATTTCACCGTGTTCAGGGGATCATTGGCATCCTTGGCAGGATCAAGCTGGAACCGAATGGTCTGGGTGGACGACTGCGGCATGGCTAAGTTTTGATAGCGGGTAAGAAATGCGAAGAACGACTTTTCTTCCTCAGTTTGGAAATCGGGGGTGTTGGCAAAATCGAAAGGATTACCGGAAGGCTCGGCACCTGGCGTCGGTGTTGAAGGAGGTGCGGAGGGGTTTGCAAAAGGGTCGTCTGCAAGTTTGCCAGATTGCGAAGAAAAGAAAGAAGAGAATCCCCTGGCCTTTGTAGGACTATCCCTCCCTGACCGGCCAGCAGAAGCGTTGGGAGGGTCTGGGGGAGGAAAGGAAGCGAAGTTGCTAACTTCTCTCGAGGCCGCTGGAAAGTCGAACTTGTCCTGATCGCAACTTCCCCACACTGCAGCACAGTGGCGAAGTACTGAGAAATGCAACGGCAAATATGCATTCCTTGACAGGATAAGGATTGTCCGAGGAACCTCCACCTGAACAGCTATCAATTCGGAAGAACGGGTCCAGGAAGATGTAGACTTGACCAAGATAGTCTTAGTGTACGTAAAGGTTAGGGAAATTCCGTAGAGGGTTGAGGTCTTTATGCGTGGGGCCCACTCCTCTTCGTCATCCGAGCTCAAACTATCAGTATCAGAGTTATCAAAGTCAGTGGCGGTGGTATCGAAAAGGAGACAAACCTCCTTGGCGTTATGAACGCCCGGAATTGCAAGGGCTGTCTTCTTGCGGCTCAGGACCTTTTTAAGTTCCAACCCTGCAGGAAAGACAAAGTCTGCCAATGCCTCGAGTGCCAGAGGTTTGTCGGGGGGGAAAGATGACAGAATCTGTGGGTCGTACACACCGTAGTCAGATGCCTCGACAGCCTGCTGTATCATGTCGTCAGGAAGTCCAATGACCAAGGCGTGTTCAAAGGACTTTGTCGAGGACGATCGATGAACTTGCGCATTTGATGTTGAAGGGTTCGACGCGGATTCCGAAGCCGAGTCGGGGTCTAATGGAGTCGTCCCAGCGATGTTATCAATGGCGAGGGTAGAAAGGCGTTGCAGGGCGATTGTTGACGACTTCCGTTGCGGCTCGTCGTCAACGTCAGTGTCGCTCCTGGTGGAGTTGGCACGGGATCTTGCGGAGGGAATGCCTTTAGATGCAGAGTTCAGCGCGGCGTCTGAGGACTGGTCAAGTGGCTCCTTCTTAGATGAGGGCTTGGGCGTCTTAACTTCGTAGAGAGATGAAATTTTTCGTTGAACCTTCTCATACTCTGTTTTTGGCTCGTATTGGGGGGTACCAGAAGGAGTAGGAGGAGGGGGGGGCAATTTCGTTGGTGTTTGTGGCCCTATTGCATTCCTAGGTGGTGAAAACGGCATTGTTTCGTGCAGGAAGGATGGGGAGTGAAGTTGAACCGGGTTATAGTCGGGGGTGGTTTTCATTATATTGTGGAGCTTCGTAGCAGTTTTGTTCAAGTAAGCGACACGAGAACTTTTGATTCGGTTCTTGTGATCTAATCGGATTTTCTCCTTAAAGGCGTTTTGCTTTCGGCGCTGCGAGGCGAGAAGGACGAGGAATGAAAAGGAAGAAGCGATGAGCAAAAATTGGAGGGTTAGATTTTAATTTCAGAGAGAACCTTGACACCCCTCGCATCGCTTGGTCCGTGTGCTCACCTCATCCTCCTGAGATTTTTGTAGCTTGCTCTTGTAATCTAGGATGCGCTTCTTGGCGGCATCGATCTGCGAGGCATCTGGAGGCTGAAGGTTCGACGTGGACGGGGTCAAATCGGGGGGGGCGGACGGGGGGGGATTCTGAGGGTTTGCCCCGTTGGCCTTCTGCTCTCGTCTCCGGGCAAGC
>Ga0115006_10001707_pt1 | contig 13958 bp, 13 predicted proteins | sample ArcOceMetagenome_3_FD_88943 | JGI IMG/M metagenome (GOLD analysis project Ga0115006, IMG submission 88943) | Marine eukaryotic phytoplankton communities from Arctic Ocean - Arctic Ocean- Svalbard ARC20M Metagenome | ecosystem: Environmental > Aquatic > Marine > Oceanic | place: Arctic Ocean...
CCCACCCACCCTCGCGCGCGCAGCAACAAACACCAGTTCTCTCCCCTACGCGCCCCCCCCGAGCAACAACCTCGCGGGCGCGGAGGCGGGGGGGGGGGGGGGGAGGGGGGGGGGGGGGGGGGGGGGGGGGGGGGGGGGGAGACCTGCTGGTCCTGCGAGACGTGCGCAAACTTGCCGCGCGCAACGTGCAAGAAGATCTCTTCTCCCAATCCTGCGGCAGGGGTTGAGCACGCGACAGGGGTCGAGAGCACGGTTTGAGGCGTGTCTAAAGCGCGTCCCAAGTACTCGTCTTACGCGTGAGAAAGGCCCCAGGGGAACAGGCAAGCACACGTGGCAACGCCAAACCCACCTTCCACTAGCGCCTGCGGCTCGATCGAGTCGAGGAAGAGGCGAGCGTAAGCCGTGGCAGCATCCGTCGACATGCTAGCGCCTGCCCTCGCGATCCTTGCGTCTTCCGATTCCTGCCAGCCGCACGGCACAGGATGAGAAGCAAGGCGAGCCCAGCACTGTTGAACCAACACGTGCGGCAACACACTGGCCACGGTCTGCGCAACACATGCCTGCAAGTGCGCTCTTGCAGCGCGCCTGCAAGACGAGCGGCGCAGACTACAGACCACAGACAGCCAGCGCGCCAGCAGCCTAGCGCGTGAAACCAGAAGCATGGGAGAGGCAAGCGCCGTCCAACCTGTTCCGCTGCGTCGCCAATATGGCCTGCCGGCAGACTTTCCGTGTGAGCCGATGCAGCCACGCCACCTGGAATTCACGCTCATCACTTGCTCTTTCTCTGTGCCTCCAAGCACAAGACGCGCCGGCACAGCGCAGGGCAGCGCACACGTGGGGGATGAGGTGGACAGGAAAGCTCACCACTGGGCTTGGGGGAAGAAACACGGGGAGGCGAGCTCTCGTGAACGAGCTCAGCCATGAGCGCTAGCGCTCCCGGCGACACGTCTGAGCTTTCGTCACTGTCTCCTCCTTTCTTGGGACTCGGTGTGCGTGGCGCAGACATGGCGTCATGCGGCTTGGCTGCCACGCTGTCGCGCCATTCCCTCTCGCCTCTCGCCCCGCTGCGCACATCAGACAATGAGGAGGCATTCAGCTCAGGCATTGAGCTGCGCACGTAGGTGCCACATCTGCATGGCAACCCAGACTCTCCTCAGCAGCGCCGAGGCTGAGCAAAAAGCCACCGAGCCTCGGCGCAGAGGCAGCCAGTCTCGCTGCTGCTGCTCCGAGCCTCGGCCCAGCACCAAGACTTTAAAACACCTGGCTGCGGGCGCAGAAGCTGTTGCTGCCGATTTCGGAAGGTGCTTGATGGACGCAAGGACCTCTTCGAGGACTGCGGGCATGCGCGAACCAGGACACTGCGTGTCAACACGGATTGATCTGGCGCGCTAGCTGGCCACCAACCGAGCAGCACCGCATGCAATCAAGGCATAGACAGGAGAGGGCGAGACAGCAGCAGCTGCATCATACCTAGCGCCAGCAGGGAGTCCGAGACGGCGATCATTTGCTCTGCTCGTGCGGCGCCCGCGGCCGCAGCTGTCGCCTCCGCTGCTGCGACATGGGGAGACTCAAGCGGCGGCGGGGTGGGCGGATGATGTGCCTCCTCATGCGGACTGTCTCGCTCTGGAGACGGGGCGGCGGTCGGACTGCTGGCGGATGACAACGGTGGTGTCGAGATGGGGGCACAGCTTTCCTCGCCCTTGGCCACCTCAAGCGGCATGGGTGCCGGTTCTGCTTTTTCACTCGCCTCCGCCGCTGCCTTGCTCTGCGCGTCCTCCTCCACTTGCTCGTCCTGCTCGTCGCGGGAAAGAGGGCGGAACACGTCAGGTTTTGCGCCGCTCTGGGGGCTATCCTGGTTTGCTGCGATGAACACCTTGCTGGCCATCTCAGGCTCCTCCGACGACGCCGACTTGGCTGACTTGATGCCCTCCGAAAAATCCATCGACTGGTGAACGACCCGTCATGCCGTACACAGAAAGACAGGGAGTCAGAGAGGGCACCGGCCCGGAAGAAACGCGGGCGGGAGTAGGAAGAGGGGAAGCGCCGGCATATTGCGAGGCACACGTCGAGCGCAAAAGCATGCGCGTGTGCGGCATGGGCGCGGCGCGGAGGCATGCAGCGCAGGCGGCAGCAGAACAGACCTCTTGCACCATCGACTCTTGAGCAAAGTCGGACGAGTAGTGCCCTCCACTTGCCGCCCCTTGGTCCGTCTCCTCTTGCTGCGGGCTTGGCGGAGTGGGAGGGACGTGGGGAACGGCGGCGTCGGGCACATTGTCGTGCTGTCTTGCTGCGTCTGTCACATGCGCTTCATGCCGCAGCGCCAGCAGGGCTCGGCGGGCAACACATGCGCGCACAGCTCGCTGTACTGTCTCGGCCGCCGCGGTCTTTGCCTCCTCGTCCATGCTCTCCTCTGTGCCCCAGCAGGCAATAGGAATCAGAGGCCAACGTGATGGCGGGCGGGGGATGGTGGGCTCATGAGGCAAAGAAAACGGGAGCAGAAGGGCAGTAGGAAAGGGAGTGAAAGCAGGGCAGTACCAGCAATATGCGACATGTCGGTCCCCACACTGTCGCCGACCGATGCGTCGTGCGCTTGCGGAGCCTGCGCCCGGGTCTCCTCTTGATGATCGGGCTGTTGCGGCGAAGAGGCTTGGGCCTGGTGGGGCGCCTGGTCCTCACTGCCACCCTCGCTATCCACGGCCACAAACGAGTCGGAATAGTGCGCGGACCTGCTGTCGTTATGTGGCGATGGTGCCGCAGCCTGATCCTGTGCGCCTCCCGCTGCCGAATCACGCCTGCCCTCCAAGAGCATTGAATGGGATGCAGACTCGCCAACAAACGAGTCAGAATACACTTGCGAATCCGCTTCAGGCGAGTCAGGGCGAGCGTCGACAGCGACAGCCTCGGCATCCTCGGCGCGCGTCGCCGACGTGCCGCCTGCACGCACAGGCGGGGATCCTGTGCTTCGCCCGGGCCAAGGCGCACGGCTGGAGGAAGCTGCGGTGACGCGACTGGCGTCGAGCTCTTCAGCAATGCTGCCACTCAATGACCCCTCCGCCGCGGTCTCTTCCAGAATCTCCTCCGCCTCTGCTGCCTGCTCTTCCTTCCGAGGCAAGACACCCGAAGCCCTGGCAGGGGCCGCGGAGGAGTCAAGCTCAAACGTGTTGGAGTAGGCTTGCGACTCGGCCTCAAACGAGTTGGAGTAACCGCCGTCCTCAGGCCCCTCCCTCTCACTCTCTGCTCCCGTCCCGACCACCGAGGCCCGAGACGCACGCGCATCCAACTCCTCGGAGATGACGCCTTCATCATGTGCATCGTTGCGCGAGCCGCCACGAGAAAGCCCACCGCGCGACTGACCAACAGCAGACTGGACCCGCGACGCATCAGAGGCAGAGCCGGGCTCAAAGTCTTGAGAGTATGCCTCCGAGTACGCCACCGACTGCCGCGGCACGAGCGAGGAGCTGGCGTCCTCGAAATCTTGCGAATACACAGCCTGCGAGACGCTGGCAGCAGGGGCCGAAGCGTCGTCGGGGGCGTCGTCGAAATCCATGCTATACCCCACGGATTCCATCGGCTGCGGCGTTCCGCGCCCGCGCCTCCCCGCGACCGCCGACTCGTCGATGCTCTCAGCTATTTCGCTGACGTGGTGCTGGTCCGAGTGCCGCTGGCCCATCGGCGTGCCCGCCGAGTCGGCGCCCACTTCCTCGATGATGGAGTCGGCGCCCTGTCTGTCCGAGCCGGATTCAAGCACGCGGTCCTCGATCGACTCGGAAATCGCCGAGGCCGCCGACTCGTGATGCCGCGCATCCATGTCCTCGAACGACACGTCGGAGAGATCATCGGAAGCACTGGGCGCTGAGGCCACGTGGGTGGCACCTGCTGCACTAAGGGGGTCGAAAGCCGTGCGCACGAATAGGCCTTGACTATCAGGCGACCCTGCACTAGGCACACTGCGAGGCGGGGTGATATCATCATCATCTTGCTCCCAAGAGCCTTGCTCGTCAACCCAAGACCCCTGCATGTCCACGGCCAAGCCTGTCCCGCCACCGACCGCACTCACAAGACGCTCACCAGCCGTACTGCGCACGGGGGTAACAAGCCCATCGCGCTCCACCACGTACGCAGGCGGGACTTGCGCACCGGGGTCAACGTCCTCGGGGGTGGCTGTGCGAGACGGTGTAAGAGTGTCATGACCGAGGACGTCACCGACAAAGGAAGCAGGGGTGCCCGGCAGGCGGGCAGCAAGGATGTCCCAGACCGCGGGCCCCGGGTCGGGCGCCGGGGCTTTGCGCGCTTCCTCATCCACGTTGAGGCGCAGCGCTCTGTCGAGGAGCTCAGCTGTGCGGCGCTCTTCCGCCTCCACCACCAGCTCCCGCCGCCGCCTGGTCACAGCAGCCTCCTTTTCGTCGAGCAGCTGGAGGGCAAACTGTCGCTTTTCGGCCGCGCTCTTTTCGCGCGCGTGCAGCAGGCGACCAGAGGGGTCCATCTCGCTTTTGCCTAGCTCCTCGGCCAACTGTCTGACCGACTGCATGTGGAGGCTCTGCTGTTCGGCATCCATTTGCGCGCCACCATCGTCGCCCAGGTAATCCAGCGCCTCACTTGCCACGCTTTCGAACGCGTCTGACAAGTACGACTCCTCGCCCTCCTCCGCCTCCTCCCCCTCCTGCAGCACGTGCTGCCGCGCGTCTTCAAGCCTCCGTCCGTCCTTCCGGTCACCTCGCGCATGCGCAGCCAGCGTGGGCGGTGGTGCCTGTCGCTGCTCGTGCGCCACCTGCTGCGCAGGATGCTGGTGCTGATGCAGAAACTGCAACTCAGGCAACGCGGCGTGGTGCGCCGACAAAGCGCCGCTGACCACCATCGTCTCGCGCCGGCTGGCCAAAAATGAGTTGCACTGCTCCTGGAGGTCAACCTGGCGCCGCAGAAGCTCGGCGCGCGCCGCCGCTCGCTGCCGCTGCACATCAGCCTTGTCGGCGGACAGGCGCATCCGTGTCTTGCGCTCCTCTTCATCCAGCCGCTGTTGTCTCATCTCGCGCCCGTGTGCGCCGCCGGGTACCTCATCCCCCCTCGCCCTTTCCAGCCATGCATGCTCATCTGATGTGTGTGTGTGTGTGTGTGTGTGTGTGTGTGTGCACGCGCGCGCGCGCGTGCGTGTGCGTGTGTGTGCGCGCGCGTGTGTGGATACACACAAATATGCAGGCATACACATAAAACGGTTTCTGAAACTTTGACACAGGGCCGCAGTGGTCCTGACAGCTTGACACATGACTGCTTGACACATGACTGCCTGACACAGACACATGACAGCCTGACACAGCCTGGACCAGACAGCTCCTGCCTGCTCCATACAGCTCATAGTTGCTCCCTGCTGTTTTCTCGCTTCTCCCTACTGCTCCTGCCTGCCCGCTGCTCTTCCCTTCTGCACCCCACTGCGCCAGTCTGGCCCCTCAAGCTCCTTACCGCTGATTCTGCGAAGCTCAACGAGAGCACGTTGGTCCAGAGCTTGCTCTTGCAATCCGAGCAGGGCCAGCTGCTGCTCTGCTCGCACCTGCGCCTGTTTCAGCGAGTCTTGCACCAGTTTCACCGCCTGCTGCGTCGCTCTGTCCTCTTGCATCGCCTCAGGCAAGTGCGGCATGATCAGCTTGAGGTCTACTGCTTGCTCGCTCAACGTCATTTCACCATCCTGCGCTGCCACACTCGCCTCAGGCGCGCCTGGCTGCCTGTGCGCGCTGCCTCTCGACTTGGCGGGTGACGGCAGAGCGCCGCTGCTGGCAGCGACACTTCGGTTCACGTCTGGTTGCTTGCGCGCGGTGCTGGCGTCGACAGACATGGAGATGCGGCTTTCAAAGTCGTCCGAGTACTCCTCCTCAAAGTCGTCTTGCGAGTAGTGCTGCGACTGCGACACGTGCGCTGACTGCCGCGATAGCCTTGATGCGCTTGCCTCCGTTGCCACCATGCTCTCGCGCACACTGCGGGACGCCATGTGGTCGCCAATCTGGTCCTCTATGGTATCCTCGTGCAGCATCGACGCACCAGCCGACGAACCCTGCAGCAGGTGGTCATCATCCTCCACGCGCATGGACGGCGAGGCGGCCCTGCTGCGCTCCGACTCCGGCCGCCCAGACGAAAAGTGGTCTGAGTAGATTTCGTCGGCCATCCGCGAGGATCGCCCTGCCGCCCCTCTCGAGCTCGCGCGCCCTTGGCTTCGGTAGGACTCCTCCTGAATACTCTCGCTTGCGTCTGCGTGCTTGCGCAAGGGGGAGCGCAGCGCGTCAGCTTCATCGACAATGATGCTCGCGTGCGGCGAGCCGTCGAGCGCCGGCTCTTGCTCGGCAAGGCTCTGCTCGTTGATATCCTCGAAATCGGCCGTGTAGTCACTCTCCACGGCGCTGGTTGAAGAGTCTTTGCGCACGTCCACGGCCAGCTCCGCTTCTGCTGCCTTGCGCCTGTACCCCGTGGCGCCACTGGTATCCCGGCTGCTGCCAGCATGAGGGGAGGGCGGTTGCGAGTGTCGGGCCGGCGACCTCTGGATCCTGTCCTGCCGCCCGCCTTCGCCGCCCGCACCCGCAGGGGCGCGGGCAGCAACGGCGGAGAGGGAGTCCTTGAAGGCGTCGACCACCTGCTGCAGCTGGCGGGCATGTTCTTGGCGCATCTCGTCCACGGCGTGCGCGCTTGGCTCATCGCGCTGCGCTGTCGCGGACCGCAGCGCCTGCATGAAACTCTCCGTCGTCTCTTTGAGCGCCTGCTGCAAGTGGGATGCGAGCTGCTGGTTGGCCTGCGAAAGCTGCACCTGAGACTGATGCTGCCGCTCCGCCTCCTCGGCGGCCACGCGCTCGCGATCAAGGAGCGCTTGGGCCAAGACGACCGCCTCCTCTTGCGCGCCCGCTACTTGCTGAATCTGCACCATCGACGCGAGATGCTGTTCGGCGTTGTGCATTTCGTCCAGGTAGTCAACCTCAGCAAGCAGGCGCTGCTGCAGCTCCGCAGGTGTCAGTCTCGTGCCCTGCGGCTGCGCGCCGTGTGACGATGGTGCTTCGCATCCCAGGGCTGTAGAGAACGCTGCAGGTGCTGCTGATGCTAGGCCCGCCGCCGCCGCCAGCCCATCGGCCTGGTCGCCGTAAGGGACAGATGGAGTCGAGACGCTGGTGCTAGCGCCTGCCAACAGTTGGCGGGAGGCTTGGATGGTGTTTGCGGCAGGAGAGGTGTGCACGAGACAGTCGCGCAATAGAGAGAGCGCCGCCCGTTGCCGCAAGCCTGACGCACCGTCCACCGCCGCTGCCACCAGCCTCGCAACAATCTCGTGTGTTGGCACCTGGTCCAGGACCCCCCGTCCCACACTTTCCCCGCCTCCAGAAACCTGCAGCCTGAGCAGGTTATCACCAGCGTCCACGTGCACGACCTTGAAACGCTCCACGGGCACCATGAGACACTCGGCCACGGCTAACACAGCCTCCGCTGCCCTACGACTTGCTTCCAGAGGCGCTCCAGAGATGGGCGAGCTCGCGCGCCGTTGCTGCGTCTCAGCAGGTGTTGGCGCCTGGGCGATCTCGTCAAGACCAGCTGACACCACCTCCCCCCCGTGCGGCAACCGCGCGTCAGGCTGCGCCGCCGGCCCTGGCTCGCCCACCAGCGTTCCCCATGCCGGCTCAAACACAAGGTCCACGATACAGGGCGCGTGCTGCAGCGGCTGTGTGTCGAGAGAGAGGCCATCGCGATGTTGCAGGTACTGCTGGACATGGCGTTGATGACGCATCTGCTCCTCGGCCGGCATGCTGCCCCCCGCTATGCTCCACTCCCCCGACAAAATGCGCTGCTGCCAAAGCTGAGAGGCACCTTGCGCACGTGCCCTTGCTGGCCCGGATGATGACGGACCTTGCAGCAGTTGGTTGGCACGTGCTATGAGGAGGTCAGCGGCTGACGGAGGTGACTCTTGGGCGGCTGACGGAGGTGACTCTTGCGCGGCTGGTTGCAGCTGGCCTTGACCCGCGCCGGTCTCCTGCAGCAGTTGGCGCTGCATCCCAGCATCGCCTGCTGCTCTTGCATCCGTCTGAACAAGCGCCAGATCTGCGGGAAACGCAGGGTGTGACTGTGCACCGCGCAGCTCCTCGCGCCGCACCTGGCTGGCCTCTTGCTGCAGTGTATTGAGCAGACTGAAGCGATCTTGCACGCTGGCATCACGTGCCAGGTCGGCCATCATGTCAGCCAGCCCGCCGTCCTCCTCCTCCTCGACAAAGAGGCGCGCATGACCAGAGCGCTGTGCCAGCACTTGCAGGCGGGACCTCTGCACCTCGATAGACTCAAATGCGTGGTCGGTGTCGGGAGCAGGCGGGCGGCCAGCAACGACCCGGTCCTTGGAGAAGTCCAGCACCCCAGGCCCAGTCGCCTGCTCTTCCTCGCCCTCACCTCGCGCGCCCAGGTGAAACTCCCGTGAAGGCAAGACTCCTCGCACAAACGAGCGAGGGGCCACCACTGTCCTGATGCGCGCATCCTCGAATGCTCGCTCTTGCGCGTGCGCTTTCGCCTCGCGCTGCGTCTCTCTGGCCTTTTTGCGGCTCTCAATCTGTTGCTCCACTTGCTTCAACGACTCGTCAATGGACTTGCCGCCTGCATTTGCACCAGGAGCGCGGGCATCCCACGCCCTGCCGCTGCTGCTTTCACCCCCCGCATCCCCATCAGACCATTCACCTGCTGACCACTCCCCGTCGATTTCCTCTTCCACCAATTCAGAAGGCGTGGGGCGCGCGTCGGCCTCGGGCGCCTCCAGATGCGGTGCCGGCAGGGCTTCTTGCGGCGCCTGCCCGGCCTCCGCGCGGGAGGCGAGGCGCAGAGGCTGCTGCATGTCGGCAAGCTCTTCTTGTAACACGGCGCGCAACGGTTGCGAGATGTCCGCCTGCGCCCTCGCTTCCCGCCTCTGTCACACGCCTTGCACGTCATGCACAACCCCCCCCGTGTGCCTTCAACTGCACGAGCATTTACAGACAGATCTGGCAAGACTCTGGCGCACTCAACGCACGAGCTTGACACCAGATTTGCGTCCCCCTGCGATGCGTAGCGAGGCAGAGCGAGCAGGGGGTGCGAGGAGAGGGGAACAAGAACGGACCTCGCGCGAGAGGGAGGACACAAGAGCCGACAGATTTTCGGCTGCATCGCGCAGAGCGTGCAACCGTTGCGCCTTTTGCGCGCCTGCACTTATCAAGGGCGTACTCTCCTCATCCGCCGACTCCGCGTCCTCTTTCCGCTCGCCACGGCCCCGCATAGCGTCGGCCGGCCCCACCTCTGCCGGCTGCTTGCCTGCACGTGCGGCGGCGCCCAAGAGCTGCTGTAACTCGGCTCGCCTGCAGGGTGTTGTTGTGGCATGCAGTTGTTGCACGCACGCACTCGCCCAGGTCAACACCTGCTGTCTGCGCGTTGGCCTGCAGCGCCGGCGCCAGGCACAGCAGGGCACGCACACGGCGGCAGCATCCGTTGCAGCGCTTGCACTAGTTGCACCACACCTCCCTTCCGCCAGACACGGCCACATTACGCGAGCAAGGACAATGCGCGCGACAAAGTCGGCGGCGCAAGAGCCTCACACCCACAGACGCGTGCAGCCGCAGGGCGTGGCACACCGTGTCAGTTGAGAGGCCCAAGCCGTCTTAGGCGCCAGCAGCGCCACGCGCTTTTGCCGCGCGCCTTCTCGGCCTTGCGCAGGGACGGCCTTGGTATCGGTCTCGGTAGGCCCCGCGGCCCCCTGCCCCTTTGCGTCCTGCTGCTTGTCTGCATCGGCCGGCAGCCCCACGGTCTGAGGCGCCTGGTCCGCACCTGTCAGATCACCGTCCTCCGCCGCCTCGCCCTCATCCTCCCCAGGCGCGGCATCCTCGTCCGTCGCGAGCTCGTCGGGCTCAAGCCCCAGCGCTGGCGCGGCAGCCTGCTCCTCGTCATCCGATTCCTCTTTGTCTGCGCCCTCTGCAAGCAAACGGACGAGCGTCACAAGCGCACCAACACGGCAGCACACCAGCACACGCCGCACACTAGACACAGCCAGGTGCGGGGACGGCGCAGGAGTAGGCAGAATGGCTCATCTGACTGCAGAGCGCGTCGCTTGCGATCGCCGCCCGCGCCTCCCGCACCTGCATCACCGAATGATCCGGGGCGAGGGCGACGGGCAGAAGGAGAAGAGGAGCGAGGACGCGTGGATCGGCGGGCCCTGGCGCCGGCCTGCGCGTGACGCGAATGCACGGCTTGTGCCAAGATGCCTCGCTTCTTGCGCACTTGGTTGCCATACTCGTGCATTTTGCGCAAGCGCTCCTGCGGCGGCGCAATCTCTTTTTCCACGTGGGAGCTTGCACTGGGCGCGAGCTCCCACGGATGCACCCCTCTGCCAAAACCACACAGCCCCAACACCCGTCACATACATGCCCTCGCACGGTTCAGGACCATCGGTGCGCTTGCTCCAGAGACACGCGGCCGAGACAAGGTGCGCATGCAACGTGCACGTGTGTGCACGGGCTACAAGCTACCGCGGGCGACGGACGTCGGGGGCGGCAGTCTGGTCGTCTGACGTTTGCTTGTCCGCCTGCGCGTCAGCACACACGCGTTCAGCCCTAGTATCTCCTGCTCGCCCTCCGACGACACACCCTCGCTGGATCGCCCCCCCACAAACCCACCGCTTACCCGCACAGCAGCAGCCTGCGACTAGTGCATGCCAGACGCCACGCTCCATCCCGCGCGCTTCAGCCGTAACGTGGGGAGAGGTAGGGGGGGGCGGGGGTACCAGTCGCTGGCGGTATTTCCGGCCTTGCTCGACAGTGAGGCTTTTGAGCTCGAGCAGCACCGACTGCCGCTGCCGCTGCCGCGCCTCCTCGGCTAACTGCTCCCGCTCTTTCTCGCGGTGCTCCTGCTGCTTTTTCTTGGCCATCTGTGTGGGCACACAGGTGCGCCAGTGAGCGGGGAGCACACGGCAGCATGTCACGCACGCCACAGCTGACGCGCAACACGCGGCATGCGGCGGGCGCAAACACAGGCTTGCGTCATGGTCCTGGCACCTGCGGCCATTTACTCCGCACAGCCTCGCCACACGGTGCGCGCACGCCGAGTTCAAATTCAACTTACCCATTGCTTCACAAATTCGACATCGTAGGGCTTTTTGCGCTTTGTTCCGGCGGCCTCTTGCTCCTGGTCGGGAGGCGCACGCAAGAACTGATCGAGCGCAGAGCCAGCAGCTGCAGCCACCGTCCCTCCCGACGCCGCTGCCGCCGACGCCGCCGCAGCGCCGCCGCTAGTGCCCTCCCGGTTCACAGGAGCCGCAGCAACGTCGCCATCAGCAGCTGCGGCCGGCTGGGAGGCAGGCGCGGCCGAAGGAGCAGCAGATGCCGAGGAGTGCGGGGCACGTTGCTCTGACGGCGTTGGCTTGCGCCGGCCCGTGTCTATCCGTGCACGTGCCGGCCGCCGCTTCCTCGATGCCGACTCTTCCATGCCGCCTTCAACCCCGGATACCTGATCCGCAGGGCCCTTGCCCAGAATAGCTTCCCAGTCCTCGTGGTCGGACGCGCTGGCGGCCCCGGCGCCTTCCCCCGCCCCGCTCTTGCCCGCTGCCCCCGCCGCCGCGGCCTTGCGCTTCTTTGCCTCGCGGATCTTGTCGGCCCACGGGAGCGGAAAGTTGATCACGCGTTTGAAGCTGCCAGTGGCAGCGCCGTCCTTGCCGTCAGCGGCCGCTGCTGCGGGCGGTTGGTCCTGCCCCGGGCTCGCTCCCCACTCGGCCGAGGCGCTTGCCTCCGGGAGATCATGGTATTTGCGGCCCGCCTTACGCACTACCTGCGCAGCAGCAGGCCGCAGGGCCGAGGGCAAGTCGGCGGCCTTGCCCGGCAGGAAGGACGGGTGCCGCGCGAAGGAATCTGGCCCTGCCCTCTCGGGGGAGCGCGAGCGATGCAGCAGCAGACTGACGCCGGGCCTCTCAGAGGGCGAGTGCAGATCGTGCGAGTCCCCGCCGTCGGAGCTCATCCATTCTTGCACGGACACCTCGCCGGACCGCGCGGTCTGGTGTAGATTGAGGTGGGTCACGGTGCGGTTGAGCGCTGCCAGCGCCTCGCGCTTCCGCTGCCGCCGCTCTTCCTCCTCGGCCTTGAGCTTGCGCTCCTCCTTGACCTGCTTCAGCGCCAGCAGCGCCTTGGGCTTCTCCGCCACGTGGATCTTGCCGTGGACGTTCATGCCGTCGGGGATCGATATCCGGTCCAGCTCGCCCGGCGTGTTCTTGGCGACAATCTGCAGGATGCGCGGGTCCACGTAGTACGGCTTCGCGGGGTCCAGCGACTGGTACTTGTAGGTAGGCTTGCCCCAGATGGCGCGCTCGCGCCGCTGGAACGTGTTGGACGATGACACCGCCGACGACTGGTTCGACACATAGGTGCCCGCCGTCGAGCGCGCGTCGAGCGTGCTCGCCGAGTGCGTGCGCGACAGCCCGCCGCGGCGGCTCAGCGGGCTCTGGTTTCCGGAGATGGTGGAGCCGGGCATCACGCGGTTGCCAGGCCGCCGGCAGCCCGCGCACCACGCCCCCGCAACGGCTGTGCCCGCCGCCTCAGGCTCACCACCCGCCGCCGCGGCGCTTGTCGCGCCTTCTTGGCTCAGCCATGTTCATGTTGGCGGAAGGTAATTGAACAAGTTCGTGAGCGTTCGAAGTGAACACGCCCAAATTGCAAAATGAACAACACACGCCCATATGAATATTTTCGAAGTGAAGAAGAAGATGCGCGCAGCGGGCGACCGGGAAGATGGCCGCGAGGAGACGGATGCGAGCATGGGCGCCGGCATGGTGCACGTGGGCACGTTAGAAGACTTTGTCCCGGCTCCCGGTGTGGCGCGCGCGCGGCGCATGCCAAGCGAGACCGGCGTCTCGGCTCAAGTGTGCTGAGTGTGTGTGCGTGCGTGCGTGCGCATGCAGGCCACGACGAGGGCGGGATCCTGATGCTCGAGGTCCAGCCGGCAGCTGCATCGCCCCTGCAGAGACACAGCGGAGGGGCACTCGCTGCGTCATGCGTGCCAGCGGTGGCACCCCCTGCCGGCGGCGAGCCGGGCGTGGCGAGGGTGCCTGCGTGGAGTGGCGAGCCGGTCGTGGTGTACAAGACGCGCGCGCGGGAGCTGTTTGCCATCCAGGTTCGGCTGCTGGCGCGCATCAGGCTGCGGGCGGGTGTCTGCGCTGCCGCCTGCACGTGCCCCGGCGCTGCTGCTGCTGCGGGGGCGGGCGTGCATGCGAGTTGCCACCCCCGCTCTGACGACGACGCCGACCCCCGCCGGCACAGCTCAGGTGTCCCCACCAGGGCTCAGCACTGGCAAACGGTGGTGTGGCCGACATCGAGGACGTTGGGGGCGCTTCGGGGCCCGTGCTGGCGTGTCCTGCGCATGCTTACGTCTTTGATCTCCGATCAGGTCATGCGCGGCCAGCTGCCCACCTGGTGCGCGCGCCGGAAGCGGGCCACGTGAGTGACTGGCACACCAACAGGACGCTGTTTGACGCAGGGCCTACGGCCGTGCGCTCCCGCGCGCACGTACCGCGTCCGCGTGACTGCATGTGGCCAGGTTCCCCCGTGCATGCGAGCCTACGCCGACTGCCTCGCCTGCTCGCCGGCCCGCATGCAGTGCAAACTAGCCGCCAGCACCTGACGCGTGGCGCCGGTGTCGCGTGGGTATGGCCAGGTGTTTGTTTGCAGCGAGCCCAGCGCGGGCGGCCTGGGACAAGATGCGCCGGTTGACTGCCTCGTCACCCGCCACAAGGTGAGCGCACTGGAGGAGCGCGATTGGAAAGGCGACCCTCGTCCATCTTGCCCGTTTTTGAGCTGTGTGTGTGGCGTCGCCCAAAGCCACGCCACCCGCGCCTCGTTCGCCCTTTCTTTCCTAATCCAGTTGTGTCTCTCTCTCTCTCTCTCTCTCTCTCTCTCTCTCTCTCTCTCTCTCTCTCTCTCTCTCTCTCTCTCTTCCCCTCTCCCTCCCCC
>Ga0115006_10001708_pt1 | contig 13951 bp, 6 predicted proteins | sample ArcOceMetagenome_3_FD_88943 | JGI IMG/M metagenome (GOLD analysis project Ga0115006, IMG submission 88943) | Marine eukaryotic phytoplankton communities from Arctic Ocean - Arctic Ocean- Svalbard ARC20M Metagenome | ecosystem: Environmental > Aquatic > Marine > Oceanic | place: Arctic Ocean...
AAGTGGATAGAGGCGTTGAAGAAGTGCGGGTAGAAGAAGTAGAAAAGGATTACTAGTATTTGTATTATTGAGATATTATAAAGTCAGCAAAGTTCCGAGTTGAGTTGAGGAGATTGTACCTCGAGGTACTCTCTACGTACGTAGCTCCTACGTACCGGTAGTACGGGAGGCGTGGCGACGGCCAGACCCGACACGTCCTCACGATCACGTCCTCACATCACGATCACATCACCGCGCACCCGGACTCGACTCACCCGCCCGACACGTCCTCACGTCCTCCGCTCCGGCCGGCGGCCGATGCAATCGCAACCTTGCGTCCACGCCAGCACCTGACGGCACGACATATTGATTGATTGCTGACAAAAGCAGTCAAGCAAGAACATTTGCTGCAACATCAACTTACCAACTACGTCAAGAAATTGAAGATGCTTAATTATCACGAACTTACCATAAATGAGCCCCGCGGCTCGCCGGCCAAGCGGAAGCAATTCATCGTCATCTGCTGCGTCATGGGCTTCGTGTTGGGCAATACTCTCATCAACGCTGGTGCCTTTAATTCCGTTCGAATTAGCGAAGGGAAATTCGCCGGCGGGGAATTCGTCCACAAGAGTCTCGAGCGGGACTACGTCGCCTTTGTGGGGCTGGCCCGCACGGTCGGGTCCGATGCCGGCGTCACCGAAGCCGATCAGGACGGCGTCATCTACTCGGTATTGCTCGATGTTGACTCGTCGGCGGGTGTGCCCGGTGGATCGGAGCGCTTTATGACGGGCGTTCTCAACGGCGGTGAAGCCACAACGAAGGAACTGCTGGCACTGAACGACAATATGAATCCTATCGGCCCCGATGCCTTCGTTGGCGATTACAACAAGGGTGACAAATTTGGTGCGAACATTTCATACGAGACCGGTTCTTTGCCATCCGTTGACGCGGGTGTTTGCCAATTCGTTTACACAGGTGGATTCATGTCGGCTCTCATTTACCAGTACAAAGTATTTCCGGCATTGATAAAGTATGCCAAGGAGAAGACTCCCGAGGGCAGCCCACTTGTGATTGCAACGACCTGCACTACCCGGGATAAAATCTGCACGCACTACATTCCGTTGCAAAAGGCCGACGAGTTTTATTTGGCAGGCAGAGCGCCAACCAAGGAGTACGCGGAGTCTCTGGGCACCGATTCTTCTGGTATTGATATTGCCGCCGCATTTAAAGGCGTCGCAAGAGTTCTAGGATTTGGCGGGAAGAAGTCATCGTCAAAGGACAAGGAAGAGCTGTAAAATTGCTGGGGCAAGCAAATAAATGAAGAAGACGCGACTTACTGTAAATGAAGCTATTGACCGTACTACGTAATAGTTATATAACTACTCATTCGTTTTGGTGATGCTCCGAGCCCTTTGCCATGCACTCCAACGCTCGCTTGTGCTGTGAACTTTTGTCCTCGGCATCAGGTAAGAGCGCTTCGTAGACATTTCGTGGGATGTAACGACCAAGCAGCTCCAAGCAAGCTTCAATGCCATCGACCAATCCTTGAGCTGCCCTGTCTCCCTTCGCTACGTCCTCCACCGCCAGTTTGAGCCCTTTGACCAACAAAGGCAACACCATACTCATACTGCCCACAAGATGCTCCTCGTTGTACACGATCAGCATCCGCAAGAGCTCGGCAGATTGCTCTTTCGTCTTGGATCTCCAGCTGGACAGCTCGACCAAGAGTGCCGTGAGGAAACGTCTTGTATTGGTCCGTACAAACAGTCTAGCACCCAAACTCGGCCGGCCCTGGAATGGTGGAGGCAATTCTGAATGGCTGCACCTCACATCGCCATCGACGCCGTACTGCCGCCGCTCGATGATGTCTTGAGGATTTTCGGCCTCGTACTGAGCCCCAAGAGCTTCGATGGCATCCAGCGAACACTTTTGGATTGGCTTGAAGACATCGAGATGCAAATTGATCAAATAGGGCAGGAGTCGGGTCTGATGATCATATCGGTCGGGGAGGCAGACCATTAGGTAGGCCAGCATCTGGCAGCATCGCTCGCGGACCTTGGGATTCTTGTCGACGGCAAGCTCGGCGAGGACGTTCACCGAGACGCTGCATTGAGCACTGTAGTAGGCTGCGATTGGGATTACGTTGTCTTCTTTGAAGCCAATCAAATCGGCGATGGCATCGGTCCCAGCTCCACGGACCTTGGCGCGGTTGGGAACGCAGACACTGGCTTCGAACAGCTCGATGGAAACCAAACGCACTCTGGCGTTGCGATGACGAAGGTTGGCCATCGACGCCCGAGCCAGAGCCAACGCAAAGATCTTGGCCCCACCCTCCCAGTGAGGGATCCTGACGACTTGCGTGAGCAGCTGCGATGCAGCAATTTTGACCTCGGGACAGGGATCTCGGAGCATGGTGAAGAGAGCCAAGATGATATCGGCAAAGTACGCCTGCAAAGTGCTTAACTCTTCTCTCGCCATGGCCCCTCGTATCAACGACGACAGCAAATTGCACAGGGCGAGGCGAATCTCTTCACTCGTCTCCACGACGGCCACGACTCTGGAATCATCCCGATCCTGCCTGGCTACGGCACCACCTCGCCGGTGGGTGTCATGATCGTCTGCATTGTGGACAAACACATTCATCTCGGCATCGAAGGAGGCTGGTGGGAAGCGAGCAAGCACAGCGGGCATGAGCAATCCAACGTGCCTGCCAAAGTCAATGCCCGAAAGGGCCAGGTCCTCCACGCATCGAATCGACAAAGCCCGGCACCTTTCGACGGCATCGCCAAATCGCCGAAAGACATCGCATCCACAGCCATTCAACAGGGCTTGGAGTTGGGTACAAGAAGATGCGGCATCATCGTCGTTACCACTACCATTGGTCGAGGTACCGTCGCCGGTACTCAGAGATCGAAATTGGGACATCATCGAAGCATGGGTCCTATCCCACTGCGACCAATGCTGGGAGGACATGTCGGAGACGACGGCTTCCCGTTCGTGGTGCGTCAGTGAAATCGAGGACGGATCGTAAGGTGGGGGCAGGGCAAGCTGCGGGACAGAGGAAGGTTGCTGCCGGATGAGGAGCTCGTCGATGGCGAGGCGAAGCGCCTGCAGTCCGTTGAGCCGAGATTGAAGGTCGGTACTGGATATGGCCGAGCAGAAGCGGGTCATGGTCCACTCTCTGGTCGAGGGGGCGGTGATTGTGGCCGGGCTGCCGATGGCAACATCGTCGTCCACGTCTTCGTCTTCGTCGTCCGAGTCGCCCAGGGCTAGCTCTGAAGGATTCGCGCTTTTGGACCAGGCAACAATCGAGGTCTTGAGGTCAGAGACGTTGTCCTCGGTCGTCGTCGGTGAGACTGGAGAAGCGGATGCGGGTGCGGGTGAGGTAGGTTTCGGCGAATGTTTGGCTGGCTGGACTGGTCGGACTGCATTTGCTGCCCTTCTTTTCTTCTTCTTCTTCTTGGCGGTCCTCCTCGGCTTTGTCTTGATATTGTTTTCGGCCAGCCTTTCCATCTCGGCGCGTTTCATTTCCTCCCAAACCTCGTTGGTGTTGGGTACCTTACTAGATAGAGCATCATTCATTCTGCTCAACAATCAACGTACGATTTAGAAGAATGGCCTCACCCGAAGATATTTGATTTGAAAAATGTCGTCCATCGAGCAACACAACTTAAAATTAATTTGTGCGACGAACAATTGTTCAAGCTGGTATCGGTACCATGGCCGTGCTTAGTAACCGCAACCAACCAGATCCACCAAGCTCTCCGGAATATATTGATACAGGGCATTCTTACCCAGAAAGCTGACGGAGCACAATTGGCTAGTAAAGATCACCACATTGCGAACGTCGGCCAAAATTGTCTCCGTTGACTTTTTATTCTTTTCCGCATAGGCCTTTCCGGCCGATGGCTGTGAAGTAGCTGTAGCAGTAGCAGTACCGCCGCCAATCTGCGATCGAACGTACTGACCAAGGTAGGCAAGGAAACTATGCGCATAGGACTGATGAAATTGTCGCAGCAGCGTCGCCATGCCAAACACTAAGGGCCAACCATCAAGACCGTACTCCTCCTTGCTCAGTACAAGAGATCCAAAGTCGGCATCGAAGATAAATTCTTTGGCATGAGCGACGACAAAGAGAGCAAGAAGCACTGGCAACCCTTCGAGCGGATCGGTTCCGAGGAACTCTGTCGACAAGACATCGCCTTCTCCGATTTGTGCCAGGGCATCCATGACCAATTCCAACGAAGGTAAATCATCGGCTGACAAATCATCGCTGACTCTATCTAGATATGCCTTGTTCAGAGCAATTGTCGCATGCTTGAATCGCCTTGCATTTACCTCGGCATGAATCTTGAGCTCATTCCGTGCAGCCCTTCGCAGAAGTTGGGCCTGCCCAACCCGACGGAAACAAATGATGATGGGAGCGAAAAGTTTGGTGGTCTTTTTGGTTGCGATGTCATAAAACTGTTGCGGGTCTGCTGGCGACAGACGCCACTCAGGGAACATGCTATCACGAAGCTGCTCCAACAAGACGCCATGACTCTTGACGACGGCCCTGTAGGACTTGAAGAATCGTTGGATCTCATTCAAAGATCGATACGATAGCAGATTGTCGATACCAACCAACCCCTGCACGCCCATCGCGTTGCGAAGCAGAGCAAATGTTTGCCCGGTGATAACCACGGTGCCATTGGCGAGGAACCAACCATTGCTGTCTAAGGAACAAACAGTCTTTTGTGGCTCTGTGAGCTTCAACAGGGCACTCATAGTTCGACCGGAAAAGTTTTCATAGAGTGGTTCTTCCTTGGTGGGCGCATACCGTGGGATCTGAAGCAGACTTGATTGGAAGATGGAGTCAGTATGATGTACACGCTTCGACATGTATTTGTTGGATTCCTGTTCGACGTTGAATGCAATGATTCGTCCCAGCTCTTCTTCCCATGTCAGCGACCCAACAAGTCCAGTGTAGTCCTGAGAAAATTCAAGAGCTGCTTTGAGATTGTCCAGCCGCTTTACAAGCAGGGACACTGCCTCAGTTGTCACGGCCTTGAATTCAAGCACGGCTGATCCACCCTTCTTACCCGGTTTAGTCGACGGCGGAGGGAAGCGCAGAGTGTGATGTAAAATGGCCGAAATGTGCTTCACCAGCTCCTTCCTGATGCCAGTGTGCAGCAATTCCATTGGATCGATTGATGCGTTGCCAATGGGTATGACCTGCATCCTCGCCACTCCCTCAGTAAAGACCGATACCTCGTACGCCAAGGTTGAGAGGCGATGCCTCTGGTCAGCTTGGTCATAGTGTATCAAAGAGGAGGTCTCAATTTGCGCCGGTATATCCGTCATCGTGCTTCCCTTCACATCTGCAATATCCAGCATGAGATTAAAGACCGACACCGGGATGATTTGGAGGATGCTGCTAATCAACGATGCAAAGGCCTTTTCGTGATAGTTTCGGACCTTTTGAATCTCTGGATTTCCATCAGGGTCACTTTTCCATTGCACTAAACGCCGCATCGGCGACTCGAGACAATGTGATAGCTTGAGAAAGAGAGACCGAAGCAATGTCACGGTGGACGGATCTTTTGCAATCTTCTCCTGAAAGATAGGTGCATATATCTTGATCGCGTCCTCCGCATAGGACATGTCGGAAATGTGATCGAGAGCAATAGTAGTATCGGATGTCAAAGTCCCAATGCGCGCCATGTAGACAAGCTGAGCTTGGGCATCGGCAATGGTTGCTTTGTGATGCAAGCTCCCGTCGATGACTTCGTATTGTGCCATTTCTCGCAATGCCTCAATGCAAAACTGAGCCTTTGCAAACGTGGAGGATCCTTCGTTCTCATCATCGATGGAAAGAGATTGGACCTCTGAAGCCATGTCTTCAAACCATTTTGCGAGACCTTCATTGTTATCACCACTGGAACCAGCTTCGTTACCACTCATTCGAAAGTATTTGGATACTTCCGACAGCTTCGACACGACAATCGAACGAGAATCATTCCATGCGTCCGCCTTGCGTTGAATGAGACGGCAAACCCCTGCCTTGGCCTTTTCCTCAAAGCTCGCTGTAAGCAAGAGGAGTTGCAATACTTCGACATCTAGAGCACCACCAACCAACGCGGTAGCAGGAATATCGTTCCTGATACTCGAAGACGATGAGTTGATCCGTGCACGAGGTGACGATTCCCCGCTTGACACCGACGAGTTCCGATGTAAAATGCTCCACCGTAGGACTACATTGCTCTTCCTCACACACTCAAGTATCTCATATTTGTGTCCCAAGACAAATTCATCCGTCAAATCGCCATGGCTGAGGTACCCATGCAGTTCAGTGGAGCATTCTTTCATGGAATGATGATTGGAGGCGAATAACCCCTTTCGCTGAGATACAGAAAGCCCCTGCTCCAAGGCTGCCTTTGCTGCATCAAATTGACCCCACTTGATCGTCAGATCAACAATGACACCGGCGTTGATTGCAAGCATCCAATTGTCACTGAAGAAACGATTGACAATTGCACGCATCTTGGCTTTATCAGAACGAAGAGCATCAAGTTGAAAGTAGAGGATAGTGTAGAGGAGAGACGCCTGCTTCGCCAGTCGAGTTGAACGATGATCAAAGGATGGGAATGCTTCTGCTTGGGGATAAATATCCTCCGCTACGAGACAGCCAATCACCTTTTCAACGAACGCATCATTGACGGAACACCTCATAAATAACTTTTCCTCAAATGGACCATCCTTGTTGGCAACCCCAATTGAAGAAAAGAGCCTGGCCACATTCCGCATTCGCGGGTCCAAACCACCCTGGGATCGATATCGAAGATACGCGACAATCATACGCTCTCGGATGCCACCGCCAAACTTCATTTGTGTCAAAATAAGCATAGTAGCATACAAATGAAGCGCCTCGGCGGCCAGTTGGCGGCCCTCCCTGTCCGACAAGACCGATTCCAGTGTGTGCTGCACGTACCGACCAGAGGCCAAATCTTCTGCGAACTTGTTCAAATCCACCTGATAAAGATAAATGCACTCAAACAGCCGGTAGAATCGCGCCACGATGTCCCCGTACTTTGTCACAAAGTCTGCCTCCAATCGCCGGGGTGCTGCCGTTGCTGACCCGATGGACCGTTCGCATTCCTCCGGATCGCGCAGGTAGCGAAAATCGAACAGGAACTGCGCGTAAATTCCCTCGTCATCGCCATCCTGGATTGGCGCATCTTGCTTGACACCCTTCCTCCCGCCGAAGAGCGACCAAACATAGCTCGATGCTGCCGACGATGTGGCCCGTTTGTTTGCGCTGCTGGTTGCTTCATCGGCAGCTGCTGCGGATGCAGAAGCCGCCGCCGCCGCAACAAACGCAGGCGGTATCCGCTCGGAAAGGGTGAGTATCTCGGTGAGAATTATGTGGCCTCGCGCGACCAGGCCGAGCAGATCTACCCCACACAAATTATCCTCGGATGTGAACGTAGACGAAGTGGACTGCTGCTGCATGGTGCTGTGATAAATGAAGTCAAGGTACCGATGGGAGCAGACAGAACCTGCGGTCTACGTAGGCCTCAGTCAATTCAGATATCCAAAAATCCATAAAATCCAGTGAAAAATTGGCAGCGGCGCTTCCGGCGAGTTGGCGCTTACAGCAAGTTGCAGAGTGTCAAGTTCGGGTTCTGCTCTCATTTAGCTCCCTTCGAACGGAACCAGCGATGGGGAAGAAATCCAAGTCGAAGCCTCCAAAGAAGGACCGCAGTGGTTTTGCAGGTATTCGTCCCAACCTTCAAGGCGATGAGATTCCTCGTCTCAAGCATATGGGAGATCTCGGAAAGAAGCGATGGCAAGAACTATCGAATGAAATGGGAAATCCAGTCCACCAGATCGATCATCCTGACGACAATGTTGTATGGGTCTGTCTAGACGATTATACTCATGTGACGCCCGGTGGGATTATTGTAGAAGATACATGTACGGGGAAGGATGATGGAATTCGAAATGAAATTTCTGCTCCCACCGCCTGTCCCATGTGTTTCAAGCCTGCCGAGAATCGATGCAGCAAGTGTAAGTCGGTATGGTACTGCTCGGTCGCGTGTCAAAAGGCTCACTGGAAGAAGTCACATAAGAAGGCCTGTAAACCGAACCCTGGACTGTATCAGTTCAATGTCAGCGTCTCACAATTCCGATCTTTGCCCGAAAGCGCCTTCGAGGGACATGAATTCCTAGTGATCAAGCCCACAGAGCAGTTGCCGTCTCTTGAAGCCATTTGCGACGAATGTCTTGAATCTGCTGATGATATGTTCGAGACCATGCCCGGCTTTGGACAGAATCAAATCGATCCGCTGTGGACCCTCCAGAATACTATCACACACCCAGCCGCCAAGGCTCTACAGCGGCGTTTCGGTTGGACGTCAGGCAGCCATGGCATTGAATTGATGACCGGCTATCGCTTGGTCGAGGATCACTTCGTCTATCGTGTCATGTTCGACGACGACTTCCTGAACCGTCGTGATTTGGGTCAGTCATACTACGGAGATGCCTGCTTTGACTGGGTCCGCAGCGGCCGTCACACTAGGGGCAATCTTGTGATTTGGAAGCTTCATGTAAAGAACAAGCGCCGAGAACCTCGGCATTTCCGAAGCCCTCTTGTTATCAGTTTTACGGCAGATGTCGACCTTTGCTTTGAATGGGAAATTGTTCCCATCACCAAGGCTGAAATTGCTCATTTGCTGAAGGAGCGCATGACTGCAATTGAAACGGGACAATTCACGAGACGACAGTGGAGGAACGTAATTCACGAAAGAGAACGTGAGATCGAATCAGTCCAATCAGGGGCTCAATCGATCGATTTAAACCCTTCCTGAGGATGCACTATGCATCGTTTTATTCTGTACATGCGAAAGGCACTCCGCGGCATTGATGGAATAGCAGCGAATATATATTACATAGAAGTACTTTTTACATTTTCATTTCCCCCCTCTATCTACGTAGCAATTTAGGCACGCGCTTGAATTTATACCCCGTTCCTGCGTAAATACTTACTCCACCCTACTTTCACAATGCTTATTTGCGGGGGAGTTGCATCGGTACTTGCACGGCTACTAGTACTAGTATCTTCGATGACCCCGGTTGCATCATCGGCTTCCACGCGCGACGTGGTAACGGCAAAGCTTGGCTTCCCTACCTCTGCTGGATTCTCAAGGATGTTGATGACCTCGGCGAGGGCATCATGAGCTTGGTCATAGTTCGCCACATTCCTGAACCGCTCTTGTCGTACCTTCAACCAAGCTTGTTTTGAGCGATCCATCTCCTTCCTGCCTACCATCTTCTTGGCCTCATTGGACGATGAGCCAAATCCTCCAAAAAAGGATGCCACAGAAATAGAATCATTGTCATCGACATTACCATCATTGTCATTGTCCCTCAAATCTCTTCTTCGAGCGATTGTGTCGGCCTCATCCATTAGATTTTGCTGTCTTAATGCTGTCTCTAACAGCCTCTTGAGGTAAATAATTTCGGGATGATTGGATTCCATTGTAGGCGACTGATCCTTTGTCGTGCGGAGATTGATCAACTGGCGGCAGATTACCTCGGCCTTGAATGATTCCTCTTGTCGAAGGAGAAGTCCGGCCACCGCAATGTAGTCCACAATTTTTGCTTCGTCATCACGTGCAACGCTTGTCACTGATGTGATTTTGGTGGTTTCTTCGGAAATGTCTGCAACATCACCTAGCATTTTTCGACTCAGTCCATTCAAAAGACTTGACGGATCATCGCTACCATTCTCATACTCTTCCAAGCCATTCAAGAGCCAGTCTTTGTAATGTTGATATCCGTCGACCGAGCTGACGTCGTACAGTTGACGCAAATGCAATTGAATCTCACAGATATGACCCTTGACCATGAGATTGATTTTGCAATCGCGATATCCGCCAGGATGGGGCTTGTCCCCACACAGAGACGATAGCTTGATCCGACAGATGGAGCTTGAAAAATGATGACAGAGGTATTCGAGCAGCGCCAAGAGGGTGGCAATGTCGTCGACAACCAGAAATGCCCGACAATAATCTGTGACATTGAGCAAGTTTCCATCGTACTTTCTCTTTGCCTTGGCTTTGGCGGCCTCTTCGTCCTTGATCGGACCGACGCCGATCTTTGTCAGCTTGAGCTTCTTTGCTATTGTTTTGCAGATCTGGATGAGCGCTGGCTGAGCCTCCGCAGCCTTAGCAGCGAGAGAGGCATAGACGTCGCCTTGACTGCATACTTGAACCATTCGGTGTTTGCATCCCCCACATTTGCCGTCAGAACTCTCGTCGTTGATTGCAGGGCACTCTTTGAGATATGGCCAAAGCGGATCTTTCTTCAGCTCCTTGTATGCAGCCTGGTATTTCCATTTCACCACAACGCACCCAGTCGCTCCTCGATAATACAACCATAAGTTTCGAGCTACATCATCGACGTCGCCATTCTTGTCCTCGGCGGCAGATGTTCGGCAGTCGTCGATAGGAAGCGCCAACATTTCCTTTACGATTGCCCACTCGCTGGGCTTCGACGACTTTGCGGTCGTCTGGCTCTCCTCACTAGGATCGGCATCACAAGAGGACTTGACTGCTCCCATCATCATACTAGTACACATTTTAGAACAATCAATCGCGGCCAGGCAAGCTTTCATAATATTTTCATCTGTCAGGCTATCGTTGAATCCTCTATCGCCACGCTGCTTGTTTCTCCTTTGAAGAGGATCATATTCTTGAGGGCCGCTGTGGCTATCCCATCCATCATCATCATCAAAGGTCGAAAACCGACTATGCTGGTCTCGCGAAGTGATTGTTGACGCCGATACTCTCGAAGTACCGGCGCTCTCCCGAGTCTTCTTGCTATGGCGCGATCGAGCCCTCCCCACGGGTTGCTGCTTCACGACGATGCTTTTGCCGAGCGACTTCTTCCTGGCAGCAGCAGATCGAGCGGCACCGGCACTGCGACGAGCAGGGCTATCGCCGCCTGCCGCAGCCGGCGGGTCTCTTGTCTCATCGATATATTTTAGATTTGCAGAATGGCGGCTGTTTCGTGTCCGTCGAGATTCTGACTTGGACGGAAGAGGCGGTTTGGTACTGATCGCTGGTGGCGCTCTCTCCATCTTATTCTGGCGCCTCATCTCCGTCGATGCACTGTTGGCATTTGCACCTCGCCGATCTCTCAGCCGGGAAGCTCCCTTCTGCACCATGTTTACTGCCGCAAAGGAAATAGGAATGGAACAGCTCGACGTCTCCTATGGTAGCACTGACGATGTGGGGTGCACCGGTAGGTACGTGTAGGCTAGCTAGGCTACGTAGGCCTAGAGGGTTGCACCGGTAATTAGCTGTTGGTGGCTTCAAGAGCAACTACTCGTAACTGAACTGGCGACGTGATGCTTCTTTGATGTGGAGTGTGAAAGTTTTCCGTTTTGCACGGCTGGCGCGCGGAGATTCGAAGATGTACATTTACGTACGTACTTACAGAGTACGTACGTACTCTAGAGAATATGATTGATTCGATTCATTCGATTGAGATCGATTCGTACTGACCGGTACAGACATTGATTGATGCTACTGCGCGCGCTGCCTGCCGCTTCAGCGCTGTACCTACTAACTGCTACGTGTACTACGTAGCTACTCTCTAGCTAGAGTAGCAGCTCTAGAGAGTCTACTAGCTACAGTACAGTAGATCTAGCTCTAGCTAGGCCTACTCCGGTACCATTTATTTCATACGTCGCAAAAAACATTAGCATCACTCCTCCTCCTCCTCCTCCTCTTCATCTTCCTCGAGATCAAATAAATCTATACTGGACGCCGGCTCCGAAAATATTCCACCAATTCCTCGAGAGCCACTGAGAGCAAAGCGAGATGCTTGATCGCCAGCGATTGCACTTGCATTGGAGAAAAGCTTCGGATAAAATTTGAGGATTCGGTGCTTGCAATATTGGCGCTCGATACCGAAATCCTCATGGAACCCATCGTCCTTATCATGGCCAATCGAACTAGTGAATGGAGTGGATGTATGGAGGTCCTCTGACGGATTGAATTCTTGAATCACTAAACATTTGCTCTTTTCCTTTTCGACCGCTTGCGATCGGTCAACACAACGGTAGACAAGTTCATCGTAGGAAAACAAAAACAATTCCTCGGATACCTGCCCCCCACCAGCCATTGCAGTAGCACTGCTGTTGGTAGACTCTGTGCGTTCAACCAGTATCCCAAGGCCTTGGCGCCCCTCTGCTACTGTGTTGGCAACGCCAGTGCCCGGAGATCTCGAACCGTCGTCACCGTAAAATTCCACACCAGAGACAGTGCACCCAAGAGGAAGAAAGACAAAGCTCTCAAGGTAATAGGTCGGCAAAGTATCAGGTGCGTCGCAGTCATCGTCGAAAGGCGAACGGGACCCAAAGGCAGCACAAGGAATTACCACGATTTGAATCGCCGTCCTCTCACGCACTGACACTTCTCCAACTTTGGCGATGACCATCCAATGCCGACATTGATCAACTACCGATTGTAAACGTTCCCTCGCAGTATCAAGACGGGGGCGGAAGCAACCCATGGCAGATTCATCGTTCTGATCAGGCGACCCAGCGCCAACCCGAGAGTGTATAGCCATCGGCTTGCTCATGACAGTCTTCGTCTTCTTGGCTTCATCGTTGTGATCATTTTGCTTCTCCCACCCTTTGAACTCAATATCAACACGCTGAACAGATTCCATGAGGGTCTTGCGAGGCTGCCGGAAGCTTTTGACAACATTAGAAGCAGCTTCTCCCAAAAAATCTTTGATTGATGATATTCCTTGCTCTGCAGATTGGCCCGCCAGGTGCCTGTCGGCATTAGTAGAAGCACCAAAATAATCTGAAATAGGGATTCCCAGGACGCACTCGGAGATTCTTCTCTGGGTAAAATCGATACCGTCAGCTCGAGATACGATATCTTTTGCAAAGTATCCCGCCACTTTCTTAACAATCGAGTCATCAACCCGACGCTTCCTAGCATTTTCACGCAGGGCGGAGTCCTTAGCAGTATCCTTGGCCTTCACCGCCGACGCCGTGCTTCTAATCCAACCGAGGACATCTCGAAGACGACACCTCACATCAACCATATCTCTCAAACAAGTTTCGATAGTAAGATGAAGCGTCTCAGCAACTCGACATAGGCCGTACGCCACGGCCGGATCCATAAACTGATCGCCATACAAACCTGTGGTGCTCATGGCACCGACCAATCCCTTGAGCTCCGAGGAATCCCAGACCAGACTCCGACTCGGCGCCAGAAGATCCTTTCGTAGCTGACCCTCGACACTCCTCGCCGATGCCTCGAGCGTTCGCATCATTCGCTGAAGGAGTTGGTCATTCATGAGCGGAGCACCGAAGAACTGGTCCAATGCCGAAGCAGCAGAGGCATAGCGCTGTGACCTCGCTGAGATGATGTAGTTGCGCAAAGCTAACCGCACGGCATTGCCCTTGACCGTGGTGCTTGCATCTGTGGGAATCTCCGTTATGGCACCATAATTCCGCAACAGATTGACCACTTGATCGAACTTTTGGTCCAGCTGTCGAAGGGCTCCATTCCAGCTCGATGTCGCTTCACGGAGACCCTTACCGATGGCATGGATATGAGCCATGATGGAACAGTGCAGAGAGGATATGGTCTGCAATTCGTAGCGATGTTGTGGGATGGCTGGCACGGAACAGAGCGACAGAACCGTCCTGAGATTGGACGCAGATACTGTTCCACTGACACCAGCCCCGACAATAGTCGACGCTGGAGGGAGCGCCGTGTACGCAGTGAGGAAGGAGCCAAGATCGGTCGAGCAGACGGTCCTGGCCCCGGCATTGACCGCAGCACAGGCGGGCGGAGCCACCGTCAATATGCGATACCGCCCGTGCAGATAGAGACTCGTCCCATTGGCACAAGTTGTGACGCAGAGCACCGATAACGGAGTGCGACACGTCGGCCGGGCCATA
>Ga0115006_10001710_pt1 | contig 13945 bp, 9 predicted proteins | sample ArcOceMetagenome_3_FD_88943 | JGI IMG/M metagenome (GOLD analysis project Ga0115006, IMG submission 88943) | Marine eukaryotic phytoplankton communities from Arctic Ocean - Arctic Ocean- Svalbard ARC20M Metagenome | ecosystem: Environmental > Aquatic > Marine > Oceanic | place: Arctic Ocean...
AGGCCGGAACCACCCGCCCCCCTTCGTCACCACCCCCTTCACCATCTTCGGAGCCCCGCCGATGTAATTATCGTAAAAGCTTGCAAAGTAATTGAAGGTTTCGCTAGACTCTGGGTTTTCAACAGAGGAACGGACAGTCCAACGCACCCCATTTCCGGTGGGAGGGAATTCCCATGTTCCAACGACACCACCATCTCCAGCAACAACATCACCGTTCCCGAGAAACTTCACGTGACTGGTGGTAGGAAGGCTTGAAGAACGGTGGCGAATGATCCAGTCCGGACTTTTCCTGAAGGGAGGAAGAGGGGGTAAGTGCGGGTATGGGGGAGCTGAGAGCGACTGTGCAGGCACGAATTGCACCCAAATGGTAATCTAGCTCGCCATCAATCTTGAAATCTGTAGCTTCAATGGTGGCGAAAGCCGGAACTCCTTCTGAGCCGCATTTCTCCCCTTTTGACCCTTAGAACTCACAATGGATGCTCTTCTTCATCTCCAAATTGTTCATGGTCAATACTATCCCCAGCTATAGTGCTAGCGAGTTGCCTAACCCTCCTAAAACGAGTGTTTTTCGCCTTTGGAGTCGATGGTTTTTCAGGTAATTGATTTGTTGGATATAGGGCGGCATTCTGTGGTCTCAGAAATGTCGAGCTTGATTGTGTGGGGTTGACAATAAGCGCGAGTAACACACAAACAAAGGCCTTCATTATTTCTCTCAGGGTCCAAGTGGATTTGGGGAGGAAACCAAAAAAAGCAACTTTACAGCTGCCCTTTCCATCTTTGCCTCCTCTCATACTCCTTACACTCATTTTATATCAGTAGTGGCATTGAAGCATTTCGAATTTTCACAATACCGTCCTCTATCCTCAGAATTTGCCAAGAGCGCCTACCGTCGTTCATTTGATTACAGGTTTTTACCCATATTTGACCCATATTTGACCCTTCGTGTTGTTTATCGTGAATATATCATTATAATGTCGTACTATGGAAACCAGGATGGTCAGAGGGAGCCAAATGATGCTCCCTTTAAGGCCCGTGACCACGGGCCTCGTGATCGCCACGATCCAATGGGTGTAGACGAGCATGGTAACGAAGCCCGCAAGCTCAAGAGGAAGGCTTGTGACTACCACACGCCTGCTGTTATAGATGTTGAGAATAGACTGATGAGGACTGCCTGTGGGGGGTCTGCAGATAACTCCACTTATCAGGTGCGTACAGCGTTTCTGTTCGTTGATTCGTTCTTTTGTTCCTTCCGCCCCTTCTTCCTCACCCCCGCTCCCCCACGCCCCCCTTCTAGTCTTCCCTCGAGCACGGAATATTTCCAATATCAATGTTCACACGGTCCCTCATGCTTCCAACTTCCTCCTCCCCGTATGGCCTCCTTCGGAACCCTTCTCGCCAACCCTTCGTCCCAAACCCCTCGGTTGTTTACCACACGTACCAAACTGCGAATTTAAGGGCCAAAAACCAGTCCCCCGTCACGTCCCTCAGTTGGACCCCAGGCGGCAGGCGCTTAATTACGGGTAACGCTGATGGAGAATTCTGCCTCTGGGACGGCAATAGCTTCCAGTTCGAGTTGATCATGTCCGCACACAACACTGCCTTCAGGGCTCAGACTTGGGCGAGGTCGGGGAGCTACCTCATTACCACTAGCAACAGGGGGAACATCAAGTACTGGACCACTTCGATTGCCCCCGTGGTTTCTTTTGACGCCCACGACCAATCGTCGATCAATTCGGTGTCTTTTTCGCCCTCCGATAACAAGTTCGTCACCTGCGGGGACGACAGGGCTGTCAACATTTTCGACTTTGAGACCCAGAAACTTGAGAGGAACCTTGCCGGACACGGGTGGGACGTTAAGACGTGCGAGTGGCACCCGGGGGCGTCGGTCGTTGCGAGCGGTGGCAAGGACAACCTCGTTAAGCTCTGGGACCCCAGGTCTGGCTCCAACCTAGCCACTCTCTACGGGCACAAGAACACAGTCTCCAAGGTTTCGTGGTCCCCCAACGGCAACTGGCTCCTGACGGCAAGTAGGGACCAGATGATCAAACTTTACGATATTAGGGAGATGAAAGAGCTTTGCTCGTTCAAGGGTCACTACAAGGAGGTAACCAGCTTGGCCTGGCACCCTCAGTTCGAGACAGTCTTTGCAAGTGGTGGGATGGATGGAACGCTCCTCTTCTGGAATGTTGGGCCTAAGGGGAGCGAGGAGCCCGCAGCTAGGGTGCCTTTCGCGCACGACATGGCCATTTGGGACATGGAGTGGCACCCATCCGGTCACTCCCTCGCTACAGCAAGCAATGACAAAACAACCAAGATTTGGTGCAGACCGAGGCCCGGGGATCCCATGGCATTCGGTGCGCACACGGAGTGGTTCAACGACGTTCCTGGGGAGCCTGATGTGAAGGATTTTGATGAGAACGAGATTTTGTTCGATGAGATTGAGGTGAGGGGGAGCGAAGGCAGCGAGCGTAGCGAGCTGCCTAATGTTGTTCTATACGATGAGCTAACCCTCTTTACTCGTCGCTTCGCTCATCGCAGCTCGGTGCTCACGTGGGAATCGTTATCGGAAAGAAGGGGGCGACTATTATCAGCATGCAGAGGGTTACGGGGACCAAGATGCACGTCGACCAGCAGCGTAAGGTCCTGGAGATTGAGGGGACAGCAAGCCAGCTGGACCATGTCAAGAAGCGCATTGGCAAGATGCTGGAGAGGGTGGAGGCACAGGTGCAGGCCCAGGCTGCCGGCATCACCCACACACCAAGTACGCAGCAGACCTTTTACGGAGCCAACAGAGGAACCAGCAACTTTGCAAGGATTCAAGGATCTGTCCCTCCCGGAACGAACATAGATCAGATCGTCAGCAAATTTGATAGTGCCGTGGAGAAGACAAAGAAGTAACATAATCGCTATCCGTAGAGGTACTAGAACATGTTATTATTCTTTAATCGAAGGTGAAGGCCTGGAGAGACGAAAGGGAGCACGAAAAGGGTTGTGAGTTATATTGGTACAAATGATGGGTGGGAGGAAGGAACGGCTGGCTCACCTTGACTTCGGTGTGTTCGTAAGCGCCAGAATTTCTTCCTGACGCCCGAGATGTCGAGAGTTTGTGATTCTTGTATTTTTCGGCTCCCTTCTTTGAGAGGGAGTCGGTGTTGGTCTTCACGTTGGAGAAGAACTGCGATGAGCGAAGAACGGGGCGGCGAACGGGGAGCGGGGAGCGAAGCGACGAGTAGAAGGTGGTTAGTTATGTAGGTTGGAGGTACGTTGCTCCTCTTCAAATCTCACCTCAGTTCCTCCTTGCTTGAGGTTCTTGAAAGAGAGCGCCTCAGCCTTCGCGGATTTTCGCTCCTTGAGGGGAATCGACCGGGTCGTTAGTGTTACTATTAGCACTATCGAGGAAAGGGTGACGGAAAACCCCATGACTTCCACGCAGTAACCCGTAGAATATGCGACTGTGTGGCTTGAGAAGGATGGTATCAACACTGAAGATAGAGCGGAGCCACACTTTAGGGTCAGCTTCTGACATTCAATACCACAGTATACAGCTAGACCCGAAACGAGGACTGACATTTGCTTGCTGAAAGGACTGTGGGGGGGGGGAGGAAAGTGATGAATGAGCAAAGTGGTGGATGAGCAAAGTGATGAGCAAAATGATGTGCCTCACCTGTCCTTGCGCTTATCCGTGCGCCTGCTCACAAAGTTCCAAGTCAGCAGGACGAAGGAAGCGTGCGCCACTGTGTACCAGTAGGCGGAAGAGAGGGATGGACCACAAACTGAACACGCTTCTGAGAACAGTGCGCTCTCAGAAGAGTCAAGATGGAACCCTTTACACGTCCGCATCAACGGAGGCGCAGAACACGCAGCAAGGTCGTCGTAATTGTAGCGGGCAGGTGGGAAATTACATTCCTCATCCCTCCCAACGATGTAACCATACGGACCAAAATGAAGAGAACGCAAAATGACAGGGAAGAAATTATTGTACTTTGCCTCCATCGCCATCTCAAAATAAGGTATCGATGTCACGGCCTTGTCACTCGCGAGGGAAATGGATACGATGAGCATGTCAACAAACAGGAAGAAGTAGAGCGTCCACAAGTGCCGTAAGCGATGGTGATCCATGTAAGGGATGTCAAAGATCATGAGCGCATAGTGGGTGACTGTGTGGGGCGGGGGTGAGGGGGGGGAGGGGGGAGGGAGGGAGGGAGGTCGCCTTCCCCTCACCTAACTCAAAATAGGTCATCTGGGACGTATCTCGCTTCGCGCCCTCCCCATGCTTTGCCTTCTTCCTCGACTTCCTGGGACCGTTCTTGATAGTGTAATCCCTGCGCTCCATGGGAGGTCAGTGAGGATAGCAAATTAAACCCTGGCAAAAGGGGGGGGCGGTGCCTTATGAGGGGAGAAGGAGGGCGTGGGGGTGGGGATGGAAGGTAGAAGAGGGTGAGAGAGAGTCTTGGGCGAAACTAGGTTATGTGTAGAGGTGAGTTACGGGGAGTTGTAGTCTGTAGGGTGATTTTTTCCAAAAATGACAAAAATGATCAAAAAAAGCGATTTTTAAAGTGCATTCATCGGGCATATTTGTATTATGTTAGATACGTTATAATATTTGAATGTATCAGTATGTCTTGTTAAGATTATTGGCTACATTATGTATTATAATTGGTATTTTTGAGTATTATAAATTTATGATAAATTATTATTTTGTACTATCTTATTAATTTATATATATTAATTATATGCTTATTGTAATATATTACTATATTGTTATTTGTATGCATTATTGATAAATGAAATTTAACGATTATTCAAAATCATATTAAGGTACTTTTGAGTATACTTTATTTGTTAAATGTGATACAAATAGTCAAATATAAATATTAATAGTAATTTGTAGCTTGGGAAAACGTCTAAATCGAATTTTTTTTCAAAAATCGACCTCCCGTCTCTCTCTCAACTCGTATCGAATGTTACTCTTATCTTACCCCGCGTCATACATTTCATATCGTTGAAATGCACATTTATTGGGGCGTATCTGCTTTAGGTAATAAGTTATCAGGTTTGGGCCTTCCTTTACTGTTGTTGGAGGGAACATTGGAGGTTGCAGTGGGAGTGCCAACATGAGTGGATCCATCAGCACAAAGTCTGCTACGCTTTCTGTTGTCAAGATCACGAATTTCAAGGGAGATTATGAGGGGGGGTGGAGGGAATGGGAGAAGAGGATAGACCCCCATACGGGGAACATCTTCTGGTTCAATGACGAAGGAGGATCTAATGTACAAGTTGTCCCACAACTGCCGGAGGCGGTTGTCGAGGTGAAGGATTTCGAGGGAGATTATTGGGGGTATTGGACAAACATGCTTGAGCTGTGCAATCGTGGATCACTGCGGGCACCCACGGACGATCCATTGTGGGCCTTTCTAGAGGGACAGGCGAGCGAGATTACCGAGCTCATTTCTCCTTTTGCGTATGGGATCAAGGTGGGGAAGGGCGACTTGAGGAGGGCGAGTAAGGAGAAGTTGTTGGAGGTGGGGTTGGAGTTGAAGGCGCTGAGGATGGCTTTTAATAATAAGAACAATTTTGGGGCGTGGCCATGGACGAGGAGGGGAAGTTAATTGGGATTAAGGAGGCAGCTAGCAGGGGCCTTGTGACGTAGCAGAATTTTGAGTATTGGTGGGGCTTGCATGTTGGAATACATGCTGGGGGGTATGGGTATGTGTACGATGCATTGGGTATTTATGGCGAGGACAAACTTGCGTATGGGAGGTTGAATGATAGCGCAGTAGAGCCCGTGGAAAAAGGTTTGTTTGCGCATTGGGATCCAGAGTTGGGTTGAAACAATACTTGCTTGTTGTGATCTGAAATAAAAAAAATACATCCAGTTCTTCTTGTTTTTGTGTTCCTCTTGTTTTTATCTATCCTTGACGTAGTTTGCGGGAAGGATACCTTCCCCCCCCTCTTTACTTTTTCCGCTGTACCACCCGTCGTCCTCGCTGAATACGGCGAGAACGTCTCCTTCCATGAAGGTTAGCTCCTCCTCGTCTTCTGGCGAGTAGTCGTACAACGCCACAACCTCCTTGGGGAAGACTGGCTTTGTCTCCTCCTTGACCTTGACCTTCTCCTTGCTCCCCCTCCTGCTCCCCACTCCCGCTGACCCCCTGCTCCCCCTTCTCTCCCTCCCTGCTCCCCCATCTTCCTTCTTTTCCTCCACAACCCCACCACCCCCTCTGACCTCATCCTCCTTCTCCTTCGATGACCTCCTGGCGCCCTTCTTGGCGGCCTTCTTCTTCGTCTTCTCTCCGCCCCCCTTGGCGCCCTTTGGAAGCTCGAGCTTGAGCTCCCTGGTGGTCTCCTCCTGGATGGGAGTCGCCGACGCGACTGCTGTCTGGTACGTCGTTGTCCTCCTCATGGCCCTCTTGCTCGTGGAGCTTCTGGGAGTTCTCACGGCGGTTGGCCTCCTAGGACTCACCCCGCTGACATAGCTGATCTGCTTTCCGTGGCCATCAACGTGCTTCCACTGAATGATGGTGCAGTCGCCCCCCCCGATGCTAATCACGCTGCTATCGTTCACGCTGAACTTTGCGTCCTTGCAGTGCATTGCGTGGCCATAGTACTCCCTGACCTTGTCTCCCGGAAGACTGGGCCACCTCTGCAGCCTCACCCTGGCGGCATCGTCGGCAACAAGAAGGACTTCCCCCCTGTTGCTCCTCATGACGCCCCTCACGGGTTCACTGCTCTCCTTGATATCGCCTGGCCAGATACCTTGTACCGGCCAGCCATAGATGCTGGTCCAGGTCTTCCACACCTTGTCGCGAAGAAGGAAGGGGTGGGCGAATTGGCAGGGCTTGAAGGAGGGGTCCTTTTCCTCGTTCTTCATTTGCTGAATCTGCGATGAGCGCGCGGAGCGAAGCGACGAGCAGAAAGAAGGTTCTTAGCTATTGTGCTGCAGTAGTATAGTATAGTAGTATACAGTCGTCGCTTCGCTCCTCCCCTCGCCCCCCCTCGTCTTACCTGCCAGTACAGTAGCTCAGCGTCCCCCCCCGTACTCTGGAGGAAGACGCTATCAGCGCTCCAGTCGATGTTGGTCACCATACTCGTGTGTCCCTTCATGACGCTCATGAGCTTGTAGTCACTTTCCAGGTTGCTCTCACTTGAGATCTGGTAGATGTAAATGTTGTTGTCCCTAAGGGCAATGGCCAGGTGGCTTCCGGAGGGCGAGTATTTTAAGTCCATAACCTCATCCTTCAACTGCCCGGAGCCCCTACCCTCTCTCCTCCTCTGACTGTTGCTCGAAACCGTATTTTGAGGTTCGCCTGTGACACCCGAGAAGGCCATCTCGCTCTTCTCCCCAACCAGGGAAACCCTTCTATTGAGACCAGCACCCCTCCCACCGCCCTTCCGCCCTCCTCCCCTGTCGTCCTTGATGTCATGGGTTTTATCAGTTGTCGCAATATCGGCGTCCTCCTGTTTGATGTGGGCGACGTGCTTCTGGAAATTCTTCTTCAGCTTGTAGCTAAAGTTCCCCTCGTCCTCAACCCTCAGGACGACAAATTCAAAGGTGGTGAGGCCGACGGCAATGAATTCCCCGCTCTCGTGAAAGCAAACCGAGGTCGCGGGCGCAGAAAGCCTGGCCTGGGAAGCGCACGTGTTGGCGTCGCCAAGCCACAGGTTGACGCTCTTGTCCTTACCGACAGTAACGTAAACGTTCTTGGTAGGATGCACCGCGAGGCCGGAGAGCGTACCGAAGTGGGAAGATACAAGCTCGTTCACACGGCCAAAAGACTTGTCCTTAACGTCAAACTTGACCTCAAGGATGCTGTTAGTGGATGTCCCCACAACCATCTTGGATCCAGACTTTGGCCAGCTGATGGAGCGACCTGCCGCCCCCGAGTGAAGAATCTCGTTTAGCTTAAGGCCATATTCATCTCCAGTGTCTTCCAAGCCCCCAGTTGTTGCAACTCCCCAGTCCCTCTCATGCACTCCAACGTTTGGATCCCATACCCTCATCCTCCCGTCACCGCCGCTGGTAATGAGCAGATTCGTCGCCTTGCTAAAGACCACCATGCAAGCCCCCCCGCCGTGCCCGAGCGGCCCGTTATAGTACATTCCTTCCAGCCTCTTTTTCAGATCTGAATTGTGGCTCTGTAGCCTCAACTTGGCCGTGAGCCTGTCGATCTCTTCACGTTGCTTCCTGGCCAGGATATATCTGTTGCCGCTCGCGACACTGTGCGGCACAATGCCTACGATGGTGGCAAAGCTATCCCACAGCCTCTTCATGATCACGTTATCGTCCTTCGAGGCCTCTTCCACAATCCACCAAGGTTTGGGAGCGCGGTTGCCAGCGCCGTACCTGAGCTTCACCTCAGGCTGCTTGAAGACAAATATGTCGCCATCGCTCGTTCCAGCGACCACCCTGCTCTGAGATCTGTCCGTACTACCCTTGATCCTCTGAATCCTACCCGTCTCCGCATCAATGACAGAGAGTTCCGGACTGTCATCAATAAAGTCAAAGCAAACGATGTCCTGCACGGTGGTCCTCTGGGCGTAGTTGACACTATTGCCCTCCAAGTACCACCGCATGGATTCGGAGTCGTCGTCGAGGGACCTGAGGAGAACCCAAAATTTAATGTGCCTCACGCCGCTGGAAGTGAGTGTATATATGGCGTCATCCTCGTTGGACGCCTGTCCGGGCAATGGGGGGTTATCCGGCAAGCCGTAGGCTTGATACGGGTTGAAGCGCATGTCAAAGACTGGGTGGCTCCCGCACCCGTGAGAAGTCAGGGCAGTTCCTGCCTTCCAGTCCCACACGACCGCGGTATTGTGAGTGTCAGCGCTCACGCTCACTAGGAGCTTCCCATCGTGGCTAAAGTCCACGCTGCACACCCTAGCCTCGTGACCGTTTAACGTGGCCAGGTGGCTCGAGTCACTCAAAAAGTTGGCATCCTCGACCCTCTTTGCCGAGTCCCAGACAAAGATGGGCGGGAATCTACCACCCTGACTACTCGCAACGAACCGGCCGTTCGGATGAACGACTAAAGAGCTGACCTCGTCAGAATGACCTTTGAAGAAGTTCTGCTTGTGCTCCTTCTGGTTGTAAATGATGACAAGAGAGGCGGAGGGGTAGACTGTGGTGGGCGGGCGGGGCGGGGGTTAGGGAGGGCCGGAGAAGATGGACGGGTCAGAAAACGACATCACTTACCAATCTCCCCACTCTTGAGGTAGAATGTGTTGTTTCGTTGGGCCTGAACGAAGCCACTGTTGTGATAGCCGTGAACAAAGTCAATCTCAAGCTTCGAATCCGGCGCAGGGGCGGGGGCGGGCTTCTCATTAGGGTTGTAACCCTTCTGCGACGCCTTCGCGGCCGTCTCGGCCGCAGGGGCGTAGACCACGGAACGACAGTGAGGGTACTTCACCTGGCTCATGGCCTGGGCCTCCCTCTGTTTCTCAACCTCTAAGCTGCCCTTGCCCACGCTCGCGCACCTCGGGGCGTTAAATGCGGTCAACTTCTGGTTGCTCTTCTTCTTGGTTACCTCGACTCCACCGAAAGTTTGCTCCACCACCTTTCCAACTATCCTTCCCCTAGGCTTGGATTCTATGGACAGCTTCTTATCCGCAGCAGCCTGCGGCAGCTTCGTCGTCCTTCTCCTCCCCTTGTCGTCTAACTCCTTATCATCCTTGCCGAGCTTCTTCTTTTTCTTTTTCTTTTTCTTCTTTGACTGCAGCTCGGCAAGCAAGTCCTCCTCGGGGTCCATTTCCCTTCCCTTATGCATCTCTATCTTCTTTTTTCGGGCCTGACGCGCAAAGGTGGGAGCGAGGGTGAGAATTTACCTTGAAGTGGAAGAAAGCCCTCAATCACTCACCTCCTCTTTCACCTTCTTGACTTTCATCCTAGCCTCCCTCGCCTCGGCCTTTTCCTCAGCGACGAGCTCGCCCTGAACGAGGTGCAAGTCTTCCATTTCGTCAATCATTGCGCTCATCTGCTTCGACATTTCAGCAATCATATTGTCATGGGCCTCCAACTTGGACGAGACTTGCGTGTCAACAATTGTCTTGAGCTGGGGTAGGGGAGGGCGGAAGAGGAGAAAACCGAAACGATAACGGATAAGGAGTCAGTCAGAGGAACAATGACAAACCGAAAACGACTGCATAGCCATTTTCACATCTCATCCTGCCGGTTAGGAGTGAAGGGGACCATGCCATACTGCCCTTCTCACCTGGATTTCAGAATCCTCCTCAACACCAGACATAGTATCTAGTATAAGTTTCACTCCGCAGCTACAACACCTTCGTATGTTCAATCACAAGGCGAAATGTAAGTGCTGCTAAAATTGGCCATGAAACTGTTAGTTAGGGGAACGTTTGTTGAGGATTTTCTTGACATTATTTGGGTATCAAACACTGTTAAATATGCAAGAATAATATTGCTGGCATTTCTATTATTGTTTGACGCCCTGCTTGACTTGAAATTACCAGAAACGGCGATTTGGGATGGTTAATCCCCCCATGACATAGCAGAAAGCCCAAAGGCAGTGTTCAAGAACGATCAAAACTCGGCTGATCACTGACTGATACTACTAGGGGCTAGGGAAATAAAAATAAAAATACGAGAACTGTTAGTGTCATCACAAAAGTCTACCAAGTTCAACCCTCCTGTCCCTCCTGGAATTCATAACGATTACCTGACCAAAGCATGCCTTCCCTTGACAAAGAGAATAGCGTATCGAGGCCCGTAAGTTGATAAATGCATTTTTGAACTGACATTTCGTCCGATGATTAAAAATAATCGTTGTCATGTCTTTATCACAGAAAAATGAGCAACCCCCTTACCCCTTGCCTCGCAAACTCTCTCCTACAGACCTCCTCACTTTACTCCCCCGGATATGCCGGCAAGCTCAAGCAAAAGGCCGGGAATATTTCTATAGATAAAAAGAAGGGATTGCAGGAGACAACGCCATCAAAGCTGAACATTAGGTACAACAAGTCTGGGGTGTCGGATTGGTTCCCTGCAGAAGCAAAATCTGACCGCACTGAAGCTCCTACGTTTGGATCTTTCGGTTCCTTGCTCATGGACGCGGCAAAAGACGCCCAGGACGATCGCGATGGGATTCACGCTCGTCGTGTGGAGCGTCAGGAGAGGGCTGCTGCCGAGAGGAAGAGGGAGGAGGAGGAGGAGGAAGGAAAAAGGATGGCCGAAAGGTTGGAAGAGGAGGAGAACGATAAGATTCTTGCGGCAAGGTTGCTGCAGGAAGAGAGGGAGTACGAGATGCTCGAGGAGGAGAACAGAAGGGCCCAGGAGAAGAAGGACGAGAGGTACGCCATGGAGCGCCAGGAGGAAGTCAAGAGGGAGATCATGGAGGAGGAGAAGAAAATGGAAGAGAAGGACGTCGATCTGGCCAAGAGGTACATGCGGGAGGAAAAGGACGCTATCCTTGCCGAGAGGATCGCACAGGCCGAAAAAATGGCCCAGGCAGCCCAGGATAAGATCGAAAAGAAGGACTTTGAGAAGGCCATGGAGATTCAGCGCGGTTTGGAGACCGAGCACGCCAAGGAGTGCGAGGCCAAGGAGGACTACGACAAGAGGGTCGCGAGGAGCTATGAGATCAAGGACCAGAGGTTGGCGCACAGAGAGGCAAGGAACCAGACCTGGTTGGACACCATTGCCGCCCAGTACTACACAGTTTACGGGGACGACGACGACGAGGCAGGCGATGACGACGAGGAGAAGATGACCAAAGAGGAGTTCAAACTGTGCCACGACTTTGCCGCTTGGCAGGACGCACAAATGGAAATCCATGATGTCATGGCTGGGATATGCGTTTCTGCGCGCCTTCCCGAGCTCGCGGAGGTCGAGTTCGAGGTTCACCCATCTGGAAAGGAGGTTGAGCTTATGTGCACAAGTGACAAGAAGGAGGGCGGCGAGACGCGCCTCATTCACAAGAATATTGAGCTGTACCATCAGCTCATGAAGAAGGTTTACGGGGAGAAGTACGAGATCCCTGCGCCATGCGATGTCGAGAAGGTGTCCACGTACTCTATCCACTTGCAACTAGACGCCTGCTTTGGGGTTGGAGTGACGCCAAAGGACATTAGCTATGTTTACGAGGAGGGAAGCGGGGTCTTGTACCTTTACCTCAACGGCCTAAGGCTCAGGGCGGGAGATAAGTCCGAGAAGGAGGAGAAAGACAAAAACGGGAAGAAGATGAGGGGTGTCACCAGGGGAAAGAGCAGCCTCCTTGCAAGGATGGTCGACAAGGTTAGGGGGAGGGGTGAAAAGAAGTAATCAAGGAAACGAAAAAAATGGGGATAAAGGGTGGAAGGGCGCGAATGTAGTATCGGCAGAAGCCTTTGGAAGGCATTCGGGTAATTCTGCATGCAAACTTTTCTCAAAAATATACTCTAACCTATTATTTTCCCGCAAAGCTCACCATTTTCGTTCCCTTGAATACCCCACTCTCGAGCATATCGACAAGGATTCTATTGAACGGAAGAAAAAATTCCTTAACCTTGGCCTCAACCTTTGGTGGTATTGTCAATCCCTCTGCGATGAGCGAAGCGAGTCGCGAAAGAGGTTGGGATGATGGGTGAGGCGAGGAGCGAAGCGACGAGTGGAAGCTTGTTTGACATGTAAAAAGGCGGTATAATGCTTTTGCTTTTGCTGTCGCTTCGCTCCAGCCGTCCTTCGCTCCTCGCCCAATCTCACCTCCGTTCAATCTGAAAGAGGGGAGGAGAGGGAAAGCGAAGCGTCGCAGTAGGCACGGGTTAGCGTTAAGGATCCTTATCCCCCTCCCCCCACCGTCGACCTTACCTCCATCCCGTAGTTTTCTCAAAGATCGGAAACTGTTGGTTTATCTTGTCCGAAAGCGCCTTCTCGTCCGAAAGCGCGTCGTACGTGAACGGCGAAACGCCGGCGAACTCGTGTATCCCGTCCATGATAGCAACGGGTTCCCTCTTAAACTGTTCGTCGTCGACGATGAAGATTTTATCCTCTGGGACACCCTGGTCCACGCACCGTTGGATCTGAGGTGCGTACATGCTCCTGTAAAGGAACTGCCTCACGATCCCCTTGGCGGGGGGGTCGTAGCACCGACCCATAACATCCGTCGTCTTCCTGAGGGTCGCTGTTGTGCCGTCTGGGGAATTCCATTTGTCTGCGTCAATAACGCCACCGTCGTTTACGCACCCCATCCACTCTTCAATATCGTTATCGAAAGCTTCCTCCGGTTCCTCCAGCCGTTCTTTCCATTTTTCCCCAAAGCACCCTACCCTCAGCGACACCCCCCCCGGTACGTTATTATCCATAAGTTCCTCAATCCCCTGCGATGAGCGAAGCGAATCGCAAAAAGGGTTAGGGTGAGGGATGAGAATTATTGTGGTGGTTGGGGAGGGGGCGCGTCTTCTACGGAAGTACGAGCGAGTGTGGGTTTCGTTCCTAACATTAACGCTATCAGCGTCGTCGCTTCGCTCCTCGTCCAATCTTACCTGCCTCCCCTTAGTAGTTTGCATGACGACCGCCTCAAGCGCAGCGTTGAACCCGTCGCTGTCCCTCTCGTCCTTCACAACGAAGCACTCCTTAGCTTTCTGAATCGCCAGCATTTTATCAGCGTCCTTACGCGCCTTTCTCATAACCCTCACGAACCCGCTGTCCACCTGCGATGAGCGAAGCGATACGATGGAGAAAAGGGTTAGGATGAGGGATGAGAATTATAGTGGTGGGGTGGGGAGGGGGTGCATCTTGTACGAAGGTACAAGCGTGCGTGGATTTCGTTCCTAACGCTAACGCTATCAGAGTCGTCGCTTCGCTCCTCGTTTAATCTCACCTTCTTGAACCTCGAAGCCTTCGTTATCTCCCCCCCCCCCTTCCCCCCCCCAATGCACTTCCTGAAGTTCTTTAGATTCCTCCCTCCCCCCCTCTTACTCTCCCCCTTCCTCGTTGAATCCCCCCCTGTGCCGC
>Ga0115006_10001711_pt1 | contig 13943 bp, 6 predicted proteins | sample ArcOceMetagenome_3_FD_88943 | JGI IMG/M metagenome (GOLD analysis project Ga0115006, IMG submission 88943) | Marine eukaryotic phytoplankton communities from Arctic Ocean - Arctic Ocean- Svalbard ARC20M Metagenome | ecosystem: Environmental > Aquatic > Marine > Oceanic | place: Arctic Ocean...
AGCTTCACCCCTTTCTTCTTCATCCACGCCAGGTACGCGCGCTCGCAGTCGTTCAGGAGAACCCCAGGTGTGCCGGTGTCATTCTCTTCCTCAACCGCCGCCTTTTTGGACGGGGTCTTTGGCTTCTTCGCGCCGCCGGACTTTAGGGTCGCGGCATCGCCGGTGGACGACTTACGCTTCTCCTTCATCGATCCGAAGGATTCGAGCTTCGCGCGAGATCGTCCTGCGAGGTCCCGTGCGGGGCGGCCTCGGTGTGTGGCGATGGCATAAGCACTACTGGGTTAACCGTCGAACGCCGACTAAAGTCGAGGAAGTCAATTCAATTCAATAAAATGGGAAAATGCCAAGACTACAGCTCCGTGTGCGCGGTCTCGCCCTCCTCAGCAGAGGTCGCCTTCCTCAGCTCCTCCGCAGCCTTCATCTCCGCCGCCTTCTGCGCCGCCGCCTCCTTCTTCTCCGCATCACGCCTCGCGCGCTCCTCCATCTGCTGCTTCGCGAACGCCGGCATTCGATACGCCGGTTTGATGATTCCCGTAAATTTTGCCAGCGCGGGCGGATACTGCCCCGGGCAATACCACGACCCCGGCGCGTCGCACATGCGGTTCGCGGGATCTTTAAGCCAGTTCCTGGACTTCATCGACACGTTGACCACCTCGTAGATGCGCACCTTGCGGAACTTTGACGTGTACACCTCACGGAACCGCTCTTCGGAAACCTTACCCTGGAACGACACCAGCTTGTACAGCAGCGAGTTGGCCATCATGGGCGTGGGCCGTCCGTACTGGTCCACGCCAAACTTGGACTGGATCTCGTACATGTCCACGGTGCCGGTGGTGTGCCCGATGGACTTGCCGATGCGGAACAGGTGCGGGGACTTGGCGAGGTCGTCCGCGCCGCCGCCCGCCCAGACTAACACGTAGTCGGCGAGGTGCCGAATGACTCGGTGCGCCTTCTCCTCGGGGGCGGTGAGGGACCTGGCGAGGTTGGCGATGTGCTCGTGGTTCCACGTGTTTCCGTCGGCGATGGACGTGCGGTTGGCCATGCCCGCGATCTGGTACCCGTAGTCCCACCACGCCATGACGCGGGCATCCTCCGGGGTGTTATCGCGGAGCCAGTGGTACGCCTCGACGTAATCCTTGACCATGACGGTGCGACCGTCCTGGAGGGTACCCTTGAACATGACGGACGGCTGCGACATGCCGCGCGCCATCATGTGCGAGTAGTCCCAGAACTGCCTGACGTGCCGCCCGCCCCACAGCAGCAGCGCGATGCACACGAACGAGCGCGCGCCGCGGCCGTTCTTCGAGTTGTACCGCTCGCGGAAGGGCTCGACGAACTTCGCCTTCAAGTCGTCGGCGACTGACGCGGACCCGCCCTTGCCAGCCGCCTTGGCAGCCTTCTTGCCGCCCTTCCTCGACACGTTGGGCGAGAACGGAGCGGGCTTATCCTTGCCGTTCGATGCCTTGGGCTCGTCCTTATCTTCGTCGTCCACGTCTCCGCCCTCGGGCCCGTCCTCGAAGAGATGCTTCTGGAGCCAGCGGATGTTATCGGCGATGTCGTCGAGGAGGTACCCGGCGCCCACGCCGGTGAGTGAAGACGCGATGGGCCCGAGGAAGATGATCAGGCGGACCATGCGGTTGGCGAAGTAGTACGCGGTCATCGCGTACAGCGGCAGGAACAGCGCGGACGCGTCCCTGGTCTTCACGTAGTGCGCGGCACTAACGACGAAACCGAGAGGCGCGACGTAATAGGAGTAGTGGAGGTACCGCCAGTACGCGTCGGGCGTACCGGGCTGGTGCTCCGCGACGGAGTCCACGAGCGGGTTACCTGTGCGCGTGTGCATCTTGAACAGGCCCTTGACGCGGACGGAGAGCGGGCCGAAGTAGCCGGTGGGCGCCAGCGCCGCGATGCCGACGCACGCGCCGACGAAGGCGCAGGCGTAGACGTTGATCCGAGCTCGCCACGCGTCGGCGCCCGTCAGTTTTTTTGACTTTACCATCCGCTCGCCAACCTCGAGCACCTGCATGCCGAGGAAGACGAACGCGGGGCCGAGCTGTTCGAGGCTCTTGATGGGCGCGAGGCCGACGACCGGGAACTGGATCGCGCCCAACGTTCCGATTATCCAGAAGAGCGAATACGCCTTGTGCAGCGACTGCGAGTACTGGCCGACCAGGACGAGCGTGGCGGCGTGTAGACCGACCATGTTCAAAACGAAGGTGTACCCTCCCCACGCGGCGACCATGTACACGTACGCCACCCCCGCGAGTGATCCGATCCACCAGCTCTTTTCGTTTCGCAACGCGCGGCACCAGACGAAGAAGGTGAGGCACATGGCTGTGACGGCGAGTGATTCGTTGTCGTATCCCCCCGCGACGGATCGCATGGTGTGCGCGGGTACGATGGACATGACGAGCGCGGCGATGACGGCGGAGTTGGCGGATCCGGAGCACTCCGCGGTGAGGAACGCGACGAGCACGGTGGCGACGGCGCCGAACCACGCCGGGAAGAACACGCAGACGTCGTTCAAGGACATTGCGTAGTTGGATCCGAGCGCTTTGAGAGCGTTGAAGATGGACACCGCGGTGACCTGCATGCCGGGGTAGATGGTGGTGCCCACGGGCCTGCCGAGCGGGTACCAGCTCATGTAGTCGAACCAGGTGCTGAACCGTTTCCACCCGTTGTCCGCCAGGTACTGCGTGGCGCGGAAGTTGAACCACGGGTCGAACTCGTGGATGATCCGGCCGTACTCGCGCACCGCGAAGAGGCGGATGTCGTAGGCGAAGTAGGCGGCGATCGCGAGGACGGCGACGCGCGCGAAGGAGCCGAAGGCGCCCTCGAGGGGGTGGACATCGTCCCGCTTACGGTGGTGCCCGGTGATCGGGCTCATGGTGGATGCACGAGCCGTGGACCGCGCGGAGGCGGTTTGCGGGAGGGCGATCGTCGGCGGCAATTCAGATCTGCGCGCACTGCTTGGTGCCGTTTTTGACGGTCTATTTCCTTGAGTTAACTCAATGACAAATTTGGGCCCAGACCACCCGCGTGTAACCACCAACTTCGCGCCCCCGACCGATCTCACACCTACCGTCACCCGCGACGCACCTCATCGACGGACCCAAGACCCACGATGGGCTCGACGGTCGTCGGTAAGAAGCCCGCGAAGGTGGTCACCCGCCTCGGCCGCAGAGGCCGGCGCGGGGACGACGCCGACGACGGCGCGGGCGGCTCCAGGCACACCCCGCTCAACGCCGCGTTCGCCATCGTGCAAGCCTACGCCATCGTCGCCGTCGCGACGTCATGCTACGGCAGCGTGTTCGGGTCCCCGCCCCCGCCGGAGCAGAGCGCGGTACGTGCCCTCGAATACATCACACACCCACCCACGCGCCGACCCGGGCGCCCCCGAGCTTGGCGACGCCCCAACCCGAAATCACGAGTGTTTCTTGCCAAATCAAATGCGCTCCCCACCGACCGCTCACACACGTGTGCTCACCAACCGCCTGCCCATCCCCCCAACCCTGAAATGCCCAGATGCTCAACCTCACAAACGTCAAGAACGTCCTCTTCGGCGACGGCGTCCTCGAGGACATCCACAACGTCGACCGATTCCTCGGCGTCTCCACCGCCTCGTACCACTTCTCAAGGCTCACCTGCAGGAAGACCCTGGACGCCATCTCCGGGACGGCTAAAGCGACGCAGTACGCCGTCTGGTACACCACCGACGGAGCCATCGACCTCGCGGCTCCCATCGCGGCGGAGTACGCCGACGTCATGATGATCCCGGAGGCGTGGGCGAGCGTCAAGTCGTCCGCGGCGTACACCTACCGCGGAACCGTGAATTGCCTCCGACTTTCGTGGACAGTCGTGGGCCCTCCGCTGCGATACGCCCTGCCCTTCCTGGACTTCGTGTGGGACGGCCTCGAGCCGCCGTTGGTGAAGGCCAAGGATGCGGTGGTGGACGCCGTGGACGACGCGATGTACACCTTCAAGGAGTCGTACGATGAAGCCATCGGACCCACCGTGGACGAATGGGGCCGATCGCTATCGCCAATCACGAACGCCCCGCGCAAAGCGTTCGGCGCTTTCCTCACCTACGCGTGGCGCCCCGCCGTTTACTTCTGCACGTACCCGGAACTGTACGGCGACCTACCTCAGGCCGTCGCGCCCAAGCTATCGCGCGGGTCGTTGCGATGGGGGGAACGATGCAGGCAGACGCTGTGGGGCGAGTGGACCGCGTGTTCCGTTCGGTGCGGACACGGCTACCGGCAACGAGTGAACCACTGCGGTAAGCGTCAGGTGATCCGGTGCCAGGGCCCTGGTATCGTCGGATGCGACGAGGTTTGCGACAGCGGCGCCGTCCAGGATTGTTCGGGCCGGTGCAAGGGCGACACGACGATCGACTGCAAGGGTGTGTGCGGCGGCGGCGCGACGGTTGGCTGCGACGGCGGTTGCTCCTACGCGGCGGCGCAGACGGACAAGTCCGGTAAGTGCTGTTTGGCGCCGTCGTTCGTCCTGCCGAAGACCGGCCTGTGCAACACCACCGCGGACGAGGACACCGAACGGCTCGCGCAGGTGCTCGCCGCGAAGCGCGCACAGCTCGAGGACAAGGTGATGAAGGAGATGGGCCGCCTCCCCGAGTCCAACGTCGCGGCGATGAAGACGCTCCGAAACGCTCGCAAACTCGCGGAAAAGTCAGATCCCGTGACCCCTAAGTCCAAGGGCGTGGAGCCGATCAAGCCCAAGCATTACCCCGGCACCGGTCGCGTCCAGCCCCCTGACGACAGCGATGTCGTGGAGAGCAGGACGGAGCGGCTGTTGGGCACCAAGCGGTACGTCAAGGTGAGGCCCGTGCGGGAGCGAAACGGCAGCCGCGGTTTCATCGGCGGTATTTTTGCCATCTTGATGTGGCCGTTCCGGATGGTCGGGTGGATCGTGGCGTCAATCCTCGGCCTCTTCTTCACCCGCGTCCTTCTCATCCTCGGCCTTCTCGCCGGCTTCGCCGCGGCTGCGCACCGCGTCGTGCAGATCGCCATCAAGCAGATGGAGAACGACCTCGCGAAGACGGGCGACGACGAAGCGGATCCAGAGTCAAAACCGAGCGCGCACGAGGAAATCCTCGGCAAGCTCGTCGACCTCGCCAAAGCCGCGATCGTGGCGTTCCGCGAGTGGAACGCCAAACGCGCGCGGGAGAAGGCGGAGCTCGCGACGCAGAAGAAGAAGGAAGGCGCCGCCCAACGCGACGCGTTCGCCTCGGCGGTCATCGGCGCGGGTGACGCCGACGCTTACGCCACCCGCCGCCGCGCGATCCAGGCGATGGTCACCATGTCCGGTTCACCACATCTCGAGTGGCGGCACAGGCTGCGGTGCTTCAACGGCCTCGTCCGCTTGGCCAACAGCGGCAGCAACCGGCCGTACCTCATCGCCGAGATGGGCGGCTTGGAGGAGGCGACCAAGGCGCTGAGCGGGTGGATGTCGGACAAGTCGCTGGATCAGCCGCACGCCGCGCTGCAACTCATTCGCGTGTTGGTGCACGCGCCCGCGGCGCAGCGGATGCTCGCGAACCTGGACGTCGTGGCTGACGGGTCCGCGGCTGTCGTCATGCTCGAGCTTCTGCTCACCGCGCCGGGCGTGGTTCCCCTGCAACGGTCGGGTCTCGCGTCGCTGTGGGCGCTGATTCACCTCGCCGGGCCCAAGTCCGGAGTCGCGGAGAAGCTTCTGGATGCGGGTATATTCGAGCACCTCGAGGACGAGTTGGAAGACTCGCACGCGGACGAGGCGGTCGCGCACGGCATCGGCGGGTGCGTCATGCAGCTCGCGAAGGGAGACGTTCGGGCGCAGACGCGGCTCACCGAGCTCGGAGCGCAGGCGCTCGTCTCCAAAATATTCGACGAGCACCCCGACGTGACCTACCGCGGACGTTTCTCGAACCTTCGCGCGTGGCTCAGGGCTGGGAAGTGATCAGCCGATGCAATATCGCGCGTAGACTACGTGAGGAGGACGGTGTACATTAACTTAACTCTATTATACATTCGCGAGACCAGCTATAGAAGCTTGCAATACCACCCGAGACGCGAACGTCAATTTACTCGAACGGATTCTTCGCCGCCGGGGAGGCTCCGGCGCTGCCGCCGCCGCCGGCGGCCGGCTTATCGAACGGGTTCTCCCGCGCGGGCGGGGGCGTCTCCGGTCTGTCGCCGTACGCGGACTCGAACTGCGGGGACCGCGCCGGCGCCTCGTCTTCGTAAGCCTGGTTGTCGTAGGCGCCGCGGGGGGGCGGCGAATTCGGCGATCGGGGCGGACTTCCTCCCATCTCGGTGTCCGGCCCGTCGTCCCTGTACCTGTCGGAGGATGACTGCGTCGCGCGCTTGTCGGTGATCTCCGCGCGGAGATCCTGGCGGTAAAAGTAGACCATGAGGCAGACGTAGAAGACGAGGCCAACGATGCCCATGTAGGCAAACACGAATGCTGCTTCGTATTTGGCAGTCTCCGCGGCGTGGTCGAAGGAGCAAAGATGCTCGTACTGATCTTCGTTGCACCATCCCGGGTAAGCTCCCTCGAGTGATTTCAGTGTTGATTCGGAGACGGTTTGAACGCTCACACCGTGCGTCAGGTACATCAGGACGGTGTACATTGTCGCCAGCAGGATGAAGATTTTCCCGACGGAAAATTTAAACCGGTCGAGCACCACGAGCACGCCCCAGACGAGCGTGCTGAAGAAGATGGCGAAGAGCCCGAACTGCATGCTTAGAAAGTATTTCGACAATTGCAGGGCGCCTTCAGAGTCGAGATCTCCATAGGCCTCGTAGAGGTCCACCCGGATACCGTGCATGGAGCTGAAGGCGATCATGCTGGTGATGATGTTGCCAAGCCCGAGCAGGCCGCACAGGGCCAGCGTCGCCTGGCTCGTTTTTTCGGCGTCGGAGAAGATGTCGGCGAGGGTACGCCCCAAGGACCCCAGGCAGGAGCACATGGCGGAGCATCCCGCCTTTCCGGCATTCGCAGCGTTGCCCGCCGCTCCCATATCGTCGGGGCGGCCAAAAAACTGGGGGACAACCACTCTCAAGATTTGGTTTTGAAGCACTTCGATTCGATCCGGTTCCATTTCTTTGAAAGTATGCACAGGCGGGCAGTCTGAAATTCTCATAAAGTACTTCGCTCTAACCGTAAATAGATATTATTTACACACGTACACGGTTTGGATCTCGGCCGAAAAGAAGATAGCAGCTGAAGATAGACACGTGGAACAGAACGCTTTTCGCGCCCAAAACGAAGCGCGTGGGTTGCCGAGCGCACATCCGGACGACTCCAATCGCGTTCGATCCCCCGTGTCGAAGATCTCGGAGAACTCGCCCGTTCGTCACGGCACGGCGAAGTTCGCGATCGATACGCTCGATACGACACCCACGCATCGACGCCCGCCGCCGTCGCGTCGGATCTGAGATCTCTGACTGGACGCACCGTCAGCCCGGAAAAACTCGCACGTGCGCTCGCCACAGACCGCGCGGCGCTCGCCACAGACCATGATCGCCGTCGCCGCGCGCACGCCCGCGCCGATCAAGACTGTTCGCTGGGCGTCCTCGTGCGAGGCCCTGATCCTCGACACGGGCGCCGTGGAACGCGAGGAGCTGTGCGACTCCCCGAGCTCGATTCGGCTTGAGGCGACGCAGCAGCTCAGGGAGGCTCGCGCGTTCGTCCATCGGCAGGCGGCCACCAGCCTCTGCGAGCGCGGCCTTCGCGCCGCCGAGCTCGCGGAGGAGCACGGCAGGCTGAAGGATGCCGAGCTCATCCTCGGAGCCATCGTGGCGCAGCTCCGCCGTCGAATGGCGACGCAGGAGATCGCGACGTGGATGGACCGGCAGCGCCGTCGCCTCGCGACCGTCGACGCCGAGATCGAGCGAAAGACGGAGGAACACAGGCGTCGACGGGCGGCGGAGATGGCGGCGCTGAACGCGAAAGGAGGACCGCGGATGCTCGAGATGCCCGTGCTGGTCCGGACGCCGTCGCTGGAGGAGCTGCAGGCGGACGATGACGAGCTCGACGTCCCGGCGGAGGCGGCGACTGTCGTTCCGGGCACCCCCCCCGGAATGGCGCAATTGTTAACCCGGATCTCATCCCGACGCAACGACGAGAACGTCGCCCCGAGCGACGAGGATACCCCCGCCGCGACGACGTGCGACGTCGCGGACACGACGTCCCCTGAACGGGAAGAAGACGACGACGCGAAGGCTGGCGGCGAGGACGCGAAGGCTGAGGATGAGGACGCGAAGGCTGAGGATGAGCGCGCCGACGTCACCCCCGCCGACGCATCGTTCGATCAGCCGACACAGCTGGCGGCGGACGCGCCCGACGAGGTCGCGCTGATGGCCCGCGCGTGTTACGCGCAGAGCAGGGTGCATACGCTTCGAGGCCGATGGGAGGAGGCTGATGCCGCGCGAGAGATGGGATCGGTGTACGCGAGAATGTGCGCGGCGCCGGCTGAGGCCGTCCCTGAGAAGAACTTCCGAGAAGAAGGAAACGATTCCCCTGTGGTCGGAAAGAGAGATCGGGAGACGGATGCGGTGGAGACGACGGGAAAGGCGGCTAAGGTTTCGGACGGGACGTCCGGGAGGGTCGAGGTCGCCGCGGAGGCGTAGGCTGCGCGGTGGCGGACGTGAGTATCTTTGCAGTATCTGCACTCTTACGAACAACTAGAACGCTAGAATTTTGAGGCTAGAATTCGCCTCACACCACCGAGCCGTAATGCGTCGTGCCCCTCCTCTCTCTGGGCTCGTCCCCGATCCGGATGCTGAGCGTGCTGAACACGCCGAACCCGAGATCGCTTCCCTGACGCGCCAACGCCTTCGGGGTGCCGTCGCCGCCGCGCCGACGCCCGGCTCCACCGCCACCCCCGAGACTACCATAGGTACCCCCTCCGCCGCGTGCTCCTCCTCCGCCGCCCCCCACATCCCGCGCCGCCTCCTCGTCCCCGTCCGCTCCCGCGCCGCCGCCGCCACCACCCACCGCGCAGAAGTCCCGCGGCCGCTTCAACGCCGTCTTCTCCAGTATATCCCCCGGCATGGCCCGCGAGGCGAGGTACCAGTGCACCTGTCCCCACAGGCAGAAGATCATCGAGTACGCCAGCGCGTACCTGATGGAGTCAACGCCGTACCTCCCGCTGAGCCTGTCGGACAGCCAGCCGATGAAGAGCGGGCCGCATGACCCGCCCACGAGGTTGGCGAGCACCCCGAAGAAACCGGCGGCGGTCGCGCGCATGTGGTTGGGCACCAGCGACTGCACGATGGCGCCGGGCGGTCCGACCATGACCATGAACAACGCCACCCCGGCGCCGGAGAGGTAGATGGAGTCCGTCCTGCTCTTGATGAGCACGGCGACGACCATGAGCGGCGCCGCGATGATGTTGCAGATCAGGATGAACCACAGCATCCACCGCTGGTCCCCGCTCCTCTGCACCAGCCAATCACCCACCAACCCGCCCGTCACGATGCCAACCGCGCCGAAAATCCCGCCAACCTGCGCCATGGACAGTCCCGCGTTCTTCACCGTCATGTCGTGCGACCGTACCAGGAATATCGGCAGGAACGCCATGATGCTTAAGCCCACGCCCACCTGGATCATCACACCGATGGACAGGTGGATAAACGTCGCGCGCTTGCGCAGGTGCTCGAACGTCTCCTTGACCCCGCGCCACATCTCCGCCCAAAACGCGCTCGACGTCAACGTCGCCGCGGTGTTCGCCGCGGACGGCTTGCCCCCCGCCTCGGCTTCATCTCCCGGGACGCTCTGGTACTTACCCATGGACTGCTCCACCGGCGGATCCTCCAGCGTGAGCACGATGATCGCCGCGAGCACGAACCCCGGGATGCCCAGCACCCCGAAGACCCCTCTCCACCCCAGCGAGTCGATGAGCATCCCGCCGATGAAGTTGGCGGCGGCGGCGCCGACGGCGAGGCCTAGCTGCTGCATGGCCATCGCGCTGGCTCGTTGGCCCGGGCCGTACATGACCGCGATGAGTGACTGCGCCGCGGGGGTGCACCCGGCTTCTCCCAGCCCGATCCCGACCCGCAGGAAGCACAGCTGCGTGGTATTCTGGGAGAGGCCGCTCAGGGACGTGAGCGTGGACCACACGATGAGCGAGACCGCCAGGAGGTACTTGCGCCCGCACATGTCCGCTATGCGCGCCAACGGAATCGTGGCGAGCGCGTAGATGAACACGAACGCGGCGCCGTTGAGCATGCCCGCGTCCGCGTCCGTCATGTTAAACTCGGGAGATATCTTTGGCAGCAAGATCGCCGGTATGTTCCGGTCGGTGGTCTGCAGCGTGGCGATGAGGAAGAGCAGGAAGAGGACGTATCGGCGGTACCACTTGTTCGGGTAACACGTCTTGAAGTCCTCCACGCCGCTCGAAGTCCCATCTCCATCCCCGACGAGGCCCGCCCCCTCGTCCGGCTCTCCCATCCCGACGCCCATGTCCCTCGGACCGCGCCTTCCGTTATGCTCGGTCCGTCGAACTGTGAATCGCCAAAACTTCAACACCCCAGTTCAGACGACGGTATTTCTCGCAATATGTACAGACAGTCAGTCTGACATTTATGTAAAATACAACGTCGAGTAAATAAACCGCCGCGCGGCCCCACGAAAAATCGGGCGAAAAAGGAAAAAAGGTCCCCACTCCGAGTCAGCGCATTCATTCATTGATTGCAGACGAGATGATGACCTACGACAACGAGTTCCTCGAGGGTTTGGTGAAGAGCGGGACGATGATCCTGATCAGCGAGATTGGCGATAAGACCTTCTTCATCGCCGCCATCATGGCCATGCGCCACTCGCGCCTCACGGTACGCCCCGTCCCGCCGATCCCCGCGGAGTTCACTCGCCTTCCACTAGGGTTGTCGGCTGACCGTCCCCGCTTCCGTTCCCCCGTCCCCATCGACTCCACAGGTCTTCACTGGCGCCATCGGAGCGCTCGGCGTGATGACCGCACTATCCGCGGCGATGGGATGGGCCGCGCCCAACCTGGTGAGTCCCACTCCACCTTCACACCCCCGAATAGAACCTTCATCCACCAATCAAACGACGCAATCCGAAAAACGAGTTAGTCTCGCACACACCACACGCGTCGTCTCACTCCCGTCTCAATCCCTCCCTTGAATCACCCGCAGATATCCAAGGAGATCACGCACTACCTCGCCGTCGGCCTCTTCTTCTTCTTCGGCCTTCGCTCGCTGTACGAGTCGATCTTCGCGTGGGACGGCGGCGGCGACGAGCTGGCGGAGACTGAGGCGGAGCTCGCCGACGCCGACAAGAAGAAAAAGTCGACGAAGAAGAAGAAGAAGGGCGCCTTGCTCTCGCCGGTGCTCGTGGAGACGTTCGTCATCACGTTCCTCGCGGAGTGGGGCGATCGCTCGCAGATCGCGACGATCGGCCTGGCGGCGAGCAGCGACCCGGTTGGCGTGACCATCGGAGGCGTGGTGGGTCACGCGGTGTGCACCGGCGCCGCGGTCATCGGGGGCCGCCACATGGCCGAGCACATCTCCGAGAGGGCGGTCGCCATCGCGGGCGGCGTGCTCTTCTGCCTGTTCGGAGCGCACTCGCTCGTGACGGGGATGGAGCAGTGATTCTTTTAATACGACACGAATGTCTTTTAATACCGACGAGACGCGACAGCTTTTCACAGCTCCTGTCTGCTTCTGTCTTCTTCTGTCAGTCTGTACCAGTCAAAAATCTTCCCGGGAAAATTCTATCCTGTCCTCTCACGCACCGAGCACCACCAAAGAGCGCCACACCCGGGCGCCTGATACCCGCGTCGACTCATCCGGTCCGTCTCCTGCGGTCGTTGACGCGCGAGGGGCGAGATCCGAGGCTCGGCGGCGGCTTCCGGGCACTGAACCGGGCGGGTCGCCGCGCCCCCCGGCCTGAACTTTCAAAAAGCCAGAGACGCGGGTGCCCATTGACGTTGACGTGACCCCGAGGCCCCCGCCCGATGGCGTCGCTGAGCGAGCTCTTGAACCCCACCGGGGGCATGGACGAGCACGACTACGCGCAGCTTCCGTCCATGATCGAGGAGGAATACGAGGAGGAGTACGAGGACCAGCCGGGCGCCGTGGGCGGCCCCGACGGCCACGGCTTCCTCAAGGGCGAGGTCGGCAGCAGCATGCGGATACGCAACCTCGACGCGTGGTTCCAGGCGCTCTACCAGTACTTCAAGGAGAAAGGGTTCTACTGCATCGTCACCAGTAGGGTGGTGAACCTGCTGACCCTGGGATTCACGATCTTCCTCTCCGGGTTCCTCCTTCTCTACCTCGACTTTGCCTACCTGAGCGGGCGATGCGCCCAGGATGGGGACGAGTGCCACATCATCCGCGACGCCACCTACCGCAACCCGCTGCGTCACCGATCCTTCCTGTACAACCTCGTGGTCGTGTGCTACCTGATGCTCTTCTCGCTGTATTTCCTGTGGTCACTGGTCAGGCTGGCGCACGATTTCAAGCCCTTGCTGGAGATGCGCGCGTTCTGCAACCGAAAGCTGCAGCTGAGCGATCGGGACATTCAGACAATCACCTGGCCGGAGGTTGTCGCCAGGGTGGTGCACCTGCAGGCCACCACGCGGCTGTGCATCGTGAAGGACCTCAACGAGCACGACATCGTGGCCAGGATCCTGCGCAAGGAGAACTACCTGCTCGGCATGTTGAACAGGGAAGTGATCGGTTTGAAGCTCGACGCACCGTTCTTTCGCGGGCGGACAAAGGTGTGGCTGACAAAGGCGGTGGAGTGGAACCTGGACTGGGCCGTCTTCAACGGGATGTTCGACGATGACTTCTCAATCAGGCCGTCCTTCTACGACGTCACCGCGCTGAGGCTACGCATGAGGTACCTCGCGGTGGTGAACCTGGTGTTGTCGCCGTTCATCGCGATATTTTTGGCCATGTACTTTGTCATGAACAACGCGGAGCGGTTTTACAGGCACCCCGGCGTCGTGGGCCAGCGCGAGTGGAGCACGCACGCGTGGTGGAAGCTGAGGGAGTTTAACGAGCTGAGCCACTTCACGGAGCAGAGGCTGGCGGCTGCGTACAAGGGTGCGAACAACTACGTGTCTCAGTTTCCGTCGCCGGTGGTGTCGATGGTTGCCAAGTTCGTGAGCTACATCGTCGGCGCGCTCGCAGCCGTGGCGCTCGCGCTGCCGCTGCTGCTGGACGATAAGCTGTTGCACGCGAACGTGATGTGGGATAAGGATATCCTGTGGGTCACGATGGTGAGCGCGACCGTGCTGGCGGTGTCCCGGGGCATGGTTGGCGAGGAGAACAGGGTGTTCAGGCCCAACAGGTACATGGCCGAGGTTGTCAGGCACACGCACTACTTACCCAAGAACTGGCGTAACCTCGCGCACAAGCCGGAGGTGCAGGCTGAGTTCGAGGACATGTTCGCGTTCAAGGCTGGCCAGTTCTGGCGGGAGATGCTGTCCATATTCGCGGTGCCGTTTATCCTCTGGTACCCGATGTGCGAGAGCGCTCCGGACATCGTCCAATTTGTCCGACAGTTCACCGTCCACCGCAAGGGCGTCGGGCACATATGCAGCCTCTCCGCGTTCGACTTCCGCAGGCACGGCGACGCGCGGTACGGCGCCCCGGTGAACGCGCGAAGGGACGCCCGGAGCAAGCAGGGCAAGATGGAAAAATCCTTTGTCTCTTTCCACGCGCATTACCCGACGTGGGAGCCCGACGCCGGCGGCCGGGAGATGCTCACCTCGCTCGCGGGGTTCAAGAGCGCGATGTACGGGCAGCTCGGGCCGGAGGGTACCGGCGTGCACAACACGGGTCAATACGCGTCGTCCAGGTTCGGGGGCGCGTCCAGGTTTGGAACCGGGACGGTGATCGGCGGTCAGCTCCGAGGCGGTTCCAAGTTTGCCGCGCCGGGGAGCGAGAGCATGTTCCTCGGCGAGGACGCGGCTGCGC
>Ga0115006_10001713_pt1 | contig 13934 bp, 14 predicted proteins | sample ArcOceMetagenome_3_FD_88943 | JGI IMG/M metagenome (GOLD analysis project Ga0115006, IMG submission 88943) | Marine eukaryotic phytoplankton communities from Arctic Ocean - Arctic Ocean- Svalbard ARC20M Metagenome | ecosystem: Environmental > Aquatic > Marine > Oceanic | place: Arctic Ocean...
CCTCCGTGTCCCCCTCCTCCTCCTCCTCCTCCTCCTCCTCCTCCTCCTCCTCCTGCACTCTCCGCCACGCCCCACCTTGCACAATTTTTTTCTTGCCTGCCAACGTGGTCTTTAGCCACGTGTAGAAGCTGGTTTCCAGGTTGAGCTTTGTGATGCGTCGAACGCTGAAGGACGAGACCGGCGACTGCTCGTCAGCGGCAAACAGGTCCACTCTCGGAGAGCCCTCCGGTGTGTGCGAAAGAGACCTGCTGCCTCGCGGATCTTGCTCCAGGGCAGCGGGGCTGAGCACTGACTCCACCGTCTGCATGCCCGGCGGGCAAGATGCGAGAGCGTGTTGGCTTTCGGCGCAGCGACATCGCCCAAGCATTTGCGCATCTTCGAAGCTGCGGCGCCAGGCCTCAGCATCGCGCTTGTGCGCTACCAGCTCCAGGCTGTGGTGGTGCTCGTGCCCGTCGAGACGGGCGGTGATGGTGAACGCCTCGGGCCACACGGGGTTTCTGCTCACAGAGCACGCGCGCCCGAGACGCATGGGCGCGGCACACAGCGCGGCGAAGCACTGCGCGTGGCTGCCGCCGCAAGGCTGCGGAGGGGCAGCCAGGGCCTCGGTCCCGGTCTGCAGCTGCAGCAGGAGCCTGGGCCCCACGAGGCGGACCTGGACCGCCCGGTGCCCAAGTCCGCCAGCGCGGCACTCTGGGCACGACGCCGAGCGCACGGACCCCAGCAGCAGCCCCTCCATAAAGGGCGGCTTCACTGTCGCGCAGGCGCAGTCCAGGCCGCCGTCCGTCTGGAGCGTGAGGCGCGGGAAGCGCGTCCCCGCTGGGCCCCCCGCGGCCGCGGGCAGCGCAGAGATGCACACCGCCTCCGGCGTGCCGTGCAGCGCCCTCCGTTCCTGGAGCTGCTTGAGCACGTCGTTCCATCCCAGCGGCTGCTGCCCCGCGCCGTATGCCGGAACCACCCACCCCCCGCCGGCGCCACCACGCGGGCTGGGCCCTGTCATTGAGTCATTGCGTGCGACGACATGCAGCAGCTGTGAACATTCACCCTAGGTCTGTTCAAAAGCCATTTCGACGTTCCCAGTTTGGCGCCCCCCTGGTTTCAGGTTCAACCGTTCCTGCAGCCAGCTGCAGGCAGGGCGCGGGGTGCGGGGTGCGGGGCAGCCATGGCCAAGGTCAAGGAGTTCCAGAAGCACATACTGGACGACGTGGACTTCAAGGAGACGATCGCGGGCGACTACGTCTGTGCGTGACCACGCCCCGTGCCTCGCGGCGCGCATGCTGCTCAGGCCCCGACCGCCGCCGCGCTCCCGCCCGCACACGCACCCCGCCGCGCCCGGCACCGCACCAACGCGTGCGGCGTGCGCCCCCCCTGCGCAGTTGTCGAGGCGCATCAAAGCTGGTGTGGGCCGTGCGAGTGCGTAAAGCCGATGCTCTACCGCATTTCGCTGGACAAGGAGGACATCAAGTTCTGCACCGCCCCGTCCGACAAGGTCCGCTCCGCGCGGCACCGCGTCAGCGCGCGCGTTGAGCGCCGGCCGGCCGGCCTGGTCGTGCCGCGGCGGCAGTGTAGCCTGCGGCATCTGCGCGCCCTACCTGGGCCGGCTGCCCCGGTCTGTGTGCCTGCCCTTGCGCTGACTCCGGCTCTGGCGGCGGCGCAGATTGCGGCGCTCAAGGACTACAAAGACAAAGTGAAGCCCGTCTTTCTATTCTACAAGGTCCGTGCCGTGTTTGCCGCCGCGCGCTGCCTCGCGCCGCCGCGCCGCCGCGCCGCCTCTGCTGCCTGCTCCGTGCGGGTTGCGGCGAGAATTCCGCGGCGCTTGCGCGTGCTTGCGAGGTCTGCGCGGGGACACGCTGACGGCGGCGCGTGTGCGTGTGCAAGCAGAAAGGGGTGCAAAAGAAAGAAATTATAGGGGTCAACGGCCCTGAAATCCAGAAGCTCTGCGACTCTATTTGAGGACAGCGCCGCCTCCAGCGGGATCTGCCGGAGGAGTTGGGGAAGCGCCGCAGCAGTAACACTAACTGGGGCCTTCATGGGCATTGCGCTGTCCTCCCCCTGGTGCTTATTGGTGCGAGGCTCTGGTTGTAGGCGTCAGAGACTGCACGGTAGTGGGGGGGGTGGCGGAGCAAGCAAAGCGCGCGCGTTGTGTGCGCTGTTCTGCGTTCGGACGGGAGCATTCGCGCAATGCTGGGGGCGGGACGGGCAGGCAGCTGGGCACAGCCAGGCAGAAGCGTGCGTCTTGTTGCCGAACAAACATGCTCGTCTCCTCACCTCGACGCGCAGCCGTCGCCTCCTGCCTCCTTGTGGCGCGGCCGGTGACTGGTGTGGGCCCATTTTCAGGCTAAGACCAGCAGACTTTGAGTGCATCTTCTCCCCTGTACTCTGCGTCGAATGCCCCCCTCTAGAGTGTGTGTTTAGCTTGTTTCCTTGCGTTCTGTACTGTAATCAACACTGGGCCAAGAGGCTTTCCTGAGTATATCCTCAACCCCCGAAGTGCTCGGGTTTGCTCTGCTACCTGTGCCGGACCGGGTGGGGGCAACTGCCACCCAGCGGCCGCTCACCCGGCTTCCCCGATGGTGATTGGGGCAACCAATTGCCGCGGCGCCGGAGCTACGCCGTTCCCCCCCTCGGCCGAGGGGGAGACGCGTCTCTTCCTCCGCCGAGTCCAGTCCGCCCGCCGGGGCCCAATCATGATATCATTACCCGCTGGCAATTCATCAAGTAAAAGTAGCGGTCAATCGAGCCCCCCCGAGACTTCCGACTTCAGCAACCACAACGATTTTTTTGGATTTCGCCGGGACGGCCGCGGAGGACGGGTCCGTCGGCATGGAGCAGCCGGAAAACGTCGACGCGCAGTGGCAAAGGTTTGTGCGCATCACATGTTTATCCGGGGCACACCGTCAGCTGCTGACCCATTCATCGCTGGCAAAAACACTCGCAGGAACATTGCCCACATGGACGAGCGCATGGAAACGTTGCGCAGGTAGCCTCGACAGCTCCCCTCCGCCGCTGCCCATGGAGAGAGAGTGGGTTATTTATTGGTACTCCTTCAGCAACCCTCGCACTTAGTGCACTCAGCCCGGTCTGATGTATTGCCGCGTTCCGACTGACGCCCGGGGCGTGCTTTCGCGCCAGGAACTTGCTGGAGGACCCGCTCGTCTTCAAAGCTGGGCAGGAGGATGCCTACGCAGCCGCCAACGTGTTCGCGGGGCGAAAGTGCACCCTTGGGTGAGCGCCCGACCCTGCATGCTCCTCAGTTTCTGCGCCCTGCATGCGTGACCACGGGATACCCAGCTGCAAACTCGTTGCCTAAGATTCGTGTCTCACAGGGTGGAGATGGAAGGATGCAGCATCACCAAAGTGCTACCGGGCGGGCCCGCCTTTGCCACTCGCGTGGTACTACCGACAGTGAGAGAGAGAGAGAGAGAGAGAGAGAGAGAGAGGGAAATCGCAGCGCCTCACGCACTTTTCGCATTCGCAGACGCTGGCCTGAACATCGCGGCGCGCACACCCAAACTCTGCGCAGGTGTCGGAAGGCGACACTATCATGGAAGTGGACGGGCACAGGGTAACATCGCAGAGTATTTTGCGCCACATCGTTGGCAACGATCTGGAAGGTCGTGGCAAACTTTCGAACGAGAATTACGCGCGCGCTGTGTGTCAATTATGTCGACATAACTGCATCACTCACGTTGAGAGACGACAATGAGCTCTGACGTGCATGGGCATCATGCAGGTAGTCTGTGCAAACTGCGACTACTGAAAGCCACGCTTGGCGAGCCTGTTGAAGTGTCAATTCGCCGAGCACGTGCAGATGTGGTGCAGGTATGCTCCCTCGTTGAACAGGCTTGCCAATGTCTTGTGCATTCTGGCACATGCAACGCTTCGCAAATGATTCGCGACCTGTGGAAACAGGAGCAGGAGACGGCGTTCGAGTACCTGACTGCGCTGAAGAATCATGCGGTGCAAACGAACGATGCGGAACGTGCCTCACTCACTGAGAAGCTAGGCCGCCAATTTGTGAGGATACTGCTCGATAGGCAAGACAAAGAGCTTGCACTATCGATGCAGCATCGGGGTCTGCAGGAAAACAGCATGTATCTTCTTGAAGAGATCCATTCCGAATTTCAAAAGATGGCGGCGGCGCATGGAACTGGCGATTTCGCTGGGAATCAGCACGTGGCTGAGTTAGAAGAGGAGGTTTCGCGTCACATTGCTCTTGAAGAAGAGGCAAGTTGAACATCTCTACCCTGCACTGTTTGCGCACGTTGCAAACGCATCTTGCTGCTCACACTGATGGACGCGCCTGGCACAGCTGAAAAAGCTCATTGATGCGCTGGAGCGACAGCTGGTAAACGCGAACGAGACGGAAAAGAATCTGCATGCGCGACTGCAAGAGATGCATCGAGACATGCATCGTCAGGACAGGTTCTGCTTCACGATGCCAACAATTCTGTGTTTTTGATTTTGCGCACCCCATGTGCATCACAAGCCCTATCAAGCGTGGATCCCCCGTTGAATCACACCAAATTGCCCGCAGATATGGAGATTTGGAATCGCAGCTGAAGGCGTCACAAAGCGAGGTTCAGCAAATGCAGTCCCTTACCGATCAGCTGCACGCTTCTCTGGAGCAGGTTACTTTTTTGTGTGTGGTTTCCGCCCGCTCGTGCAAGGTGGTGACGCATCCTGGATGCGGCAGGAAACTGGTCTGAAAAAAGCCATGGCAACTGAACTTCAAACTTTATCCAGCCAAAAGCAAGCCATGGAATCTGAGCTTCAAAGCTTATCTGGTGTGAATTGGCTTGCAGTGAGTGAGTGCTCGCGTGCGCCATTGTGTTTGTGCATTCGCATGTGTGCATGCATATTCCAGGCCACTGACGGATATGCGCACCACAAGTCAAATGTAAAGATTTGGAACACCACCTTGAGGAGCTGAGGCAGAAGCCGACACCGGCGCGCCAAGTGGTTCTCACACTGGCAGCGGGACAACAGCATGTTGAAATTTCCACGAAAACCAGAACTCTGAAAGACATTGATGCTGAAGATGTTTTCGAGCATCAGCGGGAGCATGAAGAGGTAAAATGACAGTGTGTGTACCCGACGCCTTGCTTTTGTGTGCCTGTGCTTATCCATTCTGCCCACCATATGCCGCAGGTTGTTCGTCTGCGGGATGAAGTCTACCACAAGGAGGAGGCCCTGTGGTTGGCCCGCAAGGAGATTCGAGATAGAGATGAACATATTCAGATCATGCAACAGGAATTTGATACCATGGCACACGAATTTAACGATTTGCAGCAATTATTGATACAGCTCGAAGCTCAAGCTGCAGATGCAGCGCCGGAAAGAAAGCCTGATCATGCAAAAGGGACACTTGGCATGCAAAAAGACAAATCCGAGTCAAATGTGGAAACAGGAGGGCAAAGAATGCCAAGCTTTCGGTACATGCCGTCGCCGCCTAAAACACCAGGGCATGAGGGGGTCTTGTCCCCCCTACCACCACGGCCCAATGCGCCTCTGCCATCCAGCCAGACTTCTTCTCCACCTTTTTCGCCAGCAACTGAAAGGCAGCTGCAGGAAGAAGACGTCCAGAATTTGAAAGAGCAACAGCAGATGAAGTTGACCATGCAGGCACAGACCGACCACAGGCAGACTGACCCTTCACAATCTGCAACGATGACCAAGTCGACAATGGCGCCGGTGTCGCCAGACGTAATTCGTCCGACCAGGGCTGCACCTGTCGGCAACTTGAAGAGTGGGGATGCCACCAGCGGCCCCCACCCGTTGTTGCCACCAGGTTGGATGCATGTGTTGTAGAAGATGTTTGCTTTCCTGTTGAGTCTTGATCTTTGGTTTCCTCTTGAATCCACGATTTGTCATACTTAATCCATCCTCCTTGCCATCGCTGGCAACAATTCCCTAAATTGGTTCCCTCTCTCGGTCGATCGGCAGGCCCTCCACCTCATTTACCGTCTGCTGATCCCTCGGCAGCTGCAAACGCTTCACAGACGATCTACAGGTGTGCAAGAGCTTGATGTTATGCTTTGACACGTTCCGTGCCTACATACACGGAATGTGCGACAGAGGAGCGATGTGAAGCTTTGCTGTGTGATTTGATTCGCATGCTGTGGCAGATCGGATAGTTCCCGAAGCAGTTCGCAGAATGCTTCCCGCGGTCGCACCAACGACATGCCCGTGGCGCTTCAAGCCGCAGCAGAGATGCAGCGCCAGAAAAAAAATGCCAGGTCCAGCGCAGGCGGAGAGGTGGGCGCAGATAAACAACAGCGCACGAGAGCTTCGCAGCAGAGTACAAGGACAACGAAGCCCAACGGAGGCAGAGCAGAAGACACCGACACGCACGACAGGTGAGACTTGTGTCCACAGGCGCATGCGCATGCAGCAGCATAGGGTCTGGTGCCGGTGATGGATCCAATGGGGAAGCGGACCCCAGTGATGAAGATGAATTGAAGCCAGAGCCCCGCATTGTATGCTGCAGGAGTCAGTCCAGGTCGCCAAGAAATAATGGTCGAAGTCTCACAAAAAGCCTGTCGAAGATGTTCGCAAGAAGCAACAGCAAAAAGTGACTCCGTCACGCAAGTGGCGACGATGACAAATGAATTTTTCAGCCCGGAGCACGCTCGCTCCGAAGGTGCAGAGTCGTAGCCCAACTAAGGAGGCACACGCAATCTTTAAGGCTGGCCACGCGGCTGGTGGAGTAACAGTAAGACATCAATGAATGTGAAATATTTGTACACGCCAGATGTATTGAATGTAGAGACGAACGTGTGTTAACAACGCGTCAACACGCCGGAGCATCATGCGACACGTCATCACCCCTGTCCTTCTAAATTGTATGGAACCCCCCACCCCCCCTCCACCATCGACGTCCTCAATCGACAGGGTCTCAAAGAATGATTTTGGAGACTAGATCATCTCAAAATCTGAAAACAATAGTCGGTGCCTCAACATCATCCATGTCCTGATTTTGCAGCACAGCAGAATCTTCGCGTCAGTCTCTCACATCTCTGTGTGCACCAAGCCATGACTAAACCAACGATAACGATAATGCACACGGACTCACGTGGAATTACCCGGCAGGTATCGGTACCGAGTATCTAAGTATCGAGCATACCCCCCCCCGCGCTAGCTTTTTCCCGCATGACGTAATATTTTAAAGGATTCGGGCAACATCGGACAAAAAACCAAGACGAGAAGCATACACGGGCGTCAGTCTGTTCCTAATAAAGTTTCTCCTTCTCTGTCTCTCTCTCTCTCTGTGTGTGTGTGTGTGTGTGCGTCACCTCGTTCATCAAGCTGCAGGCAGGCAGAATGTACTTGCCGGTGAATTCCGGGTTGTAGCGCTTGTACACCTCGCTCATCCTGGAGCCCGAATGTATACGCACGTGCACATACATACGCGTAAGGGGCAACTGGCTGAGTGAGTGCGTGAGTGCGCATGCGCCAACAGTAACAAAAGTAACAGGAGGAGCAAGAGAGGCCGGGGGAGAGGGGACACGAGACTTGAGCTCAAGGTTCTTCTTGGTGCCGGGCATGAATTGGTTGTAGAACGCGATGGCTGCGTCGCCAATCTGTCGTGTTTGTCCCACTTGAATATGATCAGAATGTGTGTACGTGCTTCCGTGTGTGTATGAGCCTGTGCGTCCGTGCGTCCGTGCGTGTTTGTGCAAGCGCACGCACAAACACGCGCAGTGTATGTACCTCAAGTGCATACGGGAGTGCGCGCGCGTATACACGCATTGCACACATGCATGCATGTGTGTGTGAGTGTGTCCTTGTGTGATTGCGTGCGTGCATGTATGTGCATAAGAATGTACATACGCACACCCACACATACATCTGGCAGGTACATACCCTTATCGCACATGGCTGCATCGAAATGTCAAGCATTTGTCTGAGCACGGTGACCGCACTCGTGCGTCAGATAGTGGGCTACTGGCATGTGGGGGCGGGGGGGGCGGGTGGAAGTGACCTGCACGCCGATGGCAGAGCACGTGACATTGTGTTCGGTTTTGAAATAATCTGAGAGACATTCTGGTGCGTCAGTATCCTGGCACATGCTCTCTGCGAAATCTGCACGTGGCTCACGTTTGCGAATGCTCGCCTATGAGCTGCTGCACGGTGATGTCTCCCTTGTCGATGACTATCTTGTCCCACGCGGTGAAGCCCTCTGCAGGCAGTGTCTTGATTTCCTGTGTGTGCATACATGTGTGTGTGCATGGATGTGCGTGTGCATGCGAGCGTGCGTTTGTGCATGTTGTGTGCGCTCCAGAGGGATGTGTATGCGTGCGCGCGTGCGCGCGTGTCCGTGTGTTTGCTGTGCGGGGCTGAACCTCCTCCTCTTCGTACTCCGGATGGTTGACAGGGTCCGGCTTCTTCTTGATGGTCCGCGGCACCGACTTTGGCGCGGCCTCGGGGTCGATCTGCATGAGCATGGGTAGCGCCAGATTCGCCTGTGCCCCCGACCGGTTTAGGATTGGAACGTCGGAAGATTTCAAGTTTGGGTGCAGGGTTGAGGCTTACGTGCACAGACACTGGGCAGAGAGATGATAGAGATGGTAGGGCAGAGACATGCGCGCGTTCGCGACAGCAGAGCACACGCACGCACACACAAACAGAGAGAGAGAGAGAGAGAGAGGCGCGTGCGCGACGGCACGCCTGCGGCGGCACCTGGAGATCTTTGAAGTTTTTCTCTGGGTCTTGGAGATACTTGATGAGCTCAATGCACACAAAGCCCGTGACCATCGAGGTCGTGGTAGCGAGGGCCGGGATGATGCGCCCCGCTATCAGCCGCGCTTGCAGCTTGTCCACCTGCGTCCGACGCCACACCAGTATCAGTACGCGCCAGAGAGATACACAGACACACAGACAGGCAGACAGAGCCCGGGACAGAACGCAGGGACAGAACGCAGGAAGAGAACGCAGGAAGAGAACGCAGGTTGGAGGAGCACCATGCGGCGGAACGGAAGCACGCGCGGACAGAGCACGTCACACGGGAGGTGCTCTGTCACACGGGAGGTGGGCGGCGACGCGTACCTCGTCTATGCTGTAGTTTCGTGCTCGCAAGTTGGCGAAGGAAGAGATAAAGTCCATGTGGAAGTTGGTGTCGTCGTCCTTTTCGAACTCGAGCGACGTCATCTTGAGGCCGCCGAGCGAGGCAGGCGCGGGGAGCTTGGCAAGCAAGCTCTTGGTCGTCTCGACCACGCTCATCTCCTCGGCCGCCGGCGGCTCCGGCGCATCGCCCTCCTTCTTCTCGCCCGTCTCGATTTTGACGCCCGACTTGGGCACGAACTCAGGCACCACGACCGACGCCAGGATGGGCTTGAAATCAGCCGGGTTGCGTTGAGGCTTGTAGCCAGGCACGTTGTAGATCTGGGCCTTGAGGTTTGCGGCCGCGATGATGAAGTTCATGTGCATCGTGTCCTCGGGGTCGAAGGTCACCACCGACGGGAAGCGCTTGGGCGGCGACCAGAAGGGCGCGCCCGAGGCGTTCTTCATGTCCTCCGGGCACGAGAAGACAAGCTGCTTAATCTTGTTCACAAAGTACTCCTCGAACTTGAGGCGCGCCCACACCACACACTCCTCAAAGTTCTTGACGACGCCGGCCGTCGTAAACTCCACAACGGCCTCGAGAACCTCGTTGGCCTCCTTGGCCTTGGCCTGCGCGTCCGGCGTTTCGGAGCCGTCCTCTGCCCAGATTTTGCTGCTCATTTCCTTGACAAACTGCGCGTTGTCCAGGAACTTGGCGGTTTCTCCCGCCTTGGTGTCAAAGATGCCCACGAACTCGGAGCGACCCAGGGAGAGGCAGTGATTGATGGTGTGGGGAAAGTTGTGGAGAGCACACTCGGGCGCCTCCTTGGTCTCCGGGTCCTTGCGCGCGCCGTACGGAATGGTCTTGTGGGGAATGACGCACTGCACGTTGCACTTTGTGCCCATGGTGCCGGACTCAAAGAGCGCCTTGCCGAAAAAGACGCAGCGGGCGTCGACGTACTGGCGCGCCTTGACGTTGTCGAGCGCGTTGACCACGCAGTCCAGGCTCTCCCAGAACGCATCGTTGTAGACATCCTCGGTGTTGGGCGACACGCGGTCCTGGTTGGCTTGCACGTGGATGCTGGAGTTCATGTTCTGGATGGCAGCCGTTGCCGACATGGACTTGCTCTGGCCCACGTTGTAGTTGCGGAACAGGAACTGCCGGCTCAGATTCGACTTCTCGATCACGTCATCGTCAGTGACCGTGACGAGGCCATCCTTGCCACACGCCACCCCCATCATAGCAAAGTTTTTGAAGAGCTCGCACCCGAGTGCGCCGCACCCCACCATGAAAATCTTCTGGGCACCCAGCTTGCCCTGGAACGAGCGCCCGAAGAGCGAGATCTGCGCGTCGTATCGCGAGCCCGTCGGCTGCAACTCCTCCGCCATCATCGCCTCGTAGTCCGGCAGCATCTCCGCCGCGTCCAAATACAAGTACTGGAACACCGGGTGGTGCTTGTTCGACACTGCTTTGGACACCTCCTGCCCTACTATTCCTCCGAATACCGAGCACATGGGTGCCAGCACCGAGCTGAAGGAGGATGGAAGTCCAGGGAAGTGAAGGGACGCGAACAGGACGTGATGGAAAGTGAAGGGGGGAGGATGGAAGTAAACAGGAAGTGAAGGGCGATGTGAAAGGACGTGACGGGAGGGCAAGGGAAGGGACGTGAACATGCGGTGAAGGAGAGCGGACAGACAGCGACGGTACAAGTGAAGGTCAGTATAGAAAAACTGAAGGGAAGCACAGGCAGTCCACTGCAAACAATGGACACAAGTCCAGGACACACGCCAAGGACAGCGCAGGGAAGTGAACCGGCAGGTGCGCGCAATCTTTTTCACGAGGGCCTCATCAATGTCGACATCCGCCGACATCTTTGCCTTGGCTGCCTGCGCCAACTGCACCACCTTGTCGGCGGCCGCGGCGTCGTGCACTGCGGGCAGCTGCCCTGTAGACGCACATATAACAATGCACACACACACACACAACACACACACACACACACACACACACACACAACACTAGACGAGAGTGAAACGTCAGGCTTACAGTACAAGGACTCAGCACGACGAGAGAAGGAGATTCTTTTCGACAATTTCAAAAAACAAAAGCGACAATTTCTGATTTCTGCCTGTCTCCTTGCGATACTGGTCGAGCGCACACGTCACAATGTGCAGGAGCTCCGGGCGTCCGAATTTGTCAAAGTCAAACAGGCCCCCCATGCCATTCGGGTCTCTGCTGAAGTCCGGGTCTGTCACGCAGTCGGCTAGCGACTTGAAGTCAAGCGTCTTGGGCATTTTGGCCTCGATGATGGTGCCGTACTTGTTCATGCTCTTGCGCTCATACTTGCCGAAGCCCGTGGTGTCAAGGTCTATCTTGAAATTGTACATGGCTGTGTCCACAACCTTGTATGGCCCACCGGCATTCACCTCTGTCATGCCCTCTACGTCCTTGAATGACACCCATTCGCCCACGCCGAATTCCACCTGCTCGTCATTGGGCACGGTGACGACAGCCTGCGCATGGGTGCTGCATGTCAGTGCCCGTAGCATGTGGAGCAGGGCACACTCTCACGCACCCTCACCTCTCTCTGTCTCCGTGTGTCTCTGTCGCTCTGTCGCTCTGTCTCTCTGTCTCTGTCTCTCTCGCCCCCTCGCACGCGCGGGTAGAGTGGAAAAGCTGTCATGCAGCATCAAGGCCTTTCCGCCGCTGACGGCACGCCAGTAGCGCCCGCACTTGAAAAGTGTCGCAGAGAGGGGAGAGAGAAATAGAGACAAAGCGGGGGAGCAGGAGGGAGAATGAGAGAAATAGCATATGTGCGGGCACACGAAAGAGAGAAAACAAAAAGCGCGTGTCGTGCTTCTCCTGCCACGACCAATCACGACAGCAGCGACACCTGCTTGTCGTTGGTGATGTTGGCAACAATCCCTGAGTGCGGGTTCTCGCCATTCACGTCATTGACCACAAACCCGGGGCCAAAGTCCGCGAAAATTTGACCGCACGCGCCGTATACGTCGGTGCGGATGAATCGGATTGGCGGTGTTTGCGCGCGGCAGAAGTTGTTGATCCTGCCCGCCGCATGCAGTCACGTCAAGCCTTTTGCCTTCTCCTTTCACTTCATCATCATCATGATTATTACCAGAGAGAGAGAGAGAGAGAGAGAGAGAAGGAAACAGAGATAGTGCGTGTGCGCAAGAACGCGAGAGATCTTGAGCAGCAAGCGCGCAGGATCTTGAGGAAGATTCCACTGTGGCGTGCGCGGGGTTTCTCTTCGGAGGCTGAGGGAGACGCAGGTTTGGGGTCTGGGGTTCAGGCGTGAGAGTTTAGGCTGTGGGGCTGGGAGGGTACGCGATGCAGTCGTCGAGCGGCGCGTCCACCATCACGACGACACTGAAGCCCGCACACTTTTCGGGGGCCAACGCTTCTGTCATGACTTTAATGGCCACCTGGTTTAGGGTGTCGGGTATAGGGTGTAGAGTGTAGCGTTTAGTTTCAACGCTTCTGCTATGACTGTGATAGCCACCTGGTATCCGACGCAACACGCGCCAAGAGCAGCAGGACACGCCGCATCAGTCCACAGGAGGCGTATAGAGGGGTTGGGGGGAGAGGACGCAGCAGGAAAGCAAAGCAGGACGCAGCAGGAAAGCAAGCATTAGATTTTGCCGCTGGACGAGACAAGCGCACGCAAGAGTTGTGCGTTTTGCGCTTCATCAAAGGGACTCTACTGACCGAGCTGTTAAGCTCCTGCAGCTGCGGTGCGCATGCCACCGCGCGATTCTTGCCTGCAGCACCACGCACCATCACGTATCACCACACCGCATGTGACCACGAAGGTCGTTGTCAGGTCTCGAACAGCTGAAAGAGGCACGCAGGAGGGCGGCACGGCGCACAAGAGCAACGCCCGGCCGCTGCGCCACGGGCGAGCAAGGCGCTTCACGCGCGCTGGGGCCTGCGACAGTGAGGACTGCACGACGGGAGCGCACCAACATCCTTGTCGCTGAGGTAGTACTGCGCAGAGAGGTCCCAGAGCGTGGTCTCCTTGGTGTCCTGAATGGTCATGGACTTGACGCCGCCCAGCAGCACGTTCTTGGCAATCTCGCAGCCCAGCCCGTTGAGCCCAGACACGAGCACCTGCGCGCGCCAGCAACACCAGGCGCGTCAACGCCGCGCGAAGAAGCGCACAACTCCACGCCTCCTCGGGTTCCTCGCAGCTTCGCTCCCCGCGGCGCGCACACACTGCGCTGTGACGCAGCGCGGGGGCTTCACGGCTGGCGGCCCGAACGCCTCCGCGGGCTCTGTTCGGCGCGGCGCGCGGGCGGCGGAGGCGCGGCGCGAGAGCGGCGAAAGCGACTCACACTCGACGACTGGATGGCCCGCACGACATCCTCGCCCAGCGCCGCGATCGTGCGCGAGTGGAGATCTTTGTCCATTTCCTGGGTGCGCCGGCGCCAGACGTCTGGTCAGGCGGCGCGCGCGCGCGCTCGCTCAAAACAAACCACCGCCGCGCGCGCGCCAGGCGGGGGCTCGCGGCTGCACCGCCTCGCGCACGCGGCGCGCCGCACACAGCCAAAACAGCGGCGCGCAGCGACCTCGCCTACGGGCGTGGTTCGCGTCGGCGCGCGCTTGTGCTCTGCTTACCGCGTCAACCTGCATTGGATCGGCCATCCAGCAGCTGCTGGGCTCACTGGAAGCCAACAACGTGTCCTCGGCCGAACACTGACGGGCTGCTAACCACGAACCTGAACCTGCAGCCGTTGATTCATGGGCACCCGCTTGGAGCGGGCGTGCGAGTGAGGCGGGGCGGTGAGGGGAGAGAGGCGCGCAGCCGGCGCGCGGCGGACGCGCATCCGCCGCGCCTCCCGCCAGGATGGAGGACATGGGGCACGGCGGCGGCGCC
>Ga0115006_10001714_pt1 | contig 13933 bp, 12 predicted proteins | sample ArcOceMetagenome_3_FD_88943 | JGI IMG/M metagenome (GOLD analysis project Ga0115006, IMG submission 88943) | Marine eukaryotic phytoplankton communities from Arctic Ocean - Arctic Ocean- Svalbard ARC20M Metagenome | ecosystem: Environmental > Aquatic > Marine > Oceanic | place: Arctic Ocean...
ATAGAATGAATGAGCGAGCGAGCGATGAGCGATGAGCGAGACGCCGATGAGCCGATGAGCCGATGAGACGCCGACCACTTTTGGCATCTTCGAAAGTAGCCCAAACTAATAAGACAACACCATACTGCGTAGTACCATGGCCACCCTCAGTGGCATCGCCAGCGCCGTCCCTTCGGTGGGACACAGTGCAGCGACGAGCGCTGCAACGCGGTCAATGGCGGAGCTCGGAATAGCAAGCATTCTTGGTGCAGGGTTTGTGCAGCAAGGTCACCTCGAACCAACAACCATATCGGCGTTGAGCAAGGCAACGTTCTCCATCCTGCTGCCCATGTTTCTGTGCACGTCGATAATACAATCGGTGACCAAATATGGTCTGAAAAAGAGCTCTCTGGCTGTACCACTGCTGGCAATAGTCCAATCGACGTGCTTGTTCTTGGCTTCGAAGTTCATCTTATTGCCACTGGCTTCAATCGACGTGGAGAGTGATGAGGGACGTGCCACCACAGTATGCTGCTCCTTTGGCAATTCTGGCGTCGTTCCGCTCATCTTCTGCGAATCACTGTTCAGACATTCGGCGAACACAGATTACGTGGCCCAAAGCACGGCATTTGTATCGCTATTTTTGATTGGGTGGTCGCCATTCTTTTGGAGTTTTGGACGCTCAGTTCTGATACCGGACAGAAGCAATAGTAGCGAGACAAAGAGCAGCGCAGCAAAACTAATGGATCTGGTGAAACGGGCTCTGCCTCCACCAGTCGTTGGGGTATTTGTTGGTCTTTTCATTGCAACTACGCCTCTTTGTAGGCTTTTCTTGAGCCCTCCCGACAGTGAAGCGAAAGCTCCTCTATCAATTATATTCAATTCGGTTGCCAACTTTGGAAGAGCTGCTTCGCCGCTATCCCTTTTGATTTTAGTGTCATCACTTGCCATTGGTGTTGGAATTGGAAAAGGCAATACGGATTGGGATGTATCAACTGAGAAAGGTGGCCAAGGTGCTGGAATGAACTTCTTGACAAAGTGGGCCGTCGTCTCAATATCGAGATTTCTATTGTCTCCAGCGCTCATGTATGGCTTACTTCATTTGGCAGAACGGATAGGAGCGATCAGTGGCATTGATGATAATCCAATGTTGTGGTTTGTCCTCATGCTTGAAGCAGCGATGCCTCCTGCCCAGAATAGCGTCACAATGTTGCAGGTAGCTGATAGAGGGGACGACGCGGCTTCATTGGCCATGTTTCTCTTTTCAGTCTACCTCACATCGATGGTCCCTACTACAATTGCACTTACACTTGCATTACAAAAATTTAAATTAGTGTGATATTTAGGGCTGCACTAGTCCAAAACGAGACAGTGCCATTGTCAGAATAACAATTATCGGCGCCATTGACGTGGCATAAATTGCGAAGAGAAACTTGGCCATCTGCCCCGCCTTTTCTGGCTTATCAACCACGTTTAACATTAGCACAAGATTCTGTGCCGGAGGCATACAAGCTTGTAGAACCATGACGAACCAAAGCATTGGATTCGCAGAAGAAGATTCAACCAAAGCATACTTTTCTGCAAGTCGGAGCAACCCCAACATGACCATAGGAGAAAGTAAAAATCTCATTGTTGAAACGAATAGCCACTGAACGAAAAATCCAACACCTGACTCCTTTGTTCCTTTCTTCGATCTCTTTTCCTGTCCGATGCCCGCTCCAATGGCAAGAGAGGAGGTCATGACTAATAAGGAGGTTGGTGGAGCAGCTCTTCCAAAATTTACCAATGTGCTGTATACTGGCGAGAGCAAAGGTTTTCTTTCCGACGAACCATCTGGAACAAATAGCTTGCACAGCGGCGTCACTGCCACCAACATTCCTATCAATACGCCAATTACTGGTGGCGAAGCGACACTCTTGAGCTGTCCAAGGATTGTTTTCTTCGACTCGATTTCTTCATCGTCTGAGTTCCTTTTGTTTCCCAATAATGCCGATCGACCATAAGACCAAAAGAATGGACTCCAACCTAATAGAAAGAGACTTATCTGAGCATAACTTTTGGCCAATGCGTCAGTTTTCGCCGATCGAAAGAGAGATTCAACAAATATGAGAGGCACGACGCTCGTATTTCCCCATGCACTGCAAACGCCGAGGCATCGTCCGTCGTCGGTATCAGTGTCTACTCCAAACATTGGCAATAGTAGCCGCGAAAGTTGAAGCAAGACATATGGCTGAATTATCCCCAACAACGTCGCCACGAACGAGCTTTTGCTTATCCCGTAGGTTGCGATTGTCCGGATTATAGAAGTGCAAAGAAACATTGGCAGCAGGATGGAGAACGTTGCCTTGCTCAACGCCGATATGGTTGTTGGTTCGAGGTGACCTTGCTGCACAAACCCTGCACCAATCAGAGAAGCTACTCCCAGCTCTCCCATTGATCTCGCGGCTGCCGAGAAGGCACTGCTGGTCGACACCGAGGCGAGGCCACTGATGCCGTTGGTAAGGGAAGAGGTGCTCATGGGGTCGAAAGTAACGAACGCGAACGCCGCGCCGATCACGATATCGACAACAAGTTCTTCTGTCTGTCTGGAATGGACGGTCGCGCGAAAAGAAAGATGACGAATTGAATGAGTGAGACGCAGACGGTGGCCGACGAGCGGCAGCGGCACCCGGAAGTGCTGACCTCCTCGTCTTTCCGTTGATTGAGTCTTTCTGTTCGCCCGCTCGCCCGCACCGATGCCTTCGATCGCCGCGGCTGGCCATGGCGACCTCATGTTTTTCCTTCTAGCTCTCAAGTACTCGTTCTCTAGGTACGACTCTTCCTTGACGGACGAAGCTGACGATGACGAGCACGCGTATTATTACAAATCAGCAAAAGATGCGCTGCCTATTGCTCCTTGTTGGCATCTCCCCGGCATTGGCGTTTGTGCCGCCGCACCAACCACACTCCTCTCCCCCGAAATCATCGTCACTGCTGCCCGCTGACAACGGAAGCGGCAAAGACAACGATGCTTCATTTGAATTGCCACCCGATACCAGAGAATTGATTGACCAGATGATGGAGAGTAAGAACGGTTTCAATTCTCCTACGTCTGCATCGAATCCATTTGCATCGAGGTTAGACAGTGCAAGGAAAAGTTTGTACAGCGATGATGAACTGTTCAATGTGCTCTCCTTGCACGAACAGCTAAGCGACGAGAGTATTGACATGCCCGAAAGTAGCATGGACGAGGAGGATATTCCATCGCTTCACGAGTTGGTGACAAGCGCAATCGGAGAGTCGCCGCCACCTTTAGTTGGGTTGTCCAATGCCAACAGTTTGACCACCATTGGTTTCGATCTCGGTGAAGAAGATCGGCTCGCTATTCGCAAAATTAGAGCAATCGCCAGTGATGTCGATGGGACGTTGCTCAGCTCTCGACAGACATTGCACCCAAGAACGCGTATGGCAGTGAAGCGTGCCCTCCAGCTGTCAAAAGATGATGATGACTTCCACTTCTTTCCAGCAACAGGCAAGACCCGCAAAGGCGCTCTGGATTCACTCGGCATAGAAATTGGAACGCTCATCGCAACTGAGAATGTGCCAGGGGTGTACATTCAGGGGCTGTACTGCGTTGATGGGCAAGGAAATGTTCTGTTTGAAAGAAAGCTAACGTCCGAGGCGACAGGCGCCGCGGAGAAGTTGGCAAGGGAAAGTGGAATATCCATCGTTGCATATGATGGCGATGCGCTGTATTCGACAGAAATAAGCGACATTGTTGCACATTTGCATGAGCACTACGGAGAGCCGATGGCGACGTTATTGCCCGGTTCGTCCGAAGACAATGTTCGGGGCTTGGCCACGCACGAGCCGTTGATGCACAAACTTTTGTTAATGGACGATGATGTTGAGTTTTTAGCGAAAACAGTGAGACCTAAGCTGGAGGCTCTCGCCGAGAAATACGATGCATGTGTGACCATGGCACTACCAACGATGTTGGAATGGCTACCCAGGGGTTGCTCGAAAGCTTTGGGAGTCGCTAAAGTTTGCGAGGCACTTGATATTGATATGGAGACGGAACTGCTTGCTCTTGGAGATGCCGAAAATGATGCAGAAATGCTAAAGCAATCTGCAATCGGCGTCGCTATGGGCAACGGCTGCCCTGCGGCAAAGGCCGCAGCGGATTATGTGCTCGAAGATACAAATGACGATGGTGGAGCTGGAACAGCAATGGAAATATTTGGCTTTGCAGGCCGCTGAGATCAAAATGGATCTATTGCCCTAACATTAATTCATTCTAAAGCCTACTATTCAATACCGGTAGGGACCTGAGAAGCATCAATAAGATACAAGCAATTCATGTAATGTAAATTTTATTTAGTCAACTATCTGTAGATAATATCAATCAAACGAATGAATTAAGCTTCTCTTCGTTTTAAAAATATGAACTCGCTCCATCACTTACTTTGACTCCTGCTCCTGCTTTTCCATTTCCTCCAGTTGTACTACGACATCCGATAAGGCGCTCTGCAGTTGACGAATCGTCTCGGCTGAGTTCTTGTTGTATTTGTAGAGGCCATAGAACAGATCAAAGGAGTCCGCCATCGTATTGCCAATAAGTTTCATTACTGACTCAAAACCTTTGGTATCGATTGGCGTCTTGCGAAGTCCCTGCGATCCCAGGATTCGACCCATAAGGTGGGTGATAAATTGCGAATTGGCCGCGTATTCGTCGTGATCGGCACACGACAGGGGCACCATACGGCAACCTTCCTCCTCCCAGATGGAAAGGAAGCGTTCCATCCGATCCATACCCTCAACATGAGCCTCAGAGTTCTCGTGAACGTCATGGACGGTCCCAGATCCCAGCTCAACGAAGGAACCATCCGCATCGGAATCAGAAGATCCCGCATCGGTGAAATGGTGGAACGACGTTTCATGTGATGGATCCATGAGGACGTTATCGATGCGAGTTCGTTCGTAGACGAACGTGAGGCCGTGCCAACCATTCTTTCCCGAATCAGGCCCGAACATGGGATGGGTGCACAAAATATCACACTCCGGGGGGAGCAAGTCCAGCAAAGTCTGACGAGGGTGCTCCTTGACGGAAAGGACGTCCACCACCAGCGGTCCTCGAAGCAAACCTCCCTGGCTGGCCTTCTCGTCAAGGTACTTCTGGATCTGGGGTGCTAGCTTCTGAACGGTACTATCGAAGCTCAGGATGGATACTGCAAGGACGATAACGTCCAACCCTTCTTCGAGGAAAGCCTCTGGATCACTCAACGGCACGTAGGTAACGCCCATGCCGTTGGCAATGTCGGTGTAGTCCGATCGGGACGTAACGACGACCCTCCCGTGCTTGGCAAAGGTACGGGCAATGAACTGGCCGAACCGACCGAAACCAACGACGCCAATGGTCAGTGGACGCGATCGGAGAGCCGACAGCTTCTCCTTCCGGAGGACCGCCAGCTGCCGGGCCAACTTGGCCTCCTGCTTCTTCAGCTCCTCGAGCCGACCAATCTCGCTTGCCGATCGTCCCCTCCCCGACATGGCGTCGAGGCTTGTGCTGGTTTCACCCTTGCACGCTGGCTGGTTTCGGTCTTGACCTGCCTTGGAGATGTTTTGTGCTGCCGCCGCGGCGGTGGCAAAGGAAAGGGTAGCGTGAATTTGCAGCGTCAATAAAAGTAGCGATAGGTAGGCCGGCCTTCTTCGTTGCCTGTTCATAGCTCGGCTCGACTTGACTCCGATAGAAAATGCTTCACAGCAATGCCCCGTACTAATAATAGAGTATAGAGAGTCAATTGGGACGGTCTTGATGAGCTACCACCACACCACTACTGATTGGTGATGCTGGAGGAACAAGGCAAATGCAATGCCGCAATGCGAGCAAGCAGGCAAAGGCAATTTGAGCCAATTGTTTGAGCCAAGCAGATTGACGATGACGGTTTTCACCGACGACGAACGAACGACGCCAACGCAACAACCGGCGCGGCCTTGCGTCATCGTCACATTGCAACATCGTCACTCAGCTCTTGGAAGGACCCGACTTTTAGAGTAGGGGCCATCATACCACGAAGACGCGCCGGGAGCCGGAAGCCGGAAGACCGCGATGAGGATTCCAGAGACATGTATTGCCATTGTCACCGCCCTGTTGGTGGTGGGCTGGTCCGATGCTTTCTTGTCGTCATCACGTTCAACCCGCCACATCGCATCGTCGTCATGTCCCTCTCCTCCTCTTCGAGCCCAGCCCACCGCCGTTGAGGAGGAATCTACGACGTCGGCTGCGACAGACGGCAGCATACCATTCCAAAGCAGAGGCAAAGTGAACGAGATTGACTTTTGCATGGCCCCGTCGGATGTATCGCTTTCACGGTCGTACGGCGCCGCCAGCAACAGCAGCACCGGCAGCAGTGGTAGTGGTGCGACCGCCGAGCCCGAGGCCAAAGCGGTTCCAGCATCCCCCGATGCGGAAGCAGCGTCCAGCCAATCTGGCAGGAGGGTCCTATCGCTCACGAGATCCCTCAATAACGCCAGCAACCGCGCGGTTCGGAGGATATTGCTCTCCAGATCGTGGCCATCGGCCGAGGCGCTCAACCTAAGTTTGCGGCAGGTATTGGCCAAGGAGAAGGACCTTAGCGCTGGTAGTGATGAGGTTGCTGTTGCTGCTGTCAATGCGGCCGTCGTGGAATCGACATCGAAATGCCCAGTGCCACGACCAATTCTGAACATTATCATGAGGCGAAAAGATGATGGCGGAACCAGCATCGGCCTCAAGGAGAAGGCCGTGGTCCGAAAACAAGGAGATACGAACGATGCTGATAGCGATCAAGAAACGCCCATACCGCGCAATAACAAGAGAGGGCGGACCGACGAAGAGTGGGTCGCGGAACAGCTCGATACGTTCCGAGAAAGTTACGAGGCCCTGCCGGGATATCAGTACGCCGAAGCCTACTTGGAATGCATCCTGAATCTGGCCACCAGTGGAGTCGAATCGCCTCGTGTGGCGGACATTCTGGCCGCTGGCGTTTACGATGAGGCATACATGAGAGTACTTTCGGTGCTCAAAAGCGTTGGTGTTGTCTTTGAGAACGAACCTGATAGTGGTGATCCTCCGCGAAAAAGGATTGCTTCGAGACTCGTTGACAAGGATATTTGTCTTTCGATGATGGACAAGCTGACAATCGCCAAAGAGAAGAAGGGGATCCTGCCCTCTCCTACTGACAAGGTTCTATTGCCGGCCGAGCCTGATACCAATGAGGAGAAATCTGATGACAAGCCAAGTAGTAATACAATTGCCAATGGAGATGGGGGCACATTTGAAGTTGCAAAAGAGGAAATTGAGGACAAGAAAGAGAATGCCGGAGCTGTGGAAAACAAGACTGAGAAGCAAATCTCTAAGAAGGGGCTAAAGAAGCTCATGTTTTGGGTCAGAGGAAAGGGAGCTGACTCTCCCGTGAAAGATAATTCTGACATAATTTCGGATGAGCAAGACGCCCCAGAGGCAATCGAAGATAATTCGCCCAAAGATATTAGCGCCGACAACACGGTCGAGGAAGAAAGTCAAATCAAGCCAGAAGATCTTGGAGCCGTACTTTTGAGTGCCAAAGAGCCAACCATGACCAGGCAGCTCAATGTATTGTCAAACATTGTACAGCGAGCGCTGTTATTCGGCGGAGACCAGGAACTATTGGTGTTGTCAGAGACGCTAGAAGTAGACAAGCCTGCTTTCGTCCAGCGATGGTATCCAAAAGCAGGCGAAGATGGCAATGCTCAGCCAGGGGTGCAGTATTTTACATCCTTGGTTGAGCTTTTGAAAGATTGCTACGAGAACGGGGTGGAGACTGATCTTGATCCTCCTGTTTCTTTGACTCCCAGTTACGCCAATGCCTACGAACGTCTCATAGGGAGCTGCATCGAGCTTGGCTCAGGTTATATTAAACCGGCCAAGTCCAAAAACGTCCTTCCAAAAACCGCCCAAGAAGAGCTGGGGAGGTTCGCAAAATGGGAAACATCGTTTCGGCAGACTAGCCCTGATATTAGCTCTTATCCTGAAGATATGGTTGGCACCTGGCAGGTCAAGGATGAGGTCGGCGGCAAGACGATTGGTGTTTCCAACGTTGTATTCAGGCCAGAGGGGCAGGTTATCGTCAAGCCGCCATTGAAAGGTCTTCGGTGGAGACTCGATCCTGGTCCGACGCACTTGGATACCTGCACATTTCAAGTATTGAGTGATGATGGTGCCATCTTGCAGTATCGAGGATTCGTTGATCGAGGGGCCCGCCTCGAAGCAAGATTCTCTAATCGGTCTATCAAGATCCGAGGCGGGGTTTCATTTTTGATGCGTGACGGCGACGTTGCTTTGCTCGGAGATGATTATGCCAAGGACGTTCTCCCGATAAATTATCAAGCCGGCGCAACACGGTTTGTCATGTCCAAGGTATTTGACATTGCATAGCGAAGAATGAGTCATAAACTGAGAGGTTGAAACTTTTGTCTATCATAGCAACTAGCTAGCACCACTGTCTATTCGAAGCAGCCCTACTATCTCTCCCGCCACGGCCGCCATAACCACGGTCACCTCTACCGAATCGCCCTCTTCCTCCAAGGCGGCCACGGCCCCAACTGCCCCCACGACTCCCGCGGCCCCCGCGACCTCCCACTCCTTGACTTTTAGATCTTAAAAAAAACATGCGCTCGTGGTGTGGCTTGCTGTTCAGGTGTTCTTCCATCTGGACTGGCGACGTGAATTGCTTTCTACATGCCTGACAATACGTCGCCTTCCTCTCGGCCTTGACAGCAGCTTTGTGAAAATCTGTGTTCTTATGAGCGAGGAAGCTTTCCATATCCTTGCTTTGCACAGAACAAACACGACAATAAAAGGGAATTCGTTCATGGGAACGAGCTTCATATCCCGAAAGCACCTCCTTGACAGCCTCCCGAAGCCCATCGTTTACTTCTTTATTTTCCGCGTTGTGACTGCCGGCCTGCTTTCCTTTTTTCTTTTTCTTTTTGCTGCTATTGCCATCGTCACTTACATCCCCGTCGATGCCTTTCAACTTTCGTTTCTTCATCTGAGGTAGGGCACTCTTGGGAAGCGGAGCAATTCTCTCGGCCTCCAAATTCGATCGAATTATGCCACCTTCAGATTCATTTCTCTTCATCCTCTCGTCGACATATTCTGTGGATGGACCAAATGATATCCTTTTCTTTGACGATTTACCTTCCATTTCATCACCGAGGGCACTTTCGTCGCCACTCCCTTCAGAATAATCAGATGAGTCATCATCATTACTATCAGCAGCCAGCTCTGCTTCAAGACGACGAATTTCCTCGTCCGTGTCTTCTTTCTCTTCCACTTCCGAACTAGCTTTCTCACTGGCACTTGTCTTTACACCATTGCCTTTCATCTTTTCTTGTCTCTTCCTCATCAGTTCCGCAAATGGAAGGGCTTCGTCTCGAACATTGTCGTCATCGGCATCTCTTTCGTCACTTGAAGAATCAGAAGCAGAACCACTACTCGACTTGGGGTCATTATTCGAGCACATCATATATCGGCTACTGCCATCGATGCTGAGTTCCTTCACCCGTCCACTCTTCACAAGCTCCCGAAGCGCCTTCTTCACTTCGCTCTTGTTCAGGTCATCGAGTTGGCTCTCCCCGTTGATGCATTTCGATCTGATCGTCTTCCTCTTGAGAGCTTCGTTTTCTCCACACGAGGAGAGAATACCAACAATCCTCGACTTGAGAGTATCGAATCTGCTATTCGAAGTCATACTAGCTACGTAGTAGTCGGAGCATCGCAACAGTAAGGACACGAAGCGCACTAGACTAGGTGACTACGTAGTAGCGAGTTCCTCTGGAGCGCGGGTTTGACTGGTTGACTACGACTACTACGACTGGTTGACTGGTTGGTGGTTGGATGGCGAGCTCTGCTCTGCTGGCGGTGCGGGAAATGCGCATGCGACGAATAATACGCAAGCAAAAGCCGATGATGATCGCGTCGATCGTCGACGACGACGATGCCTGAGACTGCCTGAGACTGCCGATGCCTGAGACTGCCTGAGACACCAATTGGAGACACCATAAATAAACCACACCCACGGCACCCACGGACGAGTCGAGTCGCACCGAGGTCTCGGGCTGTGTAACATTCGAAGCAAATACTCGGATAAGCGAGAAAGCCATCGCCGGTCGAAGACAATTTCATCACATGATATCCATGGCATCAGCACCTTCCGCCCTCGTAGCTGCTGCCACCGCCGCCGCCGCTGGACCAGCATCGGCTTCTTCCACGGCAGCAGCCGCAGTGGCCGATGTGAGCAGCTCCATCCTTGGCAACACGGGATTTGTGGGTTCGGCTTGGGTTATATCCTCTGCCCTTCTCACTACCTACTCCACGACCACCTTTCTGAAATATTCCGGGGACGAGATTGACGGGATATCTCCCAATAAGAACAAGAAGGCCTTTGGCGATTTTTGGGCTCGTCTGAAGAGGCAACAAAAGGAGCAGCAAAGCGATGCGACCGATGATGTTTCCATCGAAAGCAACCGATCTGGTAACGCTTTATCCCGTCCGACGTTGCTGACCCTCTACCGATTCGCCGGATCACTGCTCTTGGGCCTGATTTTTCATCAGCCCCTCTTGGCTGTGATGGATCGCATCGGACAAACGGTGGCTTCCCTGCCCTTGTTTGCCCTCCCTGCCACATTCCTGTTTGTTGCCAACTATGCCAACTCTATATCGCTGGATCGGATTGGAATATCGCTGACATACACATCGAAATGCGGGATCCCGCTCATCACCGTTCTGCTGACGCTGCTTATCGATGGTCCAGCCGCACTGCCCTCAACTCTAACCCTCCTGACACTCGTTCCCATCGGCTTGGGCATCGCGGCAGCTTCCTGGGCACATCCCACATTTGAACCGATTGGATTCGCTGCTGCAATTCTCTCCTGTATTGCACAGTCAGCACTGAACATCAGCAGTAAGAAAGTCATGACGGCCAGCGGAATCACTGGTGCCGATGCTCAGCGCGCAATGGTTTGTGTTGCTCTGCTGATAACATTGACCATGAGCGCTGTGAATCATATTCGGCATGTGAACAAAGATCCACCATTAGAAGGAGAAAAGGCCAAGATGGTGGGCATGACCATGAATCATACCACAAAGAAGGTCCCCAAGGATCCGCCAGCGTTGTTGGCGTGGTTTGCAGTTTTCAGCTACCACGTAGAATACACTTTATCCTTCATGTTCGTAAGGCTTGTCGAGCCTATAACTTATGGTACATGTGATGCCATTCGGAGGCTCGCCATCATTGTTTCGGGACACAAAATGTTCGGGGGGGTACCCTTTTCGAAGCTCAATTTGGCAGGCATTGGAATGTCTCTCGTTGGTGCGCTGGCCTTTGCATTGTCGAGTGCCAAAACTATGGCCAAGATCAAACCCTGAGCCACCTGCCCTCTTCTGTAAGCATAATTTTGCGGTGTTGGATAAGTGTCGGTATGGTTTAAAAGGCTGGGATACTACGGTGGTGTAAAATATTCTTGCTTAATTAATCGTCATTTCTTACAAACTCCAGCACTACACTTCTCATTTCACCGGTCTGGAACCAAGATTTGAGACTTTCATCACATTCTACCACGCCATTGAAGACTGCCATAAGCCAACCCGAATGACTTGCAACGCCAATGTGCGTCTCCGATCTATCGTACATCCAGCTCAAAAACTTGTAAATTCGCTCTCCTATTTCTTTCTTTGATTCACGACGATCGTCCATAAAGAGCCCATCTTCTTCAGATTTAATCTGCGTAAAATCCACAATAGGAAATTCTTTTTCTTGCAGACTTTTGGGCCTGCGTTTATCGCACGTATGGACTCCCGTGCATTCTCGTACATCTTCATGAGCAATGAACTTTACTTTGCGAACCAGGTGATCAAATGCGAGGAGACCTGTCTGAATTGCCCGACACTGAGATGAGACAACAACCATCTCAGGCTGGTCAACAAATGCTTGGATCTTGGGCTGTAGGAGGAGGGCCTGCTGCCTCCCCTTGTCCGTAAGGGGCGCATCCAATAGTTCAGCCATTACATACGGGTTCGACTTGCTTTTGCTGTATTGCTCCCACTCTCGTCCATCTTGTATGGCCAGATCTGCCAGCAAATTATGAAAGCCTTGGCCGTGTCGAACAAAATGAACCACCTTCACATTCTTGCCCTCAACCTTTGGTGCATTTGCATCGCCAAGAGCATACGCCTTGGCTGTCAGAGGGCGGTTACGCATAGAGGCAAACAATTCGAGCATTGCCTGATTTAGGTGCTCAGCGGACTCCTTCTTCGCCAGCTCAAGCGTTACGGCATGGTGACCAGAGACCACTGCCGCCATTGTTGAGGCGGCACCTTCTGCTTTGACAGATACGGGATTCATATCTCCTCGTTTGATTACAGCAATGGATTCATTCGATTTGCCTCTATTTGGAATGCCAGGTGGCAACGTGGCAACAAAATGGTGGGACGGCCGGGGGACGTCGGACGTCGCGACGTCGCGCGCCACGCACAGCCACGTCATCATCAGAGCCCCGAGACCCGAGACACAAAATGGAGGCACGACCAATCTGGACAATCGGCAAATATCAAATAAATGTGAGAGGCCATTCTACATGTATGGATAAGCGCACTTAATGAGAGTAAGCTGTAGCAATTCCATTATGTAATTCGTTCTATGTATGTCTATTCGCAGATGTTCCAAGGATCGTACCGGTACCATGATAGTATTCGAAATTGCTTACATGGCAGACTTCAGTTGCTCGCTCATGCGTTCCATCCGATTCTTCGCCTCAGGGTCCTTCATCATATCCTGCATGGCCGTCATGTAGTTCTTAAATGCAGGATCTTGCGCCATCTTGGCCATATTCTTTTGGAAGTCAGGGTCGGCCATCATCTTTGCAGCCTGTGCCATCACGTCGGGATTGTTCATAGCCTGCATCGCCTCGGCCATCTGATTCTTCGCATTGTCCTTTAGTTGGTCCTGTCCCTTGGTAAGCATGTGTTCCATCTGTGCCTCCATTCGCGCAGCGGTCGCTGGGTCCTTCATGGCCTCCCGCGCCTTCTTTGTGGACTCCTTGAAGTCTTTGGATCCTTCCAATTTCTTCATCTGCTTCTTAAAGTCAGGTGATTCCATCATCTTTTTGGCCTCGGCCATGAGCTCAGGGTTCTGAGGAGATACGTAGGAAATGAACAAAAGCGATGCCCGCGAAAGAATGAATGAAGAGATGTGAGGTTAAATCAAAGGCATTCGTAGATGGATTGTACGTTGAACTTCCACGTAGATGTCGAATTCAGACATCAAAGAAAATCGTAGAATAAGCTGCAAGTAAGCACATGCAATTTGACGAATCACCCCTGTCCCGCAGCACATCATCGTCCCATCGAAGGAAACTAGACGAAACACCACCAAGTGGAACGCACCTGCATATCCTGGATGAGCTGCGCGAGGAGGGCAGGATCCTTGGCAGCCTCTTGCATGCCGGCCATTCCTGTCTGGATGTCGTACTGGGCGTCCTGCTCCTTGTTCTCCCCCCTCTTGTACTCAGCGGCGCTGACACCGGAGGAGAGGAAAAGGATGCCGGCGGAGGCGATGGCCTTGAAGAACTTCATGATTTGTCTTTGGGATAAGAGATAGAGAAGGAGACGAGACGGTCGTGGATTTGTGCAAGTTGCGCAAAAAGTGATGAGATGTTGTGGCGGTGCGATGCGATCGCTATCGCGCGGCGGCGCAACAAAGCTGACACGAAGTTCAATTTCCGGGTTTCTAATTCTCTCAAGCGTAAGCGTACGTACTACTAGAGTAAGCCTAAGCAAGCGTAAAGAAGTCTCCACGTCATCACACGTGAGTATTGGTTACGAGTACAATGGTAACACGTTATACATATATTGACTCGACTCGCTCGACGACGATCGTACTCATGGCTCCACGTG
>Ga0115006_10001715_pt1 | contig 13929 bp, 3 predicted proteins | sample ArcOceMetagenome_3_FD_88943 | JGI IMG/M metagenome (GOLD analysis project Ga0115006, IMG submission 88943) | Marine eukaryotic phytoplankton communities from Arctic Ocean - Arctic Ocean- Svalbard ARC20M Metagenome | ecosystem: Environmental > Aquatic > Marine > Oceanic | place: Arctic Ocean...
ATGGGCGGCGACGAACCCATCGCCCCGCCGCCCCTCGAGGAGGTCGTGAACGCCCTCAAGGTTTTGGCGTACCATCCCGCCGGTGGCGGCGCGACGGAATCCCACCGCGCCCATCTTTACTCGGCCGCCCTCGCCTTCCTCCAAATCCTCCGTGACGACGGACGGACGCTAAGGTGTGCCTGCGTGGGCATGGGCATGGGAAATTTGCAAGATGAGAGATAGATCTACTACATACTAGTACATGTACACGTAGCTAGTAGATCTACATGTGGAACGAGATTTTAATTTTCTACATACAATTGTACAAATGCAGTTCTAACTCCTTTGTAACCTTCTTATTTGTTACACACGTCAATTCTCGTATTCCCTTCAGGAACAGAAGCGACGGCAAATGCCCTCCGCTGTCAGACATACCAGCTATCGGGGCCGTGCTGCAGGTCGGTGACCTCTATCGGATCTTCCTGAGTATGCTGGGATCCAAGCCAATCGTTATGGACCCTTCTGCTAGTATTCGCTCGACCACTGCTGCTGATGCTGCTGCTGCTGCTGCTTCTCGGGGTGGAAGTATGAAGCGGCAGATTTCCGGGGGTGCCGGCAATGCCGCCGAGCCTCAGACTCCGGGAGCTGCCATGACCACCGCTGGCGGCAGTGGTGCATCGAGCAGGTATCAGCAGAACTCATTGACCGCGTCCAGAACGTTGTCCAGCACCAGAGGTGGAGAGGGTGGGCGGAAACGATCGGCCTCAGTGTCGGCTCTGGGCGAAGCGTTCACCCCCAAAATCAAGCAAGCCAAGCTCACTCTGTCTCCCGGTTCGTCACGGAAGTTGCTCGCTACTCCCGGTGCAGGGGTGGGCTCGATGCATCCGTCACAGAGGAAGCTGGCTGTGGGCGACTCCTTCGATGTCGCGGCATTTGCGGCGACCGTCTTATATACCGTCTTTGCCCACTTGGATCACTGGCCGGCGGAACTTGTTAAGGCCTACGCCGACGATTGCTTCGGTCCCAGATTGTGGGTGGACAATGAGGATTGCGAGCTCCTTGTTCAGAACCTGATGCTAGTCCATTCGGCCGCTTCGTCCGATGGTATGGAAAAGTTAGAAAGTGCTGAGATAGTCTCAAAGTCGGAAGAGGCGCAGAAGTTTGCCGATTACTACACATACTTGGTGAATAAGGCAGTCGACGGCGATGATAATGATGATGATAAGTCTTCGTCGTCGTCTGGGTCAGACTCTGGGGAGGAAGAGTGTCTCGTTGAAGTAAATGCGGGCACTGTGAGTGCTGTAGCAAACCCTGTACCAGATAAGGCAGTGGCAGATGATGCATCATCGTCATCGGGCGATAGCGACAGTGGTGATGAGGAAGTTCTGGTTGACGAGTCTGGAACGGCCGGGGGAGGTCCACCTGCGAATCCTGCGGCGATGGCCCTTGCAGCTCTCTCGCATTATCAGGGAACATCGTCGGAGCCTCAGCTGGCTGGCGAAAATCACGATGGAAACCTATCGCCTAAATCTGAAGCTGCTCCCGATGCCGATGATGTTTCGATGGCAGACGTATCTTCGGTGGTTGTCACTTCCGTCTCAATCGAAGCTGCGCCCCCGAATGCCGCTTCCGCTTCCTTGCTGCCCCCCGTTAATTTTCCATCACAAGAGGGCAAGGCATTGGACCTTTCGCCGATCCGACGCAGGTATATTGGTGCTGCGATTTCTCTAGCGCATGAGGCAATTGGAAATGCGCTCGAGCAGCGACTCAACGCCAAGGTGAAGCAAAATAGCAGCCTTCTCTCCACGCTACCATCCTTCATCGCGGTGTCTCAGGTCCGACGCCTCTCGGCCGGCTACCTAGAGCGCTGGCTTCAGTCGCCAGCGATATCAGGTCTTGCCCGGCCACTCTTTGTGGCTCTTGTGCAGGCTATGCAACGCGTAGAACCGCCTCTCCGGGATGATTTGAAGGCAATCGATTGCATTTTGAGTATGAAGCTCAAGGCCAACCAGATCAATACCCACATCGAGAACGTCAAGAATATATCTGTCACCCTTCCAACGCTTTCGGTATCCCGGCATATCTTCTCCCACTTGCTACGGCAGGCCTATTCCGAGATTCGAAATCCATCGCCATCGCAAGGACCTTCCCCCAGCATGACATTCCTCTTGTCGGTAACCGAGACTTTGCCTTCCGACCTTGCTTCTGAAGCGCTGGCAGCATCTCTGTGCGATATAATCAACGATCATTGCTCCGATGGCAATGCAAAAGAAGATGCAAGAGATGAAAAAGAAGAGCTCGGTCGTCTTGTAACTCTTGTTCGAAAGGTAGCTTCAGCCCTTGGAACTGCCTTTGATGGAAATTCTTTGGTGAAAATGCTCGTGACACCGAGCGCTGAGGGTGAAGAAGAATCAGCTCTCCCTTCGCTACTGCAAGCTGATGCTCTCGCCCGCATTGTGTTTGAGCTCACGGCCCTTATGGCACCGACATCGTCTCAAGGGCGAGATAAAACGAAGAAAGCGGCTAATCGTCAGGCCTTGTCGGCTTCAGCTTTGCGTCAATCCGCTTCAATGGATGACGAAACTATCCAGCAAGAAATCGAGGTCTTCAAAAGTACCTCGTCCTCGGCCAGAAAGTCCGTACTTCGATGGTGTCTCTCAATATACGCCAAAGTTGTCGGTGCTAACGAAACGAATATCTCAGCTGCGGGAACTAGCACAGGGATTGCTTTTAAGAAGCGGCGAGGGAAAAAGGCAAAGAGTAACTCTCAGGAGGCCCTCGTGGGGGCTGGAATTCCCGACTATGAAAGTGTGGTCGATGGCGAGTCGCCACAGGACCATTGTAAAGGCCTTAATCCTCCGTCAAAGAGTTTGCTCAAAATTGTTCGATGCCTCCTATTCCTCGTTCCACCTGGGTCAGCTGAAATGTCCGCCTTCTTGGGAATCTCTGGGGACTCCTCTGACTCTAATATGGGTGACGAGCAGAGGAATCGGATCCAGCTTTGTCATGACTCTGGACTAGATGTGGACGAGGAGATAGTCCGCACTGTCTTGGATGCTGCCAAGGGGCCGACGCCATCCGTGTCGCAGCTTACTGCCCTCGCTGTTATTGAGCACCTCTTTTTCAACTGCAGAGTTGGGCGCAATTCATCGATCGTGGTGAAGAGTCCAAGTGCCGTGTGGGACATCTACGATTTGACCCTTTACACTCCTGCCGATACTGGGGAAGGCGAGACTGGTGACAATGGCGCTTCCTCTTCCGACCATGAATTCTTTTCTGACGACGATGGCAGTGAAAATCGAAAACGAAAGCGTAGCAGCACTCCGGAGAAGAACAAGAATTCTTCGCCATCTTCTTCATCGATTCCAAAGCTAGCATATCCTGGTCTTTGGTGGCGAGCTACCTCCCTCGTCCTTGCCATTTGCGGAACAGATACTACAGGGGTCGGCGCTACGCTCTGGGAAGAATCTTCCACTTTACGAGCTATCATCAAAATGTCTACCTCTGGCCGATATCGATTTCCGACTGTTGATTGCGACGATGAACTTCGGGATGAAATGAAGCGAGGCGAGGCTGGCATGCGTGATCAGGAGTTGAAAATAACGGAACAGCTATTCTTCCCCAAGTCTCAAGATTCCGGGAAGAAGAAGAAGAAACAAGGCGCAGAGAGCTACGCGCCAAAGGGTGCTCGAGTGTCGGCAAGACAACAGGCCAAACGCGATCGGGTGCTAGCTCTGCAGCGAGAGAAGGAGGCTGCGCTCGCGCTGGCGGAAGCACAGCGGCGAAAGAAAACGCTAAAGGCTGCACAAAAGTCCATCATGATTTGGGATCCTCGTGGTCCGGCCCGCAAGCCGCCAAAGGACTCCGTTGGATTGATTCTATCTATGGGCGAAATGTTTGGTATCTCCGAGCAATTCCGACTTTGTCAGTCTCCAGATTACTTGCTACTGGCCATTGGATCGACCTCTCGAGCGTCCATTGAGAGATCGCATGACTGGTTGATTCCTATTATCTCTTCGCATCCATCTTTGATCAATCGGCTGCCTTCTAGTGCCTCGTGCTTCCTACTACTTCGTGCATACGGCGCCGAGGGCGGCAAAAATGACCAGCTTCTCAAGCTTTCTGCCCCTCTTCGGGGCCATGTCGGTTCTTGCATTTCCGGGGAGTTTGGCGAAAGTGCCGCAATCAAGGCCGCTGATCTACTCTTCCATGATATGGCCGATTCTCGGTCCGATAGGCGTCTTTGTGCGCGGCGAGTCCTTCAAGAGGCAACTCATATGATCAAACCAAAGGAGGAAGATCATTTCTTTGACTTGGGTCTCCCCGATGAAAACGATTTGTCTTGGCTTCTGAGCTTGACGACGGTAAAATATGCCCGTGGTACCATCGACGTCGCCATACAGCACATGTCTCATGCTGTGGCTTATGAACGCGGGGCTGCGCTACGATCTCTTCTCATGGCCCTGGATACTTTTATTTCTTTCGCCCACAAGGAAGGATTTGGCCAAAAGTATGTGTTTGGCGACTTGCTGTGCGAGCTCCTTGCCCTTCGGCCTCATGTCTGTTGCGACGTTGTCGATCGCTTCGTCGATTTGCGTGATCTGGCTCTTTCGGTAGTAGCTCGAGTTTTCAGAGATTTTGTTGACAAATGCTCGAGTACTTCGAATGACAATGAAACACCAGCTTCATCAGTGAAGATTGCCGTTAGAAAGCCATCAGGGGGCGATGCTGCTTTCGCTCTTGACGTTGTTCAGGTGCCGTATCATGTGCTACAAGCTGCGCTCGTTGTCATTGGCAATTGGCCCGGCGACAAAAGCATAATTGATTTTGGTGATGTAGATGCTGTTGATTCAACAGCCGATCTTTCGACAGCCAGAACTGCCTGTATTTACCTTGTTCAGAGCTTGATTGTGCCTGCGATGCCTGGAAACAGTGGCATGCAGCAGCCCGGTGCAGCTGGGGCAGTGTTTACTTGCAACGAGAGACGAGCGGTATCTGTTGAGAATGTAAGTGACAATTGCCTACGCTCAAATCTTGTGCATGTTGTATATTCGAATTATGTTCCAATCGTTCCAATGCTTATCTCATTTCGTACAACCACTCTCTTCCCTCTGGTAAATTAATTTATTTGTAGTGGGTAATGCTTACGAAATGTCGCTGTGTTTCCATCGCGAAGCTTGCGGTTCTCGCAGCCCCTGAAACCCACCTCCCACGTCTTCTCCTTTGCTGTGGAATTGCATCAACATCGTTGGTGAGCATGATTGAGCGCCTTGAAAGGATTGGAAGTGAATCTTCCGATGCAACCAAGTACTTCTCGCAGCTACTGGCACCATCTGCTATTTCTGCGTGGGGCGCTGGTTATCAAGGAGGAGGCCGTCGAGTTGTCGCGAGAAAGCTTCTTGGGAGAATTTCAGCTTACTTCGAATTGAGTGGTTCCAGTATTCCGTCATCTCCCTTCTTAGTTTGGCTTGTTGACTACTGCAGCGAGGAAAAGAACAAGAAGGCCAGCCGCCCGAAATTGTCGTCGCAGGCACTAAAGGTGAAAGAGCGCCTGCCTGATTTCCTCCAGCAAGTCCCGGCCCAAGGATCCCTTTCAAAGCTCCTGCTCGACGAGGAGGATGCTGACATAGAGTCACTACCGTTTGAAGCCGACGAAGTCCCTGCTTTTGCGGTCGTCGCGTCACCATGCGATATACGTTCCACCTCAAGTGAAGGTGGCTTCACCACGGAAGCCTACCAAGAAGCACTTGCGGCAAACGACTTCCTGACTCTGGATTCGATGGCAGCTTCGCTTATCGAGAGCATTGAAATTTGCCCCGTTAAACTGCCAAATCAGGCCAGGGAATCAGCCCGATGTCTCCTTTTGGCTTTATCGACGTCAATTGTCGAGAATATCGAAGAACATCCTCCAGTATTTGTAAACTTTGTTCTAAAGTGGTACCCTTTCCTCTCTCAGTTTAGTTGGGGGCAGGATACCGACGAAAATACCATATTTGAGGCAATTTTTTGCCAAAAGAATAGCGCCTCAGCCCTCGGAAACGATACTTGGGCCTCTATTCTACGCACATGTGCAGAATTCTCGTGGACCGAGGCCCAAATACGCTCCTGTCAGACTTGGATCCTCGATGGCGCTCAAGATGACGACTTTCTAGCCTGTCATTGCCCTCTTCGAATGACAGATTTTCTTGTGCACACATCGAATCAGTGCTCTATAGCAGGCAAGCCCTTTGCAGGTGCACCCATCCCGCCATTTGTAGCAGTTGCTTCGCAGGCACACGCATCTTCGGTAGTAAGGCTTGCATTGGAGTGCGCAAGGATCGAAAATGGGGCCTCGAATGCATCCTCGCATAGATTCACAGATCGGAACATGATGCCGACTTGGTTTGTTTTGTTGGAGCTTACCGCGCGGTCCAGCAAACAACATGTGACTTTGATTGCCAACAGTTTGCTCTCTCAACTGCCGTCCGATGGATGGAAAGGCGCTCTTTATCCTTTCATTCTGCTCCGCCTCTACATTACCCTTCCAAGTATGATGGGCTTGGGTGAAGCCAAGCTACGAGAGGTATTGATATCGGCCGTCGCTAATCCCAGGTCGGGCTGGTTGGCATGGCGATGCCCTCTTGATGACCAAGTCCGGGCCATGGTGCAAACTCTTGGGTCGAATTGGAATCAAAGACTTCTGCAAACGATGATGGACCTATCGAAGCGACAGCCACTGATAATGCTGCGCCATCTAAGAGGCCTCGCCAACGTTCTTCAAGCAGATGGCACCGTTTCGAGTAGTGCGCTCACCCATCGCAATCGCACCATCGCCGTGCAAGGTTCGGCGGTGGCCAAAACAAAGCAAGGGGTCGCTCTTAAGGTCACCGCCACGCATTGGGGTTATTGTTTCACGGAACCACTGTGGTCGTCTGTTCTCGAAATTATATCATCGTTGCCGAATGAGGTTGCCTTCGCCTGTGGTCTGAAGATGGGCCTTGTCGACATTTACGAGGCATTCGTCAAGCTGATTTGGGTACAGCATTCCCTCGAGTATCCCGACCACACCGCTCGAATTCGAACAAAGCTGGCAGCATCCTTTGCGAGCTTCAATTCGTTCGATGCCCTTGCCTGGGCAGAGTGGATGGAGTCCAGACTGGTGGGACTTCGGAGACAAGGTCCGGTGAGAGATATTGTTGCTAAATGCGAAATCAAATGCTGAAGTGAGGGCCCAGAGACAGAGGCATTTCATAATACAATTATAATGGGAAATCGACGAACTAGAACACTGCTTGATTTTTACGATTACATGTATGTACAGATCAATTAGGCAGCGTCATGATTTCGTAGAGACTTCCGCTTGCTGACGAATTGAACATTGCTCTTTTGGTGAGCCAAGCTTGACGTGCGCCTCGGTGGAGCTGGCGTAAACGCATTGGTGGTCACTGGCGCTGGAGTCCTATCGACAATACTGGAGTGCATTGGCCTTGCGGGAGTTCTGAAGACATCTCCATTGCCGCCGTCAGTGCCGCCATTAGCAGCAGTGCCACGGCCTGTGGTGGGAGGCAGACTAATTGTGAGCCTTCTGCGCCGTCTCTTCTTGATACGGATTCGACAACAAACCATTGAAAACAAGGTTGTGGTCATGAGAAAGATCCAAAGCACAGTATGCCTTACCCACGCAGAGCCTTCGTAAATGTTCAAATGACAACTCCGAAAGGCATCGGTGTTTTCGTCAACATATCCTTCGTAGCCGGATGCACATCGCCTAGTGCCAAAGATTTCGTTCGGTAATAGAACGTTGCGGAGACGGTAGAGGGGGTCCTGGAATGGCTTGGTGCAGTACTTTTTGCCCCCGATGCCTCGGCAGAAGCGCGCGTTGTATTCCGCAAAACAAGTGCATGCGCATTGATTGGGGAGTGCACATTGTCCTCGGCCCTTGGCCTGGCCGCAAGGGTCCTCTTCAAACGCTCGGAGCTTATCGGGATCGACCGTCATGAGCTGAGTTCTGATAATTGGTATCACGTCGGCCTGACAAACCGGCTTGCGGCAATCATACCCTGTCCAGCCGGGGGAACAGCTGCAAACGTCTGGCGCAGTGCAGAAGCCTCCGTTGGGACATCTCCAGCAACCCTCTCCACCGGAGGCGTACTCGGGAGGACAAAATGGATCGTAGTATCCCTGAACGCACTTGGGAAGATCACACGACGATCCCGCCCAGCCCGTCATCGCCCTCTCGGCGGTACTGTGCGTCATCCAGAGGATCGAGGGTGTTTCGTGACAAATGCACAAGTCTTTGTCGGCACAAACGCCGTTGCCGGAGCATCCAATCTTGACGGAACCGTCAACTTGAGTTTTTCGGCAATTTGGCGTATTACAATCGAACCCTGTCCAGCCGTCTTTGCACGAACACACATCTGGGGCAATGCAGCTGCCACCATTGGAACACGCATAGATACCCTCGCCTCGCATGATCGATCCCTTGATCCAACTCCCAGGCATATTGGGATCTCGAATGTAGTTGGGATGGTTGGTTCGAATGTGCCGTCCGGTCTCGAAGGCAAAGCTACCGTAGTCGATAGTAGTCCCGTCGTGATCATCGTAGTTCCCCTGCTCCCACTCCCAACGATTGCAAAGGAACCGATCGGACGTGACGACGGATTGCCAATTGTAATTGCTGAACTCGGGCCGGGAGTTGGGTCGGGTGGAATTGTAGTAGGAAAAATCATCGTCAAGACGACCCTTCCCGCCGGGGCTATGGTACCGTCCGCAAAGCTGCGGGTCCCCGTCATCGTCTCGGAAGGAAAGGGGGACATCTCGTCGCAATGCAAACTTGTGCGAATCGATCTGGTCATCTCGGCAAGTCACGTTGCGGTCCGACTCCGACACTTCGAGATGACCGGCTCGACAGTGGAAGCATTCAAAGCTGTAGGGAAAGTCCTCGGTGAAGTCGATTTCAAAGCAACAGCCCGTGTCAATGGGATCGTAACCGCATCCTGTTTGGAAGCTGCGACCATCGTTGGATGTAACTTTCTCGTCATATATGGGGCATCTGGCCGCATCGCACTCGAGCCGGCCATCCTTTCCTCTACCACCAAGCTCGATGAGATTGGCTGTGGATGGATCAGCTTCTAGATCGATATTGAGGATGAAGCGGTCAGATTGAACACAAACTGGGACAGAGCAATCATAACCCGTCCACCCCGTCAACTGGGGACTGCCGCTCTCCGTCTGGTAGAGAGGGATGCTACGTCCGTCGCGGAACTCGTTGGGCCATTGCAAGCAATTGCAAGTGTCCGGGGCAACGCATCGTCCGCCATTTTGACATTCCTGTGCACAAATAGGCGTCTGGCAGTGGTCGCCGCTCCAGCCCCTTTCACAAGTACAAGTGTCTGGGGCCGTGCAATTGCCGTTGTGAAGGCACGGCGCATCGCAGATCGGCACAGTACAACCCTCGCCCTCCCACCCCGGAGCACACTCACAGACATTCGGGCCTATGCAAGTTCCGTTGTTGAAGCACCCTCGAATAACGTGATCGACGCACTGCCCTCCATCCTCCGTCCAACGTCCAAAAGGATGAGCTTGCTTCTCATCATAGTCAATCCTTGGTCGGAACGCAGCGTCGGTGTCTTGAACGAATGTTCCGGGAGGAATTGCCCACAGCCTCTCGGCCTTGTTGGGATCATCGTCACAGACCCGATGAAATTCCACAATGCAACTTCCCTTCTCCCATGACGTATCCGTCCGTTTCCACACACCATCTCGCATGTAGCCTCGATCAGTGTAGACAAACAATCGGGCGAAGGAAGAAGCAGTCAGCGCGGGCGTTTGAAGCTCGTCGTTGGAGAACTCCAGCGTATCCGTTTTGTGGTGCGTGGGAGGCCACCGCATGTCCTCCCACCATGTGTACTGAAGCCCATCACCTTCGACCTTGCCATCCATGTACTGGGAGTAAAAGTTGGGATGATCGTGAACCGATTCTGATCGGTAGTCTTCCCACTCGGTGACGGCTCGGATGCTGCAGGAGTAGCCTCCCTGCTCTGTACCGTTGATGTGAAGGTAGCGACGACCAATTGTTGGCTCTAAAGTTCTCTCGATAGCATTGTGCTCGGCAAAGCGCTCGACCCAAGTGGTGTAGTTGGGGTTAGAATATCCCACGAAAGGATCAAGCCTTGGCGTAACGGTCCATCCCATGAAAGGCTCGAAGATAGAGAGATCGACCTCGGCCACTTTATCGACGGCAACGAAGGTTTCTTGGTCTGGCTCCCAATAGCCGTGAGATGAATCGCAGATTGGAACTCGGCAATCGAACCCGGCCCAGCCTGAAGCACAGGCGCAAACTCCGGGCGAAACGCAATGCCCTCCGTTGGCACATGCATAGGATCCCTGTGTGATATTGGTCAGCTCCACAAGCGCCACTTGACGATCCTCGCGATACGTCCAAGGCTCGGTGTGGCCGTCTCGCGGCTGAAGGATGGCATTCCAGGGAAGTGGGGGCTCTGATTGTGGTCCGTGAGGACTCAGCGGAGCGGAGCGATAATGTTCGGTGGTACTGTTATCCAGAGATGTCAGATACTGATACGGGGTAAGAGCATCGGTCCGAACTTCCATTAGCATACAATTCGGAGGATGATCCCTGAGACCAGTTGTAGAGCGCCACTCTGGTCCAAAGTTTGGCGTCACAATATCCCAAGCTCGCATTTGTTGAGAGCAATCAAACCCAACGGTCTCACTGCACCATTTCGAGTAATTACAGGGCCGGTATTCAAGCCAATGCATCGGCCGACCTTCTTGGACGGTTGCTTCATTGTAGGGCGCAAAGAATCCCATTTCGCAGACCGGCTCGGAGCAATCATACCCAGACCAACCTGGGGGGCAGCTACAGGTATCGGGGGCAATGCATTGCCCCCCGTGAAGGCAGATTTGATCACATTTCGGGGTTCTGCAGTCAGGTCCCGACCAATTCGACGGGCAAGCGCAAGTATTCGGTGCGGTACAATTGCTCCCATTGCCGCAAGTCATTGAACAGACTGGGGTAGTGCAATTAGCGTCAAACCACCCGGGAGAACAAGTGCATGTGTCCGGCGCGACACATTGACCTTCATTCTTACAATCCTGGACACAAAGGGCATCGGTACAGCTCTCTCCGATATATCCTGGAATGCAGTCGCATTGATTCGGCCCAACACACAACTGCCGAGCTCCACACGGTTCATCGCATCTCGGCCTGCTGCAATCCTCTCCTTCCCACCCCTCGGGACATGAGCACACATCATTGCCGATGCAACGCCCTCCATTCTCGCAAGGGAAGGCACAAGCAGCGCTCATGGCTCGGATGGCGTGATTGTTTCTATCGGCAACAAAGAGAAGGCGGCTGGAATCGTCAAGGGATGCGTTGACAAAGGCAGCAACGCCGGTGGGAGTTGCAAACTTGGCTTCCTCCTGACTCCCACACGGATCTCCCCGCAGGGTCGTGGGTGCTCCGGCAATGGTCTGGACAATGGTATCGGACGATCCCGAGAGAACGGATACAACACCAGCGGCGGCATCGTTGGGCAACGGCGATGAGGTTACACCATTGTTCTCGCCGAACCCTACCATGAGAATCTCTGTCTTGTTGAGCTCCTCTCGGATAATAACATCGACAAGGCCGCCACCATCGCTCTCAAGTATGCCGGCATGAATCGCGGCAAGGCATATTGGCGAGCCCTCCGAGTAGAAATTCTCGTCATCGAGCATGCCACCAGACACCACTGCTGCCGTTCCAAGGTTGGCCGAGGCACATCCAGGAGGGCATGATACCTTGACGATAGTGCCTTCATTTGGGTCCTCGCGCTGGGAATACCCATGGTCGTCGACCGCAAGATTGCCGGTATCATTCCATCGTCGACGATCCATGGATTTGGGCGGTGATGATACCACACAATCTTTAATGCCTCTCCCTATAAAGTCATATCCAAGGTCGACATCAAACGTTTCCCGATGAAAGTGGCTGTAGAATGTGTTGCCTGAAAGAGACGTCGAAGCAAGGCCAGTCTCATCAACGGGCGGATTGTACGAAGAGCAGCCAGAGGGTCGAAAGAGCGAAGACAAGGAATCCATACATGTCGCCGAGGTTGCCACAATACTCGCCGGGGCCAATCGACGGATGCGGCAAGACGTGGCATCAGCAACAAAGGCCGTGCCATCATGGGTTGCAGCGACGGCATCGGGCATGTTGAACGTCGCCTCAATGCCCTGCCCGTCTCTTTCTCCTTCATGCGCAGAGCTGGTGCTCGCAATTGTCGTCACTTGTCCACGGTTTAGATCGATGCTACGAACATTGTGGTAGTCAGTGACGAACAGAGCGTTGTCCCCAAATGCTACAGCAACATCGGACGGGAACGAAAAGCGGCTGCTCAACAAATCTCCGTCCAGCGACCCGCGGACCCCGGCCAAGCAGGGACTGGGACATCCCTCGAGCGGACCACCGCGCTCGTTCATTTCTGCAATCTTCACGGACCCGGCAAGAGTAGAGACGTTTCCAGAGGCGCAATGAATCGATCGTATGAGATGATTGGATGTATCGGCGACGTAGACAGTCCCGTTGCTGCTGACGCTAACGCCTCTGGGAGAGTCGAATCGAGACTGAGATCCATCTCCATCCGCCAAGCCAGCCTGAGGACTCGAGCCGCACCATCCCGCAAAGCATTGCACGGCTACATTGGTCCAGAGCTTCTCCCCAGTTGATACTTCGGTAGTGACGGTGCCTGTTATCCTTCGAATTCGATGATTGCCCGTATCGGCGACAAAGACGACGATATTGCCCCGGCGATCTTCATTCCAATCTCTCCAAATGGCGATTCCCGACGGGCTGGAGAACTGCACATCGTCTTCTCCTACAAGACCGTCGGTACTACCAGTATCCCCAGTTCCAGCTAGTGTCGTCACCCGTCCCGACGGTGATATGAAGCGAATGGCATGGTTTCCTGTGTCGGCCACGTAAACATATCCTTCGTGATCTACTGCCACGCCCTCGGGATGGCGGAACCTCGCATCAATGCCCATTCCATCGGCAAATCCCTCTTCGCCATCAAGAGAGCCAGCAAGGGTAAAAGAAAAGCCCTGCGGCAACATTGAGAATTCGCCCTGCAGCAGCGGATTGCCGGGGAGCTCGCCGGGGCCGCTCTTGGGATACGCCCAGGTTGCAGTGGGCAGGGGACGAGTCCAAGGCGTGGCATTGACCCCACCTGCATTGTCTTGGTAATGATTCGGCCAAGCCGTCACAGGACCGTCATGCACATTGGTTGCCACCACCGCACTGTTGTTGAGACCAGTCAAATCATTGCCGTGGCCCCAGCATCGCACCTCGCACGAAGAGTAATCGGTGCCAAAGCTCGACGTGCAGGGATGCACCGCCGAGGTGTACATACAGACATGTGTCGTCAAGTTGCCGCCAAAGTCGTATCTGTGCGATCCTCCCACTGCCCAAGGAACGTCGGTGAAGGTGGGAACATTCTTGCTCAAGGCATCCCATTCCACGCCCTGCAGCTGGTAGTGGCAGGTGGAGGAGCTGCTGCTGCTGCTGCTACCGCCATCGCCACACGCAATGTCCTCGCAGATGTGACACTTGGATTGGACGCCCCTCGTCTCGCATCCGTGCCGAACGTCCTGCCGGTTGCTCGAAACTCGACCCTTGGTCTCCTCCACTTGACCAGGATATTTGCTGTACGCGAACGGCCACTCGGGGGCTTCGACGGACAAACACCAATGTTTGGTCGTCCACGTGCGGGTGATCTGCATCCCATGGGCTCCGTACGCCGCACAGATCAGAAGAAAGAACGCAAGGCGCTGGACGATGGGAGGGCGGAAGCGAGCCATCGCGCCCACTATATCTCTCTACGCTTGTTTGACCCTGCGGCGCCAAATTTTGAAAAGTACAATTGTAAGTTAAGTTAAGCTCAGGCTTTCAATGTCTGCAGATTTAGAAGA
>Ga0115006_10001716_pt1 | contig 13926 bp, 10 predicted proteins | sample ArcOceMetagenome_3_FD_88943 | JGI IMG/M metagenome (GOLD analysis project Ga0115006, IMG submission 88943) | Marine eukaryotic phytoplankton communities from Arctic Ocean - Arctic Ocean- Svalbard ARC20M Metagenome | ecosystem: Environmental > Aquatic > Marine > Oceanic | place: Arctic Ocean...
AAAGTTTTTAGCAATTCAGCACCTGGCATCCCAGAGTATGTAGGTCGCATAATCAGTGAGATTTCTCTGTGCGGTCCAGGCTCATTTAAATGTGATTTTAGTAAATCTTTGTTAGAGCTGAGTAATTGTCCTAATGCCATGTGAGGCACCAATGTACTTCCCATGTTTCCTTTAACCAGTTGCACTAAAGTTGCTAAACTTGATGCCTTTACAACATGCTTTGAATCACCAGAGATTTTGCACGCATCTAGGATATGATCTTTTAGGCAGTGCCCATCATCCAAGAGCATTAATTCTGAATGTTCTAATTGAGTTGCCCTAATTTCTTGCTTCCCTGCATTCTTATTTTCATGGTGAGCTATCCAGTAGAAATCTTCTTCCCAAAATTTTAAAGAAGTTAAACCCTCTAAGTTATAAGGCAGGGCCAAAATAGCCATATTTAGCTCTCCATTCTTTACTTTATTTACTAGAACATTTGACTGACTTTCTTCTATGCGCAAAGTAAGATTTGGGTAAGCCTTTTTAATTTTTGGTAATACAATTGGTAAGAAGTAGGGGCTAATAGTTGGGATAATTCCAATGGAGATATTGCTGGAAAGGGGATCTGATTGATTTTCTACTAATTTTTGAATCTCGAAGATTTGCAATTGTATGGACTGAGCTTTTTTTAAAAACTCAGCTCCAAGGGTGGTAACAAAGACTTTTTTATTATCTCTTTCAAACACCTTAAATCCTAAATGTTTTTCCATTTCAGTAATTGCATTACTTAAAGTAGAAGGAGAGACGAAGCTAATTTCAGCAGCTTTTTTGAAGTGCAGAGTTTGAGACACTGCCAAGGCATACTCTATTTGTTTCAATGTAATCATTTAATTTTCTTTTATATTTTTTATATGCAATAAAATCGAATATAACATCCTTATTTTATGTATTTACCAATACATATATTAACTATAAACTAGGTTCAATCAAAGCATTTATTAATGCATTGAAACAATTTCATATTTAATTTCATTTAGGAGGTAAATTATTATGAATAATGACACTGAAGGCAAATGTCCGGTAATGCACGGGAGTTTATCTACTAACAGCTCAACTGGTACATCTAATAAAGATTGGTGGCCAAATCAATTAAACCTAAATATTTTGCATCAACATGATCAAAAAGGCGATCCAATGGATGCGGATTTTGATTATCAAGAAGAGTTTCAAAAGCTTGATTATCAAGCGCTGAAGCAAGACCTTAACGACTTGATGACTGATTCACAAGATTGGTGGCCTGCAGATTATGGTCACTATGGACCATTTTTTATCCGCTTGACTTGGCATGCTGCTGGAACATATAGGACTGGTGATGGAAGAGGGGGCGGAGGAACTGGAGCTCAACGTTTCGCTCCTCTAAACAGCTGGCCTGATAATGGAAACTTAGACAAAGCAAGAAGATTGCTATGGCCAATTAAGCAAAAATACGGAAAACAAATCAGTTGGGCAGATCTTTTGATTTTATCTGGAAATGTTGCGATTGAGTCAATGGGTGGAAAAACATTTGGTTTTGGTGGAGGCCGAGCTGATATTTGGGCACCTGAAGAAGATATTAATTGGGGAGCTGAAAAAGAATGGCTCACAAATGAAAGATATACAGGCGAAAGAGACTTAGCCAATCCTCTTGGTGCTGTTCAGATGGGATTAATTTACGTGAATCCTCAAGGTCCCGATGGTAATCCAGATCCTAAAGCGAGTGCGATAGATATTCGTGAAACATTTGGTCGCATGGCAATGAACGATGAAGAGACTGTTGCTCTTGTTGCTGGTGGACATACATTCGGTAAGGGTCACGGTGCTGGACCCGATAGCCATGTTGGTGCTGAACCAGAAGGTGCAGATATGGAAGAAATGGGTTTTGGTTGGATAAGTTCCTTTGGTTCAGGTAAAGGTAGCGATACCATCACAAGTGGCTTTGAAGGCGCATGGACTTCAAATCCTACTCAGTGGGATAACGGGTATTTTGATTTATTGTTTGGTTATGAGTGGGAGCAAGTGACTACGCCTGCAGGAGCTATTGTATGGCATGCTATTGATCAGAAAGATGAGGACCTTGCACCTGATGCTGAAGATCCATCAAAGAAAGTTCCAACCATGATGACTACTGCCGATATGGCCCTTCGTGAAGACCCAATTTATAATAAAATTTCAAAACGTTTTCATGAAAATCCAGAGGAGCTAGCAGATGCATTCGCTCGCGCATGGTTCAAGTTACTTCATAGAGATATGGGCCCTGTAAGCCGATATCTTGGACCAGAGGTTCCTTCCGAGGAGCTTATTTGGCAAGATCCAGTTCCTGCTGGAAATGCAGACTATGATGTTGAGTCTGTTAAATCTGCAATTTCTGAGAGTGATTTAACTATTCAAGAAATGGTTGAAACTGCATGGGCTAGTGCGTCTACCTTTAGAGGTTCTGACGTAAGAGGCGGTGCTAATGGAGCAAGAATTCGTCTGGCACCTCAAAAAGACTGGGAGGCCAACAAACCTGAGCAATTAGCTCGTGTTCTAAGTGTTTACGAGACTATATCTATAGATTCTGGAGCATCAATGGCTGATGTCATAGTGCTTGCTGGTAACGTTGGGATTGAGAAGGCATCAGGCTTAAAGGTTGACTTTACACCTGGAAGAGGAGATGCATCACAAGAACAAACGGATGTAGAGTCTTTTGCAGTCTTAGAGCCAATTGCAGATGGCTTCAGAAATTTCCAAAAAGCTTCTTCTTCAATGCCTGCTGAAGAAATGATGCTTGATAAAGCTCAGTTACTTGGGTTAACAGCTCCTGAAATGACTGTTTTATTAGGCGGAATGAGATCACTAGGAATTAGTAATAATGAGCATGGTATTTTTACTGATGATTCAAACAAGCTAACTAATGATTACTTTGCAACGCTTCTTGATATGTCTGTTCAATGGAAGCCTAATGGCTCTGAAAAATCATTCATTGGTACTGATCGTGTGTCCGGTGAAAAAATTAGAACTGCTTCAAGAGTTGATCTTGCATTTGGTTCTAACTCTCAGCTTAGAGCTATAGCAGAAGTTTATGCTAGCAGCGATGCACATGATAAATTTGTTAAAGACTTTGTTTCCGCTTGGAACAAAGTGATGAATATTGATATTGCTTGATGCGCTAGCTTAGGCTTATTTTGAAAAAGGGCTCATTTGAGCCCTTTTTTTGATCCACGATAAGTGATTTAAAAATGTGGAGGTTTCTCATAATCTATTGGTGGGAACTTGAATTTTTGATCTTTCAAATCAACCTTCTCTCTTTTTTTAATGTATTTGGACATCACATCAGCGGCATCATCAGTAGCGGATGGAATCTCCTTCTTATCATTATCCAGCTTATCTTTACTCATAATCTCTTTTTTCTAAACAATGACACAGTTTACCTAATCTGCAGAATATTTTGATGAACCATAAATGTTTAGTATGATTCATTGATGAAAATAGCAATCTACCCTGGTTCTTTTGATCCCATTACTTTTGGCCACATAGACATTACTGAGAGAGCCTGTGCACTGTTTGACAAAGTCATAGTCAGTGTCGCTGAGAGCAAGTCTAAAAACCCGCTTTTTAGCGTTGCTGAAAGAATTGATTTGGCACAAGAGATTTTTAAAGATAATCCAAAGATTGAGGTCATAGGTTATGCCAGCAAGCTAACCGTTGATCTTGCAAGAGAGAATAACGCTATAGCTATTATCAGAGGGTTAAGGGCCGTTGCAGACTTTGAATATGAATTTCAGCTTGCAACTATGAATCGCAGTCTTGCCCCAGATATTGAGAGCATTTTCTTTACTCCCAAGGACACTCTGATATATGTCTCCTCTAGTTTAGTCAAAGAAATTGCTAAGCTTGGTGGAGATGTATCTCGCTTCGTTAGCCCGAATGTCAAAGATGCGCTTGCGGAGAAATACTTAACTTAACTCTGGCATTTGCTGCAAAAGAAAGAAGCTCGCTGGGTCTGAACTATTCTTTGAATGATGCCTGCTTTACATCTTACGCATTCTTGACCTTCACGATCATAAGCAGATAGTTCAATCTTAAAGTAACCTTGATTGCCATCTGGTTGATAGAAATCTTTCAGCGTTGTCCCTCCAACTTCAATGGCTCTTCGAAGAATTTTTTTTGCTGACACTGCAATGTCTAAAGATTGTTTCTTGGTAATTAATTTGGATCGTTTGGTGGGGCGAATCCCAACATCAAATAGAATTTCATTGGCGTAGATGTTACCAATGCCAACCACATGGGATTGATTCATTAGCGAGATCTTAATTGGAGAGTTAACTTTTCGCAGCCTTTTAAACAAGTACTCTCCATCAAAGTCTTCTGACAATGGTTCTGGTCCGAGTTTATCGAGTAAAAAATGATGCTGAGGGTCTGATACAAAGTGCAGCGATCCAAATCTTCGGGGATCATTATAGATGAGCTTGGCATCTTGAAAAATGAACTCAACATGATCATGTTTTTTATAAAAGTTAGATTCTTTTTCAGCGATTCGAACTGTTCCAGTCATCCCAAGATGAAGCAATATTTGAGAGTCTTTAACATGAAATAGAATATATTTTGCCCTTCGGCTTATTTGATCAACTGTTACACCCTTAAGATTTTTAAATGCTTCTAGATCTACTGGCCATCTAAGATTTGGGTTGTGAATTTCTACAGATTCAAGAATCTGATTCTGAAATGTCTGTATTGCTCGAACCGAGGTTTCTACCTCAGGTAATTCTGGCATTAACCGAGTAAGCTATTGATCTCTATAAGATTTTCTGGACTCAGGGTACCAGCAGCAAGATGCAAGCGCAGGGTAGTGATCAGGTAGTCATACTTAGCATTGGCTAGATTTCTTTCAGCGCTGTACAGATTTTTTTCAGCTTGCAACAGATCGACAATATTTCTTGTGCCGACTTCATAACCAACTCTAGTAGCTTCCAGGGCACTGGATGCAGATACCACAGCTTGCTTTTGAGCTCTAAGATTTGCTACCAATGTCACAACATTTGAATACTGACTTCGCACATCCTGTATAACGCTTCTCTCAGCAAACAGAGCATCTTCCGATGATTTGTTTGATTCAGCATAAGCTTGCTTGGTTCTTGAGATCACAGCTCCACCTTGAAAGATAGGCATGGAGAGTTGAAGACTGTAAGTGTCTCTCTGAGTTTCATCAGGCACGGTAATATTAAAAGCACCACCAGTATTCAGGCCATCATATGCATATTGATTAGTTTCTGATTCAGTTTGCGCACCAACAATATCAACTTTAGGTAAATGATTTGAAGCAACGCTGCGAGCATTGTTTTTTGATGCATATTTTCTTAAATTAGCTGCTTTTAACCTAAAGTTATTTTCCACCGCTTTTCTTGCCCACTCCTCTTTAGAGGCTGGCACTGGATTGGTAACACTCAGGTCATTCACTAGTCCATCAAGAGATAAAATTTCCTTCCCAACAAGTGCATTTAAGGCTTCCTGAGCTGTGAATACAGTCCCTTCAATCCTAATTCTTGAGGCCATGCTCAGATCAAATGCTAATTGAGCTTCTTGAACTTCGGTAACCGCAGAAAGACCTACCTCATAGCGTTGGCTGCTTTGATCTAACTGTTTCTTGATTGCTTTCTCTTCTGATCGCGCTGCATTTAAGTTATCGATAGCTCTTAGAACATTGAAATAGAGCTCAGCAGTTCTAACAATTAATGCCTGTTGAGAGTATGCAAAATCTGCTTCAGCTGCATCTGTTAAAAATTTTGATTGACGATATTTAAACCAGCTATCTAGCCTTAGGAGTGGCTGAGTGAGCCGGGCAGAAGTATTAAAGTTATTGTATTGATTTTGAAGGTTTCCATTTTGATAGTATTCATTCCAATTAGTCTGAGCATTTAGGGTAATGCTTGGCAAAAGAGCTGCTCGTCCCTGTACTTTAATTTCCTTTCCAGATAAATAAGAATATTCCGCAGACTTGTATTGAGGATCATTCTCCAAGGCATCATTGTAAATATCTAATAGGCTATCAGCGAACGCAGAGATACTAAAGAAAGCAGCGAGTGTAATTAAAAATTTTGATTTCATAATATATCTGAATGTTTACAGTGTTAACATTAAACCTCTTAAGGGGTAGCTATGTCAATGAGAGTATTTTAATACATTGCTAAAAAATCTCCTAAATTAATACATTTGTTTGTATTTAGTTAGAGTAGAATATGACGTAAAAGTTCATCAAGCTTTAGCGAAACATTTACAGGAAAGTTAATTGGCAAAAGATTACGACTCCCAATCGATAGAGGTTCTATCTGGCCTCGATCCGGTGCGAAAAAGACCGGGCATGTACACAGACACAACATCTCCAAATCATCTTATTCAAGAGGTAGTTGATAATTCTATAGACGAAGCTTTGGCGGGGCATTGTTCAAGTATCAAGGTTACTTTGGCTAAAGACGGCATCATATCGGTGGGCGATGATGGTCGTGGTATGCCAACTGACATTCATCCAGAGCATAAAGTTTCTGGTGTTGAATTGATCATGTGCAAACTTCATGCTGGCGCCAAATTCTCAGGCGAAGACTACAATTTTTCTGGAGGCTTGCATGGTGTTGGCGTTTCAGTAGTGAATGCGTTATCTCAAAAATTATTGGTAGAAATTAAACGTTCTGGGAAGCAATTCGAGATGGCTTTTGAAGGCGGCGACAAAAAGTCTGAGCTCACGGAGGTTGGAGAGGTTGGAGCCAGAAATTCTGGAACGATCATAAACTTTCAACCGGATCCACAATACTTTGAAACTGTAACTGTTAATACAGATAGCCTTAAACATCTCTTAAAAGCTAAGGCTGTTTTATGCCCCGGTCTAACCATTCAATATGCCGATGAAAAAAAACAAGAAAAAATTTCTTGGACTTATGAGAATGGATTAATTTCCTATCTATCTGAATCTTCTGAAGGCATCGATTTACTTTTAGAAGAATCAATATCTTGCAGCAAACTTGCAAAAGATAATGCGCTTGATTTTGTTTTGAACTGGTCTACTCAACCGGTAAAAAATCTGATGAGCGAATCATATGTGAATTTAATTCCAACTGCCCAAGGAGGCTCTCACTTAAATGGTTTTAAGGCTGGGTTATTGGATGCAGTTAAGGAGTTCTGTGAGTTTAGGAATCTAATCCCTAAGGGATTAAAAATTACTGCTGATGATGTTATTCAGCACAGCACTTTTATTATTTCATCTAAGCTAACCAATCCTCAGTTTGCTGGCCAAACTAAGGAGAGACTCGATTCTAAAGATCATCAAGGCTTTGTGAGCTCTACCACCAAAGATGTTCTTAGTATTTGGTTCAACCAGCATACCGAAGAAGGAGAGAAGCTCGCAGAATTGGCCATTGCTTCTGCACAAGCCCGGACAAGAGAAACAAAAGTTGTGGACAGGAAAAAGACTTTTCAGGGCCCAGCGTTACCGGGTAAATTATCTGACTGCAACAGCACAAATCTTGATGAGACAGAATTATTTTTTGTGGAAGGAGATTCTGCTGGAGGATCTGCGAAGCAATCTAGAGAGAGAAAATTTCAGGCAATCATGCCCTTAAGAGGAAAAATCCTTAATACCTGGGATCTTGAGAGCAGTGAAATTATTAAATCCATTGAAATTAAAGACATCTCAACTGCAATAGGAGTTAATCCGGGCAGCCCTGATATCTCTTCATTAAGATATGGAAAAGTTTGCATTTTAGCTGATGCTGACTCTGATGGTCTGCACATCGCCACCTTGCTTTGTGCGCTTTTTTTGAGGCATTACAAGCCATTAGTTCTTGCAGGTCATATTTATGTGGCCATGCCTCCACTGTTTCGAATTGATTGTGCTAAAGAAGTTTTTTATGCGCTTGACGAAGAAGAAAAAGATTTAATTGTTAAGAAGCTAAAATCAAAACCAGGAAAACCAAAAATTGATATTCAGCGATTCAAAGGTTTGGGTGAGATGAACCCATCACAACTTAGGGAGACAGTCATGGATCCAAAAACAAGAAGGCTAGTGCAGCTAACAGTCACAGCATCTGATAATGTAAATAGCATGATGGATTTACTGCTATCAAAAAAGAATGCTGGCGCTCGAAAAGAGTGGCTTGAAAAACGAGGAAAAATTGTCTCAGTTTAATCATGGAAACAAATAAAAATATTACTTCAATAAGTCTTAAAGAATATGCAGAAGAGTCATATTTAAATTATGCAATGTATGTCATCTTGGACAGGGCTTTGCCTCATGTGGGTGATGGCATGAAGCCAGTTCAGAGAAGAATCCTATATGCCATGAGCGAACTGGGCTTAAATGCTGGCTCTAAATATAAGAAATCTGCAAGAACCGTAGGAGACGTGATTGGTAAGTTCCACCCTCATGGAGATAGCGCGGCATATGAAGCGATGGTTCTGATGGCGCAGAATTTTTCTTTTAGATATCCTCTTGTAGATGGCCAGGGTAACTGGGGCACCCAAGATGATCCCAAGTCATTTGCTGCAATGAGATACACCGAATCTAAACTTACTGGATTTGCAGATCTACTTTTATCAGAGCTCAAATTAGGAACAGTAGACTGGCAGCCTAATTTTGATGGTTCATTGCTTGAGCCAATAATTTTGCCTGCGAAGATTCCAAGTATATTGCTGAATGGAACCACTGGTATTGCTGTTGGCATGGCCACTGATATTCCTTCCCATAATATTAGAGAAGTCTTGGATGCATGCATACACATGCTAGACAATCCCAAGGCCAGTACCAAAGACCTCATGAAGTTCATCAAAGGTCCAGATTTTAGTAATAATGCTCCGCTTATTGCCTCACAAGAAGAGTTATTAGAGATGTATGAAACAGGTAAGGGTGGTTTCAAAATTAGAGCTCAATGGCTAACAGAGGGAAATGATATAGTTATAAATGCTTTGCCTCATCAGGCATCCGGCTCAAAAATTCTTGAACAAATTGCAGATCAAATGCAAAAGAAAAAAATACCCATGGTGGTTGATTTAAGGGATGAAGGCGACCACAAGGAACCGGTTCGACTGGTGGTTACCTTAAAATCTAACAGAGTAGATGCAGGCGAAGTTATGAATCATCTTTACGCAACCACTGACCTTCAAAAAAACTATCGCGCTAATATAAACCTTATTAGCCTGAAGGGTTCTCCAAGAGTATTTGCTCTGAACGACCTCATATATGAATGGCTAACATTTAGACAGCAAACTGTTTTACGTAAATTAGAGCATCGCCTAGATCAGGTTGATGACCGTATTCATATCCTTGAAGGATTGCTAATTGTTTATCTCGACCTTGATAAAGTGATTCACATTATTAGAAATAGTGATGAACCTAAGAAAGAGCTGATGAAAGCTTTTAAAATTTCAGAAATTCAAACCAATGCAATTTTAGAAATTAGGCTTCGGCAGCTAGCTAAGCTTGAGCAAATAAAGCTTGAAGAAGAGAAGGGGCATCTAGAATTGGAGAGAGCAGAGTTAGAAAAAATTATTAAATCAAAGGCTAGGCTCAAAACTTATATCAAGACAGAGTTAAAAGAAATTAAAGATAATTTTGGTGATGACAGGAATTCTCCAATTGAGTCACTATCTGAGGCAAAAGCCTTCTCAGAAGAGGAAATGGTAACTTCGGAATCCGTAACTATAGTTTTATCTAAAGGTGGCTGGATAAGATCTGCAAAGGGTCATGACTTAGATCCTAGCACTCTAACTTTTCGAGGTGATGATAGTCTGCAGCATTTTGCAAAAGGAAAAAATAATCAATCGGCTATTTTCTTTGATTCTGGTGGGAAAGCATTTTCTCTTGCTGCTCATTCACTGCCATCTGCTCGAGGGATGGGAGAGCCTTTAACAGGCAGGGTCTCTTCGGAATCAGGTGTAACTTTTATGGGTGCCGCCATTGGAGCAGAGTCCTCTAAAATCTTAATTGCCAATTCTGCTGGCTATGGATTTGTAAGTGAATTATCAAATGCACTCTCCAATCAAAAAAAAGGTAAAGCTTTTATGAAATTACCAGAGAAGGCAGAGTTATTGCCTCCCTTGCCACTTGAAGATTCGCATTGTCATGTCGTTGCAATTTCTTCAATTGGTCGGATGTTAATTTTTGATATAGCTGAGCTTCCGGTACTACCAAAAGGGAAGGGAAACAAAATTATAAATATTCCAAAACCAAAATTATTGGCTGGCGAAGAATCAATGAGTTTTATTTGCCTGTTGTCTGATTCAAGCACACTCCAGATTCACAGCGGCAAACGCTTTATGTCTCTCAAACTCAAGGATTTAGAGAATTATATTTCCACTCGAGCAAAAAGAGGGATGATGTTACCTCAGGGTTATAGAAAAGTTGATCAAGTGCTTGAAATTACTACTGAGGACGAAGCTGCCTCTGAATAACTGATCTCAGTATTTTGAGGCCTTTTAGAATTAACTTGTCTTCAATGATTAAGCTTGGAGCGATTCGAATGGTATTGTTGTTGGCCTTTAAAATCATCAGGCCTTCAGCGTAACAACCCTTCATAATGGTATCCAAATTAAAGTTTTCTTTGACGTTTAATTTACAGCCAAGCCAAAGACCGGAACTTCTTATTTCTTCAAAACAGTTAAATTCTTTATTAATTTCCTTTAAACCTGAAACAAACAACTTTTCTTTTTTCTTCACTCCATTCAGCAATGTTTTTTTCGTTAACAGAGTCATTACTTTTTCAGCGACCGCACATGCAAGTGGGTTTCCTCCAAAAGTAGAGCCATGAGAGCCTAACTGCATACATTCACCAATTTTCGTAGAAGTTAACACCGCACCTATAGGTATTCCGCCTCCGATTCCTTTGGCGCAGCACATAATGTCGGGTTTAATGCCAAACTGCTCGTAGGCAAAAAGTGTTCCGGTTCGCCCAGCGCCTGACTGCACTTCGTCAACAATAATCAAAGCCTGATGTTGCTTGCATAACTTTTTAATTTTTTGCACAAAAGCCTTTTGAGCTTTAATAATTCCTGCTTCCCCTTGCACCAATTCAATTACAACAGCAGCAGTATTTTTATTAATTGTTTTTTCTAGATTTTTTAGCTCATTAAACTGATGATGCTTTATTCCACCTGGCATTGGTCCATACCCTTCAATAAATCTGTTAGATCCATTAAGAGCAATAGCCATCATAGTTCTGCCATGAAAAGCATCAGAAAATGCAACGATTTCATTCTTTTTCTTATTTATATTTATGTAAGCATATTTACGAGCTGTTTTGATAGCAGCTTCCACTGCCTCAGCGCCAGAATTAGAAAAAAATACCTTTTCAGCAAAAGTGTGTTTACAAAAAATCTTTGCCAGCCTAAGGGCGGGCTCATTTGTTAAAAGATTCGATAAATGCCAAATCTTCTTTGATTGATCGGCTAAAGCCTTATTTAATTCAGGATGACAGTGACCCAGGCTAGTAACGGCTATTCCAGAAGCAAAATCTATATACTTCTTATTTTTTTTATCCCAAACGATTGATCCTTTCGCTTTTAATGGAATAAATTCTGCAGGTTTGTATACCGGCATCATATATCGGTTAAAATCTTTACGAGCTACCATAGAACCCATTGTAATATGATTAAGATTCAAGAAACCATAGAAAATAATTTTTTAATTGAGATTACTCCAAATAGTTCTTTGGAAGGAAGGGCAAGGATAATTTTTTTAGGCAGCCTCTCTTTTGTATGTTTATTTATTGGTGTCTTTTTCTTTTTTATGGGAGCCGTTCTCATTCTTCCCTTTGCTGGTCTTGAAGTGGCTGTCGTTCTTATTTGCTTTTACCTAAGTTTCCGCTGGAGCCAACAAAGAGAGCTAATTTTCTTAACCAACGAAAGAATTAAATTAGAAAGAGGTCGACTAATTAAAGAATTTTCATGGGAGGAGTTTCGGAGCTTTACTGTTCTGAACATTGACTTAGATGAGCGAGAAAATAAGCATTTTTCTTTTCGCTCAAAAGGCAAAGCAGTTTCTTTTGCATCTTTCTTAAACGAAGACGATAAATTAGAGCTTCAACAAGAGTTAAAACAAATTATAGGAAAGCTTAATGCTCTAGGACCAGGGTCTTAATTTCTTGGCAACCATTTGCATTTTTCCAGATTCATAGATCATTTTCTTTCTACTTTGAACCTCGCCTTCAATTAAAGGTTGAAAATATGCTTTGGCTTTATTTGTTAAGCCAAAACCATCCTTACTAATAAAGCTGGCGGGAAGTTTTTTCTCAACATTTGCAATTTTATTCAAGCGCTCTGATACAACTTGCCATCTGTATGGTGTATTACTTGTTCTTTTGATTATTGGCATTACGCCATTCATTCCCTCAACTGCATACTGAACAGCTTTTTTACCCACTTCAAAAGCTTGTTTTCTATCAACTCCTGACGATAGATGGCTGGCACTGCGCTGCAGATAATCTGCAACAGCCCAATGATTTTTAATCTTTAATTTTTGATTGATTAGTCCGGCAAGCCTTGGCGCTACTCCACCAAGCTGACTGTGACCAAATGCATCTTTTGAATTAGATTCTGCTAAAAATTTTCCCTTGGCATCTTTGATTCCCTCAGATGCAACCACGACACAAAAGCCATTCTCTTTGACAGTTTTCTTAACCTTCGCAAGAAATCTTTGCTGATTAAAAGTGACCTCTGGCAATAAAATAATATGCGGTGCGCCGGGATGACTATCTTGAGCCAATACACTTGAGCCTGCTATCCATCCAGCATGCCTACCCATCACCTCTAAAACAAAAACTTTAGTTGAGGTTTCGCACATAGACTCAACATCTAGTGCCGCCTCAATAGTGGAAGTTACAACGTACTTAGCAACCGAGCCAAATCCAGGGCAGCAGTCTGTTACAGCCAAATCGTTATCAACAGTTTTAGGTATAGCAATGCACTGCAAAGGATAGTTAAGCTTCTTACTAATTTGAGATATTTTGAGCGCAGTATCAGCTGAGTCATTTCCACCATTATAAAAAAAATAACCGATGTTATGAGCTTTAAAAACCTCTATCAGCCTCAGGTACTCATTCAAGCTTTCATCAATGCCTTTTAACTTATACCTGCATGAACCAAAAACTCCTCCTGGACGGAATTGAAGATCTTCAATAAATTTTTTTGATTCTTTGGAGGTATCAATCAACTCTTCTCTTAGCGCTCCAAGGATTCCATTTTTTCCAGCAAATACTTTACCAATTTGAGGATATTTTTTTGCTTCAAGTATTACAGCACTAGCAGAGGCATTAATTACAGACGTCACTCCTCCTGATTGAGCATAAAAAGCATTTTTTTTCATTAGTTTATAAATTAATTAATTTGGTCTATGGTAACAAATGTTAGCTAAAAATATTTAAATATGAAAATTCATATCCTTGGAATTTGCGGAACCTTCATGGGTGGCTTGGCGCAAATTCTTGCAGAAAAAGGACATCAAGTATCGGGATCGGATCATCAGTTTTATCCTCCAATGTCTGGTCAATTAGAGGCTTTGGGAGTTGAGATGATTCAGGGCTATGACTCAGTCAATCTACCAGATGCCGATCTATTTGTTATTGGCAATGCTTTAAGTAGAGGCAACTCTAGCGTTGAGCATATCTTAAATGCAAAACTTCCCTTTACTTCAGGTCCTCAGATGTTGGGAGAAATGATTAAAGATAAAACGGTTATTGCAGTTGCTGGAACTCATGGTAAAACTTCTACCGCATTCATGCTGTGTGAAATTTTTCAGCACCAAGATATGGATATTGGTTATTTGGTTGGAGGTGTAAGTCGGTCTCTTGAATTATCAGCACGCCTTGGAAGCACTAATCTTTTTGTGATTGAGGCCGATGAATATGACTCAGCTTTTTTTGATAAGCGCTCAAAATTTATTCACTATCA
>Ga0115006_10001719_pt1 | contig 13922 bp, 11 predicted proteins | sample ArcOceMetagenome_3_FD_88943 | JGI IMG/M metagenome (GOLD analysis project Ga0115006, IMG submission 88943) | Marine eukaryotic phytoplankton communities from Arctic Ocean - Arctic Ocean- Svalbard ARC20M Metagenome | ecosystem: Environmental > Aquatic > Marine > Oceanic | place: Arctic Ocean...
ATCCGAGGACAAACTTCTTCATAAAGTTGACTCCTGAGGTTCTTGAAAGAGAGGCTCGGCTTGGAACTTAATTAAGTCGTGCAACCGCCCACTAGCATCTAAATCGCGTCGATGATATAGTTTAGATGAGCGCGTAGTGTCATGGCTGCAGGATAGGACATGTCGCGGGGGACACCAATCCTATCGCGAAGGTAACCGAGGCATTTTGCAACATCCTTCCCATCCTGGCTCGTGTCAGCGGTGGAAGCACCGGCAGATCCATCGAGCAGCAGGGAAACGGTGGTGCGCAGCAACTTATCCACCTTATCCTTATAGTTCAGGTTCGGTACTGCAGTAGGGTCCGCCAGGGGAGCTCCAAACTGCTTGGCTCCTCGCTCACCCATGCCTCGGCAACAAAACTTTACAATTGCGTCGTAGTTTGAAACGAGCTTGTAAGCCGCCTCGTGGCGAGCAGCTTCATCCCCAGGATTCATTGAATCAGGTAGAGGTTCCGCATCACTGGGAGACAGATTCAGCGGAAGCCTCCAGGTAGAGAGCCCGTCAATATTTAGCTGTGCTTGCTTGGCTGCTTCACTTGAGTCTCCATATCCCGGCCCGTACTGGGGAGGTATGTCCATCACGTGAGTGTAGTAATCCGATTTTGTAGCCATGTAACAAGGCCTCTCTTCGAAAGCTGCAAACCACCTTTCGACGTTTGCCCATCGCTCAGTGGACCGGAGCTGGAGGCCTTTCCAGTACAGGCACGACGCGTTCATCCTTTCAACATGTGAAACATATTGCAAGTCGACGATAGAAGGAGTGTCACCGCCAAGGAACCAGGGCCCCGGTAATTCTCCCAACGCTTCGTTCACCTTGTCAAACGTTTCCTCGAATTGTTTTCTGGCTCCACCGCCAAACGGTCCCGGTCCCGAAGGGCGAAACACAAGTCCACACCAGTCAGAAAACAGCTGCCTTTCGAGGCGAAGAAGCGTGTTGGCGCGGTCGAAGTGTTCCTCTGGAATCATCGGAATCTCAGGAAACGTCTGCTCAAGTATCTGCATTATGACGAGAGATTCGGTGATCATCTTTCCGTCCAGCTCCAGGACAGGGAGCAACCCAGAAGGCACCTTCTTGAGGAACCAAGCAGGCTTGTCCCCATAACTGCGCATGTTTATCCGCTCGATTCGATAAGGAATCTTCTTCTCCTCGAGCATCATCCATACTTTCTGACAATAAGGACACCAAGCTGCGTGATCTCTGTAGAACGTCACTTTGACATCATCCTCAGACGCACCAAAGAGTCGCAATTTGGCAGTCACGTGGGGAGCACCTTCACCTTTAGCACGCAGTTTCTCCTCTTCGGCAATCTTCTTTCCGGTCTCGGTACTCACTGCGATCCCTTTCAGCTCGTCCCTGGAGAAAGTGCAGAGAGCTCAGCACGGACGCGTGATGCTACAAAAACGCGGGATGCATTATCTAAGGATGAATTACCAGCTGAGAACCTTCTCCGGGAGGACGGCAGTCGTCGCGGCTGCTCGTAAGGGAAAACTCATATTTCGAGATGACCGGGAGCTCTTCGTCACTCGTGTGGCGTTTGCGCTGTAACCCTTTGTCCAGGTCAAGGGCTGTGCGCATATGCTGGGCATGGACATGGACAGTCACGCTCGCCTCGATTTCACGCTCGCCTCGATTTCAAGTGGCATGTATTGTGAGTGCAGCATCAGGAGGGAAAGCAGATAAGTTTTGCGCACGTGTCGAATTTTGGTGGAAAAAAATCTACAAATGTTATGCAAACTTAGCGATAAGCGTCGCTAAGATCCTTGCTGCATCCTTCATGTCATTCAACGAGCAGTATTCGTTGTCTGCGTGGTAGGTGGACATGAGCCCGAAACCGATGAGCTGAATGTCGAAACCTTCTGACTGCATGTCGTGCACCAGGGGAAGTGAGCCAGTGAGAGAGTACGGCTCCGCTACCCCCTTCACATCTTTTATCGAGTCACACATCAACTTGAAAGCGGGAGACGTGAGATCGCATGCGATACCGGTGAGTAAATGATCACCCCATTCCAATTTGAGGTGTCCCACGATAGGCTCGCCGTCGTCAGGCTTGATGACGTACTTGGAGCACGGTCCACGTACGGGAAGAGACTCGATGTCAGCGTTGATGGCTGCAACCTCCGCCTCGATGCATGCCTTCAACGCCGAGACGTCATAGAAGGGAGTCAAGCGTATGTCGCCGCTGATTGTCGCCTCAGGAGGGATCTGATTCAATCCTCCAGGGGCGCACTTTATCTGAGTCGGCTTCATAGTTGAGGGGGTGATGAACTTATAATCCCGCTCCTTTTCGCAGGCTGGGAAGCACTCGTAGAACTTTTGCTGGATGCGGCTAACCGCCTCCATGCCCATTTCTATGGCATTTATGCCCTTGTGCGGTAAACCGGAATGAAAGCGATGTCCATTTGCGGAAAGATGCCACGTAACCGCACCTGCGGTGCCGATACAAGGCTGGCTATCCGCGCAATCAACCCAGATCACTGGGCCTGGCTTGCAGTGGTCCAACTTTCCCTCAGCCACCAAACCGTCTACGCCGATACCAGGTCCAGAAGCTTCCTCACTTGCGATGAAAACGCAGGTCAAGGTCGTTTTGAGCTCTGGCTTGAGCTCTGCAAGCTGCGAAAATAACGTCGTCATCAGCGCGACGTGGCCGAGGCAGTCCGTTGTACCTCGGCCGTACAGCTTATCGCCATCGATTGTCAAACTGAATGGGTCTACGTTCCACGCATCCGGGTTTGCTGGCACCACATCGAGGTGAGAGCCCACGAAGCTCAGCACATCTTCAGACGAACCAGTTCCCGGGTATTTAATTATCAAGTTGCCACGTCCCTCCGCGTACGTAACGTGATCGATCTCCAAGGGTCCGCCATTTTCCTTCCTGTGAGGCGCCAGTACCTCAAGCACGTGCTTGATGGCGCGGTCCTCCTGTGGTACGTAGGCGGTTCCCACCCCTGTGTTCTGTAGGTGCTCAGCCTCCCCGATGAGATTACGCAGAAGACTCACGAAACGATTCTCATTGAGCTCCAACGATTGCAGAGATGAACTGTCGGTCATTGGCTGCGACCGGGTACAAGGAGACGTCAGGGTCGTTCGGGTGTGACCTCGGAAGAGTCCAATGTTACGCACCGTCGTCGACGCGTTCACACGTCGGTTGATTGCACTGCGAGTGTACACAGGACGTTGACGTCGAACACTGGTCGAGCTGGTATATCTCAGAACAGTGTTGGTATTCACGCAAGGTTGGATGCGAAGCATCACTTATTGTGGAGGGCAGGACAGAGCTCAGCAAGGTTTTGACTGAAGTTTCTGTCGCCGCCGTGGTGGTGCTCCTTCGGGCGGGCGGACAAATGTAGAGCAAACCGGCTTGAACATGATAGTCTAAATGTTACGGAAATCGAGTATTACAACAGATAAAGTCGCCATGCTTCCTTGTTGAAAGTCATGGGAACCCAGACCCGGCAGTTACCAGCGCTCACACCAACAAGCAAAAGAGCAGCCTCGGTGCCGTCGTTGTTACGTCTTCTGTCGTTTATTATTTTTCCCTTTGAGGAACGCATCCACGTTATCTTCCTCCACGTCGCTATTGTCTGCGAAGGCATCGTCGTTCACCTCGGCTGCTTCACCTTTGCTCTGCGCGCTAATGTATGATGTCAGGTGCTCCATGCAGGCAGCCCTGAAGTCAAGGAGTGCATCTGATAGCTTCCCTTCGACTTCCGTCGAGACCTGAACACGGGTGACGAAGGAAATGATGAATGAGTAAGAAACATGTGGAAATTGAGATTCACGTCGTGCGTAGCGTATCGTTAGCGCGATCATCCCTTCGTTCTTACCGTCTTGGGTTCCTCGCCCTCAAACGTGAAGGTGGCGACAATGCTTTTCGCCATCCAACACGACTTAAGCTTGATGTGCGCGTTTTCCACCGGGAGTTCACGCGGTTAAGCGCTTCCAAGACAAATCCGTGCGCTAGTTTGCGTCCAAGCCGGTGCTCGCTGTTGGGAAACCCTAACGTGCGCGGGCGATATGCGTCACTTGGAACCCTGCCCCCAATAACGAACATCACATCAGAGATTCACTGTCTAAACTCTAATCTATCTAACTCGTCAATCAGGGTTCGATGGCTCCATCCTCGATGAGGGCACACTTGTATCGGGGGCTTTTTCGTGTCGCGCTTTTCGGGGCGGCGGCATTGAAGGACGCGCGTACCACCGCGCCACTCACATCGATCCATCCTCAAAAGCGTTTCAAAAGATATCAGCTAACTCACAATGGAGCTCGCGCCTCATCCTGTGATTCCGCGGAAGAAGCCCGTCCTGGTGTGCATCTTGGACGGCTGGGGCGAGAATCCCGTCAAGGACGGATTCAACGCTTGCCACGTTGCGAAGACGCCCACCATGGATTCTCTCGCCGCGAAGGGCTCCGCGTACTATCGAAGCGTCCTAGCTCACGGTCCTGCCGTCGGCCTGCCGACCGACCAGGACATGGGGAACAGCGAGGTGCGCTGCCCGATCCCGATCCTTCCCGGAAAAAGTTTTTTCTTCGCCCCAAAAAGTGACCTTCTCTAACCCCCTTTTGCTCAGGTCGGCCACAACGCGCTCGGTGCCGGAAAGATCATCGCTCAGGGTGCATCCCTCGTTGATATTGCCCTCGAAAAGAAATCCATCTTCCAGGACGCTGGCTGGCAGTACGTCAAACCCGCTTTCGAGGCGAACACTTTGCACATCATCACTTTGCTGAGCTCTGGCGGTGTGCACTCGAGGTACAATCAGCTCAAGGGCCTGATGCAGGGCGCTGTGGCTGACGGCTGCAAGAAGCTTCGCCTGCACGTTCTCACCGACGGGCGCGATGTTCCCGACGGAACCAGCCGCGAGTACATGTCGACCCTTGTGAACGACCTCGCTGCCCTTGAGGGTTGTGATGCCAAGGTTGCGTCTGGCGGTGGAAGGATGAAGGTTACCATGGACCGTTACGAGGCCGACTGGGCCATGGTCGAACGGGGTTGGAAGGCTCACGTCCTTGGCGAGGCCCCCAACAAGTTCACCGACCCCATCGAGGGTCTCAAGAAGCTGAAGGAGGGCGGTGACAGCGATCAGTACCTCGAACCTTTCGTCATCGTAGATGATGACGGCAAGGCCGTCGGCACCGTCGAGGATGACGATGCAGTTGTGATTGCTAACTTCCGTGCTGATCGCGTCGTCGAAATCTCCAAGGCTTTTGAGTATCCCGACTTCAAGGGTTTCGACCGCGTCCGCTTTCCGAAGGTCAAATTCGCTGGGCTCATGCAGTACGACGGTGACCTCAAGCTCCCTGCCAACTACCTTGTTCCCCCTCCCCTTATCGAGCGCACTTCCGGTGAAGTCCTCGCGGCGAATGGGCTCAAGACCTTCGCATGCAGCGAGACACAGAAGTTTGGTCACGTCACCTTCTTCTGGAATGGCAACCGCTCTGGATATTTCAACGAGAATCTCGAAACCTACGTTGAGATTCCCAGCGACAACGTTCCCTTCAACCAGGCGCCTCTCATGAAAGCGCGTGAAATCACCGCCGCAGGTAAGGAGGCTCTTCGCAGTGGCAAGTATGATGTCGTGCGTGTCAATTACGCCAATCCGGATATGGTTGGTCACACTGGTGACCTCCAGGCGACCATCGTTTCGTGCGAGGAGTGTGACGCGTGCGTGAAGGAGCTCCTCGACCTCGTCGACGAGCTTGGAGGCATGTACCTCGTGACCGCTGATCACGGCAATGCGGATGACATGGTCCAGCGCAACAAGAAGAACGAGCCACTCATGAGTGAGGAAGGCAAACCTCTTGCTCTCACGTCACACACCCTTGCGCCCGTCCCTGTCGCCATCGGTGGCCCTGCACTCCCTGCAACTGTCAAGTTCCGTGACGACCTTCCCAAGGCTGGCCTCGCGAATGTCACCGCGACCTACATCAACCTCATGGGATACGAGGCGCCTGCGGAGATGGAGCCCTCCCTCATCGCGGCGAACTAGGTAAATGTGGAGGATGTCTCAGTTCAGATTCAGAGTTGCAATATGATAATTCAGTTTCGTGTCTCTTTTCCCAAACCAGTTGCCCAAACCGCCAAACCGCCAAACCGGAAATAGTCTAACCCGATTTAGAGGAAATACCCATACAAACTCGAGGGACCAGACCAGTTTTCGCACGAAAAAACCCCGGGGCAGTCACGGGAGTGTGATCACGCGAAAAGCAAAAACCTCCACGAAAAAAGTCCGGAAAAAAGAGATTAATCAAACGTCCGCATCGTTGGGATGATGGAAACAACGAACTTCAAGGATGACGAAGAAGCACCGAACGGCTCACAATCATGGCTGCGAGATTTGTGGAGCCAGAAGAACACAACCCAGACTCCGCTTGCTCGAACAATGTCGGGCTCAAGGACAACTCTGCCCGTTTTCTTCGATAGAGAACGAGGCGTGGGCCCGACGGCGTTCTGGTTGAAAGAGCCCCACGCGCTCGCAGCACTGAACTCTGAAGGAGTAGAAGAGGAGACCAGAGAAGCTGAGCTCGCACGTGCTGCACAAGCCGCCCTTGAAGTTGCACAGGTGAGACGTCCGAGAAAAGGATGACCGCCCCATCGCAAATCTTAGATAACTAGCCTTCACCAACATCTGTGACTGCACCTAAGTTGTCATCGTTTGCCGCAGGCTGCATCCCGCGAGCTTTTGAGCGACTTACATAGTGTGACGAGATCCCTCGGCTTCTGGGAAACAAAGCTACATGACGCACCGCGTGGCCTTTGGTGGTTTTTGCTTCTTCAGACCGGACCCGGGTAAGTTTCTCCAAGCAGTCTGTGGAAATGATGCATTGTGAAATGACGTCAACCTTTCTCGCACAACTCCAGGCACTTTCTCGAGGAGCTCTGTTTTGGGGTTGAAGATGCGCTATCGATTTTCGCCTCAATCATGAGAAGGTGCGTGCTTATGATTTCCTATGGGTGCGAAGACCCACTGAAGTTGCCGATGTAACCCCAGGACCAAATGCGAGCGGCAACGTCGGAGGGTGCAAGCAGCGCCACACCTCCGCATCGACACCAAAGTTAGGGCACTGTCAACGATTCAGTTCAATTTAGCTTCCGCGGTCGGGGAAGTTCACAGGCACGCTGGGCTGGTGGCAGCCGCTTGGAGTAACAGCAACTCAGAGAGGTTCGAAGCTGGATATCTGCAGCGCACATTGCACGAGTCCCTTGAAGGACTCTTGAAAACGATGCAAACTGTGAGTCAATCAAAATCTTCGGTGCCAGGCAGTTCCAGTCGACACACCACGCAGCAGGTAAGTTCTTGTCGCTTATTCTGTTGTATTGTAATTGTCATTTTTTCGCCATCACCGGGGCAATTAGTATGCCGATCTTTCAATTCTGAATATTTCGGTTTTGCAGGACGGCCGAGTGCCGGGCAGTCAGAGTCCTTTGAGCAAAGCGGTCAACACAGAATTCTCGAGAAGGCAACAACAATCCAGTTCGAAACTCGGCGATGGTAGACCGGCGAACTTGCCGTTTCTGAAAAAATCGAAGTCGAATAAACAGGTACGACGATTCCTGGTTCTCTGATCCGCGAATACAAGGAAAATCGAAACTGAACTTCGGCAAAATATTGCAGGACGGGAACGACGACATATGGCAGTTGGTGCACCTGCTTGAATGCGAAGGGAGCAGAGCATCTTCAAGTGCGAAAAGTATCATAGCAGCAAATACGAAGCCAGGGAAATGGAAGCGTCGCTGGATATTGTATTCCCTGCTCGCATCAGCTGCCGGCGCGATATCCTATTACACAATCAGAAACAGCCGGATTTGCGGCTCTGACAATTTAGAAAAGTTGATACAGAACATCTATTCAGCTATCAGCCGGTTTTGGAACACGCATGCGGCGATCCCGTTGAAAGAAATTCGTTCCGAGCTTTCTCTCGCTTTTGAACAAAGCAAAGATGTCGTCGGACTCCAACAGCTTGAGGTAATTTCGCTTGTTTAAGTCGATGCTGCATGCGTTTATTCACAATTGTTTTCGTATCAGAGCTCAAAAGCATCGTTGGATCGCATGTTGACGCAATACACAGCACAGGCGACGAAGCCTGGCTACAGCGCCGCTCTTTATCGTGCATATCGGGCTGTTGGCGGAGGAGCAGCTGACGAGGGTTCGTCCGAGCCTCCCGATCCGTTCGCACTTGTCACCGCTCGTGTCGAGGAAGAGTTGAAGAGTCCGCTACAGAACATGCTCGGGGTAATGCGAAGAAACTCTTGAGAAGCTCTGCGTTATTCACATTCTTTTTCACAGGGTGATTTAATGCAGCTCTTGCTGATACAAACGCAAGTTATGAAAGTAGACATGGAGAGCGCGCTGATGCAGATGGACCAGATAATGCGCGCAAATAGATTGAACTTCTCTTTAATGGCGTGCATGCCCGCAGTCCTTGTCGGCTCATCATTCTTTTCGATAACATCAACTTCATTTGGTGAGTTCCTTGCACAAGAGATAATTTCACCATTAATCTGACATGCTACCTTTCCGTAGGCACGAGGACGTATCGTGCGAGGACGCAAAGTCGCGAGGATATGAGAATGCTACTCGGCGAAGCCGAAAGGGCACTTGCCGAACTTACTTACAGCCGGAATAAGAGCTTTGCGAGTGGCATGCTCTTGTATGCTCTCAACACCTTATTCCAATCTGTTCAAAAACATCGTCAGTTTTTTTCGCCTGCGGAGTGGCGATCTGTTCGCTTGGATATCATGACGATGTCAGATAATGAGGTGCCGGTTGAATCAAAACTTAACGCAGTCGCGCGTCTCGCCCGAGTCAAAGTGTTTGTCCCGGAGCCGCACAGAGTGCCACAGATTTAGTTTTGCGAGCAAGGTTCATCTATTTAATTCAGCTAGGAAGACTATTCTATTTTTAATTCAGAGTCGTACGTAACAAACGCGCATGATACGTTGCTTGCATTCATGTTCTGGGAAGTCGCGGAACATGTCAACTAGCTCCTTCCCTAATCCTTCAACCTTGAGTTCACCCATCAGTCTCAGACACGCGTTCACGAGTATTGAAATGGGCTTTGGTGACATTGGTATTCTGTTTGAAATCGAAACAACTTGTATCAGTGCAGCTTGCAAGCTTCGTAGAATTCTTAATCTCTTCGCAGCTGCAGTTCCCTTGTCGTGTTTGTTTGAAATTAGTTTGGTATAACTTTCGACGGCCGTCGTTGCAAGGTGGCGTGAAACAGCTTCTATTTCCAAATCTCTCGTTGGACGTATTATATCTCCGTTCATTTCTTCAACTTTCAAGCTCAGTACGCGCGACAGCAAATCGATGATCATGAGCGCCGAATTATCCCGAGCTCTTTCCTTCTGAATCGATATGTGCACAACTAACTCAGCAAGAAAGCCATGAAAAAGCGAGTCCATTTCTTTCGCCGATACATATGGAATCGTTGCTGCACAAGCCACAAGTAATGCAGAACGGAATTCGCCGACTGTCCTGGTTGATCGTAGGATATCAATTTTGCGGGAAATAACTCTCATTTTTCCCCGGTCCTCTTTTTGAGCTTTCGCTCCAGTTCCATTCATTAGCCATTCCTGAAAGTTCTGGGTTTCAAAAACTCGGAGCTGATTCAATTTTATGAGGTCTGCAAGAGCCTTAGCCAATTGGAGCACACTACTGTGCCGTTGTGTTGCTCCCAACAAACCGTCATCAGACAATCCATGGGACTCAGAAGCTTTAACTTTCGTCGAGGTAGAAGGATTTTCCCGCACTTTCTGCAAGATGGGTTCCAACAAAAGCCGAACCTGCCAGCTTGCTTTTGCAGGAGCTATTTCGTCACAGTCCACGAGTGAGCGCAAGACCGGTGCGGAAAGCTGACTGTGCTGGTCAGCAAGTTCGTCAACGCAACTTCTCAGCAAACTTGCCGCGAGATCACGACTCCGTTCATGAAAGTTCCTAATCGATGGGCCATGGTGTACTGGAGATAAATCCAATCTGGCATCCGTATTCCTCGATTCCAGGCAAGAAGCCAGCGCCAGAAGTATTCCACCAGGAAACGTTGCTTGCAGTAATTTCATGCCCCTCTGGGACAGTTTTGGGTCACCATCTTTGATCACATCACATGCAAACAGAACTGAATACAACATCTCTAGGCCATGATAACTGCTTACTGAGCTGCTCAATAATGCAGGCAAGACGGTGGTGAGCAGTGCTTCACGGGAGTCCATGGCTGCTCGAATAGGAGTTCCAAGAGCGCTCCCAAAAATATCCGGACTGGCTGTCATCAACGAGGCCCGCTGTGTCTGTGTTAACCAAAGTGCAATCCTATTCAAACCGTCCGCCTTGTGCGAGGGGATCACTCTCGAAACGTCCGAAGATTCGGAAGTCGACTTCCGAAAGATTCGAGACAAGGCAGTTAGTATTAGAGCCGGCTTTTCAGGTTGAAGCCGATACGCTAAAAGTCCTGGCAGGTGAGAAACGGCGGCCAAAACCGTGGGAGCTTGAGATGAATGCTTCCTGGCTACAGAGAGAAGGTGCGTCAAAAAACCTTCAGGATCCATATACAAACGATTCCATAGATCGTTGACCATGATGGTATCATCCTTACTTTGGTGTGGGTTAGCAACACGAGTATCGCCGGTGATGCGATTGAGGATGGAGATGAGTTCTCGTCCCGTTGAGTCTTTTTGGTCGACATCGCGAAAAGAGATTCTGGCTGTCTGAAACCGATCAGATGATAACAACAATGCTCCTGTCATTTGGCCACATTCATCACACTCAACCAGAGCTCTTCTGGTGACATGTTTAATCGCTGATGAATCCGAAACAGCGTGTACCCACATTCTTATTGCGCGCTTACACAAGGTAGCCTCGGCAGACAAACCTCTAACGGCACTTGATCCGGACTGGAATCGATCCTTTGACACCTTTCCTCTCAATTCTAGATCTCGGTTCGATTTGTGGAGGTGTAGCTCTGAATGTATTTCGTCGAGTTCAGCCATGAGATGCCTTGCCATATGCGGGGGAATACGCCCAAGTTTTACCAACAGAAGTTCTTCGAACCCCAAGGCTTCCACAGCCCTGGCGAACTGGGTAGTGGAAAGTTTCCATCCAGCTCTCTCCGAAAAATAATCTTGTTGCACTGCAAGTGACATACGATTGGCCCACGCGAAGAAAAGGGCATCGAACAAAAGAGACTCGGTGTTTCGGAAGCCTCCGCGTGTAGCCTCAAAGATGTTGTCCAGCGAAAGTGTCGCTGTCTTCCCACCGGACTCAGCAGCACGACGGTGCGAGTACTCGAACCAAGGCGCCAGTCTTCGCTCGACATTTAATACGTCAACGTCAGCTTCTTTCATGTTGCTGACCAGCGCGAGAAACGAGCTATGGTATTTACTGCCCTGGTGAACCATCTCGTGCCTGACACTTGCGATTTTCCTTCCTGTGGCTCCACTAGTCCTCCTTTGCCGTTTGCATGTTTTTCCGACCTCGAATCCAGGTTATCACCTTCTTTGGGAGCACGTAGACGCAAACGACGAAAATCAACGCAAGTAAAACGAAGTCCTGCGCGCAGAAAGGGTGGTGAGATCCTGAGAACTTCCCAACCCTAGCTAGAGCCCAGAGGGAAAGGATTCCGGGCGCGATTGTTTGGTGACCGGAGTGCGTGGACGGACCGTTTGCGTCAATACATAGACGTTGGCGAAGTCACCGCTCATCTATAAACTGCACCTTCAGCCGAGTCCAGACCTTATCGTCGCCTCTGCTTTTCAGCGACGGCTTGGTGTTCGCTCTTGTTTAGCAGCTGACATCTTTGAAGTGCCTATTTTCTCCGAGCTCGAAGGGCAGTACAAGTAACACGATCGTGTTTCCCGCGGTTTGATTTTGCGCTTTTTCGACCCTTTTTCCAAGCTCCTTTTTCCATCATTTCGCAGTACTTCAGAGTTCGGTTGGCACTGTTTATTTTTTTTATTATCAAATCGAGACCCGGGTCGGGTTTTGGAGGAGATTTCCATGCCCTTTCGGGAAATGGAAAAGTCAGTTCCGTTTCCCAAAGGACCGCGTGGGTATCGTGGGATCATCCGGCGGGACAGGAGCACCCACGAGCTGCGGACTCGCACCCGCCGCTGGCCGCAATAATCGTCGGGGTATCGCGCGCCCATTTCAATAGGGGCCCGCCGCCTGTAGGTCTTCACACCATTCGTGATGGGCTGGATAAACGTCCCGGACGGGACAGACTACGTCCTTCGCAACACCCACGTGCCCGAGTGCGTCGTTAGTGGTTCGGGGGAGCTGAGCTCCGATCGCGACGGACTCGTGTTTGTTGACATCGAGATCCGTGGCGGAAACATCGCCTCGATAACACCGGTGGAGGATCAAGCGCCGTCTGATCTCACCGAAGTTGACTTGGACGGGGGAATGTGCTGGCCAACGTTTGTCGACATCCACACTCACATTGACAAGGGACACACGTGTGAGCGAACACGGAACATGTCCGGGTCTTTGGCAGGAGCTGACGATTCGTGCGCGAAGGACGAAGTTTTCTGGGACCACGACGACGTGTATCGACGAATGGAGTTCAGCCTGAAATGCGCCTACGCGCACGGGACGTCAGCTATTCGCACGCACATCATGAGTGGCCCAGTTCAGGGTGCCATCGCGTGGCCCGTGTTTGAGGAATTGCGCGAGGCATGGCGGGGCAGAATTGAGCTCCAGGGCGTGTCGCTGGCAATTTTGCGCTTCTTTCGTGACGAAGAAGCTGGAGCGGCGCTTGCGGACCAGGTCAAGGCACACGGCGGGATACTCGGTGCAGCCGTGTCTTGCACAGACCGAGGTGGGCATCCTGACGACGTTTACACAACCTGCGGTGAAGAGATGCCCGCCTTACTGGATACGATATTCAGACTGGCTAACGAGCGAGGGCTAGACCTTGACTTCCACGTCGATGAGAACGGCAACGAAGTTTCCAAGGGAATACTTCACATCTCTGAAGCTGCTATCCGCAACAACTTCAAGGGCAAGGTGGTGTGCGGTCACTGTTGCTCTCTCGCTGCGCAGTCTCCGGCAGAACTCGTGCGCATATTCAAAACTGCTCGTGAGGCAGGAGTATGTGTTGTATCCCTCCCGATAGTGAACGAATGGCTTCAGAACAGAGATGTGCGTGGACTTTGCACGCCGACGAGACGAGGCGTGACCACGCTGAAGGAGCTCGACGACGCCGGTGTGCCCGTTTGCCTCGCCAGCGATAACACCAGAGACCAATTCTACGGATACGGCGATCTTGATATGCTGGAGATTTTCAGGGAAGGTTGCAGAATCGGGCACTTAGATAGACCCATCCATCGATGGCCACTCGCGGTGACGACGCGTCCGGCTGAGATCATGGGTCTGAGTGAGCACCACGGCCGCGTGGCAATCGGAGGCAAGGCAGACCTCGTCCTGTTCCGGGGTCGGTATTACAGCGAGCTGCTGTCGCGACCTCAGCTGGATCGTGTCGTGCTCAGGGGTGGAATCCCCGTGACGGATGAGTTGCCAGACTACAGAGAGCTCGACGACGCGATCAAAGTTCCACATCGGAAAAGAGCAAGAATTTTAATCTGAACCATCGAAGGTATTTTTCAACCTGCAACAATACTCGTAGACGAACGGCCGGCACTCGAATGCCTTCCTTGATTTGCTTACTTTTTCTTTTCGCCGGCGCACTCTCTATGAGTATTCAATATGGAATAAAATTCAAAGTTGGCTGATGTGAGACACACTAGGCACCCTGAGGTGCCGAGGGATGACAGAGAAACAGTCTGAACTTTTTCGCACCGAATAATATCTGAAGATTTTTCTCCATTTTTTTGAATCGGTTGCCCTGCTTTTTTGTTGGCGGCTCCCCAGTCTGTTTAAAAAGTGTAAACG
>Ga0115006_10001720_pt1 | contig 13922 bp, 15 predicted proteins | sample ArcOceMetagenome_3_FD_88943 | JGI IMG/M metagenome (GOLD analysis project Ga0115006, IMG submission 88943) | Marine eukaryotic phytoplankton communities from Arctic Ocean - Arctic Ocean- Svalbard ARC20M Metagenome | ecosystem: Environmental > Aquatic > Marine > Oceanic | place: Arctic Ocean...
GAGAGAAAACGTTCTATTATATGATGGTTCGTGGACGCTGCGACACTTCGTCCTCGTCACACCCGTTCATCGCAATGCTCTCCAAGCTGTTCGAAACCGAGGTGCGGCGCGCGCGGGCGCAGCGCGGCGGAGGGGTGGTGGCGGCCTGCGGTGGTGTGTGCAATACCGGCGGCCGTGTGCAACCAGCGCGACCGGCGGCAGCGCCCGGGGGGGGGGTAGGCACATGTGCAGGACGCCCTGGCGGCAGCTGCGGAGTCCGGACGCAGCGCGCAGGGGCGCAGCGCGGCGTATCCGCGCTGGTGCTGGCGGCGAGGGTCGGCATGAGCGATCACCTTTGCACTGACGAGTGCTTGCACACGCCGAGGGTGCGGCGCCCGCCTGCGCGTGGGTGTCCGTGCGGGGCCCCCGCTGGCGGTGCGCGTGCGAAGGGGCTAGCCGGCCCGCGCCCGCTGGCGCTAAAGACGCCGTGCGCGAGGAGCGCCGGCGTGCAGGCATGCGGCAACGGGCGACGGTAGCTGTTGCGTCTCTCCCTGTGACGTGGCGGTGTGGTGGCCCGGTGCGCAGAAGCTCGGCCTCTTCCCGTCGGCCCACGCCATCGCCATGGGCGACAAGGAGTACCACGGTGCCGTCAACATCGGCGCCACCATGAAGGCCCGCTACAACGCCTGGCAGCACAGGGTGAGCATTGGTGCCGTGCGAGCACGGGTGCACGCCGCGCTGCGTCTTGTGCCCTGCGCAGCTCTAGCCTCGGATGCGCGCAGCGTGCTCGCGCGCGCCTGTCTGGGGTTGGGGCGTGCTCAGAGTGCGCTGGCTGTGATCGCGTGCACGGATTCCTGCGCACGTATTCTAACGTTCACGGGGCGCAGGGCTGGTAAACATCGAACGAAACGTTCGCGCTGCGCCTGCAGACAGTCACACCGGGCAGGGCCGGTGAGCCCTTGCGGGCTCGCTGGGGCAGCGGCATTTGGGGGGGCGTCAGAAGCCGTCGGGGCATCAGCAGTGCGCTGGGCCCCTGAACGGCATCGACATCAGTGTTGATCCGGGACCGCATGCCATGTGGCACGCACCCTGTCGCACCTTGGTATTTTTGGGCCAATAAAGCTCGCAAACGACCTTGCAGCATGCAGTGATTGGACAGCCGTGGCAGCGCAGGGCGACTCCATGCTGATAGGGTCCGGCTCGCACCATGCAGGGTGTTGCACGATATCGAGCCGCACTCGCAGTAGTATACATTTACGCGTTGGAAAGAATAAGTAGCGGAAAGAATAAGTAAGCGAGCTGTCAAGCACAGCACAGATCGGCGAGCAGATCAGTCGTCGTCGCTGTCAGGCGGCTCGGGGCGGTCAGCTTCAGTCTCGGCCTCGGACAGACCGCGCTCGCCCTTGCTCCCGCGGCTGGTGGACACGCGCCCACTCGCAGCCCCCTTGCCCTTGCTCTTGCTCTTGCCGCCGCCGCCGCCGCCGCCGCCGCCCTCATCTTCCTCGTCGCTGTCAGAGTTGCCTGCGCCCCCGCCAACCCGCCCCCCCCCGCCTTCGCCTCCCATCTCGCTCCCCTCCTCATCATCATCACCCCCTTGCTGTACGCCCTTTTCGAGGTCGTCATCATCGACGCCCTGCGAACCAGAAGCGCCCTTGCCCCGAGCTTTGGTGCTCTTGCGCGCGGCAAAGAAGGAGGCCACCGCGGCAAGGACGGCGTCTAGGAGTGTGGGGCGCATGAGGCGCTTTATGACGCGTTTCTTGGCCTCTTTGTGGAACTTGCGCCGCTCCGCTGCGCCCACCTTTTGCTCGGCCTTCCACTCCCGCCTCTCCGCCTGCACACACAGCCATCGCGCACGTTAGGGTTTAGGATTAGGGCTTACGGTTTAGGGTTGGGGCCTCCACATCATGACTGTGATCGGGCCCGCAGACCGCTACTATAAGTAGTGTACACGTAGCGCGAAGCGTTTTCGGCTCAGGCATCTACAAAAATGATTATGACTTTGACGGAGGTGACTAAGGTCTGCAAATGACGTGTGCGCAAGGCTTGCACATAAGGTCTACGCTCCACTGCTCTATGCCAGGGCCTAACGCTGCGTCACATTCGCCCACTCCATCCGGTCAGGGCATCAAACTACTGAGTCGCACCTTCCATTCCGACGCAACTTTGCGCCCGAGACCCTTGAACTCCTTGGTGCGGTCGCGCTTTCGATCGAGCTCCTCGTGGTGCTTCTTCGAGGCCTTGAATTCCTGCATCAGCGTCTGTGTCGCGCAGCACGCATCATGCGCGCGTGCGTGTGTTTGTGTCATGCCTTGCAACTTTTGCTCATCTCCTTGCGCGCGCTCTCTCGCACGCGCCACACTTCCTGCAGCCACCCATGCGCTCTCCCACACAGTGACGCACACACCTGCGCAGCCTCTTCCTGTTTCTTTTTGAGCATCTTGGCCTTCTCCTTGTTCGACATGGTCTTAGCTGCTCCGCTCGCCTCGGCCACTGCAATGTCGGCGGCTGTTTTTGCGCGTGCACGTGTGCGCACGTGAATGCCCGCGTGCATGACAGCGTGCAGGAATGCAGGGGGGTGGGTGAGTCAAGACCGGGACGTCGACACAAGGCTCAAGTCACCACGTGGGGCCAGCGCACAACAAAGCACAGAGATGGCCATTGGAACGCAGCGCGTCGTCGGCAATAGCTAGATCATACCATTGATATCAACAATATTCAATCCCATATTAGCTAGATAAAAAAAGACGCACCAATAGCAGCAGCCTTGCGTGCCTCGTCATCGTGGGACGCCCACTTGCCGTCGGCTGCATGCAGCGCTTCGGGGGTGCTGTGTTCGCGCTTGATCACGTTTGCGGCCACCCAGCGCTGCCACACATGACATGCCCACGTCATTTCCCTGTGTCAACCCATACCACGGCAACATGCCACTGCACGCGAGGGAGAAAAGGCACGAACGAGAGTAAACAACGCAAAATGGGGAGCGCCAGCGGGCACCAGGACCTGGCGTAAAATGTTCCAAGCTTGGTCGATTGCTAAGCCATTGACGCGCCTCGTCACATCGAACTTGATTGACTGCGCACAAGAGTCGCCTCAATAAATCAGCCCCTCTGTCATCAGAGTTTATGACTCTCTGTGCATGGGAGTTTATGAGGGAAAGCGCAAGCGCGGACTTTCCTCTCCTCCTTTCACATCCAGCTGCGTGTATGCGCGTGTGCGTGTGCGTGTGCTTGTGCATGTGCGTGCGCGCGCCCTCCTTCTGACACTTGAAACGCGGGCGCTGCCCGATGCCGGCAAATATGTAAAGCTTACACATATGAAATGCTTACCCGAACAAAGCCAATTTCCTGCTCATACCAGATGGAGATGGTGGGAGCAAGCCCGTTCCATGCCGAGTTGTCCTTCTCCACCCACTGCCCAGATGATGGCGCCGGAATTTCCAGTCAACGCTCAAAATGTCAGCAATACGCTTGCGTGTGCGCACGCCAGGCGCAAATCGTCACACACGTGTACAGCAGGACCTGCACAAGGACAATGGTGCAATACTCATCGGGCTTTCGATGGCCATGATCCAATGACCCAGGCAACACCTGCCATGCCATCGCACCGTTACACCCCCTTCTCCCGTCCCCAAACGTCAACCATTTCAATCTGTTGGCACCTTGATTTTGGCTGTGCCCCCCAAACCTTCCTACGTTCCACTAAGGCCCCTGCTTTCAAGGTTTGTCCCCGCCACTTGCGCGCAACAGGCAGAACACACCTGACGGCGGAAGGTCTTTTTCGTCACTTGCTTATCTTTAATGTACATCCAAAATTGGTCCTCGTCGAACGGCATCAATATCTCAAACCGGTGGCAGATCCGCCCCATTTTTTCACTGCCATGCGGCACCATCCATCCCACACGCGTGTTCTCCATCGTCCTATTCCGCCGTTTCAGCGTAAAGAATCTGCATCATGCACGGCGCTGCAGAGTCAGTGTGCGTTGTATGCAAGCAGACGTGTCGCGCGCAGCTTTTGCTCAAGCTGTCATTGCGCGGCAGATTAGGGAAAGGTACGGCGAGTAGCGTCACGGGAGCCGCAGCAGCAAAAAACAAAAACAAACTGCGTTCCGGACTTTTGAAAGGCGCTCACGTAAACAAATCCAGGAAGAACATGGCCGCCAGCGCTATGCCCGCCACACTGCTCCCCGCGATCCCCGTTACACGAGAAGACACAGTTGATGTGCAAAGATGGAAGTCCACACACGCGCATGCAGTGAAGTGCACGCATGCGATTTCATGGGCAAGAGCATAAACGGTTGTGCACCTGAGCATTAATAAGTATGGGCTATCAATGTGCCATCGTTGCCAGGCATTGACCCAGGGGCACCGCTCCGAGTAGATGCGACCTGGCGGGGCAGATGGCTAGCATGGTAAACATTTGGCATTGGCTATACACTGAGTTGAGGAACTTGTGCTTCGCTCAATAGTAAATAAGAGCGGAAGAGGTAGTTGCGGACTGCTCCGCACTTGTCAGCATGAACACTGAGCAGGTGCTCTGTGTCAACTTTGCGTGACAGAAAGATTGCTGTTCGGGATGGCACGGACAGTAGTGTGAAACTCCCAGACACCTGGGAACCTCGGACTGTCTACAATAAACACCCTGAAAATGAAACTCTAAAAACGCGTGGCTTCGTAGGTGTGGCCTACTCAGCTCCCAGCAGGCCACGCGCGTGGCCTACTCAACTCGCAGCAGGCCACGAATGGTAGCACCAGAGTTCCTGCTGGCCACGCGTGGCCAGCAGCAGATCCCCTGCTGGCCACGTGCCCGGGGCGCGTGGCTTCGGAGCAGTCAGTCCTCCGAAGCCACGCGTTTTTGGGGTTTCATTTTCGCGGGTTTAGGATTTAGACAGTCCGAGGTTTTGAGGTGTCTAGGAGTTTCACTGGGCAGGGTGCTCACCGGGTTGTTCATAGTAGTTGTACAAATAGAATTTTGTTGCAGCCCACACAGGCGGCAGCTCGACAGCGATTTCCTTGATCATGGGCAGCATGTTGCACCCAAATAGGCCTGCCGCACAAAAAAATGCCACTCAGTGCATAGGAGCTTTGTCTGCAGTGCTGAGCAAAAGACCACTTGCTAAGAAAAAAGAACACGGCTGGCCTAAATCAAGGCCAGCACACGAGTGTGCATTACGCACATGTCACACGTTTAGTGTGACATGTGCGACACACATTTTTGTACGAACAACTACACACTTTTAGTGTGACACACGTGAGTGTAGTTGTTCGTAGAACAACTACACTCACGCGGCTGGAGGATTCGCGGCGGCCCCCCCGGCGGCGGCGCCGGCTCCTGTTGGGCTAGGGACTCGTGACAACGCGGCGCTAACAATCTGCATGATTTCATATTTTGGAGGATTCGCACAGCACCTGTGCGGTATTTCCCCCCCAACTTCACAAGGAGAAGAATGCCAAAGATGTACTGGACCAACCACGCGTTGCGCGCTTTTCTGTGCGTCTGCTTTGTTTCTGTCAACATTACATCACAATCAGCATTGTGGTCGTTGTCGCGCGATACAGTCTGAAGGGCTTGGCATGCATGTGAATGTGCGTGCGCCCAGAAACTCACCGACACAAAGAACTGATGCCATGTTGTTAGTACGGCGAATTGAATGGTAAAGATTGTGCTTGTTGATGAGATCGGTGAAGCGCCGGATATAGCCGACCTTGCGGAGGGCGTCGGTCATGAGACCCTGCAGCGCTTTCACGCGTGCCAGCACTGAAGTCTGCCAGCTCCTGCAGCGGAGAGCTCGGTATATTCGTATGCCCACTTCATCGCGCGGCTCCGGCGGCATCAGCGCCTTTTGCACTGCCTGCTGCAGCTGCTTGATAACAAGGTCGAGAATGGTGATTTCAGAGGAGGCGCGAGACATCAGGAATTGAATGCGGCCCACATTGTAGGGTGTCGATTCAATGTCGTGCGTCAAATTCATGGCCTCGTCCAGCATCTGGAAAATGTGGCTGAAACGCTCGTAGACGGTGCCGGCCGACATCATCATGGCCTGCAAATTGCAATACGGCACAACAAAGGCGTCGTACTCGTGCGCTTTTGGGCCTACCAGCAGCAGACCAAGGGTTCCAATGAATATGAAGTGCTGCTGGGTGAGGTCCATGCCCAGCCGCACTTGACCTGCGCATTTTTCCCGTTCACAATCAGGCGTCAGGTGCAGGCTGCACACAGAGCATCAGTAAATGCCTCTGGTGCCGAGGGCTCAGACGCACGCTCGATGCTGGCATTGTCTCATGCAGAATGATAGCTGCACACCTATGATCTGCGCGATCTCATTCTCGTGGTCTTGGCCATCGAGATACTGCGCATAGGTCGCGAAGTAGGGTTCAATGGATTTGGCCACGTACGCGCAGTACTTGAGCCGCACGTCCGAGTGACCCTGATAGAGCGCTTCCATTTGCTCGCGCTGGTACTGCGTCATCATGTCGTCTAAAATTGTGGAGGAGTCTTGAACCACGTCTACCGCCATCCGTGTCAGCAGGTCTATGGACAGGTTGTCTGCTTTTCTCGTCATCATCGAGTCAAGCTGCAGGCCGAACACGACATTCCCCCGTGTGGAAATGTGAATGCCAAAAAACTCCACCTGCACAATGCCTTCCTCCTCGGGGTAGTTGATTTCTGCCTCCACATTGATGTGGTGCATGAGGTCGTAGTCAAGGATCTTCACATGCGTCAGGCCAGCAGGCACGTTCAGCACGAGCTGAGATGGCTCCGTGTCAATCGTGGCGCTAAACATGCCGTGGTGATTGCGGTCAAGTGCACCTAGATTCATGCACATGTGCGCTATGGAGTTTTCTCCAAATGGGACCCACTCGACCAGCAGGTAGCGAACTTCTGCAAGAGTAATCGCTTCCATCAAATCTGCGTCCTTCATGTTGGACATGCCTGCGAAAGCCTCCTCTGCACGCGGACGATTGTCTGCGATGGGAATGGGGGTGGGTGTATGTGAGGTTGCAAGCGTGCGCGTCCGAATCCTCCAAAATATCAAATCGAATCCTCCAAAATATCAAATCCCATCTCTCTCCCTCTCCACATCAAATGCGGATTGTTAGTGCACGCCGCGTGAGTGTAGTTGTTCGTAGCACAACGGCGGCGGGCGGAGCCGGCGCCGCCGCCGGGGGGCCCGCCACGAATCCTACAAAACGTGAGTGTAGTTGTTCTACGAACAACTACACTTTTCAAGTAAGTTGTTCGTAGAACAACTACACTCACGTCCACGTGTCATTGCCAGCGCGCGCCAACATCGACGTGCTCTCTATCTCTTCATACGCACCGGTCGTTGGCTGCAGCCCCCGGCGCAGAACAGTGGGAATGTACGGGCTGGAGACGTACGACACATCCTCGACCTCGGTAATCGTCGAGTAGCGGTAGTAGCCAGTCTTGTCTGACTTGAGGGCGAAGAGGTCCTTGTGCGGGTTCCAGGAGATCTGCACCATGTCCTTGTATGTGTTCTGGTCGTCGGGCACATAGACCACGTGGCGCAGCTCGTCGAAAAGCGCCTGCGGCACGGCCTTCATCATGCCGAGGCCGGCCACGGACACCTGGAAGGCCGTGCTCGGCTTGTAGTCCTCCGTGTACATCCTCACGGCGCGGATCATGCCGGTCGAACGCAGGTCGTCTATGGCCGCCGCGGCCTCCTGACTGAGATTGAGCCACACCCGCTTGGACTCGCCCCGGTAGGAAATATTTGAGAGGACCGGGGCGTAGTCGAAGTCGAGCACGCCCGCCGCGATGCACTCGTAGATGAGCACGTTGAGCGCGGTGGAGCGCACCCAGGTCTCCTTCTCGCCGGGCTTCAGCGCGCACCGCCCGTACAGCGAGATGAGGCGGCACAGCAGCACGTGCTCCGTGGTCCAGGCAAAGTCCGTGCCCGCCTCGTCTGAGATGATCTGCGCGAGGTCGTGCACCGGGCGCTTGCCATCGTCTCCCTTTTGCTCCTCATCGCTCTCGCTGTCGAAGTCAAAGTCGTCAAAGTCGTCATCCATCCTCGCGGATCCCCGCCGCGCCGCGCGCGCGCCGCGCCGCGCGCCCGGCTACTGCCGTCTGGCGCGCGCGCGCGCTGCGGCGCAGACGCGCGCGCCCCCGGGCCGCCCGGCCGCTGCTCCCATGGGCCCGTGTGTGTGCCGGTCAGTTGAACCGGGATTTCATGTTCCAGAGAATGATGTGACTTGGATGGCGAGTTCGTGGCAGCAGCCAGCTCGTCACTGCTCGTGTCCGGGAGTGCGGGCGAGGCCGGGTTGGGACACCGCGAGCCGGGAGCCGCGTGAGCGGCGTGAACGCGCGGAGGCGTGTTCGCACACATACCCACCGGTCAGCGCGGCCGACGGCGGCAGCACGCATGGCGGCGGCCGGCGACCCAGTCATCGAGGACATCTCGGGTGCGCCTGCGCCCCCGCTGAGGCAGGGCTGCGGGCGGTGACGCGCGACGGCGCCCGCGACCGCCCGCGCCCGCTCCCGCGCCCGCGCCCGCGCCGCGTGTCTGTACCGCGTGTCTGTGCACCTGCCCTGTGCGCTGAAAGCGGCGCCCGCGGCCCCGCAGGCCAACGGGAAAAGCACAAGGAGCTGCACGGGACGGTGTGCATCTACTCGCCGTACCTGAACAGGATCAAGACGATCCAGGAGGGGCGCCGCATCCCGGTCGCAGCCGCCGTTGAAGACCCCACGGCATGGGAGATCCTCGAGGTGCCGCTGCCGCGCGCCGAGCCCGAGACGCGTTCCGCCTGCTCCGCCCACCCTCGATGCGGGCAGCGCTGCCCGCCGAGGCGCTGCAGCGTGCAGCACGCGGCGGCTGCCGCAGGCACGCCTTGTGCCTGACGGCCGCATGTGTTGACGAGCAGGTGTGCAAACGCATCTTTCCTGAGGGCTGTGTCGAGGGCGAAAACAAGGGCTACTCGCGCGATTACGAGGCCCAGTGGCCGCCCATGCGCGGCAGGATCAGGGTGCGCCTCTTCGACGCGGAGGGCAAGCCCACCAACCCCGACATTACAACGCGGAAGCAGCTGTTTCTCAAGGTTGCGGAACTAATCCCCAGGATGCCCTCCCGGCAGGCCGGCTACGTCGATCCGCACACGCAGGTCCGTCCCCGCCGCCGCGATGCGCCATTCGCAGTCTCTCTGCCCTCTATCGCCACGGCGGCTTCCTGCTACGCAGAGCGCCGCCCGCCCGCCCGCGACCCTGCGCCCCAGTCACTCCCGATGACGGTGCACGCCCTGCATAGCTGGCGGCGGGGATGCTGAGTGGCAGCGGGGGCAAGCGCGGCTCACGCCACGGTGTTTTCTGCAGGCGGCGCTGGGGGCCGCAGAGGCCAAAATCGCCGGCGCCCTCAAGAAGAACACTGGCGGGTCCAACAAGAAGAAAAAGGGCCAGAAGAAGTAGCGGCCGCGTATCGCGCAAGCCTCATGAGCTGGTGATGAGCTCATGCGCGCGTCTCCAACGATGCCTGGATCGCTGGAATCCTCCAATAAACGCCTCCGCAACTGCGGGGTGCCTCCATAGCCACAGACGGCTCACCGGCCTGCGTGCATGGGTCTGGCCACCTCCACTAGCGAACGCGGGGAACGGGGAGGATGTGAGCAAGGAGGTTGGCCCTCGCCCACATCGCCACTGATTCTATTTCCCGCCGGCCCTCGGACAGTTGGCCGCCCTTGCACACGCCAACTTTTTGGCGCCAGAAAGATCGCCCACCCAAATGGGCCGAAGGCCCGGGCCCGGGGACACTCCCACCCATTCCCCCCATGCGAAGAAAAGTGTTACGATCCCAGGAGTTGCCCGCTGCCAGGAGTTGCCCGCTGCTCTTTGCCTCACTGGCGAAGAAAAGTGTTACGACGGCACGGCGCGCAACTGGGTTGCCGTGCCGTCAACCCAGTTGCGCGCCCGCGTGCCGATCCAGTCGGTCGCGGAGTGGCGGCCTTGGAGGCCTTGGGAGGCCGCCGCTCCGCGGACCAAGGCCAACGGCGCGGGACATTTGCGCACTTGCGGCTCCGCAAGGCCCAGCCTGCAGCTGGGCCCGGGCCGCGGCCAGAAGTTGCCGCTCGCTGTGAGCGTAGTTGTGAGCGCGCCGTGCGCGTGAATAGATCGATCGATTGAGCGCGCCGTGAGCGTGAATAGAATAGTTGTCGCTCACGCGCGCTCACAACTACGCTCACGGCTCGCAACTACGCTCACGGCGCGCTCACAAGTACGCTCACGGCGGCGCCAACTCCTGGCGCGAGATAATCCCGAACCCGGAGCAGGGTTGGTCAAACGCGCGCAGCGCGTTTGCCCGAGCGCCCTGACCAGTGCGGAAAGTGGGCGGCGGCGCGTTCGCCCTCTTACCCCCTCTCCCCTCCCGCTGGGCCGGGCCGCCGGGTCAAGGCCCCCGGGCCGCAGCCCGGGCCCAGCTCCGGCCCGGGGCCCAGCCCAGCTCCGGGCCCAGCGGCAGGGGGGAATTATAATACGCACCAAAAGTTACTGTAAACCATGGACTCCGAACCAAAGATTTTTAAGTTTTCACATCCAAGTGGTGATTGCCGACCTTTGGTGCGGAGTTGGACTTGCGGTTGCAGCGGCTCGGGCGGCGGCCGCCTGCAACCGCGGGCGATGATCGAGCCGTTTGCGTCGAGGCCGATGCGGAATGCACCCAACCGTGAAGATACGGTGCTGGTGCGGGCGCGGGAGGGGAGGTCGAATGCTGGTGGCTTGGTGGCCGAGATCCCGGCGGTGGGGGCCTGGCAAGACGGCGGAGCGGACTGGGTGCGGGGCTCGCACAACAGGATGACAGGCGCGGGGATCTCGCCCGCGGATCCCGCTGGCCCAGCGTCCGCGGCGCAGCACGAGGAGAAGCTCCCTCCCGACTTCGTGGACGTCTTATGCCAGGAAGCTCGGCAGCTGAGTGTAAAGAGATCAGCAAGCGAGCGAAGCCTGCTCGCGCTTGCGGAGACGCCTAGCAGTAGCCCCTCGCACCATGAGCCGGCCGTATTTCAGTTCACGTGGGCCTGGATGCGTGTTGGCTTTGTCATGTGCGTCGCTTTATCGGCTTCTCCGGTGTTCCTTGGCGTCAAGTACTCGCTCCTCGTGTTCAGCATCCTCACGTGGATTCTTCTTCTTGTCGTGGACACGGATGACAGCGTCGCTCGCACTGAAGACGACGCGCGTGGCTGCCAGCAGGAGGAGGACCAGGAACTGCTCTTCCCGTTTTAAGGCACTGGGCTCGGCAAGGGGGGTGTTGGAGGATTAGCAACGGACACGTGTCACACAACTGAGGGTCCAGCGAGAGCTTAACTGTATTCTTTCCATTTTTATTGTTTGCAAGTTGGCCAGGCGTCCGGAGTCCCCGAAACGCCTGCTGATGTTGCCTGCCCAGAACGTTCTGGGCAACATAATGGGTGGTGCCGGCGCCCGGGGCAATGCGCGACGGGCATTGCCAACAGTGCTTGGTCAAAATTAAAATGTCTTTAAAAGAATTTCCCTGTGTGAGCATTCCAAATGGAATTGGACTAACCTAACCCTAAACCCTAACTTCCCTTGACAAGAGAATTTCCGGGGTGTCATTACGGCAACTTTGAAGAGACTTTCCCTGTATATATACAGGGTTGATACCGTCTAGACGGTAAGGGAGCAGGAATATTGCAGACTCGGGCGGTAGCTGCGCGTCCTTGTCAGTGACGTCAACTTTCCCTCTTGAGAGAATTTTCCCGTTACGGGTGTATGTATAATGATCAAATTCCCCGTCAAGAGAACGGCCACCTTTAGCCTGAGAGCTGTTTCTCTTAGGAGGCGGTCTGTAGCGCTGTAGAGGGCGTCAGAAAGTGACAAAGGCAGCGGCCGCGCCGACGCTCGCGGAACTCCCCCCAACACCCACCGCCTCGACCGGGCAGGCTTGGCGCAGAGGCTGCTGACGTCCTAAGAAGCCCTGGCGAAAGGAGTGACGCAACTCCTTTTCATCCAACTCGGGGTGCGAGGTGCTGCGCCGCAGCTTCCGCGGCCGAAACGCGTCCTGAGCCTGGTCCTGCCCGCCCTTGCCCTCCGTTCCAGCGGCGTGCCGGCGTGGCAGGCGGAAGTGCGCGTCATTTTTGTGCTCCATGCCCTCCTTGAGCTCGGCGCCCCCAGCCGTGACAACCTGCGCTGCGACACCCGCCAAAAACACGGCGGGAGATGCCGCGCGCCGCGCAACGTGCGTCGCCATGTTGGCGAGGCCCCTTCGTGCCCTGCTTGCGCCTTGGCGCGTTGCTGCCAGCTTTCTGCCCACTCCCCTCCCCATTCCCACGGCGGCTACAGCACCGCCGGCCGCGAGCGAGGAGGCAGCCAAAGCATCATCGCCGGCGCCCTCGTCACGCCCAGTGTCGATGACGATGGACTTGCCCATTTCCGACCACTCGTCTGCCTCCTCTCCGTCTTGCCACCACACGCTCTTGCTGCGCGCAGGCATGGCGCACGGCATCGGGGACGCAGGCATGGCGGACGCAGACGCGGGGCTGGACTCGGACGATTCGTACGACGGCCACATCCAGTTGGTCCACGAATCCAGCGTGTCGGAAAAGTATCCAGCTGAAGAGTCCTCCGGCATCGGAGGGTACGGGTCGTGTAGGGTGGCGCCGGGCACCGTCTGAGAACCGCCCGTCCACCACACGCCCCCGCCGTTGGGAGACTCCTCCCTCGCGCGACGCTGCGCCTCCAACTCTGTCAGCGACTGCTCGAGCGTCACGGTCCCTGACTTTGCGGCGGACAGGAAGAGGCTCTCTGCGAAGGACTCGAGCTGTTTCTGGATAGTTTTGCCTAGGACGCCGCTTATGCTGACGCTCATGCTCTGCTCGAAGATGGTCCAGTCGGGGTTGGCGGGGTGGGCGCGCATGCTCGAGGACCGGTGGGCCTTGACGATCGATTCCAGCACCTTGTTATCGCAGCTAGAGTCGGAGTACCGCTCCTGCATGTTGATCCGCTGGTCCTCCTCAAAAATAAACATCTCGTCGCGAATCAGCTGCGCACGCGCGAGGGTGCACCCTTCAGTCAGCCCCTGCCGCAGCCGTGTCCCTGCGACGCCCGCACCGCTCGCGCCGCGGGGGCAGCACCGGCAGCGCTGGCAACATGGCAGCATGGTACCCACCGTCTTGCGAATAAGGTAGGGGAGCGGGTTTTTCGTGTACAGGGTCTTGATCCGGTGCTCCTCGGTGCCGATTGTCTGGACACGCACCTCCTCCTTGATGAAGTTGGGGTCCGGCGGGCCGCCCTCCCAGACCTGCAGCACGGACTCAAACGGAAACTGCAGGACGCAGGAGAAGACGGCGGACCTGCCATCGCCCTGCTCGACGTCCGTCTCCCCGGCGTCGCCGAGCGCAGGGGTTGCGGGCACGGCGTCGGGCGCCAAATCAGGCGCCACCTCGGCGAGTGATTCGCCCGGGGGGGAAGCCGCCGGGAGCGACGAGACGAACCCGAAGGCAAAGGTCGCCGATGAGAGCAAGACAACAGCCAGGAGCTGCGCTCGCTGCGCCGCGGTGGTCGGCAGCCGCCAGCCCATGCTCGACTGTTGCACGCGCCCTTGTGCTAGACCCGCTTTGGCTCAAGCAAGAGTGAAGTCGGGGAGAGTTGGCCAAACCACACGTGTTTCACGGGGGAACGGGTGAAACCTAAGGTTTTGGATTCGTGGCCGGGCTTGGCAGATCCAACACAGGCCATTTGGATTTTGTACCAGGATCTGCCCGTCAGACTTTTATTTCATTTTTTATCACTTGAGATACATCACATATCTCAGGCTCTCGCGGGGCACGCCAGCGGCGGGCCCGCGCGCGGCCCCGGCGGCGAGGGCGCGGCTCGGGGCGCCCACGGACGGGGCGCAACGGGGCGGGGCGATCGGACGCGCGGTGCGGCGACGAAACGCCGAAACGCACGCGCAACCGCGTTTTGGGCGCACGCCGCTCGGCGGC